>Ga0256404_1004518_pt1 | contig 26181 bp, 20 predicted proteins | sample RumenRJG_01DNA_FD_185990 | JGI IMG/M metagenome (GOLD analysis project Ga0256404, IMG submission 185990) | Bovine rumen microbial communities from Lethbridge, Alberta, Canada - RJG_01 | ecosystem: Host-associated > Mammals > Digestive system > Stomach > Rumen | place: Canada: Alberta | collected...
CCCGGAACTCGTCGACGTACCTGCCCGCCACATAGGCGAGCACCTCCTTGCGCCTCATGAGCCTCTTGAACGCCATGTCGTAGATTGTCTGGATGCGTGCAACAGCAGTAATACTCAATAGAACTACCTCCTATAAGATTACTACCGGCTTTCCGGCCACTTCCAATCACTTCGTGGCAAATCTTTCAATGCCATAGACAACAGATGCACCCATGGCCGGCATGGGTGCATCATAGCGTCAGTCGTATGTCCGGATGCATCTTATTCCTGGTCTACCGGTGCCCCGACGATATTCTCGAACTTCACCTCGACGTTGCGCAGCCTGATGCCACGGCTCTTGGCCGGAGGCAGGCCTTGGCTCATCGAGGCAAGCTCGGGATCGACCAGGTCCTTCTCGTCTGCCAGGGAGAAGCGGCAGTTCTTGATGGAGAGTCCGGTAATCGGGGCTTCCGGCAGGCCGACGATGAAACCGCACGCAGAGCGGACGCCACTGGCCTCGATATCCTCGATCTCCACGTCATAGATGTGGGGCGTGGTATCGGTGACCGGCTGTTTCTCCAGACTGAACAATCTCTCATCCTTGCTTCCGCAGACGTAGTACATGTTCACGGTGATCGGGCACAATACGTTCTCCATCTTCAGGCGCTTGAAGGAAAGGCCATGGATATCGCCAGCCCTGCCACGCCGGGTCTTGATGCGGACGCCACGGTCGGTACCGATGTAGGTGCAGTTCTCGACCCTGACGTCATGGACGCCGCAACCAGTCTCGCTCCCGATGACGGCACCACCGTGGGCAGCCTCGACAACGCAGTCGTGGACATAGATATTGCTCGACGGGAAAGCCACCTCAAGGGCATCCTCACCCACTCCGCTCTTGATGGCGATGCCGTCATCACCGACATGGACGTGGCAGTGGTCGACCTCGACGTCCCTGCAGGAATCAATATCGATGCCATCGGTGTTCGGAGCGTCTGCCGGGTTGTCGATGGTGATGTTCCTCAGCTTCAGCCCCACGGAAAAGACCGGATGCAAGGTCCAGAATGGGCTGTCCTTCAACAGGAGCCCGTCGACGACGACATCCTCGGCGTGGCAGATCTGCAAAAGCGGCGGCCTCAGATACTGGCATGGCCTGCCGCCACCACCACCGGGCTGGTTCTCGTAATTGGGGTTCAACGCGGCAAGCCGGTGTTCCGCCATCGAATAAGGCCCTTGCTGGATGTGCTTCTTGCGCATCGTCTGCTCCCACCAAGGAGTGCCGTTTCCATTCAGGATGCCTTTTCCACGGATCGTCACCTTGCGGGCATCGTGGACATAGAAACAGGGATGCATCGCATAGCACCGCTGGCCCTCCCAGCGGGTGAACACCGGCATGTAGCGCATGTCGTCGTAGATGAACAGGAGCTCGGCGCCCTCCTCGAAGGTGATGGTCACGTCGCTCTTCGCGACATCGACCGGCCCTACCTTCCAGACACCTTTGGAGATGACCAGCTCGTCCCCCATCCGCAAGGCGTCAATCGCCTTGTTCAGCGCAGCGGTATTGTCACCATCCGTCCCTTTGAACGTATAGATTGCCATGCGTTCCTCCTCTTTGCCTATGCACACCGGATTATATGTATATAGGATATTCTAAAGGGTGTCTGTAGAAGAATACCGCACAATACTTGTCCCTTATCGTCTCTTTTCCCCCTTTTATGCTACAGTGAGGGCATGTTCGACATAGGTTTTCGGGCCCACGACTTCGGCATGCATCCATCAGCCGCCGACCTGGCCCGCCAGATTGCTTGGATTTCCAAGCCTACCTTCGTGCATCTCGCGCTGAAGCGCTGCGTCGAGCAGGCACGTAGCCCGGAAGCGTACGACACGGCTTACGCCACCCGGATCCGCAACGAGATGGAGCGCGAGGGAGTACGCATCGCCATCCTTGGTTGCCATATCAACCCGATCCACCCCGATCCAGAGGCACGAAAACTGGACCTGACGCGCTTTTCCATGTCCCTACGCATGGCCCCCTCTTTCGGGTGCCGGATTGTCTCCAGCGAGAGTGGCAGCGCCAAAGGAGACTGCTCCTACACTCCGGAAACCTATGAGCCACGCCATTTCGACGAGTTGGTCCAATCGACCGCAACCCTCGTCGGGGTAGCCGAAAAGACGGATACGATCGCCTGCTATGAAGGAGGACAGCATACCCTGAACACCTTTTCCCGTATCGAACGGATCCTGAAGGAATTCTCCTCCCCCCATTTCGGGCTCCTGTTCGACCCGGTCAACCTGGTTCCCCCGACCGGTATTCCCGAGCCGGACGGCAGCGTCCGCTGGAAGCCGAGCGCCGAGGCGCAAAGGCGTTTCATCGGTGACGCCCTGGATCGCTTTGCCGACCGGATCGTCGCCATCCATGTCAAAGACTACCGGATGCGGGAAGACGGGCTGAGAACCGGAGGGATGCCGGCGGGCAAGGGCGTGCTCGACTGGACGTTGGTGTTCCGCATGTGCAAGGAGTACGGGATACACGTTCCCATGACCTTGGAGAACTGCGGACCTGCTGACGCTCCAGTCGCGCTCGCCTACCTCTCCGCTTGCCAGCGCTGAACGATACCGGTACACTTTCCCCATGCGAAGAACTATCGGATTCAGGGCCCACGACTTGGGTACTTTCACCTCGCTTTCGGATCTGGCGAAGTTCGCAGCCTCGTTCCAGAAACCTACCGTCATCCACCTTGCCCTGCATAAGGTGTTGAAGGGAAAGGAACGGCCTGTCGAGGAATACGACAGCGCGTATGTCCAGGAAATCCATGACACCCTGGCCCGCGAGGGCGTATCGCTCTCGATGATCGGCTCCTATTTCAACCCGATCCATCCCGACCCGGAAATCCGACAGGCGCAAATCAACCGCTATATCATCAATCTGAAATACACCAAACAGTTTGGGTGCCGGATTGTCGGGACCGAGACGGGAAGCCACAACCCGGACATCACGTACGACATGGCCACCTACGAGCCGGAGAATTTCGACCTTTGCCTGAAGACGATCGACCAGCTAGTCAATGCGGCGGAAACATATGATGCCTTGGCCTGCATCGAGCCGGTCAGCCACCACCATACCATCAGCACGGTGGAGCGGGCACTCAAGGTTTCCGAGACGTTCAAAAGCGAGCATTTCGGTTTCATCTACGACCCGGTCAACCTGGTTCCCTACACCGGTATCCCCGAGTCGGACGGCAGTGTCAGGGAACGTCCGAGCGACGAGGCCCAGGAACGTTTCTTCCGCAGCGCCTTCGACGCTTGGGGATCCCGCATCAAGACCATCCATATCAAGGATTACCGTCTCAACCCCGTCGACGGCACCAAGATCGGCAACCTCATGGCCGGAACCGGCGTCATCAACTGGAAATTGTTCTTCAGGTTGATGGACGAGTACCGCATCCAGGTGCCCATGTCGATGGAGAACATCCAGGTACCGCTGTTGGCAGAAGAACTGAAAACCCTGCTCTCCTATTGAGGCATCGGCCCTAGAGCAACAGCATCTGCTCGAAATCGACCGGCCGCTTGTTGTCCCTGAGGACGCCAGACATGTAGCCGACATCCAGCTCCAGGTCATCGGCGATATGGCGCAACAGTCCCTCGCCGATGACATTCTGTTCGGCGAAGAGCCAGCAGAGCGCCTTCTCGGCGATACAGCTGGTCGCCAGGCTGCCCATGCAGACCTCGCCGTCCGACGTGTCTCCGTACCTGACCTGGAGCGACTGGTAGAGTTTCGAAGAACGGATGTCTCCCTTGAGCAATTCCAGCTCCCGGACAAGAGCCCGGCTTTCTCCCCGGGCGGCGTCCTGTCCCATCGGCTTCAGGGTCAGGAAGGAGTACTCCTTGCCGGGCAGGTAGTGGTGACGGTCACAGCGGGAGCCATAGTTGGGCTCCAGGCCGCCCTGCTTGATCCGGTCTCCTCCGACGATGATCAGCGGGTCGAAGTAGAGGGCCGGGCACTCCTTGCCGTCGACCGTGTAGGAACGGTAGGTGTAGAAGGCATTCTTCAGACAGTCGGGATGGTCGCAGTAGGCGGTGAGCGGAATCACGTCGGTGGCGATATCCAGCATCAAGCGCGCCGTGGCGTTGAAGAACTCCCGGCGGAAGTTGAGAATCAGGGTCGGAAAGATGAACATGATTCCCTTCTCCAAGCTTGCCGAGCGCACCACGTAGGCAAGCCGCTCGTCGAAAAAGGAAGCCTCGTCGATGATATAGGTGCCCACCATCGGGTTATCCCGGATCACCGCCTCAAGGTCGAAGGAGTCGCGGATGAAGGCGATATGGTCTCCGCAACTCACGTATCCGCCCCGATAGGCAAGCGCGTCGGAGGGATAGTCGGTGAAACGGCCGCGGTCAAGCTCCGAACGCACAAAAAACACGTTCCTCCTGTCCGTCTCACCATAGCTGGTCAGCCTGCTGACAGCGGCACTCTTGTTCCGTGCCACCGCGGCGTCCCTCCAGACCCTGGCGGCCGCCTCCGTTTTCCCGCTCCCCATCGGCCCGATGAGGAGCACGCGCCTGCCAGGCTTGGTGAAATCAAAGTGAGTGAACGTGTCATGGATTTCCACCGTGGGAAATCCGAGACTTTTCAGGAAGTCAGCGCTGTCCGCCTCAGACGGCAGCATACTGCCCCTTGACGATGGCGATACCCGCCGAAGCGCCGATACGGGTGGCACCAGCTCCGATCATCGCCTTTGCCTGCGGGTAGGAATGGATGCCACCGGAGGCCTTCACGCCGATGTTCGGCCCGACCGTGCGGCGCATCAACGTCACGTCGTCGACCGTAGCTCCGCCCGTGGAGAATCCGGTGGAGGTCTTCACGTAGTCCGCTCCCGCGCTGACGGCGAGACGGCAGGCCCTGACCTTCTCCTCCTTCGAGAGCAGGCAGCACTCGATGATCACCTTCAGCAAATGTCCACGGCAGGCAAGCTTGACCGCCGCGATATCGTCCTGCACCAAGGAGTCATCGTGGTTCTTCAGCTGACCGATATTGATCACCATATCGATTTCATCCGCACCGTCGGCAACAGCTTGTCTGGCTTCGAATGCCTTGGCGCGCGTCGTCATGGCTCCGAGAGGGAACCCGACCACGGTACATACCTTGACGCCGGTCCCGCTCAACAGCTTGGAGCACAAGTCGACCCAGCAACTGTTCACGCAAACCGAATGGAAATGATATTGTTCCGCCTCCTGACACAGTTTCTCGATTTCTTCCTGTGTGGCGTCAGCTTTCAGAAGCGTATGATCAATGTAGTTTGCAATCGGTTCCACTCTGCAACCCCCTTATCGTTCGTGATGACTCCAGCATACCCCGAAAAGAGGGAACTAGCAATGGAAAAGGTCTGTTGGAATGTACCCTTGACCAGCCTATAGCGGCGCAATACTCTCAAACCATCATGCTGCAACTTATCGACAAGTACTTTTCCTGGGTGGTGATCACGCTCCTTTTGATCGGCCTCAACCAGAGGAAGATCCAGGACTCGAAAAGGAAACAGAGCAGTCTGGTCTGGCTCTGCATCCTGATGTGCATCTTCCAGATTGTCGTCTCGCTTTCCGTCCACAACACCTGGCCGGGCTTCATCGTCGCCATCGTGGCCGCCGTCCTTGTCGCCATCGGCTTTGTCTTCCGCAGTCATGTCTGGCCCTTCCGGCTACACTGCGTCTGTTGCGGCAAGAAGCTGGACTGGGAGCATATCGTCGGCCATGACGACAATCTCTGCCAGGAGTGCTGGGACAAGCGCCATCCGGAGGAGGCGAAGGCGCGTGAGGAAGCGAAGCGGCTGGGAGGCAAGAAGCCATTTGTCATGCCAACACATGTCGAGGATATGGACTGGGACAACTGGGAACCGACCGACATCTGCGTGATCACCTATCTGATTGACGGCGACAAGGTGCTGTTGATCGACAAGAAGCGGGGACTGGGCACCGGCTATGTCAACGCTCCTGGTGGACATGTCGAGGCAGCCGAGCTTGCGGACGACGCCGCCCGCAGGGAGTTCAAGGAGGAAACCGGGCTGACAATCGGCACACTCTCCCGCCGAGGAGAGCTTTTCTTCCAGTTCAAAGACGGCATGGCCGAGCACGCCTATGTCTATGTCGCCTCCGGCTATGAGGGGAAGCTCGCGGAATGCGAGGAGACCCGTCCCTTCTGGTGGGAGGACAAGCACCACCTTCCCTTCGACCGCATGTGGGCCGACGACACCCTCTGGGTGCCTGCGGTGATGGCGGGAAAACGGATCAAGGGGTACTTCCTCTTCGACGGAAAGGAGATGGTGGACAGCAAGGTGGAGATCATTGAGGACGGACCAGAGGAAAACTGAGCTCGCGCTGGGCACCTGGGCCTTCGCAGGCAACGCCGGTTTCTGGGGCGACCAGCAACGGGGCGACTCCCTGAAGACGCTCCACCGCGCCATCCGAAGCGGCATCCGCGCCTTCGATACCGCCTACGCCTATCAGAACGGCAGGGCGGAGCAGATGCTCGGCCAGCAGTTGAGGCGCTTTCCGCTCAGGAGGGAGGAACTCTTCCTTTCCACCAAGACGATGGGACGCGACAACCTGAAGGAGAGCCTGTCACGGCTGCTTACCGGTTACGTCGACATCTGGTACCTCCACTGGCCGAGCTCCAAACGCGACGTCAAACAGACGCTGGAGCACATGGGGACCCACCCCGAGGCAAAGGCTATCGGCATCTGCAACGTCACACCCTCCTATCTCGAATCGCTACAAAAGGAAGTTCCCGTCAAGGCGGTGCAGGTCCACTGCTCCCTGCTCTGGACCCGAAATCTCCGGGAAATGGTCTCTTTCTGCAAAGCACACGGCATATTCCTTTCCGGATACAGCCCGACCGGCATGGGACTGCTTGGTGGCAGACATGACAATCCCCCCGACGATGCGAGGGGGACACTGTATTGCTACCAGCACCCGCTCCAGTTCCAAGCGCTCCTTGCCGGAATCCGTGAGATTGCCCTGATGCACCAATGCTCGATGAGCCAAGTGGCACTTGCCTGGGCCATGGCGCAGGGCTTCGACCAGGTCGTTCTGGGGGCCCGCACCAAAGAACAGCTCTCCCAGGACCTGGAGCCGGTTTCCCTGTCCGGGGACGAATGTGCTATGCTGGCCACGTTAGGGGACAACCTCTCGGCCCTTGCTCCTGCCTGGCAGGACACGGTATTCGCGCACAGGTGGTGAAGATGCGGATTCTGCTGAACGAACCATACTTTCACCTGGAGGTGAAAAAATCCAGGTTCATCGCCTATGCCCGCATGTGCACCTCGCTGGAAACAGCCAAGGACCTGGTGCGTGAGGTACGGGCACTACACCCCGACGCGAACCACGTGGTCCATGCCGCCGTGGTGGGCAAACAGGGAAGCATGTTCAGTTCCAGCGACGACAAAGAACCGAAGAATACGGCGGGAAGACCGGTGCTCGAGGTGGTCAAGGGGAGCGGAATCACTGACATCTGCGTCCTGGTCGTCCGCTATTTCGGGGGAACCCTGCTGGGTACCGGCGGTCTGGTCTCCGCCTACGGGGACAGCGCCAAAGGGGTGATCGCCCTCTGCCAAACCGAGGAACAGGTACAGAAGAGCTCCTTCTCGATACTCGTCTCCTACAACCAGTACAAGCCGGTGCGGATGCTGCTGGACTCCATCGGGGCACAGGTGGATGGAGAAAGTTTCGAGACCGACATAACAATCTCCGGAACCATCGCCTCAAGCCAGGAGGAGAAGCTTTCCGCCACGCTGACCGAACTGACCGGAGCGCAGGCCCTGGTATCCTTCAGAACAATCGCTTGAAGTGGAGGGAACGGCCCTCCTTTTGGGGTGGTTCCGGATTCTGCCGGGGGGTTGCCTTCTGTTGTTCCTGCTCGTGCTGGTCAATCCATTTGATGGCAATCGAAATCGCCTCCTCGACCACCTGCGCCTCGATCGCCTCGGTCGTGTCATCGCTGGTGTGCGAGACATTTCCGCGCTGCCTGTCGTTCCAGGATACTGCCGTCATGGTAGTCGCTGGAATGCCGGCGCGCACCGCCGAGGCGGCGTCGGTCCCTCCTCCCAAAAAGGGAATGGAACCCATGTCCGCCTGATAGCCCATCTGCTTGGCGGTGGCCACCAAAGAACTGGCCAGTTCCTGGTCCAGCTGCTGGCTGCCGTTGACGTCCTGGCTTAGGAAGCAGAGCGACTTGGCGTGGTAGAGACAGTCGAAGTTGAGCATCTCCACCCGCCCTTCCCAGCGGTGGTCCTGAAAAAAGCACCTGCTGCCCCTCAGGCCGCACTCCTCGCCGTCGAACGAGGCAAAGACCAGCCGGGTATGCATAAGGGGAAAGCCGCACCGCTTCCTCCAGTCATAGTACCTGGCCAGCTGGACCAGCAGGGTGCCGGAGAGCAGGTTGTCCCCTGCGCCGGGGGCACCTTCGCCGCCCTGCACCTTTCTCAAGCGCCAGACCAAAGGGATGCCGGCAACCAGGACGACCAGGTAAAGGACCAGGCTCGGAGAAGGCAGGTTGGGAATGAGGATGGTACCGGAGACCAGCTCGGTAAAGAGCTGGACCGCGCACTCAAGCCCAAGCAGGGCGATCGCACCCAAAGGCATGGTGACGTTGCGCGCGTATTCCTTCCGGTCATCCTTGGAAAATCGCCACATCCTGGCGCTGTCATGGTGGGCACCGAAGATTAGGGTGCGGGTCGCTTCACCCTCCGGCTCGATGACCGCCCAGACATTCTTTCCTCGGGTACGCTTCTGGTATTTCTCAAAAAGAGGACGATACCAGTAGATTTCCCGTAGCGCATAGAGGCCGAACAGAAGGTAGAGCCCAGTACCGGCAAGCGGGAAACCAAGACAGAGCAACAGGACGACGACCGGATACACGATGCCGACCAGCTTCCAGGGCAGGACGGGAGCCCCGCTGGCGATCTGGATATCGTCGACTCCCGCCTTGGAGCAATATTCCCCGAGTGCCGCACGCAGTTCGTCAGCCGTCTGAAGACAGGACCCGCTGCCGGAAAGCCTCGGCCCATGGGCGTCGAGCAACCGCTTGCACAGCGAAAGCGCCTCACGGGCCAGCATCCCGGCCTTGAGCGTCTCTATCTTCTTCTTCTCATGCGTCTTGTCTTCCTCGGTCAGTTTGGGAACCGATTTGCGGGACGCCCCTTTTCCGAACATACGGAACATACCCTAACCATAGCAAAAAGAACGGGAGAAGGAAATTCCTTCCGGGAATCCGCCAGTGGTTGACAAAAAGACGGACGGAAACTATAGTTGTCAAACGACTGGTGAAGGACCTGTCAGATATCTGTTTCGATTGTCGAAGCGGTTTTCTTGGAGAGGTGTCCGAGTGGTCGATGGTGGCAGTCTTGAAAACTGCTGAGGCGCAAGTCTCCGTGGGTTCGAATCCCACTCTCTCCGATCACGCATCAGTTGAAGGTAATTCCTGGAGAGGTGCGAGAGTGGCCGAATCGGGCTCCCTGCTAAGGAGTTAACCTGGTAACGGGTTCCGGGGTTCGAATCCCCGCCTCTCCGCTTTGGTTTTTTACATGATGAGACTGTAGCTCAGCTGGATAGAGTACCAGTTTGCGGAACTGAGGGTCGGAAGTTCGAATCTTCTCAGTCTCATATAGAGGTTAATAGCCTGGAGAGATGTCCGAGTGGTCGAAGGAGCTGGACTCGAAATCCAGTGTACTGGTTTTCCGGTACCGAGGGTTCGAATCCCTCTCTCTCCGATCCCCCGGATTTTTTCGTGAAGGGCAATTGATCGACCGTGGAGAGGTGTCCGAGTGGTCGAAGGTGCACCCTTGGAAGGGGTGTATACCAGCAATGGTATCGAGGGTTCGAATCCCTCTCTCTCCGAATTCTTTTTTCCAGCCAACAGATTCTGTGCTATGCACGCCACTGAACCCCGCCAGGACCGGAAGGTAGCAACGGTAGGTGGATAGTGCATGAGACACAGGCGATTTGTTGGCTGGTCTTTTTCATTGAGGAACATCCTGTTTTGAGAAGGTTTGAGGGAGTACTCGTAAGCCTTGGGAACCATATGCGGTCCTGCATGTGGTCTTGGCCATGTTGTCTCTCCTTGTTTGTGTTGGTACTTGCGATCTTGGGACTTCATTCCCTTGTTTCTATCCCTATGGTTTCTTGCGTTTCCGCTTCATCCCACAAACACCTGTATCGAACCTTTCTCATCTAGTCCACGACAATCTGTGATACGCTGGAGGGCAAGGTAGGTGAACCATGGAATTCTCCCTGTCGATGCTCGAGGATCCGGCTTCGTTTCGCGTGGGGGCTCTTGCCCATCACAGCTCCCTTCCCTGCTCACGGCGGAGGGATTGGATTTCCCTTGACGGTACCTGGGCGTTCCGATATGCGTCAACGACAGACAAGATGCCGCTATCCGTTAACGACCCGTCTGAGGATCTCGCATCCTGGGATACCATCAAGGTCCCCCTCTCCTACGCCCTGCAAGGCTACGGGAAGCCACACTACGTCAACACCCAGTACCCCTGGGATGGACAGGAAGACCTCCATCCTCCCAAGATTCCTTCCAAATACAATCCGGTCGGGGTCTACGCCAGGGATATCGAATGGAAGGAGAGCGGACAGGAGCTGGTCATCCGCTTCGAGGGAGCCGACAGCGCCCTTGCGCTCTTCTGCAACGGGACATTCGTCGGCTACGGGACCGACAGCTTCACACCGAAAGAGTTCTCCCTGACACCGTTCATCCACCAAGGGAGCAATCGTCTCACTGTCTGGGTATTCCGCTTTTCTTTGGGAAGCTGGTTCGAGGATCAGGATTTCTGGCGCCTGCCTGGCTTGTTCCGCAGCGTCTTTCTGATTCCGCTGAAACGAACCCATATCCAGAACTGGTTCGTCCATGCCGACCTGGACAAAAGCCTGACCCGGGGAATCCTTTCCGTCGAGATAGAGGTCTCCCATCCGGAAAAAGACATGGAAATAGCCCTCACCTATGGGAAAAAGACCATCAAATCCAAAATCCTGCAAGGAAGACTTTCATTGGCGGTCAACAACCCTCCGCTCTGGAGCGCCGAAAAGCCTCGTCTGGAAAAGGGCCTCCTCACCCTTCAGCAGGGGGACGCGGTCTTGGAGACCATCCCTCTTTCCATCGGATGGCGCAGGGTCGAAATCCGTGAAGGCGTCATCACCCTCAACGGGGAAAGGTTGGTGTTCAAAGGAGTCAACCGCCACGAGTGGGACATGCGCCGCGCCCGTTCGGTGACCGAGCAGGACATGCTCTGGGACATCAAAACCATGAAACGCATGGGCATCAACGCGGTACGCACCTGCCACTACCCTGATCAAGAAACATGGTACGACCTCTGTGACCGATACGGCCTATACGTGATCGATGAGACCAATCTGGAAACCCACGGTACCTGGCAGAAAATGGGGAAGGTCTCTCCCGACAGGGACACGCTCCCCGGAGACGACCCGCAATACATGCCTCTGGTCCTCGACCGTCTGGACGCCATGATCGAGCGGGACAAGAACCACCCCTCGATCCTTTTCTGGAGCCTCGGCAACGAAAGCTACGGAGGAAAGAACCTCTGGGAGATGAGCCGGTATGCCAAGCGCAAGGATCCCTCGCGGCTGGTCCACTACGAAGGGGTGGTCCACGACAGACGATACCCCGACACCAGTGACGTGGAAAGCAGGATGTACACCCCGGTCGCTGAAATCGAGCAACTGCTCAAGGACCGGCCCGGCAAACCGGTGGTCATGTGCGAGTACAGCCATGCCATGGGCACCTCTCTGGGAGGACTGGCCGACTACCAACAGTTGCACCGCCGGCAAACACGCTTTCAAGGCGGCTTCATCTGGGACTGGATCGACCAAGGTCTTGTGAGGGGCAAGGAACTCACCTACGGGGGCGACTGGGGCGATAGGCCCACCGACTATACCTTCTGCTGCAACGGCATCATCGCCGCCGACCGGACACTGACCCCGAAAGTCCAAGAGGTCAAAGGCTGCTACCAGCCCTTCCATTTCCAGGAGCAGGAAGGGGTGCTCTGGATAACCAACGAGCATCTCTTCACCAATCTCTCCGAGTACCAGACGGTGGTGCGCGTAGATGGCAGGCAAGAGGTCAGGGACCTTGCCCTCAAGCCAGGCGAGCGTATGCCCCTCGCAGGCTGCCAGAGCTGCAGCATCCGCCTCAAAAAGCGGACCGCATGGGCCGAGCGTGGCTTTGAGATCGCCTATGGCGAACTGGCCCGCCAGGAACAACCCCGGAGCCTGGAACCGGACACTCGCTCCCCGTTGGTGGAAGGAAACGTCAACTACGGTTTCCATGGCTTACGACTTCACAGTTTGGTCAGCAGGGAAAGCGGCATGCTGGTATCGCTACGTTCCGGTCGAGGCGAGTTGCTGGCAAGCCCTGCCCGCCTTTCCCTTTCCCGTGCGACGACGGACAATGACCGGGGTTGCGGGATGATGGCACGGTACGCGCCCTTCTTCATCGCCGGTTCCTGCCCCGCCTGCCGCGGGGTGGAATGGGATGGAACGCGCATCCAGGCCCTGTTGACCCTCCCAATCTTGGGAAGCGATGTGCATATAGCCTATCAGGCCGACGAGGAAGGAGCCCTGACCGTCACCATGACCTGGATGGGAAAAACCATGGAGATGCCGCGTTTTGGCATGGAGCTCATCCTTCCCGCAGCTGCCAGCGAAGTCACCTATACCGGCCTTGGGCCCGAGGCGACCTACCCGGATAGGCGCTATGGCGCGCGCCGGGGCACCTTCCACTTCGACGCGAAGGACAATCTGCCCCACTATGTGCGGCCCCAGGAGGAAGGGGGCAGGTGGGAAACGACCCGCATGGAGGTGGGAGGCTTGCTGGTCCTGGAGTCCGCGCCTTGCTTCGCCAACGTCCTTCCCTGGACGGCAGAAGAAATCGAGCGGGCCAGGCATCCTGACGAGCTTCCGCCCATCACCAAGACGGTAGTGACGCTCAGCAAGGGTACCTTGGGCATCGGGGGCGACAACAGCTGGGGAGCCACACCACACGAAGACGCCCTTTTCACGATGGAGCAAGGAGAGTCCTTCACCTTCCGTCTGTCGGCTCGATGACCCAAGAGAAGGGCCCTCCGGTGACCAGCAGACGCCAAAGGCTCCCCTCCCATGCCAGACGCAGGCGGGTATCGGTGACCGGAATCTCCTCGAGGATAGCGGCGACGGGTTCCAAGAATCGGATCACTCCCAGCCCAGGGTAGCGGATTCGCCGCCCCTCGATTTCGGGCTTCGTCTGGCTGATCAAGGTCAGCACGGAATCCTGAGGGCAGGTATCCTTGACAGAAATCTTCCTGTCTATGGAGAAAGCGCGTCTCCACTTCCACCCCTGCGGATAGGCTTCGTCGAAGATTCCCTCGAAGCCCCGTACGTCGCTTCTGGTCACCTGCGCCTTCCCGTCGCTTTTCTGTTCCCCGTCCTGGGGGTTGACCGTGTTGTGCCAGGGACTGCGCATGGTCCAGATGGTGTACCGCTCCGGACTGAAGGTCTTTCCGGTATACGTCTCCACCCCTGCGTCGACCAACCAAGGCCTTCCATTCCGGTAAAGGATCAGGGAGCCAAGGTCGTTGTGCTGGTGGCTGAAGCCGTTGGAACCGGCCCGAACCCCAAGGTCCCACCCCTCCTTGTGCCAGACGGAAAGTCCGAGCGATGGATAGTGATAGTAGGGGAATGGTGGTTGTGTTTCGCTATGTCTCTGATATGTTCCAAGAGAAAGATACCGGATCAGGCCATCGTGCGCGCCATCGGTCGTAAGGTTTTCCTCGCAGGGAAAGAAACGCCCGCTCCAAAGGATCCGCACATCACCCACCTTCGCCTTGGCCGAGCAATCCCCCCAGTTCAGATACCAAGGGCCCCCGGCGTGCATCGACAACGGAAAGTCCAGCAAGGACTGCACCTTCGCCGAGGACTCCAGTTTCTCCGCTTCCTCGCAGCCCATCTCCTTCAGCAAGGCGAGAGAGACCACAAGGGGAAGCGCCGCGTGGGTCCAGTATTCCACCCCTTCGGGATATCCTCCGTCTTCGCCGAGGTCCTTGAGGAAGCACTGGAGGGTGTAGATCGCCTTGTCAGACAGATACCGCCCGTCAAGAGCGCCACCAGTCAGCAGGAAGACGAGCAGCACGTTGCTCGTGCACCACGGGCTCCAGTTGCACATGGGTTCATTCCCATTTCCCATCCACCAGAAATGAGTGGAGCAATAGGGAACCTTGATTCGTTTCTCCAGCTCCGTTTCCAAGCGCTCTTGCAATGGCCTGTCCAAGGAAACCAGAGTCTGGATGATGGCGAGGGTGGCGCCGGTCTCGGCGGCAAACAGGTCGATGACCGGCCGGTCCGGGTCAGGAACGGGAAGCGCGGGAGCATCCCTGACATAGGTGTTATGGGCGGGCAGGCACCAGCTGGGCTCGGCAAGCAGCAGGTCGATTCCCTCCTCGACCCTCCGCAGGAACTCCGGTCGAGGCTGGAGCCACTGGGCGATTGCAAACGAGAGAAGCAGGTTCCGTCGCTGGAAATAGGGCTCTTCATAGGAAACCCGGTCTCCCGTCTTGGAAAAGGCGGCATAGCTCTCCAGATCAAGTTCCGGGTAGCGGGATTCCAGATTCCGGTAGGCAAGCGCGACCGCCTCCTTCGCCTTGAGCGGGTCGATGGCAATCCTGGGCAACGATTTACAATTCATCCACCAGCCCTCCCCTGCTCTGGGCGTACTCGCGCGGGCTCATCCCCTCGTGTTGCTTGAAGACTTTGGAAAAATAGGAACTGTCCTCATATCCAAGCTGGCAGGCGAGCTCGTAGATTTTCCAATTGCCGGTCGCCATCAAAGCCTTGGCTTTCTCCATCTTCTGGCCGGTCGTGTACTCCACGAACCCGATATTGGCATAGCGGGAGAAAAGGGTGGAAAGATAGTTCTGGCTGAATCCGAAGAGGGCCGCCACCTCGGAAAGGGAAAGCCGTTTGTCCAGGTTGGCCTTGATATAGGCCTGCACCCGGTGGACGATGGCGGCCCGCCAGTCCTGGCGTCTGTCCTGCAAGCCTTTCTCCAAACCGTCCCCGAAATGCCGCAGGTACTCGCTGCAGAGGGCGGTGGAACGAAAGCGGTAGAGGTTCCGCTGGTCCTCTCCCTGCAGGCGGAAAATCTCCTCGACCAACCGATGGCCATCGGGAACCATGGCGATCACCATGGAGACCAGCTGGCTGCAGGCGCTGATGGCAGAAAGGACGTCGGTCGTCTGCTCCAGGGTATGGGCAATCTCGTGGAAAATCTGGTTCATTTTCGCGCCATCCACCTCGCTGAAAGCTTCAAAGAGCCGGGACTGGAAGGACGCGAGGGCGAAGGGTTGCTCGCCCCGCTCACTGACGAAGAGGAGACGTTCGTCCCCTTTGGCTTTCGGTATCGTCTCCAAGGCACGGGTATAGGAGGTACCGATCTCGTAGAGACCTTCGACCACCGGACCTATGATGGCGGTGGCTTTCAGGGAAAAGGATTTCTCCAACATGTCGAAACTACGGGAGAAGGAACCGTAAAGCAACTGGTGGCTCTCCCTTTCATGAAGGAAACAAATCACCAAGAGACGCTCCAGGTCGAACGGGATGACCTGACAGTCAACCTGCCTGGAAAGGGTTTCCTGCAGCAACTCGGTGGCGGCGATGAACAGGCGTGTCCGGTCGGACTCCTCTCCACCTTCCAGACACACCAAGGCGGCGCACAGGTAACGGCCACGAGGCTTGATTCCGAGGGACTCGCACTGCGCCTCGAACTGTTGCCTTCCAGGAATCAATCCGTTGACTAGACGGACGTAAAAGCGGTCCCGCAGGTTCTGCAGCATGGCGTATTCGGCACCTTGGGCGTGTCCCATGGCGCGAATCCGCCTTCGGGCCTTTTCCAACGCCTTGGACAGGACTTCGGCGGAAAGGTCCAGCTTGACCAGGTACTCGACCGCGTTCAGGCTGATCGCTTCGCGGACATAGCTGAACTCCTCATAGCCGGAAAGCAGGATGAAGAGCGGGAGTTCCTGATGGCGGTCGCTGATTTCCTGCATCACCTCGAGCCCCGTCATCAGCGGCATGCGCACATCGCTGATGACGATATCGGGCTTTTTCTCGTCAATCGTCTCAAGCAACTGTCTGCCGTTGCGCGCGGTCCCGACAATCTCCAGGCCCTCGGCCTTCCAGTCGAGAATCGAGCAGAGCCCGGCCAGGACCAGCGGCTCGTCATCAGCCAGCACCACGCTATAGGTTTCCATCCACCTTGCCCCTTCTGGGAAGCAACACCTCGACACTGGTGCCCTTCCCGATCTCGCTCTCCACCCGCAGGCCGTATCGAGGCCCAAACATGCGGACAATCCTCTGATGGACATTATACATGCCGATCGACTTGAACATGCCGCTTTTGTTCTCCTGGGGTTTGGAGAGCAGCTCACGCACCTGATGACTGGTCATGCCTACCCCGTCGTCGTGGATGACGAAGCAGACATCATCCTCTCCCACCGCCCGGGCGCTGACGGTGATGGTCCCGCTCCCCTTGGGTTCGATACCGTGGAAGATGGCGTTCTCCACCACCGGTTGGAAGGTGAAGCGGGGAATGGCCACATCCATGAACGTTTCCGCAACATCCAGCTTGAGCTCGATCGAGCCTCCGTAGCGATAGCTCTGGATCACCGCGTAATCATCAAGCAACGCCAGTTCCTCCCTGATCGCGCACCAGCTCTTGCTCCCCTTGGAAACATGCTGGAGCAACCTGGCCAAGGCGGTCACCATCTGGCTGATGCCATCGGCATGCTTCAGGACGGCCATGCACTTGATCGAATTCAGCGTGTTGTTGAGGAAATGCGGATTGATTTGGTTCTGCAACACCCGGTACTCCAGGTCCTTGCGGTCGGCCTCGTCCTGGATACGGGCCCGGATCAATGCCTCGATTTTCTCCGCCAACTCGTTGATGCCACGTCCGATATCGCCGATTTCCGAGTCATACTCGATTGAGGCGTCATGCCGGAAGTCCCCTTCGGCAATCCTTCGCAGGCGGCTCCTGATCCGGATGACGGGAAGACCTACCATCCGATTCAGCCACCAGGCCAGCAGGAAACCGATGCCAAGCAGTACCAGCAGCACCCCGAGGAACATCAGCAGGAACCCGCGCTCGGCTTGAAGGGAAAGCGGAGGCAGATACTGGAAAAGGACCATTCCTTCCTCCTCCATCGTCCAAGAGACCACCCTGCCTCGCCCCTCCGCTTTGGGGGCAAAGGAAAGAAACCTGCTTCCATCCCACCGCCAGAAGGAGCCACCCACCTCAAGCACCAAGGGAGAAGCCGGCACCGGAAGCTTGTCGGAAAGGATCCTTGTCGACACCTCGACGCACAGGTACCCCTTCACCGATGAGTCGTTCCAGCTGGAAAGGGGAACACAGAGGGGAATCATCTGCGGGGAACTGGGAGGAAGCAACGGGTCGTCAATCAGTGGCTGGTACCGTTCGCTCTCGGGAAAGGGGAACACGTCCCCGATCGTGTAGATGGTAAGCGGCCTGCTGACCGAGACGTCGCTACCGACCTGCAACAGCGCCCGCCTCTGGGGGTCGACGATCACGAAACGCGAGATATAGGCGCTTGCCGGATTACGGATGAACTCGGAGAAAAGCGCTTCATGGGCGCCCAGCAGCAGCGCGGTATCCTCAGGGTCGGCGAGCCAAGCGTCCACATCGGAGTCGAACTGGGCCCAACGGCAGAGCTCGCGGACCGACCGGAACCCGCTTCCCGCCACCGTGCCGATGATGCGGAGGTTGTACTCGGCGCTCGATGCCTGCGAGGCTCGGCTGTACTGCCGGTACTGCTGGTAGGCGAACAGGAACACCAAGGCCGAGACCAGCACCATGACCGTGGTGGTCAACAGCAGGATCTGGCGTTTCAGGGTGTGTCTGGCCATAGGAACAGTATAGCGGACAATCCGCAATCCCCGGCGATATTTTCCTGTGAAAAAATTCCGGTTTTCGGAAGAATTTCCTGTTTCTCCCTGTCCACCAGCCGTACACCTGTGAAAATTTTGCAAATTTTCCCAAAGATTTTTCCTGTACGGTTCGGGAAACCCATGAGGAAATGAGCATGGACACATGCAAAGGAGGAACTCTCATGCGTTGTATGAAACATTTTGTCGTTGCCGCCCTCATCGCCACAGCCACGATGGGCGGATTGCTCGCCAATGGTACCAAGGAAGGAGCATCTTCCGCTTCCGCCGGAAAGCAGACCACTCTGAACTGGGCAGTCTGGGACATCAACTCGACCGCTTACTACAAGCCGATCATTGACGCCTACGAGGCGAAGAATCCCAATGTGAAGATCAACATGGTCGACCTCGGCTCCGCCGACTTCATGACCGCCCTGCAGACCCAGCTGGCCTCCGGGTCCAGCGAGTTCGACGTGGTCACGATCAAGGACATTCCGGGTTACAACAACCTGGTGAAGAAGAACATGGTCGTCAATCTGAACGACTACATCAAGAAAGACGGGGTCGACACCAACCTGTACGGGGGAACCGCCGAGCAGATTTCCGTCGACGGCAAGCTTTATGCCCTGCCGTTCCGGTCAGACTTCTGGGTGATTTTCTACAACAAGGCGCTGTTCGACAAGGCCGGCGTCCCCTACCCGACCAACGACATGACCTTCGAGCAGTACGACGCGCTGGCACGGAAGATGACCAGCGGCAACGGGGCCAACAAGGTCTATGGCGCCCACTACCACACCTGGAGAAGCACCGTGCAGCTGTTCGGCATCCTGGATGGAAAGCATGTGATCACCCAGCCGCCGTATGATTACCTGAAACCCTACTACGAGATGGTCCTTTCCGAGCAGAAGGATGGCATCTGCCAGAACTACGCCACGCTGAAAGCTTCCAGCCTCCATTACTCCGGCCAGTTCCAGAACGGCACGGTAGCCATGATGAACATGGGTTCCTGGTACATCGCCACCCTGATCCAGAAAATCAAGAACGGAGAGGCCGACGCCGCCAAGGAGTGGGGCATCGTCAAATACCCGCACGCCCAAGGAGTCGCCCCGGGCACCACGCTCGGCACCATCACCAGCCTCTCGATCAGCCAGGGCTCCAAGCAGAAGGATGCCGCATGGGACTTCGTCAAGTTCGTCACCAGTCCCGAGTGCGCGGCCGTCATCGCCAAGACCGGCACCATTCCGGCGATCATGAGCGACAAGGTGGTCGACGAGATCTCCTCGATGGACGGATTCCCGGCAGACGCCAACTCCAAGGAGGCGCTGCATGTCGCAAAGGCGTATCTGGAGATGCCGCTGCATGACAAGGCCGGCCAGATCGAGACCGTGCTGAACCAGTACCACGATGCGATCATCACCGGCAACATCAGCGTCGACGATGGCCTGAAGAAGATGGCGGAAGACGTCCGGAAAGTCCTCGGCCAGAACTAGTTTTCCCTCATCAGACAGCCGGGACGCACATTCCCGGCTGTCCGTATTCCAAAGGAACGCCCCATGCAAGCAAAACAGAAAGCGGAACTCCGGCGGCATCTGGTCGCCTATTCCTTCATCGCTCCGAATTTCATCGGCTTTGCCGTGTTTACCTTGGCGCCAATGGTCTTCGCCTTCATCCTCGCCTTTCTTGACTGGGATGGTTCCCCCTACAATCCGATGAAGTTTGTAGGACTCGAGAATTTCATCAGGCTAGGCGATGATTCCCAGTTCGCCGCCGCCTTCAAGAACACGATCATCTATACCATCGCCACGGTGCCCCTTACCTTGGTCATGGCGCTGGTGATCGCGCTCCTCTTGAACAGGAAGATGCGCGGCAGGGATTTCTTCCGCACCGTCAGCTTCTTCCCCTATGTCGCCAGCATGGTCGCGGTCACCGCAGTCTGGAACATGCTCTTCAACCCGGGCATGGGCCCGATCAACCAGTTTCTGGCCAGCATCGGCGTGCAGAACCCTCCGGGGTGGTCCACCGACAAGGACTGGGCCATGGCCACCGTCGTCCTTTTTTCGGTCTGGAAATACATGGGCTACTACATGATCATCTACCTTGCAGGCTTGCAGGGTGTGAACACCGAGCTCTACGAGGCTGCGAACCTGGACGGTTGCAATGGCTGGCAGCGTTTCTGGAACGTCACGCTCCCCCAGCTCTCGCCGACTACCTTCTTCATCCTGATCATGCTGGTTGTCCAGTGCTTCAAGGTCTATGACATCGTCTACATGATCACCCAAGGCGGACCGGGAACGGCCACCTTGGTCATGGTCTACGACATCTACAACAAGGCGTTCGTCAACTCCACATTCGGCCTCGCCAGCGCCGAAGCGATGGTGCTCTTCCTGCTGGTGCTTGCCGTCACGCTGATACAGTTCGGCGTGCAGAAAAAACAGGAGGTGTGAGATGCAAGTGGAAAGCAACGCCTCGAAAATCCGTCAGACCATCATGTACCTCTTGCTCATCGCATGCTCGGCGCTGATGGTGTTGCCCTTTCTCTGGATGCTTTCGGCAAGCGTCAAGCTGGACAAGGATGTCTTCTCGTTCCCGATCGACTGGATTCCGGCGCACCCGCGGTGGGCCAACTACCGGGACATCTGGACCACGATTCCCCTCGGCACCTTCATCAGGAACACGGTCAAGCTGACTTTGATCGTCACGTTCCTGCAGTTGTTCACCTCCAGCTTCGCCGCCTATGCCTTCAGCAAGCTGCACTTCAGGGGACGCGACACCCTGTTCCTCGGCTACGTGGCCACCATCGCCATGCCCTGGCAGGTCTACATGGTGCCTCAGTTCGTCATGATGAGCAAGATGGGGTTGAACAACACCCACCTCGCCATCATCCTGCTGCAGGCCTTCAGCGCCTTTGGAGTGTTCATGATGAAGCAGTTCTACACCAGCATCCCCACCGAGCTGTGCGAAGCCGCCAGAGTCGACGGAATGACCGAGTACGGCATCTACTTCAAGATCATGCTGCCGCTCTCCAAACCGGCTCTCTCGACGTTGACGATCTTCACCTTCGTCAACACCTGGAACGACTTCCTCGGGCCTTATATCTACCTGACCCGCGAGAAGCTGAAGACCATCGCCATCGGGCTGCGCATGTTCATCGGCCAGTACTCGCAGGAGTACGGGCTGATCATGGCAGCCAGCGTCGTCACGCTGGTTCCAGTCGTGGTGGTCTTCCTCTCGTTGCAGAAGTACTTCGTCCAGGGAATCGCCAATACCGGCCTGAAGGGGTAAGCCATGGAGCCAATCACTTCCCGCGAGCTGGACGAAGCAATCAGCGACGCGCTTTCCATCGTCCGTTCCAACATCCCCATCTATCGTGGCTTCTGCCAGAATCACTCCTCCATCGGGGGCATCTATCCCCGTTGCAAGAACGACCAATGGACCTGCGGCTTCTGGCCGGGAGAGCTCTGGCTCTCCTGGGAACTCTCCCAAGATGCCATGTTCCTCGAGGCTGGGACCGCCATGGTGCCCTCCTTCGCCAACCGGATCGAGCGCAAGATCTGCGTCGACCATCATGACATGGGCTTCCTCTACACTCCAAGCTGCGTCAGCGCCTGGATGCTGACCGGAAACGAGCTGGCCAGGAAGGCGGCAATCGCCGCCGCAAACCAGCTGCTTACCCGCTGGCAGCCCAAAGGAGAGTTCCTGCAGGCTTGGGGGGCTATGGACGCGAAGGACAACTACCGCTACATCATCGACTGTCTGCTCAACCTTCCGCTGCTCTACTGGGCGGGCGAGGTGACCGGTGACGACACGTATGGGCGTATCGCGAGAGCGCACACCCACACCTGCCTGACCTACTCCTTCCGCCCCGACCATTCGACCTACCACACCTACTTCCTCGACCCGCGGACAGGCAAGGGCCTACGAGGAGAAACGTGCCAAGGCTACCGTGCGGATTCCTCTTGGGCCAGAGGGCAGGCCTGGGCGGTCTACGGACTTGCCCTCGCCTTCCGTCATACCGGGAATCCCGAACTTCCCAGCCTTTTTGATGGAGCGCTCGGATATTTCCTTTCCCGGCTCCCTGAGGACCTGGTTCCCTACTGGGATCTGGTTTTCCAGAACGGGAGCGAGCCAAGGGACAGCTCTTCAGCCTCGATTGTCGCCTGCGGGCTACTGGAGATGGCCCGTCTGGTAGAGGAGGAAAAGGAAGCCTACAAGGAGATGGCGGAAAAGCTGATCGGAAGCTTGGTCCGTTCCTATCGGGTCAGGCCGGGGGACAAGGCCAACGGTCTGGTGCTGCATGGCACCTACTCGAAGAAATCACCCTACAATACCTGCACGGAAGAGGGGGTCGACGAGTGCGTTTCCTGGGGAGATTATTTCTACCTGGAGGCGTTGACCCGCCTGAAGAAAAGCGATTGGCGCTCCTACTGGTAAAGCTATGGACTGGTACGCGCACGTCAAGGATTGTCTGCTTCGCGACGGCAAGGCCACCGCGAGGTGGGTGCTTGCCAACCATCCCGAGGATGCCAAGAGGATCATCCACAGCGCCGACCTGATAGCCAAAGACCAGTTTGTCTTCAACCGCAGGTGGGATCTGGAGCATACCTCCACCCCGGTCATCTTCCCCGACGGCATTGACTGGCTCTTCCAGCCGGGTGAAGACCCGGAGTTCGTCTACGCGTTCAACCGGATGGAGTTCTGGAAAACCTTGGGGGAAGCATGGCTCCTGACGGGGGATGAGCAATACCCCCAGGCCTTTGCCAGACAGTTGAGAAGTTGGGTCGCGCAGGTACCCCATGACGAGGCCCACGCCAAGGCGTGGCGCACCATCGAGTGCGGCATCCGCATGGAGGTGTGGATGAAGGCGCTGAAGCTGATGGAGGGAAGCAAGGCGATGACCGGAGGCTTGCTTGAGCTGGCCTTCCGGAGCCTGCGGGAGCATGCCCGCTTCATCGCCACCGTCTGGGACAGTTACCAGCTGCTCTCCAACTGGGGGATCATGGCCAACCATGGCCTCTTCGTCACCAGCGTCATGCTGCCGCCCGATGAAGAGAGCGGAACATGGAGAACGCTTGCCTTGGAGCGGCTGGACCAGGAAATCCGGATACAGGTCTACGACGACGGAGTCCACTGGGAGCAGAGCGCCATGTACCACAACGAGGTGCTCAGCCAGTTCCTCGACGTGGTTTCCCTGTCACGTTGCTATCGGATCCCCCTTCCGGAAGGAATGGAGGAACGGATCCGCAAAATGGCCCGCTACAGCGCTGCGATGGAAATGCCAGACGGCAACGCTCCCTCCACCGGCGACAGCGACCTGATCGACCAGCGGGACCTGATGGAGCGGGCGGCAGTCCTGTTCCAGGATTCCCTGTTGCGCGGACAAGGAGAACAAACCGTCTCCAGCGACGCGGCGTGGGAAATCGGTGTCGAGGGAATCGAGAGCTACGACCGTCTGGAGCCAAAAGAATCGCCTAACCCCCTGATCCTTTTCCCCGATGGGGGACACGCCTACTGGAAGGGACAAGGCTCCTATCTGCATGCCAAGGCAGGAACTTTGGGAGCGGGCCATGGCCATGCCGACCAGCTTGCCTTCGACCTGTACCACGATGGAGAGAATGTCCTGGTCGACCCGGGCCGGTACACCTATGTGGCGGGAAAAGACCGCTACTGGTTCAAGAGTGCCGCCGCCCACAATACGGTGCTGGTCGACGGCATCGACTGTTACGAGGCCAAGGACAGCTGGGAATACCGGAGAATGAGCAAGACCACCGGCATTTCCGCCAAAGAAAAGGAAGGATGCGGATATATCCGCATGGGGCTCGCAGGCTATGCGGAGCTTGGAGTCTTCATCACCCGCAAACTGTTCATCCTCGACAACGACACGTTCCTGGTCTTGGACGAGCTCTACGGATCGGGCGAGCACACGCTTGAAAGCCGGCTCCACTTCGCACCCGGAGGGAAGTTGTCGGCAACCCTGCATGGAGCCTGCTGGGAAAGCTCCCGTCAGAAGCTGTATGTGGCCAGCCCGAATGCGGACGACCTTGGAGTGGAACCGGGGTGGGTCTCTCCGAAGTACAATGAAAAGCTTCCCTCCCGCCGTCTTGTCTTCACGCGTCACGCCCGTTGCTTCTCCTCCCTGCTGGTCGTCCTCGCCTTCGGCCATGAGCCCAAGGTGGAACAGGTTCCTGTCACCAGCAATTGCAAGGGGACCACTTTCCCTGACTCGATGATCGAGGCATGGAAGGTGGACGGGTGGCTCGTGGTGGACAGCCACCGCGAGTGGGGCTCCCCTACGGATAGTTTCCGCGCTGACGGCCATACAGGCTGGGGCCAGTGCGTCATTTTCGGTCCCGAGGACCACGATATCGGCAAGGTAATGGAGTATTGAACATGCAAAGCGCAAACTTCACCGCGAACATCCACGAGCGGAATTTCCGCTCCCCATTCGAGAAGGTCAAGGCGACCAGCGGGACGCTGGTGGCTGTTGACGGAAGGAACCTCCGCTCCCTGAACGGGAACTGGCATTTCATCGAGGACTGGTACGAGACCGCGCTACGCTCCTGTTGGTGCTTCGAGGACAGCCATGGCGAACCTGCGGATTTCGACTGGGATTTCTGGCCTATGACGAAGGTCCCTTCGGTCTGGAACCTGGCCAAGCCCGAACTGAAATACTTCGAGGGGCTGGGATGCTATATGCGCACCTTCGACCAGCCGAAGACCGACGGCAGGCTCTTCCTCCAGTTCGAGGGAGCCAGCTACCGGACCTACGTGTTCCTGAACCACCATTACCTGGGCATGCATGACGGCGGTTCCACGCCCTTCACGCTGGAAATCACCGACGCCGTCCAGGAAAAGGAGAACAGGCTGATGGTCTGCGTCGACGGAAGACGGGATCCGGAGCGGGTGCCGATGGACAATACCGACTGGTTCCTCTATGGCGGTATCTACCGTGACGTCTTCCTGTTCGAGACCCCGAAGAGCTACCTTTCCGACTGGTACGTGCGCCTTCTGCCGGACAAGACCCACATCGCCCTCGACTTCACCGTCGAAGGGGCAAACGAAGGAAGCGCTGTCTTTTCCATTCCTGAACTCGGCGTCAACCGGGAAGTCCTCTTCCAGGAAGGCAAGGGAACCGTGGTGGTCGAGGCAAGACCGGAGCTCTGGGATATCGCGAGCCCACGCCTTTACCAGGTGAGCCTAGCCTATGGCAAGGATTTCCTGTCCGACCAGATTGGTTTCCGTACCATCAGGGTGGAAGGAACCAAGGTACTGCTCAACGACAGGCCTGTCTTCCTCAAGGGCATCAGCTGCCACGAAGACTACCCCGAAGGGGGCAAGCGTTCCACGGAAAGCGACCGGCTCCAGTCGATCAAGGACGCCCAGGAACTGGGTGCGGTCTTCATGCGCCTTGCCCACTACCCGCACAGCAGGGAAATGGCGCGCCTGGCCGACAGGATGGGCATGTTGCTGTGGGAGGAGATTCCCGTTTACTGGGCGATCGATTTCCAGAACGAGGGCACCTATCAGGACGCCGAAAACCAACTGAGAGAACTGATACGGCGCGACAAGAACCGGGCAAGCGTGATCATCTGGTCGGTGGGCAACGAGAACGAGGACACCGACGACCGGCTCTCCTTCATGAGCCGTCTTGCCGAAACCGCCAAACACGTCGACCCCTCGAGGCTGGTAAGCGCCGCCTGTCTGGTGAACCAGCGGAAGCTGGCCATCGAGGACCGGCTCATGCCCTATCTCGATGTCATCGGCAACAACGAGTACTACGGCTGGTACGACCAGGACTTCACCAAACTCCCACGGATTCTTGCCAACTCCCATCTCGACAAACCGGTGGTGATCACCGAGTTCGGGGGCGGGGCACGGCTGGGAACCCGCGGAAGCGAGGAGGAGATGTGGACCGAGGAGTATCAGAAGCGGCTCTACGAAAAGCAGTTCGCCATGCAGCGGTCCTGTCCCTTCATTCAGGGCTGTACCCCGTGGATTCTCTATGACTTCCGGGCGCCCAGGCGCATGAACCGCCATCAGGAGGGCTTCAACCGCAAAGGGCTGATCGATAGCGACCACAAGCGGAAGAAGCTGGCCTGGCAGGTGGTGCACGATTACTACCATGGCCTCTGAGCCTTTCCTTTTCCTCGGGCTCCCACCTATGGTATAGTGGAGTCCGAGGTGAAAGGCATGGCATATGAAGTAACAGCGACGAGGAAACGA
>Ga0256404_1004521_pt1 | contig 26168 bp, 28 predicted proteins | sample RumenRJG_01DNA_FD_185990 | JGI IMG/M metagenome (GOLD analysis project Ga0256404, IMG submission 185990) | Bovine rumen microbial communities from Lethbridge, Alberta, Canada - RJG_01 | ecosystem: Host-associated > Mammals > Digestive system > Stomach > Rumen | place: Canada: Alberta | collected...
ACGTATACTTCATCTTCTAGTTTCTTTAACACTACAAAGATACAAATAAAATGTTAAATAGCCAAGCAAAAACGATATTATTTTCTGATTATCAGAACGTTACATTTATTCAGTGAACACTAATTATCTTAGATTTATCATGACTGTAGCATCCGAAGAAACAAGAACGGCTCTCATTGATAATATGAGCGAGACCGCGAAGATGATGTATCATGAGATATATCGAGACATTCGGTTGGCAGATGGCATTGATAAAAATGCCACTAAAGGGTTTGACCAAGATAGTGAAGTTTATGAGGTATTGAAGCTTAACAGCAATCTTGCCTTAATGCTGATGGAACTATGTGTTATACTGTCAGAAGAGATGTCGAGGCAAAACGTCGTTGAAAGGCGTTTTCTTCTAAGACGATGTGTCATGATCTGCCATGAGGGATATAAGTATCTATTCGGGTTCAAAGAAAATGCTACTACCACAGCTATCAGATTCCTTGATGCGCATTCTGCAGATTACCAAGAGTGGATCAATTGCATAAACGAAGTTCATAAAAAATATCTTCAAGATTTTGGTACCGAAGAAATGAAGCAACTTAGGGACGTGGCTAAACATTACAGCACGGATTCCATGGAGTTCTTTAATCGCGTGAAGAACTTAGATGAGGAAGCTGTCGCTAAAATGATAGCCAGTTTCATGGCTTTTGCTCAACCCTTGTATCATCTGACGCTTTTGTATTTGAAAAATGAGCTGGGAATAACGTTTCTGCTTGCAGGGGTTGAAAGGCCACCATTTCATTCAATACCACAGTTCAAAGACCTGTACCTTTCAAGAGTCGTAGATCAAAGCATCGAGAAATTTGGAGATTTGATTCTGAAAATGGACAAAATTGGAAATCAAGGGATAATGGTGTTGAGAAGGTTAGGGGCAAATTCAGTCAAAAAAGAATTAAGACCATATCTTGATGACAATCTTGCTACTCATATTTTCTATGTGGATATGGACATTCTCTGTGCTTACAAAGCTTTCTCACAAGCGGTGGACTTCCATGAGCAGGCTATAAATCTGGCATACCTACGGTTATCCATTCATGAGGGCATCAAGAAACTTTATGGCTTTGGGGATAAACATGAGGGTTCTTACTGGTTTCGATTAAAAGAAGATTTTTCTGATGTGATTGTTTCCTGTTCTCTCGACATAGAAGAGATAGAACAGAAGCTTGACACGTTGTCCAAGATGGATTACGTGCGTGACGAGGAGGTTGCACTCTTTACTCACTATGGTGACGACAAGCACAAGAACATTCCTTTTGAGGTGATAAAGTATTTCGAGGATAAAACGAATGATTTATTCATTGAGAATCTAACGATTGTCATCAATACGCTTACGTCTATATTGCCCGTTGTCCCATCATTGATGGAACAAGAGAACGTCTTCCTGAAGGCAAAGAACGATCAGATGATTGATGACTCATTTGGAAAAATTGAGGGATTGTTGAATCTTGCAAAAGCTAAGAATCCTCAGCTAGAGAAGAGCATTGATGAACTCTTGAAATTCATCAAAAATAAAAATGAAGAGTTGAAGAAGTTACTAAATTGATTATATGAATCACACAACTATGATAATTTCAGATAAATATAAATGCATGGCATCTCTTGCTGTATTTAGAGAGATGTATGAGGCTAAGAAAGATATATTTAGTATAATAGCTGACTATATTACGGGAGTGATAATTGAGAAAGGACTAACATATTTCAGCGAAACAGATATGGTTGAATATCTTAATTCAGAGTGTGGATTTGAGATCATTCAAGCCGTTGTAAAGACATCCTTGAAACGGGTGAAGTTCGTCAAGAAAGTAGATGGAAAAACCATGGAATATTCTGTTGACTGGAATAAAATAAAGACCGAAGAGACGGAGTATCTTAAAAAAAAGAAAATTGCAGAGGATAAAAATAATCATTTCCTTGATAAATTATGCCTTTATTATTCACAAAAATCAGGAGCAATCTGCTCAAATGAAACTCGCGCCAAATTATGGGATGCCCTATGCTCCTTTTTATTAGACAAGGATCAAACCGTCGAATTGTCAGAATATGTTTCAGGCTTTATTATTTCTAATTCAGAAAATCACAATAATCAAATAAATGATCAGATTGAACAAATTCGACAAGGCTTACTTATCTATTCGGGGCTATCTTATAATACGGAATTCGCTAATATCGACAATTTAGACCCCCTAAGTCTATATTTGGATACAGAAATATTATTTAGTTCGTATGGTTATAATGGAGCCTTATACCAACAGCTATTTGATGATTTTTATAATTGTGTTTACGAAATAAACAAACAATCATATAAGCAAGATCCAAAAAGAAATTTGATAAGTCTCAAATATTTTAAAGAAACAAAAGCAGAAGTAGACATGTTCTTTAATGCCGCAAAGGCTATTTCAGAAGGGTCTAAGGAATTATCTTCTCCAACAGAAGCTATGAGAACTATTCTGAATAAAGCTTCGGGGCATACTTTTAGAGTCCAGGAGGAGAAAACTATCTTTTATGACTTCTTAAAAGACAAAAATATTCTTGTATTTAAAGAGCAGTATGAGAAAATCCCAGAACAGGGAAATGATGAATCCGAAAATTCTTCCTCAGATCAGATTATAGAAAATGAACTTGGAATATACGGTGGCAATGATTTATACGATAAGTATAACTATTGTTTAGATCTTCTTAGAAACATCTATTGTCTTCGTGGAAAAGGTACCACATCTTTTTTCCATAGTGCTAAACATTTGCTCATAACTGACAATAGGTGTACGCTTTCTATGGCCTATGATGAAAGCAAATCACATCAAAATAAAGTTTGGCTTGCACTTGATATCTATACAGTTACGAGCCGTTTTTGGCTACTTTTAAACAAAGGGATTGGTAAAGGTGAATGGCCAAAATCCTTAGAGGTATTATCTCTAGCAAAAAATAGTTTATCCAAGCAACTTGCAGAAGCTATAACTTTACAGTATAAGAACGTATACAATGAATATAAATCTGGGAAAATAGATTATGATTCTGCTACAAAAAAAATTGCTTCGCTCCGTAATGAGTTAAAATCACCAGACCAGTTAAACCAAGAAGACGATTTAGATTCCTCTCTGCGTATTATAGACAACAACGAAGTAGAAAGGGTGGCAGCAGACATGGTTATTGATAGAAAGAAAAAAGAAGAACAGATAAAGAAGTTAAATGAACAAATCAAAGAAAAAGAAGAAAATTCTAAGAGGATAGATGAACGATTAGAAAAATTATATAATAAATTGCTCGATGATGAAAATGAAAAGAGGAAAAGTAAATACGATAATGAACTTTGCAACTACAACGACGAAAAGACCAAGTGGTGTACATCCAAATTTAGGAAAAGAGTATGCATTTCAATATCTCTTGCCCTAGCCGTAATAATTTCTCTTGTTATATCTGTGTTATGTGCAATATACACAAGTAAATTTTACAGTGGATTCATACCTACTCCCACTTTGGTTATAATTCTTCTTATTCTTGATAAGGTAGAAAGTAAAATACGTCCGTATATTAATCAAAGTTGGGTAAAGAAAGGTTTTTGCGATTTATACAAATTATTAAATGGAAATAAAGATGATATTTTAGAAGAAATAGAAGATTCGTATGATGTTGCCCGTCCTGAATTTGTGCCAGCCACTATAGATGAAATATATGAACAAATTGACGAAAGTGGCAATAATAACTTTAATGTAGATAGAAAATAAAAGGAGAAAATCAATATGCGAGTCGGAATACTTACATTACCTCTTCATACTAACTATGGTGGTATACTCCAGGCTTATGCACTTCAGACTGTGCTGGAGCGGATGGGGCATAATGTCGTAGTATTTGATAGGCCTCTCGAAAAGTCCAAACTACCTCTGTGGAAGATGCCTTATTCTTATACTAAGCGTTTTATAAAGAAGTATTTTTTTGGAAAGAAGGATGAGCACATTTTTTGGGAGAGATATGTTTATCATTGTTCTTTAGTGCCACGCCAATATACCCAGCGTTTCATAAATCAACGCATCCATCGATATATCATACGCAGCTTTAATGATATTAAGGAAGAAGACTTTGATGCGATAGTTGTTGGTAGTGATCAAATATGGCGAGAAATCTATTTCAAACTTTCTTTTGGACAAGATAGCGATTTCAGTAACGCTTTTCTGGCGTTCACTAAAGGCTGGAAGATAAAGCGCATAGCTTATGCCGCTTCATTCGGCAAAGACGATATAAAAGAATATTCAGCTGCAGAACTTCATGATATCCGGAATGCAATAAGACTATTCGATAGTGTTTCCGTAAGGGAAGAGAGTGGTGTAACTATCTGTAAAAAGGAATTTGGTGTAGATGCCCAATGGGTACTTGATCCAACTCTGCTTCTTACACATAAGGACTATGAAGCACTCGGCCCTAACATTCAAGATTCCAATGGCAATTCTCTAATGTTTTATGTCTTAGATGACAACGTAGAGAAGGATGAGTTGGCTCAAAAGATTGCTAATGATAAAGGACTAAGAGTTTTGCGAGCAAACGGGAGAGTAGAGGATACTTCCGCACCAATTGAGGAAAAAATTCAGCCACCAGTAGAGAACTGGTTAGGGGATTTCGTTTCTTCATCGTATGTAATCACAGACTCTTTTCATGCATGCGTCTTTTCTATACTTTTCCACCGCCAGTTTACTGTTATTGCTAACAAAGAGCGAGGCTATGCCCGTTTCTCTTCGCTATTGAAGTTGTTTGGCCTTGAGTCACGACTTATATCTTCACCATCCGAGTACAAGCCCCAATCTGACATTGACTACTCTTTTGTAGACAAGATCCTTGACATACAGCGTGAAAAAGCAATGAGTTTCCTCGAAGAGGCTCTTGGCGATAAAGTCTTGTCATAAAGGCCGCAAGTTTTTAATAAATTGTTCGATTATGCAACCGAAAATATCAATTGTCATACCAGTATACAATGTAGGGCAATATCTCTGTCAATGCTTAGACAGTATTATTACTCAGACCATCCAAGACTATGAAGTGATCCTTGTGGATGACGGAAGCACAGACGAGTCCCCATCTATCTGCGACAAGTATGCTGAGAAAAACAAGAGATTCACTGTAATACACCAGAAGAATGAGGGTTCGGCTAAAGCACGTAATACTGGTCTTGATAAAGCAACTGGCGAGTATATTGCCTTTATTGATTCTGACGATTGGATAAATGAAGATCACCTACAAAATCTTCAAAAAAGAGCAGAGGAAACTGAGGCCGATATTGTCATTAGTAGTTACTATTTTTTTGATGGTAAGCAAGATACGTATGTAATAAATAAGGCGAGCAAACTTGATTCTAGAACTATAATAATGGAGACTTTGAATGGTCTCTTACATGCCGGTTTATGGAATAAACTCTTCAGAAGAGGTTTTCTCGTTAAGAAAGAAATTCGTTTCCCCGAACATGGATATTATGAAGATATGTTTGTATTCATATCTTCGTTAATGAACACAAATAAAATTGCTTTTAGTAGCACTGCTACTTATCATTATCGAGTGAATCCTACTTCTCAGACATTTTCTCATGATTTAAATAAACGATTAAGTAGTTATGACGAGATGATAGAGAATTTTGAACTGTTAGAAAAAAAGTATCATCTTAGTCAAGATCAGGAGATATTAAATGCTTTATATCGTGAAATTAATGCCAATAGGCAGAATCTTTTTATATCATTTCGAAAAGATGCTAAGAAACTAAGTGAGCACTTTAAGAAGCATCCTATTCCTTTGGTATTGAGAGACACTAGTCCGTTATGGGGGGGGGTATTCTATTTCGCTTGCAAATACGGAATCGGCTGGCCATACATCTTCTATGGCTTCCGAGGAAAAATTTCCAGAGTTATCCATCATTATACCTGTATATAATGTAGAGAAATATCTCCGTCAGTGTCTCGATAGCATCCTTACACAAACCTCTCAGAATTACGAAGTAATACTCGTTGACGATGGAAGTACTGACGAATCTCCTGCTATCTGCGACCAGTATGCCAAGAAAGATAAAAGGTTCAAAGTGATACATAAGAAAAACGAGGGTGTTTCTGTGGCACGAAATGCAGGTATCGATATATGTACAGGAGAGTTCATTTCTTTTGTGGATTCAGATGATTGGCTGGAGCCAACGTACGTGTCAACACTTATTTGTCAAATGAGAAATGCTGACCTGATCTTCTTTTCACATATTGTGCATAGCGAGGATGGACTTAAGTCTTCTTATCAATTGAAAGAAAAGTTCATTGATAATGAGAATGCTAAGGAAGATTTTATTCTCCATCTTTTTAATAACATGCTATATGTTGATTTCTATGGGTATACATGGAATAAAGCATTTAGGCGTGATATTATTATGAAGAATAATATCAGGTTTGTTTCTGGATTAACGTTCTATGAGGATGAGATCTTCACAAATGACTATATTATGCATGTGAAAAAGGTAAGGAGTATCTCTACACCTTTATATAACTATAATTGGAAAGTCGGAGGGTTGTCATTCAGTAAGAAAAAATCCTGGCAATATTTTAAGCTTGCAGAGAAGACAAATGAATTTGCACAATCCTTAGAAACAGAGAACGCTATTTTATTCTTTAAGAAAAGAGCCGAAAATATGTTGTTAATGGGTCTATCCGATTCTGATATGAGCTTAGGTCAATGGTATAAAGCCTTTAAAAAACTGAAAGATCAGAATGGTCAACAATTTTCAACTCGTCATATAGCAAGAATTATTTATAAGAGGTTTGTTGGTTCTCGAAGTAAAGATGCTTAGTAGCTACATTGTTTGCATTGTTTAAGCAACAGCATAAATATTAATTCATCTCAAGATAAGATATTATGGTCAAGTATGACTATCTAATTGTAGGCTCCGGCTTGTTCGGTGCCACATTTGCTTACTTCGCTCACAAGCAGGGGAAGCGGTGCTTAATGATAGACAAGCGACCACAGCTCGGTGGCAATGTCTATTGTGAGAACATTGAAGGTATCAATGTACATAAGTACGGTGCACATATCTTCCATACCTCCAATAAGAAGGTTTGGGACTTTGTCAACTCTATCGTACCCTTCAACCGCTATACTAACTCTCCAGTCGCTAACTTCCATGGCCAGCTCTACAACCTGCCGTTCAACATGAACACCTTCTACCAGATGTGGGGAGTCACAACTCCTGAAGAGGCAAAGGCCAAGATTGATGAGCAGAAGAGGGATGCTGTCGCTGCACTTAATGGGCGTGAGCCACAGAATCTTGAAGAGCAAGCGCTCTGTCTTGTAGGCAAGGACATCTTCTATACGCTGATTAAAGAGTACACAGAGAAGCAATGGGGTCGCAAATGTACTGAGCTCCCAGCATTTATCATCAAGCGTCTGCCCGTTAGGTTAGTATTTGATAATAACTACTTTAACGATTCTTACCAAGGTATTCCTATCGGTGGCTACAATCGCTTAATCAACGGACTTCTTGAAGGCGTAGAAACAAAGACAAATGTTGACTTCTTCAATAGTGAGTACCATGATTGGCAAAGGGTCGCAAACAATCTTGTGTACACCGGACGCATCGACGAATTCTTCGATTACAAGTATGGCAAGCTCGACTGGCGCACAGTCTCTTTCAAGACTCGCATAGAGAACACACCCAACTATCAGGGCAACGCGGTAGTCAACTACACTTCCCACGATGTCCCCTATACCCGTGTCATTGAGCACAAGCATTTCGAAATGTTTGGTCAGGATGTGTATGAATGCCCAAAGACTGTCATTTCGAAAGAGTATTCCACAGAGTGGAAGGACGGTATGGAGCCATACTATCCGGTGAATGATGCTGAGAACAATGCCTTAGCTGATAAATACCGCGCCCTCGCAGCAGAAGAAAAGGACGTTATCTTCGGTGGTCGTCTTGCTGAATACAAATACTATGACATGGCTCCCATCATAGAGAAAGTCATGAAAATGTTCTAATAGGCATATGTCTCTGTAGAAGTCTTTTTTACTTTCTTCGTAATATATGTATACAATATTTATTAGTCACAATTCAAATGATAAGCCTGTAGTTGAGCCAATTGCTATGAAATTAGCAGAAGTGTTTGGTAGAGAAGAGGTCTTCTATGACTCTTGGTCAATAAAGCCTGGGGAAGGTATCATTAACAAAATGAATCAAGGCTTAGAGAAATGTCGTTTTGTATTTTACTTTGTTTCGAAAAAGAGCCTTTCAAGTTTCATGGTTAATTTGGAATGGCAGAATGCTCTAATGAAAGTATCAAATGGTTTAGTTAGACTTTTTCCAATTAGAATGGACAATAGTGAAATGCCTGCTATCTTGACACAAAATCTTTATCTTGACCTATATGCAAATGGTTTAGATATAACTACTAGACAAATGATTGATTTGGTTCGGGGTAATGATACTTTCCACCCGAAATATACTCAAGTCAAAAATTTAACAGTTAAGTTCCTTACGAAGAATGAACGACAAGTAGTTATTCAGCTTGATGCCCAATATTTTATGGATCCAATACCTCACTTTGCTTTTGTTACGCCTAACAAAGAAGATGAAATCAATTATAGGTGTAAGGATGTATCAATGTATAGCAATGCATTCTCTACTGATGCATTTACTGCAAATGGTCTGAATTTTAATGCAGTATTCATCGATTTTCCTGAAGCTCTAACGCCAGGTTTTCCACAACGTGTAGAGTTTAATGCGACAAAAGAAAAGCCTTTAGTTATCCTTGGTGTAATGCATGAAGAAAAACGAAATCAGTGGAAGCAAATTCTATAATTCAGAGAGATTGAGTTGAAACGCAAAAAACTGTGAAAGAGACAATATAAATGATAGTAATATCTCATCTGAAGAGATAAAACGTGCAGAGAAGTCTACCTAAGTAGTCGTTCCGAGGTAGCTAACTGACATTATAAAGAACGAGGAGAAAATTTTAACAATCATTATTCCTATCTACATCATGAGTTACTATCTCCGCCATTATTTTCGATTTTCAGATTGTTCCGAACACGGAGATGGTGGAAGAGTTAAAGTAAAAATAAAATGGACAAAGTAAAGATATTAGTAGCTTGCCACAAACCTGCTAAAGTATATCAAGATGATGTTTACACACCAATCCAGGTTGGCAAAGCTTTGCACCCGGGCTTAGATCTCGGATATATAACAGATGCGACAGGTGACAACATAAGCAGTAAGAATGGGAACTATTCAGAACTTACTGCCCAGTATTGGGCATGGAAAAATTTAAAGGATGTTGAGTATATAGGATTATGCCATTATAGACGCTATTTTAAGCATCTTGTAACTTTCGAAAATATTGATACAATCCTTGGAAATCATGCTGATGTAATTCAAGTAGAAAGGCTGGAAGAAAGCATTGACCTTGCAACTCGTTTAATGTTATGGACCTCCAGAGAGGATTACTACATCTTCTTAATGTGTTTAAGGAAAGTGCATCCTGAGGACTTCAGCAAAGCATTGGAATATCTTGGAGGTAATATGTTCTCGCCGTTCAACATGTTTATAATGAAGAAAAAGCTCTTTGATGAATTTGCAAAATGGCAGTTTGAGATATTTTCTGAGATGGAAAAGTATGTTAGGTTGTCTTCTTATTCCAGACAAAAGAGGCTATATGGTTATCTTTCTGAGCCTCTATTATCGATTTATGCTTACATACGTAACTTTAGAGTTCGATATGATAAACAGAGCGAATGGCCTAATGAGAAATCATGGCAGGATTACACGCTGAAGGATAGGATAAACATTTTTAAAACTTCATTATCTTTTCGGCTTTCTCATGGCTTCAGAAGACATAGTGCTCCTGCGCCAGAAGATTTTGCTTTTGATGCAGTAAGGGCTGGAATGAAAAATGATGGCATTGTTATCAAGTAGCCCCAACATTACCAATGGACAACAGTAACAACAGCATTCAGGGTAAGCACATCTTTTTGATGTGTGAGAAGTTTTTCGGGTACGACATAGCTTTAAGGGACACACTTCTTAAACTGGGAGCAAAGGATGTCTTCCTTCATGATGTGACGTGGATACAGGCTACTTTAAGAGGAAAGATTAATAAGAGTACAATTCCTGCTATCATTAGGCATCCGAGAGCGAGAACACAATGGACAGAAAAACTGAAGGAAGAGATAGGGAATCGACATTTTGATATCTTTCTCTGTATGCCGATCACGCCATTTAAGAAATCATTCATGAAATGGTTGCGTCATAGAAATCCGAATATTAAAACGATCCTTTTTATCTGGGATAGCGTGGATGGTATAATGTCGTACTACAAAGACTATTTTCCCCTCTTCGATAAAATATATACATTCGACAGAGACGATAGTAAGAGATATGGATTTATCTATCAACCAGACTTCTATTTGAGTGATGCTACGGTACCCTATGCCGAATGTGCGTATGATATGAACTTTATCGGCAACCTTAGCGATAACGTAGATGTTTACAACCGTCCATCAATACTTTCATTTATTGAGCAGTTCTCGATAGCACATCATCTGAACAGCTTCTTATATCTGAAATACGCCAATCACAGGTCAAGATTGAATAGGTATTTTGGCATTAAAAGCAAATATGAGAGACTTGTAGAGGCATATTGCGAAAATGACTTCATGCACTTGGAGGCAATGCCATTGGAAGAAGTGGAAAAGAAACAGCAGAATGCCAAGATTATTATCGATTTGTCTCATGCCAACAGGCAAGGACTGACAATCAATGCGATTACAGCCTTAGCTAAAGGGAAAAAACTTATAACAACCAACAAACGTATTATAGATGAGCCTTTCTACAATCCTGCCAACATTTATGTTCTTGATGAAGTAAATCCCCATCTTGATATTGACTGGCTTAAGACACCACCCCAACCTGTTAACATGTCTGAGCTAAGGATTGACAACTGGCTTAGGACAGTGTTTAAATAAAGTTATACCACTATAGACAACTCCTCATTCTTAATTAAATTGGGAGTAAGCATCCTAATAAGGTTTTAAGGGGTTGCCCCAATGTGTATGTTTACACAATAAGTATCTTAACAACAGTAAAGTCTGTTAAATTTTGAATTTACAGTCGGATATGTGATGAGATCCTTATATCTATAAATCTAACAGATCTTTAATTTCATGAGACGTATACCTCTACATTTCATTCGTTCTCAGCAAAGGGCTGTTTTAAGAAGGCGGAAGCGATGGAAAAATCATGTTAAGGATCGAAATATCCGCCACAATCAGAAAAGGAAAGATAAAAATGGGGATAAAGGTTCAACTTCAACGTCTAAAAGGATAGAAGCTCCTGAACACTTCGATTTTGAAAATATTGAAGGTGTGCTAAAATATATCAACCGAACTTATAAATTCTCAAAAGAAAGAAATTGCCAAGAGATCTATTTTGAGATGAGCGGTGTGCAAACAGTTGATACTTTTGCGATCTGTTCCTTACTATCTCTATTAAATAAATTGATAACTAGGAAAATCAATGCACGTGGGAATTGGCCAACGAATGAGGTGGCAAAACAATATATTCTCGATTCAGGGTTTGCTAATTTTGTTCATACCAAGATAAGACGAAACCGGACACAGTGGTGTAAGAATATCCTATATCAAATTGGTGGCTCGCATGTTGATGCTCAACTTATAAACTCCTCGGTGAAACAAATGGTTGAAATACTCATGGGAGCACCTGATTACTTCGAACCTGTTTATGAGGACATGATTGAGATATGCGGTAATTCTGTAGAATATTCCAATAATGCGGTAAACGAGAAGAACTGGATTGTTTCAATCACTTTTGAGGATGATATGGCAAAATTTCTTCTCGTTGATACAGGAGAAGGCATCTTAAGAACCCTGAATAAGAAGACTAAAGAGAAGATGAATGATTTCCTTTCCAACAAATCCCAAGGACAGATTCTTCACTCGCTATTTATGGGAGCTTATCGGTCTGCTTCAGGTGAAGCTAATCGGCACTTGGGACTTCCGAATGTTTTGAAATCTTTTCAAGATGGCTACATCGATGACTTGACAGTTATTACAAACCATGTTAAGTTCGACTTTACAAACAATAAAGAAACACAATTGAAGAACGAATATCACGGGACCATGTATCTATGGACAGTGACTAAAAATAATATTGAAAAATGGCGGAATCAGTTTTAAGAGTTCTAGATTTTACAGAAACTCCAGGTCCAAGGTATATAGACCAAGGACCTTCCTCTGGCGAGCAATTTTATCTGGATGTGCTCAATCAACAGTTTGCTGATTGTATAAAGCACAAAAGAAGTTTAAGTTTGGAACTTGATGGCGTTGCAGGTTACCCATCTTCTTTCTTAGACCAAGCATTGGGTGAGTTGGTATATGACTTTTCAGCTGATTTAGTCAAGCGATATCTTAAATTCAAGACCATTCGTTTTGCTTCTAGATTGCCTCGTATCATTAATGATACAATCCCAAACTGGCAGAAGATAAGGGAAAATGGTCCCGTCCCCCATAATTCTCTGAAGGCAAAGGGACGCAAAGTATATTATCAGGATAAAGACGAAAAAATCAAAGAGCGAGAGTTATAGACTATGAGTGTATCCGACTATCTTACTTTCATTGGTTTACTCATAACTATCTTCATTGGATTCTATGTTACTCATTGGTATAGCGTTAGAGATACCAGAACCAGAGCAATAAAGGATTACTACATAGATCAGATAAGAGCAATAAAAGGTCGTGTAGATTCCCAATTACATAAGTTCGTCTATGGTGGAGGTAATGCTAGATACTTTATTAAATGGTACAGTGGAATAGAACTTGACATCAAGGCTATCGATGATGGTTTGAGAAAATGCTTGGATTTAAGAACCAGAAATCTCAGTGACAGTATCCTTGATGCATATGATGTTATAACTAACCTCGACAGTTTTAATTCCTGTTACCAAAACAATAGGGTAACGCTTTCAACTTCGGATATTCTTACTACCTCGGATTCCATAGCGAAGGTTGATAATGAAATCAATGAACTCATCAATGCAGTTAACCAAGCGAATCCGTATGTAATATGGAGATCTCAAATTAAGAAGATTCAAGCCAATTATAGATACTATAAGAATGTAAGACATAGTCGGTTCGCATTGATTAGATCAATTGGTGAACGAATAGAAAAGCATCTCTTTGAAGCAATTTTCGGAATAGCTTTTGTGATAGCAATCATCTGCTTCTTCCCTGAAAGCGACAAAGAACAACAAAAACTTGAACAAAAACTGGATGCAGTAGTTAAAGAACTAAGAGGAATCCACCGCGATCAAGATTCAATTTCTATAGATATTGACAACTTCTCACATCGTTATAGTCCAAGTCTACAGAATATAAAGACATTCAGCAATTCGTCCTTCTTTCAAGCAGACAATATTGACTCGGTAAAGGTGACAGTTGTGAAAGGTCGAATGAAATAGTTCCAACTCCGACCTCCCCCATCTTGGTATTTGGTATTTAGAATTATAGGAATCTATGAGTGGAAACGAGAATTCTACTATGTTTAATATACAGGACTTTTTCACCAAAGATGACAAAACCTATCAGTCAGAGGGCATTGTTTTATTTAACTTTGATGATTCCCGTAGTGTGGAGTTCTTGGATTTTTTTGTCAAGTTCTTCCGCCGAGCATACTAGAATCTACAGATCATGTAAAAAGTGAGTGTGCTGTAGAAAACGTAGCAAAAAGGTGTTATATAAAGGTCTTAGACACAAGTAATCGTTTCTATAGAATAAGGACAAATTTAACGTCAGATTTCATTTCTCCAACAAAGTATGATTCACCACAAAAGCAAGTACTGAAAAATGGCAGAATGAATCTTAATGATAATACCGTGCTTTATGCTGCATTCAATGTTGAAACCTGTATTCATGAAACACGTGTTGCTATAGATGATGAAATCTACATTGCAACACTTAAACCAACAAGAGAGCTTAGGTTTCTTGATTTCTGTAGGATTAAGACATCAAAGACGGAGCCAACATCTTTTGAACAATTAGGATTAGCAATAAATCAAATATTCCTTGCAGGTGCTCAGTCTTATAGTATAACTCAAGCATTCTCAAAATATGCTTATGAACATGGATATGATGGCGTTATCTATCCTTCATACTTCAATGCTGTCCGAGACAAGAAGTTCCGTAATATTGTCATTTTCGGTCATCCTATAGCAGAAGGAAAAGTGAATGTTATAAGCATAGACCGCATAAATCTTACTAAGGTCAAGTATGACTTCTCATTTGGGCCTGTGACAATAGAAAGTTAAATAATATATTATTAGGAATTTATAATTATAAAATCTATACAAAAAATGATTCTTGATTCAAAAATAGTTCTTGAAATTGTCAGGAACGCTTTGAATAATAATAACTTGCCTGTAAGTACTATTATTCTAAATTGCAAACGTGTTGCTACAATGCGTGCTGATATAGAAAATTTATGGTGGATAGAATATGAGCTACACAGCGGTGAGGAGCTAAAAGATGTTGCTAAAGAATTTTTATGGAGATTTGGAAAAGATAAAATAAGAGAATTAGGCCCAAAATATTCAAAACTGTGGTTAGAAGAAAGGCAGATTAATAAGTACGATATTAGTAACTGTAATATAATCTCAAGCGACAATGTACTTCCTTTTTCCATAGGAGGAATAGAAGCTAATAGGAAAGCTGATCTTAATCAATTTTCTTCATTACCAAAAACTGATAATATGCATACTCTAGATGTTTATTACACAGAGAATGCAAATTCTAAAGCACGCATTTTCCTGTCCAAGACGATAGAAGATTTAGATAGAATCTTGGATAGAATACGTACTAGGGCATTTGACTATCTTATACAAGTTGAAGCTGAACTTATGCGTGGTAATAGCCTCTCTCAATATTTTGATAGGAACAAAGAATTTGTAACAATGTCTTTGGGTAGTATTGATCATCAGATTTTAGAAGAACTTGATAAAATTGATATTCACCTTTTTGATGCGACAAGTACAGATTATTCTGAAAGTTTACTTGATGTTAGGCGCATTTTATGTCATTTCGCAGACATTGTATGTCCGCCATCTGATACTCCAAAGATTGGTTCAGACGGTAAACAACATAATTTAAAATCAGATAAATATTTAAACCGGTTAGAATTCGCTGTATATGAAAAGGCTGGTAAACATACTTCAACTGACCTTATAACATCTAATCTTTCAGAGCTTTGTACTAAGTTGGAAAATCTTAATTCCCTTAGTTGTAAAGGAGTTCATGCAAATGTTACTGCCGAAGAGGCCTATATGTGCGTTACGCAAATGTACCTTATGCTGGGAGAAATGATTAGAATATTACAATAAATACTTTTACCAATACATTATTTTGGCTCGGGTGGTACCTTTTCCTTAACTGCATAAAGTAACATTATCAAAGAGTCTATAGTATATTTTTCTACTTTTAATGGATTATACTCAGCATGAAGAAATCTGATATTTTTTGGCAGACCTATTTGAATCTGGAGAGAGAAGCAATAGATGTTTCTAGATATATCTTTATAACAGATGAAAGAATCACAAACGTTAAAGGTAAGGAAGTTCGGCAAACTGACGAATCACAACTTAATGTTTATTCTCCACATATAGCTGACTTGTTAATACGTTGTTGCGTCCAAATAGAGGCTATATCTAAAGAATTATATTATGACAATGGCGGAACAAAGGCGAGAGGAGATAATTCAATTTTCTTCGATGAAGACTGCCTGAAACTAATTGACAAGAAATGGGAAACTCATAAAAAGGTTGTCCTCGTAACAAATCCATACTTTAATCTTACCAAGGAAACCAATACACTTTTAAGACCATTGAAAGAAGCACACAAAAGGCAAGGTACTTACTGGGAACGAGCATACCAAGGAGTGAAGCATGATCGCTATTCTTCAATGTATATGGGTAATGTCAAGGCTTTTATTCAGGCATTAGCAGCTTTATATCTGTTGAATCTATATTACAGGAAGGATACATGGATTACGAAATACCATAATATTCCTAAAGCTGATTACAGCATGGGATCGTCCTTGTTTTCCGTGAAGTCTCCAATAACAGATAAATTATGGTATGGAAATCATCCTATTAATAGTGAAAGTCCTTATGTCGTAAAGTACGTTGATTCAGACTTTAAACGAATTGATGAAACTCAAAAGAAGGAATACAAAGCATTGAATGATTATTGGTCTTCTCAACCAGAGTTACACGATGCCGAGTTCACAGCCCTTCTTAATCAAAAAATAAATGAAAGTAAAAATGGTAGAGTCATGTTTATTTGGGAATTAGCCAAATATAGACTTCACAAGATGATTCCCAAATCTTTGCCTTTTGAAGAAAAGAAGAGGAGATTATTAGATAGTGAAGCATGGAACTGTTGGATTACCCAGCACAACAAGCATTTTGCCCCGGAAGAATTGACAGAAGATAATATAGAAATGGAAATTGATTCTGTTGGAACTAATTGGGGTATTCAGATTATGAAGAAGTATCAAGGAATGGAATGGGTTCCTTTTGCTATGAACGATGCTAACTGTGAAATATATATACCTAGTGAATCTGTAGAAAATATAAATTGAATTGTACGGGAAATAAGTTCCTATTAAATAAACATATTTCAAAATTATTACAAATAACTGCATATATGAGTGACAAATTATTTACTGCATGGAAGTATATAGAGAGTGATTATTATAGATATGCCCATCGGGGGGGGGTAGTAAGGATAATACTCAAAGCACTTATAGCGAGAAACTTTTGTTTTAGCTTTAGCTTTTGGCTCAGGTTATGTAAAGTTGGAGGATTAATAGGGCTTATTGCAAGAGTTAAACGTTCCCGCATGGAAAGGAAATATGGGTTGCAAATACATTGGAAAACTAAAATAGGATATGGTTTCTATATAGGACACGGTGTAGGAGCTGTGATAAATGCTGGCACAACAATCGGTAATAACTGTAATATAAGTCAGTATTTGTCAATAGGTACAAATACAAAGCATTATGCTATAATTGGAGATAATGTTTATATTGGACCACATGTTAGCATTGTAGAAGGAGTGCATATAGGGAATAACGTTACAATCGGTGCTGGAGCAGTAGTAACTAAGGATGTTCCAGATAATGCAACAGTTGCAGGGGTTCCTGCCAAGATAATTTCTTATAAGAAGCCTGGACGATTTATAGGGAACCGATGGAAAAAATAAAGCATTTTAGTGCTAATTAAATATGCTGACAGCGAATGCCTTTTATAGAATTTTTTACAACAAGAATACATATAAAAATAATAACAAATTTCACAATTATTTAAGCTTCTTACTTAGAAGGAAATAATATGCATATGTCACCCCAAATAATAATACATTACTGTTGGTTCGGCGGCAATCCGCTGCCGGAGAGTGCGAAAAAGAGTATAGTGTCAGGGCGCAAATTCTTGTCTGATTATGAATTAAAAGAGTGGAACGAAAGCACTTCGATACGAATTGTATTTCTTATGCAATTGATGAATTCCTATGGACAATAAGAATATAAGAGAGAATAATGTAATTCCTGCAATAAAAGGTATCGCAAAAAGTGCTATTTCTTCCATCCCTATTGTCGGTAGTGCTGCTGTTGAACTGTGGAATGAAGTAGAATCAAAGCAGGTTGAGAGAAAGATTCAACGACTTGAAGAATTCTTTAATGGCTTGTCCAATGAACTAGACAAACTTAAAGATCAAATCAATGAAGAGTGCATAAAGAATGAAGATATTCTCGATATTTTTGAACAGACAAGTAGACAAGTTATAAGTGAAAGAAATAAGGACAAACGGCTTATGTTCAAGAACATATTTGAGCATACGATAACGGATTCTAAATCTGACTTTGACGAAACAGAACAGTTCCTTAGGATATTGCATGAGTTATCTCAGTTTCAACTGGAAATCTTAGCAATCCTATATAGTCCTTCAAGATATAACAAACAACATGGATATATTATTCCCAACCCTATTAACAACCAATATCAAAGTTCATGGGGACAATATTCAGCAAGGGAAATATTGTCACGGCTCTTTCCTAACAAAAAAGATGAGATCCGACCAGCAATAGCTTATTTATATTATAATGGTCTTGTTGAAGAGAAGCTTATGGATAGAACATTGCAAACAAACGATAATCCTATTCATATTCTTGATAATTCACTAACAACATTTGGTAAAAGGTTTGTTCATTATGTTCTTGTTCCTTTAGACTGATATTTTCTAAGTGATTAGTACTCGTAGAAATAGATTACTTTTACTTGACAGCGGCTTCGATGTTGACTTGGGGATGAAGTAAATGTTTCCATCTTTGCAGAGAGTGTAAAAACAAGAAACAGTATCTGTTCGGACAAGATTTTAAAATCATCGAGGTTATTAGAATCTCAATGTCATCATTAGTATGGATATATTTGAAGAACAAAGGTTTGATCGAATGGAGGACTTCCTAAAAGCCATTAGCTATGGAGGCGAGCTCTATAAATTATTGGAAAATGGAAATCACATTTATAGAGGACAGGCATCCGATAAATATGAGTTGGTACCATCAGCGTTGCGTCATAAATCACAAGATTTTTTTGACAAAGTAGCTTTGCAAGGAAGTTTGAATAGTGAAATTGAATACAATCAGATATTAAACGAATATTTGACGATAAAAGAATTCTATAAGATTTGCGACAAAGAAAGTTTAGCGGTACCAAATATAGATAGAATAAGGACAACTATCAATGATACTATGGATCTTGATACTATGCTCAGCAAGGAAGACTGGCTACCTTATGATCTGTGGGAAATAGCAGCTTTGGCACAACATTACGGACTCCCAACAAGATTATTGGATTGGAGTCATGACTTATATATAGCTCTTTACTTTGCTATAGAGAATTACTTAGATGACAGGATTGTACCTGATGGCACAAATTATATTGTTTTATGGATATTAAATCTTCCATTATTGACCCCCGTTCATAATAGTTCTTTTCCACTACGTATCATTCAGCCTACGTACCACGGAAATCCAAATTTAGCTGCCCAACAAGGCCTCTTTACTATGTGGCAAACAAAGAAAGAAATTAATCTGCATCCCAATGGCGGTATGTACGTCAATGTCGAGAAGAAAATCAATCGTACTCCATTAGATACGCTTCTTCGGGAGTACACAGGTAACGAGTTACAAGCCTTTGGTCTTAAAATGATAAAGATTTTATTGCCACTTGAAGGCATTAATGAATTGTACAAATTCCTTTCTATTAATGGCTATACAGCGGCAAGAGCATATCCTGGATATTATGGTGCAGCAAAAAGTATCAAGCATCTACAGGTAATTAAGGAACGCTAATAGTTGTTATATTTTAAAAGACTATTTACGATTACAAAATGGCTTCATCAAAGCACATACATACAAACATAATCAAGATAATATTTTGGAGCTTTTCCTCCGTATTTGCAATACTCTTTCCCTATATACTGAACTCTTTAATAATTAAGCCACGGATATTTCCAGTTGCCGGGACAGCTTCAGATTGGCTTAACTTTTGGGGAACTTATATATCTTCTATCGCTTCTGCAGCGATGTTATTCATTGCACTGAAGAACATACGAGAAAGCCATAAAGAAAATAGCGACAATCGCCTTATCCAGGTCAAGATGATGATTTATGAAGAAGAGAAGGCTCATATAAATGACCTTGCTGATAGACTATGGAAATTTCAGGTAAGCTTTGACATGTTGGAGGTTTTACACCAAGTAGAGAACATGAAAACAGAAGCTCCGAATTATGAGAATATTTTTTGTAGGTTAAAGGAACTTATAAGAAATGTTGACCAGTCTGACTTTGCTATAGACTTGTTTATGCCTAAGACTTCACGAAACGAATACGAGACAGAATATAATACGCTAAGAAATCAAATTTACAGTTCATATGGTACCTTAATAATGGACTTGAACAGTTTTTGTGATTTACTTCGGGACTATCCAAAAGAGAAAACCAAACAAAGAACATATATTGAATATCATTTAGAGAACACCTTGACTTCTCCAGAGACACCACTGACAAAAATAATAGAAAAGAATAAAAATAATAATATATATTCCATTCGAGATCAAATACTGAAAGAACTTGTTTACACCAAATCCACTGAGATTTCTGAATTAAAGGAAGAACTGAAGAAAGTTATATACAATCTCATTCAGTTTGAAAATATGCAGTTAGAAAAAGATTTCTATTCTTATTTATGAACTAAGATGACATCTGTTGAAGGAAACAAGTAATCTATTGACAGATAAATTAAATAAAAGTAGATCATGATACCCAAAATAATACATTACTGTTGGTTCGGCGGCAATCCGCTGCCGGAGAGTGCGAAGAAGTGCATAGCGTCATGGCGAAAGTTCCTGCCTGATTATGAAATCAAAGAGTGGAACGAAAGTAACTTTGATGTGAATAGCATAGCCTATACACGGGAAGCATACAAGTTGAAAAAATATGCTTATGTAAGTGACTATGCTCGCTTGTGGATTCTCTACAACTACGGTGGCTTGTATTTCGATACAGACGTTGAACTTATCAAGTCTATAGATGACATCATTTCACGTGGGAACTTTATGGGACGTGAACCACAACGTGATGATAAAGATCATTGGACTGATTCTAAAGACTTTAGCAATGATCCTAACTTCGGACTAGGGGTGAATCCTGGTCTTGGACTTGGGGTGAAATCCCGTCTCGGTCTGTTTAAGGAAATTATTAACTGGTATAAAGACAAACATTATGTATCTAAATTAGGTAAAACATCTTCATCTACTATTGTTAACATAGTCTCCGACATAATTGTTGGCAAGCCATTTAAGCGCTTTGAAGATGGTGTAATATATACTTGTGGAGTTTACATTTATCCATCTGACTATTTCTGTCCTAAGAACTATGCGACAGGAAAGTTAACTATAACTGCAAATACACGTTCTATCCATCATTTTGCCTCAACTTGGGTAAAGCACGAGAGTGTTTGGCAAAAGATTGTGAGAAGACTTCGTGGAATGATGGCTTATTACATATGAATCAGACATTAATAAACATACTAAAGTCTCGTGAAGACATCTCCGACTACGTATTCCATTTTACCAAACATGCAGATGCTAAAAAAGTGTTAGAGCAAATTTTAGCAGACCATGCCATTAAAGATATACATAATAATGGTTACATCTGCTTCTCAGAAGCTCCTATAACAATGCTGCCAGACATGTTTAAAATTTTTGAGCAGTATAACGACCCAATGTATGCCCCATACGGGATAGGAATAAAAAAAGAGGATTTGTTTAAAATCGGTGGACGCCCTGTTATTTACAGCACATATGATGAAATACAAGATTTCAATAATAAATTCAACACGATGTCATGGAGGTGTGTAGAGTACGTCCCAAACGTAAATGATTATTCATGGCTTAGAGAGTGGCGTGTACCATCAAGAGAAGTCGATCTCAACGCCATTCCTTTCATAGTTGTTGCAAAAACATCACAGGAAATTAATGAACTTTGTTATGAGTTAGACGACATAGTCGTTGATGATGACGTAGAGGAAGGTTGTACCGAGTTTTTGGGATATGCTGAAGGTAAATTCAAACGCGAATATTTTGGAATTTCATTTGATGATATTATTCAAGCAAACGGCATGTCAAAACAAGAGCTTACACAATTCCTAGATAGTCAACATGTAGGGGATGGTGATGACAGATTCCTTGGTTCTATCCATAACTATATATAAATCATTATAAGCATGCAATTATCTAGTTTTTATCATATATTCCTCTACGTTACCATGTTGGCAATGGCCTTTATGGTTGATTATAACTATAGGCATACAAGTCAGACTGTAATAGTAGTGAAGAATAAAGAACAACGTAAATTCTCGGGAACTGTATGGTTCTTCATTATAGGAATGAGCCTGATATATGTTTTTACTGAAGGATTACGTTATGGTCGAGGAGTGGATCAGCTTGGTAACTATGGACCATACTATATAATGGCAAATAGTTCTCATTACTTATATGATTTTGAGCCTTTATTTACGTGGTTAAATAAGACTTTAAATTCAATAGACCCACTTCTTTATGTGCTTCCATTCGGAAGTATTTTCTTCGTTTATGCCATTTTCTTTATAGTAAGTCTAGTTTGCCTGTATTCCATTTTCAAAGATTGCAGTAAATATTTTCTAGTATTTGCTATACTTGCAACCTTGTCCTTCCAAGAAGGTTTTATAAGACAAGCATTGTCAGCTTCTCTTATCTTTATTGCCATTTATTTTTATGAGAAGAGTAAATGGAAAGTTGCCATTGTCTTTTTAATCGCGTCATTACTGATACATAAGGGAAATATACTTTTCATTGGTATTCTTGTTCTCTGTAAATTCCTATTGAAGAATAAATGCATTAATTGGAAACTATCAATCCCAATATTCTTGCTGTTTGAATTTGTTGTCCAATTGGATACAGTCTTTAACTTTATACAAGATATTGCTCCTTATTTGAATTTGTCAGAAGATAACAATATGACTCATTACGTTACTGATACTACTTATATAGAACATGAAATAGACGCTGCTTCTGAATGGAAGCGAGGTCCACTCACACAATTAATAACTGTATTCTTTTATGTGTCGTCTTATTATGTTTGTTCATACATAGGTAAAAGATATAAGAAATATAACTATCTACTTAATACATATATCATATGTAGTCTTATATTTGAGCCCTTTAGACTGTATGGAACTTTGAGTAGAGCATTTATTACAGGAGCACTTTTATGGTTTATACCATTGTCTATAAGTTTCTATGAATGGAAAAAGTCCAGTCTTGTTATATTTAAAACGTGCGTGATAATTATGTTACTTTATGTGATTACCTATTGGGGTAGGTTCATCTTCCTTAATCCCGATGCAAAATATGTATGGGACTTAATCTGATTACTTATATGAATTATACGATATATATATATACATTCGGGAAAAAGACCATTAAGGTTAAAGAAGGGTCACCTATTGAGGTAGGTGCATCACTGCGTAGGAATTTTCTATATCATTTAAGAGACGACTCTGGCAATAACATATCTTCAGAGAATCCATTCTATGGGGAACTAACGGGACTCTATTGGATATGGAAAAACAAAACGCCATCATCTGATGATATTATCGGGTTCTGCCATTACAACAAGTGTCTTAATATAAGCAGGAAAAAGGCAACAAAATGGTTGACCGATAATCCTACTGGCTTTATAACTCTAACTCCGACCAAGATAAGAAATCATCCGGTACCAAAAGAGTGTAATGCAGTCTATGATGTTCTAAAGGAAGGTGATACAAAATACTACGACGCATGCAAAAAACTTTATGATGACGAGTTTGCCAGCAAGTATGAAAATTGTAGAGGAGGGAACATGATGATTTGTCGTGGTGATACTTTAGATGCTTATTGTTCATGGTTGTTCCCTTTACTGGCAAAGGTCAGAACAATTGTCGGCGATAAGCCCGAATCGGATGCCTACTGGAGGCGATACTGTGCGTTCATGGGAGAGAGACTACTTTCCGTTTATATTGAGGAAAATCATCTTCCTGTTCTTGGAGTCGAAGAAAGGCTAAAGAAATGGTGGATAAAGCCATTAGGAAAAATAAGACGAATCTTTGGAATAAGTCGTTCAAATAAGCTTTTCAATATCATATATAACCGTATTGGATACCGTTCTTCCTATAAATAAAACCAATATGAATCTAAAAGAATCATTGAACTTACTAAGAGAAGACTACAAATACATCCCACATAGTGGCTCCATAGTTAAAACATATTGGCAAAGTAAATCATTTAGAATATTGACATGGTTTAGACTGGGGGGGCAAAGGTATATTTTCAAAGATAGCTAAAGTAATATTGAATCGATTAGTAATTGGTAGTAACGTACTAAGTGTTGGAACAAATATAGGTAAAGGCTTCTTTCTAGCTCATCCACTTGGAATCGTAATAAACGGAGAATGTTCAATAGGTGATTTCGTTTGGTTATATCAAGGTGTAACTCTTGCAAAAATGTATGGCGAAGGCTCTCCTACCGTTGGCAATAATGTTATAATTTTCTCCGGTGCAAAAGTTGTCGGCAATGTAAGAATTGGCAATAACGTTGTAATAGGAGCAAATGCTGTAGTAAAACATGATATCCCGGATGGCGGAGTTGCGGTAGGTGTTCCTGCTAAAGTTATAAACTACAACGGACTGAAAATAAACTTAATGTATAAGACTTTCCTAAAGGATAAATTTAAATGTCTACTTTAAATTCATTAGTAAGTGTAATAGTTCCAATATATAACGTAGAGAAATATCTTGAACGTTGTATGGATACTTTAGTCTATCAAACTCTCAAAGATATTGAGATTATAATGGTTGACGATGGTTCTCCTGACAACTGTCCACAGTTATGTGATGAATGGGCAAAGAAAGATTCCAGAATAAAGGTTGTTCATAAGAAGAATGGAGGACTGGGTGATGCCAGGAATGCAGGTTTGGATGTCGCGACTGGTAAGTATGTAGCTTTCGTCGACAGTGATGATTTCGTTAGTAAGGAGATGTATGAGAATCTTTATAACGAAGCAGTCAATACCGGAGCAGACACAGTATTTTGTGGAAATTATCAATATAGTCATGGCAAATCAACAGAGGGAAGAAGGAATCTGACCGAAAGAAAAACTTTTAAAGGCAACAGCCTTAAAGATTTTTGCTTGGATTTTGTAGCTTCTCCTATTGATGTCAAGACAGATTGGAAATATGAGATGTCTGTATGGCACGGAATATATTCAAATGAGATTATCCAAGAGTACGATATTCGTTTCCGTTCCGAGAGAGAAGTCTTGTCTGAGGATATATACTTTAATCAGCTATATCTAGTCCATACCAAGAAAGTATCATATCTACCGGAAGCATATTATTACTATTGTGATAATAACAATGAATCCCTGACCCATGCTAAATATGATTCCAGTCGCTATACCAGGATGCTTACATTATATCAAGGGTTGTGCGATTTAACGATAGAAAGAGATCCACATTGTATGCGAGCTAAAAGATGTCTCATTGCTTATATGCGTGGCAATGCCTACAAAATAATAGATGCTCATTTCAATCATTCAGATACAGTTCATTATCTCAAGGAACTAGATGATAAGAATGTTTGGAAAAAGATTGATTATCCCATAAAAACTCTTGAGTTCCATTCATTCATCATTGCATACCTTCAAAAGCATGGATTGGAGAATTTCCTGATTCTTTTCTTGAAGTTAGTGGAATGGGCGAAACAAATGCGAAACAAATAAATCTTTTAATTTTAAATAATATGTGTGAAGTACATAACATTGAACAATTGAAGGAAAGAACTTGCCCTGACTTCCCAGATGTTGAGGTCATAGAAAGAGACCTTGGTAACGAAGCCTACATGAGCATTTTGCGAGGAGGGTTAGGTAGATCAGATGCAAAATCCTATATGGATGCAGCTGTTTCTGCTTATGTTGAGCATACAGTTTATAACCAGTTTACAGAGATTTTCAACGATAATCCTTATGTAAGAGTCCTTATATTTGGATTTAACAATCTACAGGGTTGGTCATCTTTTAGTCAAGCTAGATGAAAGTGGTTTAATAAGTAGAATTGGGACAGTTTTTTGGACTGGACCTAGGCAGCGAAAGATTGAATGTAAGAAAGGAAAATCAAATTGGAATTATGATAAAATCAAAGGAAGATTTAAGGGAGTATATTCGGCAGGATACAGAGCGGATGGGTGGAAAGCCTAAGCTTAAAGACTGGATTCTGCACAATGAAAAGTGGTACATTCATAAGTACGTTGTCGCATTACGACATGTGGAATATTACATGAATTGCAATGGGGGAGACTGTCCGAGAACTACAGCGTAGCTAATATTCTCAATATTTGACAAATTAGTTGCCTATATATTTTGGTATGTCGTTGATTTTTTGTATCTTTGGTACATCTAAGAGCTTGATCATAT
>Ga0256404_1004522_pt1 | contig 26159 bp, 28 predicted proteins | sample RumenRJG_01DNA_FD_185990 | JGI IMG/M metagenome (GOLD analysis project Ga0256404, IMG submission 185990) | Bovine rumen microbial communities from Lethbridge, Alberta, Canada - RJG_01 | ecosystem: Host-associated > Mammals > Digestive system > Stomach > Rumen | place: Canada: Alberta | collected...
ATGGCAAGGAGGGTTCTCGGAGCGTAGCGGAGAGGTTCGTCGTTGTCAGCAGAACGAAACCTTCTCTAGCGCATGTTCAGCGCTCAGTGGTAACTTTTCCAGTTGCAAACATAGTAACTGATCACTTTTTGAAGTTTCTGTATTACACATCGTTCTTAACTCCCCATGATCCGCTGTGTTGAAATCATAGACGTTGCCCTCGTTCGGGCGTCGCTCCATTCTGATGTTTAGAGTATAGTGAGTGATAACGAATTATTCGGAATCACCAAACAATTCGCGTTAAACATTGTTATCATCTCAATCTTTCTCATATCTCGTTAATGTTTATGGTCGGGGGTTCCTTTATTATAATTTTAGAACAAATCTGAGTGCGTGCCAGTTCGAAGGAACAGGAGTGTCAACTGATTATCATTCTGTTCCCACGTCATTAACCAGTCGGGCTGTATGTGACACTCCCAAATCATCTTCACCAAGTACGCTCCTAAACAAATCATCCACGGAGTCATAGCGGGTAACACCGATACCCTTGTGGGCATCTTCTATGACCTTCATAGTCTTCTTATTCAGATACTTTCCTGTCTCTGGATCATAAAGTCCACTCTCGGCAGAAGATTTCTGTACCTTGACAGAAGTCACGCCTACAAGCATCTTGCAAGCGTTCTTTACCTTTGAAACCAAGCTCTCGTCTGGAACCTGTAATACTACTGTTGCCATGATAAATACGTATTTGCGTGAATATTCGGCTGCAAAGTTACGACAAGTTTTCCAATCATCCAAATATTTCTGCCAAAAACTACATCAGGGCGCAATGGGGTCAGGAGGATCTGAGGATCATGGGGAATAAGCGAGTAAAGAACCAAAGAAATAAATCAAGGGATGGCTGGTGGGCCATCCCTTGACTTGTGAAGAGGGGTTTGTGATTAACGATTCAGAGATTCGTACTCCGACTGACAGTCGAAACACGGACAGTCCTTGTGGACGTTGGGGAAGTCACGGTGGCCGATGATCTTGGCCTTAGGGTACGACCGCTTGAGATCCTCCAGCAGAAACCAGAGGGCTGCCTTCTGTTCGGGAGTACGGGTGTCGTCGTTGCGCCCTTTGTCGTTGATGCCACCGATATAGCAGACGCCGATGGCATGCTCGTTGTAGTGGCGTACGTGGGCTCCGGCATACTGCTCGTTACGGCCTTCATGGATGCTGCCATCCTGGTAGATGACCCAGTGGTAGCCTATCATGGCCCAGTTCTTGGCTTTGTGACAGCGGTCGATGTCTTCGACGGTCCATTTCCTGCTGGCTCTCGTGGCCGAGCAGTGGACGACGATGTACAGGACCTCCTTCATGGGTTTCAGTTCTTTCTTCATAACGAACACAGATTAGAAACCCATACATGACTGAACGGCGAGGGTGCCGAGGACAGAGGTGATGACTGTTGCGACGAGTTTAAGGACTTTCGCAACCTTGGTCCAGTTTACTTTGATCATAACGAACACAAATTGAACGAATTAAACGAATATTATTTACGAACACGGATGGGACGGATTTGACGGATCTTTTGTCCCGCAGAAATCACAGAAATAGCAGAAAGTTCTGAATGAAGATGCCAATCTTAGTTAAGATTGCTTTGTTTGAGAACAAAGGTTATATTTTGTTTGATGAATCTTGAAAGCTCGCTTTCAGAAGTTCATCCAAGAAAATTTAACTAATCATCTACATTCTTTTCGTATATTTCGTTTATTTCGATGTTATTCAAAAATAATTCTCCAATTCTTTAATTCTTGAAGATAAAAGAGATCCGTTAGATCTGGTAGATCCGTGTTCAAGATAAAAGTCTGAGTGCAAGGACGCGCAAGATGCTTTCATGACGGAGTGTCGATTGGATAATGTGGCGCACAGGCCACCTGTTGCGTCATAGCTTTTCCCCGGACACGCCCTTACCTCAGACATCAGACATCATACATCACTAGGCGTTGCCTAGTTTTGATCCATGCCGCCACCGGGATTACCGCTGCCCTTGGTGTAGGTGCGGCTGGTGACCTCAGAGCTTACACCGTCCTTGATGGCGATAGCCTTCAGGGTAGTGGTCTCAGAGAAGGTCAGAGGCTCAGCATACTGGGTGCTCTCAGCGGTAGGAGTAGAGCCATCGGTGGTGTAATGGATGGTTGCTCCATCAGGACCGGAGATGGTTACCTGAGTGCTCTCGGCGAACGGAGTCTCACCGGTGAACTGAGGAGCGGCCACCGTTGATGGTTCAGGGTCAGAGCTACCGCTGTTGTCACCACCGGTATTCGTGTCATTCGTGGAATTCGTGTTCGAACCACCGGTGTTTGAACCACTTGAACCATTCGAACCACTCTGCGAGCTGGAGGTCTTCGCCTTCGACTCCACGAGGTCCTTGACATTCATGAAGGTGGCCTTCTTCTTCAGCATCTTCGAAGAGAGGTTGTTGACGTCGGTGCGACTGGGAGCGAAGCAGAGGAACAGACCGTTGATGTTCACTCCGAGGTTGAAGTCCTCCTCCTTGTTGGCACCGGTGCTCTTGACACTGAGGTAGAACACGCCGAGTTCACCGAACTGGACCTTCTTACCCTCCAGGAGCTGCTCGAGCATACAGTTCTGCAGCTTGTTGGCAACACCGAGGCAGACGTCCTCACCGTAGACGGAGTTGTGCTCCGACATGTGCTTACAGAGCTCAGCATAGCTCATGGTCTTGGTACTGACCACACGACCGTACCACTTGCCGAAGGCTGCGGTCTTGTCGTTCTTGTTTTGACTTACTTTAATTAGTACAGGCATAAATTACATTGAACATTAAACATTGAACATTAAACTTTGTTTGAATCTGCTTTCGCTCAACAATCCGAATGCTAGCCTTCGACTGTATTCGCTTAATCGCAGATTTGAACATTAGCTGCACGCTGGCTTATGTTATCAATGATTTTCATTGACACTGCGAAGTTACAACATTTGGAAAGGCTCACTGACGGCAGATGACGGCAGAACACGGCGAATGACGGCAAGTGACGGCAAAAACACAAAATAATATTTAACGAACACGAATTGCACTAATCGAACGAATAATGAAAGCGGTAGCTTCTCACAGGTGAGTTGTTTCTATTGTGAGAAAAGATTCGTCAGATTTGATAGATTCGTGTTCAAAATAAAAAAAGGCTTGCGTGTTCAGTAATCATTGAAGCGAACACGAATTGCACTAATCGAACGAATAAACAATAAAGCGTCGATAGAAACGTTATATATAATGTATGAATAAACGAACACGATTGCAACGCCACACTCTCAAGGAGAGAATCACACTAATCAAACGAATAGGCTGCGCATGGTAAAGATTCGTAAGATTCGGATAATTCGTGTTCAAAACAAACAATCTGTGGTCAAATATAACGAATATGATTATTTACAAAGACGAGAGCTACAAGATAGTTGGTGCTGCCTTTAATGTCTACAATAAGTTGGGACATGGATTTCTGGAGGCGGTTTACCAAGAAGCTTTGGAACTTGAATTCAAGAAATAAGGCATACCGTACGAAAGAGAGAAAGAACTGAAGATAACCTACGATGGGGTAGAACTGAAGGCTACCTATAAGGCAGACTTTGTTTGCTATGGTAAAATCATCGTGGAATTGAAAGCAGTTTCTTATTTGGATGATTCGCATCGTGCACAGGTGTATAATTATCTTCATGCTACTGGGTTCAAATTGGGGCTGCTAATGAACTTTGGTAATACTGATGAACTCGAAAAAGAGCGCATCGTAATTTAAGCGAACACGAATTGCACTAATCGAACGAATAATGAAAGCGGTAGTTTCTCACAGATGATGAGTTGTTTTTATTTGGAAGCACTTCTGAAAGTGTACTTTCAAGATGCTTCAAAAGAAAATCGACCTTTGTTTGTCACAAAGCAATCTTATACAAGATTGTCATCTATGAGAAAAGATTCGTAAGATTTGATAGATTCGTGTTCAAAATAATAAAAGGCTTGCGTGTTCAGTAATCATCGTATTCTCCGGGTTCACCGAATTTATCAATGAGAAGCAGGATTTGCTCTTTGCTGTAATCGTTATCATCTTTGCTGTTGGCGAGACGTAAGAGGCACTTATGGAAGCGAGGATCTTTCTTGATCCAGCGAAGGAGTTTGTCCTGAGCTGCGCTGGGATCCTTCATTTTGGGGAACATCAGCCAGGCGAAATCTGATTTACCGTAGGATTTGATTTTAAACGTACTCATAATGATATTGAATTAGGATGGTTTGCACGCAGAATTCGACTTGAATTTACGCAGAATTCGAGGGGTTTGCACGCAGAATGTAAAACGACCACGAATTGCGGTTTTCTTTTTGAACACGAATTACACGAATCAAACGAATAATTATTAACGAACACGGATTTAACTGATGGCACGGATTTGTTACTTTCAAGAATTTGAGATTTAGAGAATTGTTTATCCGATAGATCCGTTCGATCCGTGGTCATATAAAAAATCCACGAGGTCGATATGACGTTGTTTCTGGGCGGGGGTAGCCTGGTCCTCGAGGTATGCCGAACACTCGATGTCGAGGCGGTAGTTGCGGCGGGCAAGGTCACAGATGTCGTTCCAGCAACAGTAGTTCGCCATGGTCTCATCGGTGCTTGGGAATACCTTGACCTTCCGGCCTTTCAGGGGGATGAGCAGGTCGATGCTGAAACAGCTGTTCGACATGGTGGCCAGCCAGATGTTTTCCGGGAAGATCTCGCTAAGTATCACCGCAGAGCGTTGCGACTCGACAATAGCGACAGCCTTTAGCGTCACCCTTTCTGTGTTTTTTGCGGGACCAATCAGATGCAGCCCGAACAGACAGTGCTGGACGCGCCAGTATCTGAGGAGCTCTGGTTCGCGGGCTTTGAGCAGAGTGGACACCCAGGTATCGCCGAGGAGTCCGTCACGAACGGTGCCACACTCGTCAATCATCCAGAAGATGGTCTTGCCGCTCTTGCTCTTGCCCAGACGGTATTGCTCTGCGGCATGATGCATCTGAGCCTCAGTGAGGATGGCCTTGCCGTCCGGCTGGTGACTGCCGTCGGTGACCCACAGACAGAAATCGGAATCGTATGCCACCGTCACCAGCGGCTTGCGGGGCCGTGGGGTGGGGAAGACCGGCGAGAGAATGTCTTTCAGTTTCATCATCGCGTGAGAGAATTATAAATTAATTATTTTAAAATTTTAATTTAATTTTTGCCCCTGTATAGGGGGGCAAAAATAATTAATTGAATATAATTGAGATTGATTGAATTCAGAAGGGTAGTCCTTCGGTCTTCAGCTCGACCCATGTGTCGCCCTTTTCGGGGTGCTTGAACTCCACAATGATGCCAGCCTCACAGGCCTCTTTGTAACGACAATAGTAGTATTCTTTGTCCTGGATTCTACTAATCCGCAGGGCGGCTCCCATCACTTGGGCGTATGGTCGCTGGGTACGGTTCTCGAAAGCATCACGGAAGAGCTTGGCAAGGTTCCACTCCCATGGGCATTTCCCGGCTTTGCCGTTTTTCTCGTGGAAGATGAGATAGTCGCGGTTAAACGCCTCCCACTTCACCTCCGGTGCGACGGCTACCGTGCCTGTGACCTTTGGCGTCGCACCCTGTTTTGCCTTACGGGATTGTGTGTCGGGCTTGCTGCACTGCTCGGGCAGATTGTTGTCGTTCAGCCGGTAGTAGAGTTTGCGACGGGCACGTTTCTTACGTGACATAGCGTGTTTGATGACAAAGGTCTCCTCGCCGTCTTCGTCATCATCCTTACCGCCCATCACCTCACACTCGAAGGCTTCGAAGGCCTTGTTGCTCAGTTCCGTACCGATGCTGCCGCGCATGTTACGGTCGGCCTCACTCTTGTTCTGGTGGAGCACATTGACAATGCAGCATTTGTTGAGCTGTGAACACAGCATCAGGTCTTCGGTGGTCACCGACGCCTGTGTGGCATCGTTGATGTCGAGCATCAGGTCTTTCATGCCGTCCAGAATTACGAGATCAGGCTGGTAGCGCTGAATGGCGAATGTCAGCAGCTCCTTGCGCTTCTCCCAGCCGATGCCTCGGACGTTCAGCACGTAGAACTTGTCGTCAAACGGATATTCCTTGCCGTCTTTGTCAATATATGCGACAACCTCTTCCGTCTGCCCTCTTACCTCTTCCTTCTGACATCGGATTGTTATTCCTGCCATCGGCATGATACGGTTGACCAGGATATCCTGCGTGCTCTGTTCCGACTGCTCCGTGTCAAACCATAATACGGTAAGCGGTTCTGCGTCAATACGTTTCAGTGCGAGCTGTTCGCCATTCAGGGCACAAGCCATAATCATCGACATGAATATCGTCTTGCCGGATTTAGCTTTGCCGGTGCCTGCCACGAGTTCACAGATAGGCATACATGGCGTACCGTTGAATGTAAACAAAAATCGCATTGGTGGTAGCTCCTTGGTCGGGGTGATGCGATGCTCGTCACACAGCCTTGCCAGCACCTCCATGTCTTCGGACATTTCGCAGGCTTCTTCCAACTGTTCGTCAGGGAGTATGGTCTCCCCCTTGGGCAGTTCCTCTCTGACACTGTTGATTGCGGTATTGTTCATAGTTGTATGGTTTTAGCGTGACTCTCCATAATGGCCTCGGCAGAGTAGTCCTCCAACTCTCCCACATAAAGAATGTATTCATACAATGCCTTGAAAAGATCATGCAATTTTTCCTGCGACAGTACTATGGCCAAGTAGAGGAACAGACGGGCCATCGTCGTACTCTTCATGCTGAACAGGTTCTGCCTGTTGAGCGTTTTCGGACTGAAGTGTCCCATCGTGTAGAACTCCCCCTTGCGGAGGTTGATGTCTTTACTCTCGATCGTGCTGAGAATGATGTCAGCAATTTTTGTCAGAAAATCTTTTTCTGTTGTCATTGTTATTTTGTTTTAAACAGTTATTAATGCGGGGAAGGCCTACCTTCGCCCATTGTCGAGGTAAAGTTCTGTATAAAACAATAAAACAATTTCCGCTATAAGGAAAATATCCAGTCATGCGCCCACTTGTATTAACCTTTTATAACGAGATTAACAGCAGTTAACGCGTAAACCGAATAACGATTTCATTTTTCCGCGACCTCGTCACCCTCCTCCGCAAAGCAATCCTCCCCCCACCATAATGTGTGGGCTGTGCAATAATAATGATGTAAGGGCGCTATTTTGCCGATGAGGATGGATATGGCATGGAGGATAATGACGAGGTAAAGGTGTATTGCGTCCTAGATGACAATTTGCAGGTTGTTAGACCATTTGGCCCCGTTGATGATGTTACTGAACTGTTGAACAAGATGAGACGAGAAAAGAAAGAGGTCAAATAGAGGGGAAATTTTTTTACCCTCCTTCGCAAGGTAATCCTCCCCCCTACCCTTATGGTGGGGGGGATAATAAGTCGAAATGGGGGAGCTTTCCCCTTGGGTTAGATGCTCCAGGACATGCCCTCTGTAAATCTTTGGGAAAAATCGTCGTATGCTTTATCCTTTTCGCTGATACCGCAATCCCGTGCAGTATCTTTCCAATTCTTCATGTTCTGCGTAACATCTTTGATGATGTCAAAAGCTGCTTCTTTATCAAGCTTATATAGCTTATGCGCCTTGAATAAGTTGTCAAGACTTGATGCGTTTGACACGCCATCAATGAGCAGGCTATGAGTATGACCGACCGAAGGGTTTATATCATAAACAGGTGATAATTCCCATCCTTTCTTGGTGAGTAGAAAGGAATGGTTCTTCAGATGGTCATCTGTATTACCGATACAAATCGTGTATGCTATGCGACGATACAGCTCCTGAAGTGACTTTTCGACATCTGTACCATTTGAGACAATAAAATCGGCTATTTCAGGGTATGCGTAATATCTTTTATGGGTGTCTTCCTGCGTCAATCCAAGCAGGTTCAGTGCAGAAGCCATATGTATACGTTTTCCGTCGGGTGTCCGGTCAAATCGTTTTGAAAGAAAGACGTCATGTCCTGAACTGAGCGAAATCAGTTTGATCGTGGCAATATGGATACCACACTGCTCTGCCATCTTGTTGGCAAAAAACTCCCATCTGCAATCATTCCACCTATCTGTGGTTGAAGGAAACTTTGCTATATAAAGACTGTTCTCGTCGGAAACACATGCCTTTGGTCTTGCACCACCGACAGAAGTTCCCGGTTTGAGCAGCCGCTCAAGCCATCTGTTGTCCGGTTCTTCACTCTTGAACTCGCTTTCCTCCACTTTTTTTGCTGCTTCGAAAAGCATTTCTAAACTTAATATTGGTGGAACCTGAAATTCGTCCGACACGTTCAGGTATAGCCCTGTGTCAATATCCTTAAAGCGGAACCCTCCAATGCGCAAGGAATCTTCCACGCCTTTAAGATATACCCAATCTGACAGGTTGTATGTCAGCCTTCCTTTTGTGCTATTGGTCTGTCTCTCTTTCAGTTCGATAAGCGTACGACCCCAAAAGTCTGGCAGGCAATCTGCAAAGCAACCGAATATTTCGCCATCAGGTTGTGTGTGTTGCTTACCTGTAAAAGGTTGTAAGTCTCCACCTAGAATAATGTCGGAATGCTTCTTTATCCACTCCTTCGTATATTCAAAGGTGAAAACATCTTTTCCTCCCAGTTGGTCATAACTGAGGTAGCCTATCGTCTCTTCATTTTCTAACCAGTCAAAACTGGCGACCACTTCAAGTGTTTCCATAACCCAGATAAACTATTTCTTCGATGCTCTTTTTTTGTTCTTCACCTCTATGTCTTGAATGACATGTCCGAGTTTATCATCACGTGCAAGCAACAAAATGTCATCACCTAATTGAAGCGCATAGAGTATTCTGCATAAGATGCCTACAGATACCGTCGGTAATCCCTTTTCAAGTTTTGCAACAGTCAGTCGGCTGCATTGCGCCCTTTCTGCAACCTGCTCAATACTTAGGTCCCGACGCAGACGCGCCAAACGTAACTGCTCGCCTACAATAGAAAGATTCTCAGCCAACTTCATTGGCAACCAGTTTGATTTACTAAATTTCGTCATAATGTATCTTTTAGGCTGCAAATATATGAAATAAAATCTGTTTTATGATACATTATGGCAAAAAAATATCATTTTGTATTCATATTCAATACAAATCCTCCTCTCCCCACCATAAGTGCGGGTGGGGTAGCCGTCTGTCGTGACACTATCAGCCGATAAGCTTGTATTTATCGATTGCTTGGGAGGTTTTTTGGCGGCCAATAGCAATGAGCTTTTCGGACTTGTCGAAGTCAAAGGTTCCATAGCGGTTCATCTGAATATCTACTAATATGTCGGGGTTCGTCAGCTTCGCCATGAGGATGGAGTTTTGTCGGATCATCAGAGAACTGGCGCGGGAAAGGACGGTGTAATAGTTGAACTCGATATTATCCGGTATCAGCATATCGAGGATCTTTGATTTCAGCGATTTGTCGTGTTTTTGAATGGCAGTCAGCCTTTGCAGTTCATCCCACTGCGCCTTGTAGTCATGGCCGCTCACGTCAACCCCAACAAGAATATCTCCAGCCTGTCGCTTGACACGATTCAACGGGAGTGGATTGATGATGCCGCCGTCAATCAGTATCATGTCATGGAGTGTCACTGGTTCGTAGAAAGAGGGTAGGGATATGCTGGCACGTATGGCCTTAAACAAACTTCCTTTGCGGAACATCACTTCGCGCCCTGCCTTCAAGTCTGTGGCAACGGCACAATAGGGAATTGGTAAATCCTCAATGTTCACGTCTGGCACGAACTCCATGATGGCCTCGATGATACGGGTTCCTTTGACGATATGGTTGAGTGACAGCGAGAAATCGATGAGCCCCAGCATTTTCTTCCTATCGATGGTTTTCATCCATTCACGAAACTCGTTCAGCTTGCCTGCTGCATAGACTCCACCGATAAGTGCCCCCATGGAACACCCGGCAATGGAACTGATATGGTAGCCTTGTGCCTCGAGTTCTTCGATGGCACCGATATGTGCCAGACCTCTTGCACCACCACTTGACAGTGCCAGCGCTACATTCTTCGTCTTTGTCAACTCTTCTTTTTCCATAAAAACATTTAATCGTTTGCAAATATAGCGATAAAAAGTGAATAAGAGTCATTATTGCCTTCAAATTTACATTACTTTAATGGAAAAAAGAAGGAATGACTGCATTTTACAGCCATTCCTTCTTAAAAGTAAGCCACGAGAAATCCTCTATGTGAGGACCATCGTGCCAATATTCATAGAAATCTTGTGAACACGGAGGGAGATCGTCGCCCTGGCCTTCACGGAATATCTGTTCGGTTTCCTGTTCAGCCTTGAACTCCATCATTTTCTCCTCCCATTCACCAATCAACTCATCGTAGTAGCCATCAAACTTGTCTTCATACAAGTAATAGTAGCATGTTCCGAAATAACGGCTTGTCAGATACTCAATGCGCTCGTCCCACCTATCATATTCGGGGTATCCCAGTGCTCTCCAAAGTTGGCTACAGCGACGATCGAGCAGTTCACACTCTGTTTCTGAGATCACATCCCGCAGCCGTACGCGGTCATTGTCAAACCAGACATAGCGCCAGTCGTCATAGTCTTTATCTTCGATCAGACTAGCTGTGAACAGCCAGACCTTACGTGCCCACCAGAAGTGACCCGTCTCGGCACAGAGGTCGCCGATGCGCATCCCTCTCATAAACTTCCATTTACAACTCTCAGCACAACGAATGGGATGTATTGCGCTGTTTACAATGTCCTTCAGCAGTCGCGCTTCCAGATGAGTCACAACACCATTGGGCGTGCAGCTGCACACCCTGTAGGGAATTCTTCTTCTCATGTGTATCGTTGTCTAAAATCCTATTTTTGTTTTCTGACGAGGAACCTCAATGGAAACGATGTCCTCTGGTGTAAGAGAAAGCAGCTCAGACTTCCCGCTTGACTGCTGTTTCACACATCGGGAAGCATGCTGGATATAGATACGCTCTAGTTGGTTGCCGATGAAGCGTGCATTCCCCCACGTTTGAGGATCGCGAGACTGATAGGCAGCCGAAAGGATGCTAACATATTTTTTCCATGCCTCGGTTGTAAATGTGTAATGGTAGTCTTCCACACGACGTTTCGTGATTTCCAACAACTCGTCGATGGTAAAGTCAGGGAACTCAAACTTGTTTGGGAAACGTGATTGTAACCCGGGATTGAGGTCGAGCAGTTTCTTCATGGGCTCCTTATACCCACACAACACGATGGCTATGTCGCGCTGAGTTTCGTCGGCAAGGACATTCATCAGCAACTGTATCACCATCTTACCGGGGTCGTTCGCATTAGATCCGTTCAGCAGGTAGGCCTCGTCAATCATCAGCACACCGCCTTTGGCGATTTCCAACACTTGCCGCATAGACCGTTCCTCGTCGCCCCATAGGGTGCCGATGAAGGTACCGCGGTCGCATACCACCACGTGGCCTTTCGACAATGCTCCCGCCTTGCGCAACAGCGAACCGAAGATTTTGCATACTGTTGTCTTGCCGGTACCAGGACGTCCCAGAAACACGCTGTGCAGCGACACCTCATGCTGTTTGTTGTCGGGGAACATCTCGCGCATCATCTTGTTATAGCTGGTCAGCGCCACCAGTTCGTCCATTCTCCGCTTGATGTCGCTGCAGCCCACCAGCTTGTCCAGCTCCTCGCGAGGGTTGGCGATGGGCCGCAGGATTTCCACCTTCACGCTGATGTTGCCATTCTGCTCTATCTCGCCGTCAGGTAATACAATGTTCTCCGGAGTGTCGTCTTCTGATTTCTCGGAAGTCGGTTCGTCGTTTTCCGGAGTATCGTCGTCCTTTGGTGTCTCACCGCCTTCCTCGAATTCGTGATTGATAAATTCCTTCAATAGCCGTTCGAATTCCTCGTCATTCGGTTCTTCCTCCTTAACGGGCTCCTCTTCTTCCTCCTCCATTTTGGGGGTCTCGTTTACCGCTGCGTCGAAATAAATTTTCCCACGCAGGTCTTCGTCGTTGTTCACCCCGGCCTTACGGTGTCCCAGACTCACGAAACCGTCAATCACCTTCATGTCGTTGAATTCCCACACCAGCTCCAGTTCCTCGGCGTTCGTAATCTTTGCCTCCGTCAGCATCACACCGTACACCTTCAAGTCGATGTGCTGTTTCTGCAGACGCTCTTTCACTATCTGCATGGTCTCCTTCAGTTTCCACACCCTGCCCTCGTGCGGTTCACAGCCGGGGTAATAAACTATCGGTTCCATATCCACTGATTCCACGCATGTCCTGTCCTCATAGTTGTCGTAGCAGTCAATGCACACTACCACCATATTCGTTGCATCGCAATAAATATATACGTCATCATCATTCATGAACGGTGCAAAGCCTTTCAGCCGGTTCGAATATACGGCATAGTTCACCGCCATAGCCTCCATGTGTTTCCAAATAGTCGTTTTGGTCTGTTTTCTAAAGTCACGAATCAATCTATTCCTGTTTCTCATAATCAAACATCATTCTATCACAGTAATATACTATATAAATAAGGTATAAGCCCCGGCGATAGGGGCGCAAGAGTCATCAGGCACAGTGCCGAAGCACCAGCCTTTAATACCACAGAGTCTTCCTTTCAGATTACTCTATCACAAACCCTAACATTGTAGCAATATGTCAAAGAACGCGCAAGCGAGTAAAGAGTGAAAGCATGCTTTCAAACTCTTTCGAGCGCCATAGGTTTTCGAGGCAAGCCTCAAAGAACGCGCAAGCCGAATGCAAAGTGAAAGCTTGCTTTCATGCTTTGCTGAGGCGCAGCCGTTTTTCGAGACAAGCCTCAAAGAACGCGCAAGCCGAATGCAAAGTAAAAGCTTGCTTTCATGCTTTGCTGAGGCGCAGCCGTTTTTCGAGACGAAGTCTCAAAGACCGCACAAGACGACAAGGTACAATCCACCCGTCGGTGCTCAGATTCAGTTTTTTTACTTCATCATCGAACCGCTCGGCACTTGGCTGTTTCCTTTGTCATCATGTTCATTCTTGCTACAATTTTAATTTTGATTAGTGATAGAATTATGTAATTCGCCTGCAAAAGTAGCGAAAAATCCAATTCCCACCAAATGTTTTTGGGAAAATTTTGAGGTCTCAATAAATATATTTTTCCAGGTGATAGAAACCAAGAGTTTAATGGCTCTTTATATGATAATGGGCATTAGTATCCATTTGTATTCATATTCAATACAAATTATAATGTATGTTAAGAAATGTGGAACTTTCAGATATTTTTCCGATATTTGCCCCTGATAACCCATTTTATTAACAAAAACTTAAAAGTATGAAGAGTATTTCTTCCAGTTTGACGTGACACGTTCTAAAGGCAGTAAATAGTAAACACTCTTCATATCTATCAATAATAAAAAACAATGAAAAGAACAATTCTACTCTTTCTGTCGGTTATGATGACTGTCATCATGACGGCAGGCGACGTGACGCCCCAGCAGGCACTGCAGCAGGCTCAGAAATTCCTGCAACAGACGCCGTCGGGCATGAAGAGGAGTCAGGCTGAGGTTCCCCAGCTGAAGATGGTGGGACGCGTCAGCGGACTCTATGTGTTTAACGCAGAACAGAACCAGGGCTATGTCATCGTGTCGAATGACGACCGCACGACACCCATTCTGGGCTATAGTGAGACGGGCACCCTCGACCCGGACAACATGCCATGCAACATGCGTGCATGGCTGCAGGGTTATGCCGACGAGATTGCGTGGCTGAACGAGCACAACATCCAGCCCATAACAGTTCCTGTCGTCCGCCGCACTCCGTCCGCTGTCAAGACACCCATTGCCCCGCTGGTGAAGACGCATTGGGATCAGGAATCGCCCTACAATGACAACTGCCCAAAATATGAAAGTGATAATAAATCTGTCACAGGTTGTGTGGCTACCGCTATGGCTCAGGTGATGAAGTACCATGAGTATGCCAATATGACTGGAGATATTCCTGGATATGATACAGACTTCCGAGGCTCGTCGTGTATTGCGGTAAGTACATTGACTGCCACGTCCTTTGATTGGGGCAATATGTTGAATGATTATACCAACAGCGCGACAGATACCCAGAGGTCTGCCGTTGCCAAGCTAATGCAATATTGTGGCGCTTCCGTCAAGATGCACTATGGCTCGGTATCATCATCTAATACTACAGAAGTGGTGACAGCTCTCAAGACCTATTTCGGTTATAACAGCACTGCTCAGATGGTTGTACGCAGTCTATATACTTATAACGAATGGATAGAGCTTATCTACAATGAGCTGAAGCAGCACCGTCCTGTTGTTTATGGCGGTCAGTCGTCAGGTGGTGGTCACGAATTCGTTTGCGACGGTTATCAAGGTGAGGACTATTTCCATATCAACTGGGGTTGGGGTGGTATGAGTGACAATTACTTCAAGCTCTCTGCCCTCGATTCTGACCACCAGGGTATTGGCGGCAGTAGTTCTACCGATGGTTATCATTACGGTCAGGACGCTGTCGTCGGTGTGCAGAAACCTACAGACGGGGGTACAGTTTTAAATATTACTACTCATTTGCCGAATCTTTCGGTAACCGCCATTAGTGGTCCGACTTCTGCTACTGCAGGTCAGGAAGTGACTTATACACTTACCGTCAAAAACAACGCTTCACTAGACTATAGCGGTGATATTTATCTTGGTATTAGGTACGGAGATAACGAGCCTTATAGTTATGGCCTGCTTTCCGGTGACCTCTTTAATATTCCTGCTGGGGGTTCTAAAGATTGTGCTATAAAAACGACTTTTGGATCTGCAGGAACTTATAAGTTGGTATTCTTCTGGCCTAATAGTGAAGGCAGCTATAATACGTATGGTGATGTTTTAACAACCGTCACGGTTTCGTCAGGCAAGCCCAGGACCAGCGATTTAGACCTAACCACCACAATTAAGCAAATCGAAACCCGTAGTGATAACAATTTCTACGGCACAACATTGAAGGGCGTTTTGACCGTTTCAAATCCCAGTACCGACTATGATTTTGAAGGTTATTATGAGTGGATGGTGAGTGGAGATGCTAAGGTATTTGGTTCTAAACATACTTACATTCCTGCCGGAGGTAGCATCGATGTTCCATTTGAAGCTAGTGGCAGAACAATCAATACCAATTATCCATTACAGGTTTGCTATTTAAGAGGTAGCGGTTGGACAGACTGGAATGTCCTTGCCACGCTTACTTGTAAGCCCGCAATAGTTACTATTGATGCATCGGGGAATAAGACGGTCATTCAACCGGCAAATTCTTACACTGTTCCTGATAATGTCGTTTCTGTAGAAATGACAGGAGCAGGCGTGGCCTCCGTCACCAAGAACAGCAATCCTAACACGCTATATATCCTTGGTTCAAGTGATGATGTTCCAGTCGGATTAACCAACGTTGTCAGATTCAATGGTACGACTTATTCGGCTTCAAGCATCACACTCACTGATGGTTATAACTTCGCTTCGCCTGTCGATTTCACGGCTACGAACATCGTGTTTAACTACACGTTCACGAAGGGCGCGGACGGATCGAAAGGTTGGAACACCATTATGTTGCCTTTCGACGTGACGTCAGTGACAGCTGATGCTGTGGCTATCGACTGGTTCCATAATAGTGGTGAAACAGGAAAGCAGTTCTGGTTGAAGGAGTTCGTCAGCGACGAACCTGGCGTTGTGAACTTCGACTTTGTCTCTGGCACCACCATGAAGGCTAATACACCGTATATCGTTGCCTTCCCAGGTGACCATTGGGGCGCTGCCTACGATCTCAGTACAAAGGCCATCAAGTTCGTCGGTGAGACCAACACCACCGTTCACAAGAGCGACGCAGTATCGTCTGTCACAGGTGCTAACTACCGCTTCATCGGTAATACGCTGACGGATGCTACCAACAACATTTACACCATTAACGACGATGGTGACAAGTTTGTGGCGGGTAATGGCAGTGCTCCTTTCCGTGCCTACTTCAAACCAGGCATCTTCGACCCCACACTGGGTAGTCTCGGCATTGGTAGTGGTGGTGAAACGACGGGAATTGAAACGATGTCTGAGGTCAGAGGTGTGATGTCTGATGTATGGTACGACCTGCAAGGCCGTCGCGTCGAGAATCCCACCAAAGGTGTGTATATCAAGAATGGTAGATTGTTTATAAAGAAATAAGGTTATGAAAAAGTCATATATTAAACCCGCAATGAGCGTTTATCCGTTGCCCACCATGCAGTTGTTGGCAGGTAGCGGACCTAATGGCAATAGTCAACAAGACCCCAGTCTGGCTCCCCTGTTCGACGACGATTTTGATTCTGCCCTGGGCTTTGATGAGTTTTAGGCAGGAATGAATACAATCATAACGGGTCCACCAAACGATGGGCCCGTTATTTTTGGAGGATTATGGAGAATCTTTACGTTACTTTGTCATCTGCAGTTTGCATTTTGGCGGTCCGTTGGAGTCGTAGCGCTGGAAAAGTTTTAAAAACCGTGAAAAGTTCAGAATCTGTGGCTTTTGCGTTTGGACGTTTGGAAAGAAATTACTAACTTTGCAGTCGAAAATTTCTAATTCATCTAACATATTATTAAGAATTATGGTTAATTACAAGGATTTAGGTCTCGTGAATACTCGCGAGATGTTTAAGAGAGCAGTTGCTGGCGGCTATGCTATTCCCGCATTCAACTTTAACACTATGGAGCAGATGCAGGCTATCGTTCAGGCTGCTGTTGAGACTAAGTCTCCTGTTATCATGCAGGTGTCTAAGGGTGCTCGTAACTATGCTAACGCTACTATCCTGCGTTACATGGCTGAGGGTGCTGTGGCTTATGCTAAGGAACTGGGTTGTGAGCATCCTGAGATTGTGCTGCACCTGGACCACGGTGATAGCTTCGAGCTCTGCAAGGACTGCATCGACATGGGCTTCTCAAGCGTAATGATTGACGGTTCTTCACTGCCTTATGAGGACAACATCGCCCTGACCAAGAAGGTTGTTGAGTATGCTCACCAGTACGACGTGACCGTTGAGGCTGAGCTGGGTGTGTTGGCTGGCGTAGAGGACGAGGTGCAGGCTGAGGAGTCTCACTACACCAAGCCCGAAGAGGTTATTGACTTCGCTACCCGTACAGGTTGCGACTCACTGGCTATCTCTATCGGTACTTCTCACGGAGCTTACAAGTTCAAGCCCGAGCAGTGCACACGCGACCCGAAGACCGGCAAGTTGGTTCCTCCTCCATTGGCATTCGACGTGCTGCATGAGATTGAGAAGAAGCTTCCTGGATTCCCCATCGTACTCCATGGGTCTTCTTCTGTTCCTCAGGACGAGGTTGATACCATCAATAAGTTCGGTGGTAACCTGCCCGACGCAGTAGGCATCCCCGAGGAGCAGCTTCGCGAGGCTTCTAAGAGTGCTGTCTGCAAGATCAACATCGACTCAGATTCTCGTCTGGCTATGACGGCTGCTATCCGCCAGTATTTGGCAGAGCATCCTGATCACTTCGATCCTCGTCAGTATCTGAAGCCCGCTCGTGAGAACATGAAGAAGATGTACATCCACAAGATTGTGAATGTGCTCGGTTCTGACGGTAAGCTCGCTCAGTGCTAATAACTCGCTGAACAGGGGAAACCCAAAGCAATAACCCGGTCGCGGATGGCGTCAAGCTGTTCGCGACTGGCTTTTTCTAAACCCTTGGTGGGTGTTTCGCGGTCGATGGTATAGACCATGACCTGCTGGGGGCGAATCTCACGGATGGCGTCGAGCCAAGGGGCGACGAATTCCTCACCGGTATTATCGACATTGACCATTGACCATTGACCATTGACCATTGAACTTATGGTGCCGCGCATAAACATCGTCTGGATGATGATGTGGCCGTTGAAGGCTTTCATGCGTTCGATGATCTGCCGGACGTCGTAGGCGGTGTTTGGGCGGTCCACCTTATTAATATATATGGGGTCGACGGTGTCCAGTTTGAGGATGTTGTTGTCGACACGCATCAGTGCGTCGTGTACCGACTGACGATGGATCATGGTAGAGTTGGATAGTACGCTGACCTTCGCCTTGGGACAATACTTGTCGCGCAGACGAATGGTATCATCGATGATGTCGGCAAACTGCGGATGACACGTGGGCTCACCATTCCCCGCAAAGGTCAGCACGTCAGGCAGTTGACCGCTGGCCGTCATCTCCTGCAGTTTCTCCTCGAGCTTCTGGGAAACCTGGTCAGGAGTTGGCAGGGGTAGGGTAGGACGGTGGTCGCGATTGAAACCACACTCGCAGTAGATGCAGTCGAAGCTGCAAACCTTGCCGTCGGCGGGCAGAAGATTGATGCCCAGCGAAATGCCTAAGCGACGGCTATGAACAGGCCCGAAAATGGGCGAAGGATAAATAACTGTACTCATAATGATTGCAAAATTACAAAATAAATCTAAAAGTTGTGCTTAGTTTCATATTTATTTTGTAATTTTGCACGAAATTAGGTATATTACGTCTAAATGAGACTATGAGTAAGAAGCGAAAAAAGGCCCGCAACCATCGTGGTATGCAGGTTGTTACCTTATGTATAAGTACTACGATGGTGCTTATTCTGCTGGGTATGGTGGTGTTCTTCGTGCTGTCGGCACATAACCTGTCGGCACATATGAAGGAGCACTTGACGGTGACGGTGATGTTGAAGGATTCGGTGACGGTGAACGACGCCAAACTTTTCTGTCGTGACCTGTATCACCGTCCCTATTCACATAACATCGATTACATCAGCAAGGAACAGGCCCAGCGTGAGCAGGTGAAGGAATTGGGCAGCGATCCAACGGACTTCCTGGGCTTCAACCCCTTCTCGGCAACGCTGGAGATTCAGTTGGCAGCCGACTATGCCAACCGTGACTCGCTGAAATGGATAGCAAAGGAACTGAGAAAGGACTCCCGCGTCAGTGACTTGACGTATATGGAAGACCTGATGGACCGCGTGAACGTCAATCTGAGCCGTGTCAGTGTGATATTGTTGATATTGGCCGTGCTGTTGACGTTTGTGTCGTTCTCGCTCATTAGCAATACGGTGCGTCTGAGCGTCTATGCCCGTCGATTCCTTATCCACACCATGAAACTGGTTGGTGCCTCGTGGGGATTCATCCGCAGACCATTCCTGAAGCAGGCCATATGGATTGGTATCATTGCCGCCATATTGGCTATCTGTGTGCTGGGACTTGGCATCTACGGTCTCTACCTGAAACAGCCTGGTTTCGAGGAAATCGTGACGTGGGAGGTACTGGTGATTACTGGTGTCGCCGTGTTGCTGTTCGGCATTGTGATTACAGTGTTGTGTGCTTGGCTGGCAGTGAACAAGTTCCTGAGGATGACGGCAGGAGAACTGTATAAGATATAGTTGAGAGTTGATAGATTATAGTTAAGAGTTTAGAGATATATTATGAATAAGAGAGATTTTGCTTTTGACCGCATGAATTATATTCTGCTGGCCATTGGTATGGCAGTGGTTGTTATCGGTTTTCTGCTGATGAGCGGTTCCGGTAGCAATGAGACAACTTACGATCCTGACATTTTCAGCGCCCGTCGCATCAAGGTGGCTCCGATAGTTTGTCTGCTGGGTTTTGTGTCGATGATTTATGCCGTCGTGCGTCGTCCGAAGACTGATGCCACAGAAGAGAAGGAGGTAGCAGAATGACTTGGTTGGAGACCGTTATCATTGCCATTGTCGAGGGACTGACAGAATTTCTGCCTGTATCATCGACAGGACACATGATTATCACGCAAAACCTGTTGGGCATCGAACAGGGTGACCCGTTTGTCCACGCCTTCACATTCATCATCCAGTTTGGTGCCATCCTGTCGGTGGTATGTCTCTATTGGAAGCGTTTCTTCCAGTTTGACAACAGCCCGGCCCCTGCAGGTAGCAGCATGTGGCAGAAACTGAAGCATAAGTACTACTTCTACTGGTTGCTCATCGTGGGTGTGTTGCCTGCGGTGGTTATCGGACTGTTGGCCAAGAAGTCGGGACTGCTCGACTGGTTGCTCGACTCCGTGCTGGTGGTAGCCATCATGCTGGTCGTCGGTGGCGTATTCATGCTGTTCTGCGACAAACTGTTCAATAAGGGCAGCGACGCCAACAAGGTAAACGAGGGTAGGGCCTTCCGAATCGGCTTGTACCAGTGCATCTCGGTCATTCCCGGTGTGTCGCGTTCGATGGCTACGATTGTGGGCGGTATGACCCAGGGACTGACACGTCAGCGTGCTGCTGAATTCTCGTTCTTCCTGGCTGTTCCCACGATGGCCGGTGCTACGCTGCTCGACCTGCTCGACTTGCTGAAGGAAGATACGGCGTGGGCCACATCGCATAATATCACGATGCTCATTCTGGGCTGTGTGGTGGCGTTCATCGTTGCCCTGCTGGCCATGAAGTGGTTTGTGGCCTTCCTGACGAAATACGGCTTCAAGGCTTTTGGCTATTATCGCATTATTGTGGGTGGCATCATCCTTGCCCTGTTGCTCACTGGTCACTCTTTAGCAATGGTCGATTAAATGAACTTCATAGAGGGAGAATACATATACATCAACAAGCCCTATAGGATGACGTCCTTCGGTGCGCTGGCCTTTGTGAGGACCCGTGTGTCGAGACGTGTGGGTGTCCGACGGGTGAAGATAGGACATGCGGGGACCCTCGACCCGCTGGCCACAGGGGTGCTGATACTGTGTACAGGCAAGAAGACGAAGGAGATAGAACGTCTGCAGCTGAATAACAAAGAGTATACAGCCACCCTGCAGTTGGGTGCTACGACCCCCAGCTACGATATGGAACATGAGGTCGATGCGACCTATCCAACGGCGCACATCACACGCGAGCTGATAGAGCGCGTGCTCGCCGATTTCGTCGGCGAAATCCAACAGGTGCCCCCTCAGTATTCCGCCTGCAAGATTGGCGGCGACCGTGCTTACGACCTGATGCGCAAAGGCAAGGAAGTGGAGCTGAAGGCCAAAACGGTGCACATCGATTCCATCGACGTGATAGATTTCAACCCCACGACCATGCAACTGGGCATTCGTGTCAGTTGCGGCAAAGGCACCTACATCCGTTCGTTGGCCCGTGACATCGGCCGTGCGCTGGAGAGTGGTGCCTACCTGACGGCCTTGTGCCGTACCCGTCTGGGCGGTGTGCGCATTGAGGACTGTATCACCATCGACGATTTCCCCCAGTGGTTGGAAAAACAAAATGTGGAAGAAGTTAAGAAGTTAGAGAAGTTAAGTAGTTAAGAAGATATATGAAACTGTCACAATTCAGATTTAAGCTGCCCGATGAACTGTTGGCGCTGGAACCTCCTCACAAGGTGTTTGAGAATCCCGACGGCACTACCGAAAAGGTCTATCGCCGCGACGAGTGCCGTATGATGGTCGTTCACCGTAAGAGTCAGACCATTGACATGTTCGAGAAAGACGAAGAAGGTAACGACACCCAGGAGTTTATCAAATTCCGTAGCATCATCGACTATTTCGACGAGGGCGACGTCATCATCTTCAACGATACGAAGGTGTTTCCTGCCCGTCTGTATGGTACGAAGGAGAAGACTGATGCCAAGATTGAGGTCTTCCTGCTGCGTGAGTTGAACCCCGACTTGCGCCTGTGGGACGTATTGGTGGAGCCTGCCCGTAAGATTCGTATCGGCAACAAGCTGTTCTTCGAGGAAGACGGTCCGATGGTGGCAGAAGTCATCGACAATACGACCAGTCGCGGACGTACCCTGCGTTTCCTCTACGACTGTCCGCACGACGAGTTCAAACAGGAACTCTTTGCGCTGGGTTCGGCACCCGTTCCCCGTTATATTGTCGACCGTCGTGAGGTGACCGCTGATGATATGGAGAACTTCCAGACCATCTATGCCAAGCACGAGGGAGCTGTCACGGCGCCAGCGTCAGGCTTGCACTTCAGTCGTGAACTGATGAAGCGTCTGGAGATTCGCGGCGTCAACTTCTCGTTCATCACCGTCCACTGCGGACTGGGCTGTTTCGACAGTATCGAGGTCGAGGACCTGACGAAGCATAAGATGGGTTCCGAGCAGATGATCATCACGCCCGAGGCCTGCGTGCCTGTCAACGAGTCGAAGGCTGCCGGACATCATATCTGTGCCGTCGGTGTGACGACGCTGCGTGCCACTGAGACCGCTGTGGGTACCGATGGCATGCTGAAGGAGTTTAACGGCTGGACCAACAGGTTCATCTTCCCGCCGTATGACTTTGGACTGGCCGACCGCATGGTGGTCAATTTCTATCACTCGGAGTCGACCATGCTGATGGCGACAGCTGCCTTCGGAGGTTACGACCTCATTATGGAAGCCTATCAGAAAGCTGTGGATAACGGCTATCAGTTTGGCTGCTATGGCGATTGTATGCTGATACTGGATGATTGACATTGAACGTTGAACATTGAACGTTGAACGACGAATGAATGGGGCGCATCAGGTGTATTTGGGGTTGGGCTCGAACTTAGGTGACTGCAGCAGGAACCTGAAACGGGCCATCCGTCTGATAGAAGAACGCGTGGGAACGGTCGTTTGCCAGTCGTCGTTCATCGAGACGGAACCCTGGGGATTTGAGTCGGAGAACAAGTTTCTGAATGCCGTTGTGCTGTGTGAGACTGAGCGGACACCACGCGAGGTGCTCCTGCTCACCCAACAGATTGAACGCGACATGGGGCGACGGAAAATGGTCAATGGTCAATGGTCAATGGTCAATGGTCGGCGCGTATATGCCGACAGGATTGTGGATATCGACATTCTGCTGTATGACGATTTGACCGTCGATGAGCCCGACTTGAAGATTCCTCATCCGTTGATGCACGAGCGCGACTTCGTGATGATTCCGTTGGAAGAGGTCAGAGATATGATGGCTGATGGCTGATGGATTCGCAACGCCACACTCTGCTTTGCAGAGAAGATGTAATATTAATATAAACAAAAACAAAACTACGTATGAAAAAACTAATCTCTCTGTTGCTGTTAGGCGTTACGTTGAGCGCCTCGGCACAAAAACACAACTGCGAGCACGGCAAGGCTTGTGCTAACTGCGAAAATCCCTACAAGCACTACACCCAGCAACTGCCTTTCCAGATGCCTGAGGTCAGTGCACCAACGTTTCCCGACCGTCAGGTGAACCTGAAGGACTTCGGTGCCGTCGGCGATGGTATCACGCTCAATACCGATGCCTTTGCAAAGGCTATCGACCAGCTGAGCCGTCAGGGTGGGGGCCGTCTGCTGGTTCCTGCCGGTGTGTGGTTTACGGGCCCCATCGAGCTGAAGTCCAACATCAATCTCCACTTGGAGGTAGGGGCTGTCATTTTGTTCTCTGGTGACGAGAAGCTCTACAAAATCATCAAGACCTCGTTTGAGGGCTTGGACACCCGTCGCTGTCAGTCACCGCTGACCGCCAATGGCTGTGAGAATATCGCCATTACGGGACGTGGCGTCATTGATGGTAATGGTCAGTATTGGCGTCCCGTCAAGAAGGCGAAGGTCACTGCCGCTCAGTGGAAGGAAGTCTGTGGCCGCCCGGGTGGCGTGAAGGTTCGCGATGACTACTGGGTGCCTTCTCAGGGCTATGCCGATGCCGAGAAGAATGCCGACATGAATGTTGTCAAGGCCAACAGCGAGGCTGAATGGAATAGCTACAAGCGTTTCCTGCGTCCTGTGATGATTTCGCTGGTCGGCTGTAAGAACGTGCTGCTGCAGGGCGTCATCTTCCAGAATTCTCCCGCGTGGAACATCCATCCGCTGATGTGCGAGAATGTCATTATCGACAATGTCCTCGCCCGCAATCCCTCCTACGCCCAGAATGGTGATGCGCTCGATCTGGAGTCGTGCAAGAATGCCCTCATCGTCAATTCGAAGTTCGATGCTGGCGACGACGGCATCTGCATCAAGAGCGGTAAGGACAAGGACGGCCGTCTGCGTGGCAAGCCCTGCGAGAATGTCGTCGTCGACGGCTGTACCGTCTTCGCCGGTCACGGAGGCTTCGTCGTCGGTTCTGAGATGAGCGGTGGCGTCAGAAACATCCTCGTCAAGAGCTGTCAGTTCTTGGGCACCGACGTTGGTCTGCGCTTCAAGTCCACACGTGGCCGTGGCGGCATCGTCGAAAACATCTTTATCCGCGACATCTCTATGACCGATATCAAGACCGACGCTATCACCTTCAATATGTATTATGGCGGCAAGTCCGTTGCCGAGATGCTGGCCGACGGCGACAATCCCGACAACACCACCAAGATGCCCGTTACCGAAGAGACCCCCATCTTCCGCAACATCGACATCCAGGATATCGTGTGCAATGGTGCCGGACGTGCTATGGAGTTCAACGGCCTGCCCGAGATGCCCATCAGGAATATCAACCTGAAGAACATCGTCATCAAGGCCAAGAAGGATGCCGAGTTCACCAACTACGAAAACGTCACGAAGGAGAACGTCAATATTACTATCGAGTAGTTAAGCTGCTTGAATAGTTAATTATCATAGGGCGTATCATTTTGATACGCCTTTTTCTTGTGCTCTCCTCCTTGCTCTCCGCTTAAGTTTTTCCGGACTTGTGATGTCTGGAATTTGTTATCTAGAATGAAATTTTCAGCTTTGCTACTACCAAATACAGGCTATCTTGTTGGTTATAAGTGAATTACGAGAAATTTTGCCACTACTTTGCCTCTACTTTGCCCCTACTTTGCTCCTACCTTGCCACTACTAAAAACAAATGATATTACGATGAAACGAAACGATAAAGCAGGAATAACTCTTGAATTCTCGAGAGAATTCGAAGCTTAAGTACGCACTAACGATTGCTAATCAGTATGAAAACGTCTGAATTCTCTAGAGAATTTCAGAGATAATCCGTACATAAAAACTTGCAAGCCGGTAATATCAAACACGAGAGGTGGTACTAAAGATGCAGAAAAGTAGCGGATTGGTAGGAGGACGGTAGGAGAAAAGTAGTGGCAAAGTAGGAGGAAAGTAGGGGCAGATATTTATGTATCTTTCTAATATATAATGTATTAACTCAATTTTAGTAGGGGCAAATCTAAAAATAGACATTCTAACAGCCAATACCTTCCCTGCTAACCGTCACTCTCCTCCCTGCTGTCGGCTTGACACTTCCCTGCTCTCGGCCGCACAGCAGGGAGCAGAGTGCCGTTCAGCCCGTAAGGTGATTTCGTTCAATATATCACTTTTTTTTCTGAATAAAAGTTTGGTGTTTCAAAGATAATTGACTATCTTTGCACCAATAACAAGTGATCGGCAGATCCGTTCCTGTAATTCAACATATAGAAATATGGATATACAGAAAATACAAGAATACAAATCGGCCTTCGACTTGATAGCAAAAAATGTCAAGGATGACGAAGGGAATACCATTGAAGTATGGTATGCACGTGAGTTGCAACAAGTGCTTGGCTATGCTCGATGGGAGAATTTCGTAGTAGCCGTTGGTCGTGCCATGGAATCATGTAAAACGCTGGGAATCAGTATTGATGATCATTTTCGTGAGGTCACGAAAATGATAGCCTTAGCCAAAGGTGCTCAGCGTGAAGTTCAAGACTTTATGCTTACCAGATATGCCTGCTAACTTCCACCCGCTGAAGACATAAAGAAGGTAGAGCGACGTGTTGCCAAAGATGAAAAGGAGATGCTTAAAGATTCTCAAAAACTACCAAAAGATAGCAAACAATGAACAACAAAGAACCTGGCTGCGTTTACATGCTGACCAATCCCAGCTTTCACAAGGATTGGGTAAAAAATGGCAAGAGTTCACGTCCTGTGGATGGGGGAAGGAAAAAGTGAAGCAGAAGCCCATGATTCTAAACTGAGGTCTGACTTGTTATTCCAAAATGGAACATCAAATCAAATGAACGGCAAAAGCGAGCCCTCGCTGAAAATAGGCAGAGAATTGAGTCGTCAGCTGAACATCGACCCTGCTGTGGTGTTAGGAGTGTGAGAAAGTGATTAGTAGAACCGACCCTTCTATGTTGCAAACCAAATAATTGGTCCATCTTTTAGCATTGTTTAATCGTTTTATTATCGTTTTTACTTTATTTTACACATATACAGCCAAGAAATCCCCCTCCAGACACGTTCTTGCTGCGTC
>Ga0256404_1004524_pt1 | contig 26141 bp, 17 predicted proteins | sample RumenRJG_01DNA_FD_185990 | JGI IMG/M metagenome (GOLD analysis project Ga0256404, IMG submission 185990) | Bovine rumen microbial communities from Lethbridge, Alberta, Canada - RJG_01 | ecosystem: Host-associated > Mammals > Digestive system > Stomach > Rumen | place: Canada: Alberta | collected...
GTGAAGGACGGTGTGATGCCCTCAAACTTCGACAGTTCAACAAGCTGGTCAACGAAGCCGAGCAGTTGCTTACTGTTTTTCTCGATGTTGCCAACCATCTCTCTCACATGTTCTGGCTTCATCATTGCGTCGGGTGTTTCCAGGATCATGGTACTGTAACCAGAAATGGCATTCAGCGGTGTACGAAGAGTGTGACAGGCATTGTCGATAAAAACCGCCTTGAGCTGCTCGCTCTTCTGTGCACGGCGCATGGCCAATTTCAACTGCTGCTGATAGTGACGACGGAAGAGGAAAAAGCCCACGCCTGCACCGAGCAACAGCACAACAATAACAGTTAATAATACTACTTCCATAAGATGTGAATTCTATTAATTAATCGAGTTTTTATTCAAAAGATAAAATGATTATGTGTGCAAAGATATGATAAAAAACCTAAACCGCCAAATTTTTTCATCAAAAAAATAAAAAAACCGAGTGTCTCACGACAATCGGTTTCAAAAACAAACTACTTAAAAACTAATCTACTAAAACAAATCAAAAAATATCTTATACACAAAATGTATCCAAATTTAAATTGTCGAGGGGACTTCGAATAGTTGATGCAATTATGATTAATGATTCTGCTGCAAATATACAAGGTTTTTCACTCTTTTGCAAGAAGATCACTAAAAAAAATGAGTGTTCTTATACAATTATTAATAAAAAAAGGGATGAATGTCGCCATTCACCCCTCATTTTGATATGTATGCTTTGCAAAATTACATCATTCCGCCCATACCTGGGGCACCGCCCATCGGCATAGCAGGCTCCTTCTCGGGCTTGTCGCAGATCAGGCACTCGGTGGTGAGGAACATGCCTGCGATAGAAGCGGCATTCTCCAGAGCTACACGAGCCACCTTGGCAGGATCGATCACACCGGCCTCACGCAGATCCTCATAGACATCAGTGCGGGCATTGTAACCGAAGTCGCCCTTACCCTCGCGAACCTTCTGGACTACTACGGCACCCTCGCCACCAGCATTGGTGACAATCTGGCGCAACGGCTCCTCGATGGCGCGGCATATGATGTTGATACCAGTCTGCTCGTCGGCGTTGTCGCCCTTCAGACCTGCCAGAGCCTCCTGAGCGCGGATGTAGGTGGTACCGCCACCTGCTACTACACCCTCTTCGATGGCAGCACGGGTAGCGCAAAGTGCATCGTCAACACGATCCTTCTTCTCCTTCATCTCCACCTCAGAGTTAGCACCGACGTAGAGCACTGCAACACCGCCTGCCAACTTAGCCAGACGCTCCTGGAGTTTCTCCTTATCGTAAGAAGAGGTGGTTACCTCGATCTCCTTCTTGATCTGGGCGATACGATCCTGGATAGCCTGCTTGTCGCCGGCACCGTTGACGATCGTAGTGTTGTCCTTAGAAACAGTTACCTTATCACAGGTACCGAGCATCTCGAGTGTAGCCTGCTCCAGTTTCAGACCCTTCTCCTCGCTGATCACAACACCACCTGTCAGGGTAGCGATATCCTCGAGCATAGCCTTACGACGGTCGCCGAAGCCTGGAGCCTTCACAGCGCAGATCTTCAGACCGCCGCGCAGACGGTTCACAACGAGTGTGGTCAGAGCCTCAGAGTCAACATCCTCAGCAATCACCAGCAAGGGGCGTCCGCTATCAGCAGCAGGCTGCAGGATGGGCAGGAAGTCCTTGATGTTAGAGATCTTCTTGTCGTAGATGAGAATGTATGGGTTCTCCATCACGCACTCCATCTTCTCACTGTCGGTGATGAAGTAGGCTGAGAGATAACCGCGGTCGAACTGCATACCCTCAACCACACCGATATGTGTATCACGGCTCTTGCTCTCCTCGATGGTGATCACACCGTCCTTAGAGACCTTACGCATAGCCTCAGCGAGCAGTTCGCCGATCTCCTTATCATTGTTGGCAGAAACGGTTGCCACTTGTTCAATCTTACCATAGTTGTCACCTACCTGCTCAGCGCTCTTGGCGATATGCTCAGTGACAGCCTTCACAGCCTTGTCGATACCGCGCTTCAAATCCATGGGATTAGCACCGGCGGTAACGTTCTTCAGGCCCTCAGAAACGATTGCCTGTGCGAGGATGGTAGCGGTGGTTGTACCGTCACCTGCATCGTCACCGGTCTTTGATGCTACGCTCTTAACGAGCTGAGCACCTGTGTTCTCAAACTTATCCTCGAGTTCGATCTCCTTAGCAACGGTCACACCGTCCTTGGTGATCTGAGGGGCACCGAACTTCTTCTCGATAACAACGTTACGACCCTTCGGACCGAGGGTTACTTTCACTGCATTTGCCAACTGGTCAACGCCCTGCTTCATAGCGTCGCGGGCGTCAATATTGAATTTAATATCCTTTGCCATAATAATTTTACCTTTTAATTTTTTACCTTTTTACTTTTCAATGACGGCTAAGACGTCAGACTGGCGCATCATCAGATACTTCTCACCCTCGAACTCCAGTTCTGTACCAGAGTACTTACCGTAGAGCACTTCGTCGCCCACTTTCAGGATCATAGTCTCATCCTTGGTTCCCTGGCCTACGGCCTTGATTGTTCCGTGAAGTGGCTTCTCCTTGGCTGTGTCAGGAATGATAATACCACCGATCTTCTCTTCTGCCGGTGCGGGCAATACCAGCACGCGGTCTGCTAATGGTTTGATGTTCATAATACAAATATTTTAATGTTATACCTTATTATATTAATTGGTGCGACGACTTTTCCATCGTCTCGCCATCTTTTCAGCCAAAACCGTGCCAACCCCACAGGATGTGACAAGTTGTCAGCGCCATATGCCATCAGACATGTCATTCTTTATTTTTTTGTAAAAAGTTGATGCTAATCAAAAAATAATGATTACCTTTGCAGCTGTTACGTAACATTAAAAAACTCTATTATGAAACAATTCTTCAAAATGACGCTTGCCACCGTCTGTGGTATAGCCATTTTTCTGGTAGTGACCGGATTCTTCCTGACAATCTCACTCTTGGGTATGGTTGCCAGTGATTCAGTCTCAACCAAAGTTAAGGAAAACTCTGTGTTTGTCATCAAACTCGACGGCACCATCAGTGAACGGGCGGAAGAGAATTCACCCATCAGTGAGATCCTGGACATGGGCGACATGAGCGCCATGGGACTGGACAACCTGATCTGTGCCATCCGTAAGGCGAAGGACAATGAAGACATTAAAGGAATCTACCTAGAGGGCGGCGCACTGGCCTTTGACGCACCGGCTACAGCCCAGCAACTGCGCGATGCCCTGAAGGACTTCAAGAAGAGCGGCAAATGGATCGTAGCCTATTCCGACCAGTACTATCAGACTTCCTATTATGTAGCCTCGGTAGCCGACAATATCTATCTGAACGATCACGGACACATTGAATTCACGGGTCTTGGCGGTAAAGGCGAATACATGAAGGGCCTATACGACAAACTTGGCATCAAATACATGGTGGCCAAGGTGGGTAAGTATAAGAGTTATGTGGAGAGAAACACCCAGACGGGTATGAGCGACTACGACCGTGAGCAGCGCACCGCCTACGTGAACGGTATCTGGAACTACTGGTTGAAGGAGATGGCTGAGGGCCGTAAGGTAAAGGCAGAGACTCTGAACCAACTTGCTAACGACAGTATCATGGGCTTCGCTGACACAAAGGACTATGTGACAGCCAAACTGATCGATAAGGTGATGTTCCCCGAGGAGATCAAGGCAGAGATCCAGAAGCGTCTGAAGATCGACAAGGACGACGATATCAACCAACTCACCCTGAGCGACATGCTCAACGTGAAGTCAGAGAAGAAGGACGACGGCGAGAAGATCGCCATCTACTATGCCTACGGCAGCATCGTGGACAGTGAGACTACGAATTTAGTGAACGGCGGCGGACACTGCATCGTGGGCAAGACCACTGCAGCAGACCTGCGCAAACTGGCTGACGACGATGACGTGAAGGCTGTGGTGTTCCGTGTGAACTCCGGTGGCGGCAGTGCCGTTGCCTCTGAGCAGATCCGTCATGCCATCAAACTGCTGAAGGCCAAGAAGCCCGTGGTCGTGTCTATGGGAGGTATGGCAGCCTCTGGCGGCTACTGGATCAGTTCGCCTGCCAACTACATCTTCGCAGAGCCGACCACCATCACTGGTAGCATCGGTATCTTCGGACTCATCCCCAACTTCAGTGGACTCGTGACCGACAAACTCGGCATCACCTTCGACGGTGTGACTACTAATAAGTTCTCTGACTACGAGACAGACCTGATCTTGGGTAAGGACAACGATGAGATCATGAAGCATCTGCAGACCTATATCAACCAAGGTTATCAGCAGTTCCTCGACATCGTGTCAGAGGGTCGTGGCATGAAGCCCGCTGAGGTGGATTCCATTGCTCAGGGTCGTGTCTGGCTGGCCACTGACGCCCAGAAGATCAAACTCGTGGATAAACTCGGTAGTCTCGACGATGCCGTGAAGAAGGCCGCCGAACTCGCCAAGGTGAAGGAGTATCACACAGCAACCTATCCCTACGAGGGTAGTTGGTTTGAGCGATTCATGCCCAAAGAGAACAAGGGCTCTTATCTCGACAGTCAGTTGCAGAAGGAGTTCAAGGCACTCTTAGGCGACCTCTACGAGCCGTTGATGGAGATCCGTCAGACGATGAAGGGCAGCAGTCGCATACAGGCCCGTATACTCGACGACGTTCGCATGAAATAACATTCCGATGGAAGGCGATCTCATCTATATCAACAAGAAACTGCGTCCTTTGAGTTGGCTCTACGGTTTAGGTGTGGGTTTCAGGAACATGCTCTTTGAGACAGGCATCCTGAAAAGTCAGACCTATGCAACCCCTGTCATCTCAGTGGGCAACATCACCGTTGGCGGAACGGGCAAGACTCCTCACGTGGAGTACCTCATCCGTCTGCTGAAGGACAAGACGAACCTCGCCGTCCTCAGTCGTGGCTACAAACGGAAGAGCCGTGGTTTCTTGTTGGCCGACAACGACTCGACGATGTACGATATCGGTGACGAGCCTTTCCAGATCAAACAGAAGTTCCCTGATATCACCGTCGCCGTGGATAAGAAACGAACGCGTGGCATCAGTCGTCTCATCAATGGTGAGGCAGGTAAGGATATCGACGTGATTCTGCTTGACGATGCTTTCCAGCACCGTTATGTCAGAGCCGGCATCAGCATTCTGTTGGTTGATTACCATCGTCTCATCATCTACGATGAGCTGTTGCCGTCAGGGCGTCTTCGTGAACCCGTCGGCAGTAAGGACAGGGCCGACATCGTGATCGTCACAAAATGTCCGCCCGACATCAAGCCGATGGATTACCGTGTGATCACTAAGGCAATGGCCCTCTATCCCTATCAGCAACTCTACTTCTCTACCCACGAGTATGGAAATCTAGAAAGACTAGAAAATATGAATAGTCTAGATCATCTAGAAAGGTTAGAAGACCTCGCCGACAAGCACGTGCTCCTGTTGACAGGTATTGCCTCACCGGAACAGATGAAACTCGACCTGGAGAAATATGCCAAAGACATCCATCCATTGGCCTTCGCTGACCATCATCATTTCAAGGAGAAAGATATCCAACAGATCAACGACACCTTCGGCAGTCTCCCCTCGCCCAAGTGCATCATCACCACAGAGAAAGATGCCGTGCGCCTGAGAACCGTCGAGGGACTGAGCGACGAGGTGCAGCAACACCTCTATGTATTGCCTATCCGCATCAAGTTACTACTCGACCAGGAGGAATCATTTAATAAACACATTATCGATTATGTACGCAAAAATTCAAGAAACAGCATCCTGGCTAAAGGCAAGGATGACTACAAGTCCAAAGACAGCGATCATACTGGGGACAGGCCTCGGACAATTAGCTTCAGAAATTACTGACAAGAGCGAGATCCCTTATACTGACATCCCCAACTTCCCCGTCTCTACTGTTGAAGGACATAGCGGCAAACTGATCTTCGGCAAGCTGGGCGGTGTGGACATCCTTGCCATGCAGGGACGCTTCCACTTCTATGAGGGCTACTCGATGAAGGAGGTCACCTTCCCCGTACGTGTGATGTACGAACTGGGCATCAAGACCCTCTTCGTATCGAATGCCGCAGGTGGTATGAACCCGAAATTCAATATCGGCGACCTGATGGTGATCACCGACCATATCAACTTCTTCCCAGAGCATCCGCTTCGTGGTAAGAACTTCCCCACAGGTCCGCGTTTCCCGGATATGCATCAAACCTATGATCCCCTGCTGATCAAGATGGCCTATGACATCGCCCGTGAAAAAGGCATCCCCGTGCAGCACGGCGTGTATGTCGGCGTACAGGGTCCGACCTTCGAGACACCCGCAGAATATAAGATGTACCGTATCCTGGGTGGCGACGCCGTCGGTATGTCAACCGTACCGGAGGTGATTGTAGCCCATCACTGTGGCATCCGCACCTTCGGCGTCTCTGTCATCACCGATCTCGGCGGCTTCGACGATCCTGTGGAAGTAAGTCATGAGGAAGTGCAGGAGGCAGCCAACAAGGCACAGCCTTTCATGACAGAGATCATGAGAGAATTGATCGTCTGGACGGCAAAGTTTGATTACGACCAGATGGACTCATTTAATACTAATCACCCGACAGAAGGATGGAAATAGCGAAAATAGGAGAGTTCGGTCTGATCGACCGACTGACAAAAGATCTCGAGAACAAGAACGAAAGCACGAAGTACGGCGTAGGCGATGACTGCGCCGTACTCAGCTATCCTGATAAGGAAGTGCTTGTGACAACCGACCTGTTGATGGAAGGGGTACACTTCGATTTGACCTACATCGACCTGAAGCACCTGGGCTATAAGGCGGCGATGGTGAACATCAGCGATGTGTTTGCCATGAACGGCACACCTCGTCAGATCACCGTATCGCTGGCACTGAGCAAGCGTTTCAGCGTAGAGGACATGGAGGCTTTCTACAGCGGTCTGCGCCTGGCCTGCGACAAGTGGGGCGTGGATATCGTAGGAGGCGACACCACCTCAAGTTACACAGGACTGGCCATCAGCATCACCTGTATCGGTGAGGCAAGGAAAGAGGACATCGTGTATCGCAACGGTGCGAAGGACACGGATCTCGTCTGCGTCTCAGGTGACTTAGGGGCTGCCTATATGGGACTCCAGTTGCTGGAGCGTGAGAAGAGTGTGTATTACAGTCAGGTGGAGGAAGCCAAGCGTAAGGGTGACAAGCGTGCCCTGGAGGAACTGAAGAACTTCCAGCCCGACTTCAGCGGCAAGGAGTATCTGCTGCAACGCCAACTCCAGACGGAGGCCCGTGGCGACATCATCGAGAAACTGCGTGAGGCGGGCATCCGTCCGACAGCGATGATGGACATCAGCGACGGTCTTTCCTCTGAGTTGCTCCATATCTGTAAACAGTCAGGCGTGGGTTGTCGTATCTATGAGAAGAACATTCCCATCGACTACCAGACTGCGGTGATGGCAGAGGAACTGAACATGAATGTCACTACCTGTGCCCTGAATGGCGGTGAGGACTATGAGTTGCTGTTCACCGTTCCTATCGGCGATCACGAGAAGATTGAGCAGATAGAGGGTGTGAAGCTTATCGGCCACATCACTGATGTCAAATTCGGCAAAGTGCTCGTAACCCGTGATAATCAGGAGTTTGAGCTCAAAGCACAGGGGTGGACGCATCTTTCAGAATGATTTTTTGCAAAATTTATGCTGAAATATTTGGTGGGTTCAAAAAAAAGTCGTACCTTTGCACCCGCAAACGAAAGGATTGCTGTTTGACACAATGGTGCCTTAGCTCAGTTGGTAGAGCATCGGACTGAAAATCCGTGTGTCCCCGGTTCGATTCCTGGAGGTACCACTCCTCCTTTCATTACCCCGGTTTCGCGTTATGGCGGCCGGGTTTTTTGTTTTATAGTAAACATTAAGACTTTAAATATTATGGGAATTGTCATTGGTATCGACGTGGGTATCTCCACGACAAAGATTGTAGGCATCAAGAACGGAAAGGTGTCTGCCCCTATCCGCATTACGGCAGCAGATCCGATCACTTCACTCTACGGCGCTTTCGGAAAATATCTGCACGACAATGAGATCGACCTCAAAGACGTGGAGCAGGTGATGCTCACTGGTGTGGGTGCAGCCTATATCGATTCCCCTATCTATGGTCTGCCGACGGCAAAGTCGCAGGAGTTTATGGCCGATGGTCTGGGTGCCCGCTTTGAGTCGAAACTTGATCATACTATCGTCGTTTCGATGGGCACTGGTACCTCATTTGTGATGTGCAACGGCGACGAGATGCGCCATATCGGTGGTATCGGCGTGGGCGGTGGTACCCTACAGGGACTAGCCCGCATCATGCTCAACACCGGTGACATCAAACAGGTGGCTACGTTTGCCAAACAAGGCAATATGCGTAACATCGACCTCACCATCGGTGATATCAGTGCACAGCCGTTGCCAGGACTGCCGATGGATACTATCGCCTCTAACTTCGCCCGTGCACAGACCGATGCCTCGAAAGAAGACATCGCTGCAGGCCTCATCAGAATGGTGCTCCAGTCAATAGGTTCTGCCGCATGGCTCGCCTCGTTAGGCAGTGATATCCGTGACTTCGTACTCATCGGTAACCTATCGCTCCTCCCCCAGTGCAAGGAAGTGTTCCCTGCCCTGGAGAAACTATACAGCATCCGTTTCCACATTCCCAAGTATTCGCAATATTGCACTGCCATCGGTGCCGCTCTGGATTACACGATTAACGGAACCAAATAATGAGTAATCCCCGCTTCTGAGCGGGGATTACTGTTATCTGACAGTGGCATTCAGATTACGCTGGAGGAAGAATGCCTTGGTAGCAAGGAAGAAAGTCAACACTCCTGTGGCGTTGATAACTACCACAGTCCAGAAGGCTGCACTATAGCCCAGGAACTCAGCAATCACACCACCTAGCAGGATGCCCAGTCCCATACCGATATCCCAAGAGATAAGGATCGTGGAGTTGGCAGTTCCACGCTGGTTGTTATGCGCCACATTGATAGTCATGTTCTGGAAGGCAGGCCACATATGCCCGTTACCCAGACCGATCAACAGCGCCGAACTATAATAGCCGATCCCATTCGGTACCAGGATAAACATGGTATAACCGATCAGTGAGATCACCATACCTGAGCCTGCATTATGCGTCAGGCGTCCTTGACGGAGGGCCTTACCGCCCTGTAAGCGTGACGCCATCAAACCTAGGGAGCACAGCAGAAAGTACGTACCCGTACCGCCAGTGATACCCATCTCCTCTTTGCCGTAGATTGCCAGATAGTTGCTCAGCACACCGAAACTGAAACCGAAGGCAATCATATTCACCCCTAACAGCCATCCACGTACCAGAAAGAAGCGGTCTAACGACAACTTCGACTTATTACGCACGATCTCCTTCTCTGGGAATTTCACGGTGGCGTCAGTAAGCCAACCTGCACAGGCCACCACTAATGCCAACCAGAACAGAAAGTCGAAACTGTCGGTGAGATCATAGATCCATATACCGATAGTCGGTGCGATCGCCATCGCCAGATTATTACTCAGTCCATAGTAGCCGATGCCCTCCGTGCGTCGGCTCGATGGCAACACGTCGATGGCAGCCGTAGAGTTGGCTACCGTCAGCCCGCCGAAAGGACCGCCGTGCAAGGTTCTGACGATGGTAAATAATAATAAGGTGGAAGCCGCGAGGTAGCCTGCGAAGAAGATGGCAAAGGCACTGAAACAAATCATCAGCACCGTCTTTCTCGGAAAGGAATCGACCACATAGCCGCTGAACGGACGGAACAAGAGGGCCGTGATGGTATAGCCCGACAACACGAGACCGATCATATCCTTCGTGGCGCCGAAATGCTCACTCAGATAGAGCGGTAACAGAGGCGTCAGTACATAAAACGCAAAAAACAGCGAGAAGTTCGCTGCCATCACCTTGCAGTAGTTCCTGTTCCAGAGTCGTTCCATCTAGCTGTACTTTTTCTGCCTGCAAAATTACTCAAAAGCTCTCAAACAGCCAAACAATTCGAAGAGAAATCCCACCCTTGACAGGAAATTCTATTTAAACTATGTTAACACCATTTGACTTCAGGCTTTCCGACACGTCTAATTCTCAATCAAACTTTATGTTTATGCGAAAACTATTCTTTTTATCAACACTGGTCCTGGCCGCTGCTTCAGCTAAGGCGCAGGATCTCAGACTAAACGATCTCGGCTATTTCGAGCGCCAGGGAGTCAACGTGCTCGTATATAGCAACAGTTTTAACGGCGGATTCAATGACGAGAAGAACTCGGGTATTGAGATCATCCAACATGGTGTGCGTTCCATCCAGGGTGGTGCTGTCCGTCTGAACAACACCCCTGAGCAGTGGGACCTCGTGCCGCTGATGACCGATCGTAAGGTGGACAAGGAGAAAGGTACCATCGAGGTGGCCCTGCGCTATGAGGACTATGATTTCGACAGCCGTGTGGTGGTGACAGCCAAAGGCAAGGCGGTGGAGATTGCCGTCTGGCTCGACAAGCCCGTACCAGAGCAGCTCGCCGGTGAAGCAGGCTTCAATCTGGAGTTCCTGCCTTCACGCTACTGGCTGAAAACCTTCACGATGGATGGTCGCCTGAACCGTTTCCCGCGTTATGCCACCAGTCAGACCATCACCCGTCCGAACAGTGAGAAGCCCCGTCAGTTCAAGGGGTTCAAGACCTACGACGATCGTGGCACCGACCGCTTCGTCGATCCCCTGCCGCTGGAGACAGGTCATCAGATCATGATGGCTACCGACGCCCCGGAGCGCATGGTGCGTATCAGCAGCGACACAGAGCTAAGACTCTACGACGGACGGATGCTCGCCCAGAACGGATGGTTCGTGCTGCGCAGTGTGCTGCCAAAAGGCAAGACGGGCAAGGTGGTGACCTGGACCGTTGAGCCGCATGCCATCCCGGGATGGATCCGTGAGCCGAACATCGGGTTCAGTCAGGTGGGCTATACACCCGGACAGCCGAAGGTGGCTGTGATCGAACTTGACAAGCAGGACACCCCTCAGCCGAATGCCTCCCTCTACCGCATCAAGGACGACGGTTCCAAAGAGAAAGTCTTCACGGGTGAGATCAAGCCCTGGGGACCTTACTTTAAATATAATTATGTGAAGTTCGACTTCTCCAGTGTCCGTGAGCCCGGTGTGTATTATATCCAGTATGGTGACACGAAGACCAACGATTTTCTGATCGACGAACACGTGTATGACAAGATCACCGATGCCACCACCGACGTTTGGGTGCCCATCCACATGGATCACATGTATGTCACCGAGGGCTATCGCACCTGGCACGGAGAGCCCTTCAAGGAGGGGTATCTGCAGGCACCTGAGAGCGATCACTTCGACCTGCACAGTCAGGGGGCGACAACCGACACGAAGTACAAGCCCTATGAACTCATCCCGGGACTGAACGTCGGCGGATTCTTTGATGCCGGTGACTTCGACATCGAGACTGGCTCGAATATCAATGTGGTGCAGAACTTCATCCGCGCCTGGGAGCTCTTCAAGCCCATGCGCGACGAGACCTTTGTCAGCCAGAAGCAGCGCTATGTCGATCTGCACCGTCCTGACGGCACACCCGACATCCTGCAGTTCATCGAACACGGCACCCTGAACCTCGTGGCCCAGGCAGAACAGATCGGACACATGGCGCAGACACTCTCTAACTCCGTGCTCGACAACTACCACCACTTAGGCGATGCAGCCTCTATCACCGACGGTCTGCACTATGATCCGAGTCTGAAGCCCTATGAGGTGTCAGCCGATGGCAAGCGCAGTGGTACGCCTGACGATATGTGGGCTTTCACTACGCGTAATCCCCGCCTCGATCTTCAGGCCGCAGGCGTCTTGAATTCTGCAGCCCGTGTACTTCGAGGCTATAACGACGATCTGGCAGAGCGCGCCCAACGTCAGGCAGACCGTCTGCGCGCTGAAGCAGAAGAATTGTTGAAAGCCAGCAAACCTCGTCGCGACGCGCAGGCAGAGGCCGATTTCGCCTGGTTGACGGGTAACAACATCACCATGAAGTTACAGATCGCACTCGACAGCATCCCTATGAAGGACGAGGCCTACAAGCAGAGCCTCCGTCCACTTGTCAAGGAGTTTGCCGACTATGTTAAAGGTTTCGACAAGGATAATCCTTATGGTGTGCCCATCGGACTCGGCAACTGGGCTGGTGTGAACATGATCCTCAACTTCGGTATCGCCGTGAACTACGCCCACCTCTATTACCCCGACATCGTAAGCAAGGATGAGATCTATCGTGTTTCCAACTGGCTCTACGGTTGTCATCCTTACCACAACTACTCGTTTGTGGCTGTCGTAGGGTCAGCACGTCCGAAACAGGTGTTCTATGGCAACAACCGCGCCGACTTCTCTGCCATCCCCGGTAACGTGGCACCAGGTCTGCTCTTCCGTAAGCCAGACCACTTTGAAAACTTCGACGACTGGCCCTTCCTCTGGGGACAGAACGAAGGCACCATCGCCGGTAACACCCAGTACATCATCTTCGGTTCCGCCTTTAAGAACCTCCAATAAAAAGAAATCCCCGCCGAGTGGCGGGGATTTTTATGATCATTATGATCAGATCACGTGGAGTCCGAGGAACACCATCAGACCATTCATCAGGATCCAGAAGATGGCGAATGGCATCGTCTTACGCATGATGTCACCATCCTGTCCTTCCATATCGCAAGCGGCGGTTGCAATGGCTATCGACTGCGGTGATAGCAGTTTACCGCCCTCAGATCCGGCACAGTTGGCTGCAGCGAGCCAGTTGGTCTCACTACCACTAACACCGAAGAACGTACCCTGATTCACCAGTCCGAGGTCGCTGGCGGCAGTAGCCTGCAGCTTACCGAAGAGGATGTTGGCATTCGTAGCCGAACCTGTCACGAAGGTACCGATCGAACCGATCAGCGGTGCGAAGAACGGGAAGGCAGAACCTGTGAGCAACACAAGGCCCTTTGCGATATCGTTGGTCATACCCGTGTTGTTCATCAGCATCGCCATTGCCACGAGACAGCAGATCGTCACAACCGTCTTCTGCAGATTCAGGGTGGTCTTCGCCAACAGCTTCATCAGACTACCGAAGCTCATGCCCTGGATCAGTCCGCCGATCACGGCACCGAGGAAGATCATCAGACCCGCATTCGACAGCCAGCCGAACTTAAAGGTGTTGCCTATCACGGGCAGGTCGAACTTCGTCACCAAGGTAGAATTCAGGAACTCGTTGATGGGAGGCACGATCTTACTGCTGATGAGGATGAAGAAGATGATCAGACCATAGACACTCCATGCCTTAAGGGTCTTCACTGTACCGAATTGTTTCTTTTCAACCTTCACCTCGTCGGCAGGATTCTCCTCGCGGATAAACAGCTTATTGTAAATCAGCATCGCGATGATGGCAGCCACAGAACCCAGGATAGCAGGTGTCTCAGGACCAATGAAGTGAGCACAGCAGAACTGCACGGTGATGGAGCATGCACCCACGAAGAGGGCGATAGAGAGATTCTTCACAATCTTCGTACGATCCGTCATCATCAGGATGAGGAACGGGGTGATGAAGAACATCAGAGAGAGCTGCAGGATGATGAAGGTTGCCACCTCACAAAGCTCCTCAGGCGTAGCTACACCGCTGGCAGCCACCTGATTGGCGAGTGTGGTAGCAGGCAGTCCTACGGCACCGAAGCCCACAGCCACCGTATTGGCCACCAGACAGATCACAGCCGAGAACATCGGTTTGAAGCCCAGTCCGATCAAGATGGCAGCAGGAATCGCCACAGCCGTTCCGAAGCCGGCCATACCTTCGAGCACACCACCGAGGCCCCAGGTGAGCAACAGCACAAGCAGTCCCTTGTCGCTCGTCATCTGGATAAACTGTGTCTTGATAGTCTCGATCTCCTTCGTCTCACAAAGGATGTTATAACTGAAGATGGCGCAGATGATGATCAGGATGATCGGGAAGCACGCCTTCAGGAAACCTTCCACCACCGACCAGATGGTGATACCGAAGATCGAAACGCCGGCAAACTTCTCCGGCAGGATTCCCATGGCAGGTACTGCAAATAAGGCCAGCAGGATTGTAACGATAAGAGTGACCACTGCACTCTTGTAACCAGACACTTTGAAACCCATCATCAACACGATGAGCAACAGAATTGGGATTACGGAAATTAGAGCTGTCATATAGGTTTTTAGTTATTTGATGAATATTATTGGCGACAAATATACAAACTTTTTTGGAATAATACAAACAATTTCGATTTTTTTTTGTATATTTGCCCCCCAAAACTAATAGTATTACACGTAAAAAAGAAAAAGCCCTATGATGAATCAATTCCTTCAAGACCTCAGACAGTTCCTGCCGTCTGACCGTATTTATACCGATGAGCTCCGTACCCTGGGTTGGGGAACGGACGCCAGTTTCTATCGCCAGATTCCGAAGGTCGTCATCCGCAGCGATGGCGAAGAGGAGATTTCCAAGATAGTCAAAGCCTGTCAGAAATACAAGCTGCCCTTCACCTTCCGTGCAGCAGGCACCTCACTCTCAGGACAAAGCTGTACCGAGAGCGTGCTGATCGTAGCAGGCAAGCACTGGGAGAAATACGAGATCGGCCAAAACCAGGAGACCATCAAACTTCAGCCTGGTATCGTGGGTGGAAAGGTGAATGAGATCCTGAAGCCCTATGGACGCGTGTTCCCACCCGACCCTGCCTCTATCGGTTCTGCGATGGTGGGTGGTATCGTGATCAACAATGCCTCGGGTATGAACTGCGGTGTGCATGCCAACAGCGACCGCATGATGATCAGCGCCCGTATCATCCTGACCGACGGAACGGTGCTCGACACCGGTTCGGAAGAGAGCAAGGAGGCCTTCCGCAAGAGTCACCCCGAGTTTCTGAAGAAGATTGAGGCACTGCGCGACAAGGTGCGTGCCGACGAAGCCCTCGCCTCGCGCATACGTACCAAATATAGAATTAAGAACGTGACGGGTCTGAACCTCCGTCCCTTGGTGGCCTATGATGATCCGTTCGATATCATCGCCCACTCGATGGTAGGTAGTGAGGGCACCCTCGCCTTCCTCTCTGAGGTGACGATGAAAACCCTCATCGACTACAAGTTCAAGGCCTCTGCGATGGTCTATTTCCTCACTATGAAAGAGAGTTGCGAGGCTGTGGTGGCGATGAAGAAGATGAAGGCAGGCGAGGACGACCTGACCTATAGCGCAGAGAACCTCGTGGTGAAGTCGGCTGAGATGCTCGACTACATGTCACTGGCTTCTGTCGATGATCCTGTCTATCTGCAGTATAAGAAGGATGTGGACGCCGGAAAGATTCCTGGCGTAGAGCCTGGCGATTACAAGGGTCTCACCGCTATTCTCACTGAGACGAAGGGCATCACCCACGAGCAGCTGCTTGAGAAAATTGCAAAGATCCAGGAATGCCTGAAGCAGTTCAAACTGTATATTCCTGCCGAGTTTACAGAGGATCCTGCCGTCTATGGTAAATACTGGGCTATCCGCTCAGGTATCTTCCCCAGCGTGGGCGGTACACGTCCTATCGGCACCTCGTGTCTGATTGAGGATGTGGCGTTCCCCATAGAGTCGCTGCCTGAGGCTACCGTGAAACTGCAGAAGCTCATCGCCGATCACGGTTACTCAGATGCTTGTATCTATGGTCACGCCTTTGAGGGCAACTACCACTTCATCCTGAACCAGAGTTTTGCCGACGAGCACGAGGTGGCACGTTACGCAGAGATGATGCGCGACGTGGCGAAACTCGTGGTAGAGGGCTACGACGGTTCACTGAAGGCAGAGCACGGCACAGGCCGTAACATGGCGCCCTTCGTGAAATACGAGTGGGGCGACAAGGCCTACGAGGTGATGAAGGAACTGAAGGCTATCTTCGACCCCGAGGGTTTGCTGAATCAGGGCGTGATCTTCAACGACGATCCCGACTGCTTTATCAAGTGTCTGAAACCGCTGCCTGTACTCGACTACGACTTCGCCAGCGTGCCCGACGGCGGCCGGTATCTCATGGAACCAGAACACTCGACAGCCAAGGAGACAATCGAACAGGTGAAGCGGGCCAACAAGTGTATCGAGTGTGGCTTCTGTGAAGTCAATTGCATGTCATGCGGCCTCACCCTCTCCTCCCGTATGCGTATCGCCGTACAGCGTGAGATCCTTTATCTGGAGAAGACAGGCCAGAATCCGGAGCGTGCCGCTACCCTGCGACAGCAATATAAATACTATGGTGATCAGACCTGTGCTGCCGATGGACTCTGCTCGACCTCTTGTCCGATGAAGATCAATACAGGTGAGTTGACCCACCTCATTCGCCAACTCGACATGAACAAGAACCCCATGGGTCGCAAGATCGGCGAGTTTGCCGCCAACCACATGGCAGGCATCAAGAGCGGACTGCGCGTCGTGCTCGACGTGGCCCATCTTGCCCATGTCACCCTCGGTCCTACACTGATGACCAACGTCTGTCGTACGATGAATAAGATGGGACTGCCGCTCTGGACCACTGCGATGCCGAAGAAGAAGCGTCAGCCCAAGAAGAGTGACCTTACCCAGTTCATCATCGAGAAATCTGTTCCTCACCACGAAGAACAGCATTCCGACCTGAAGGTGGTCTATTTCCCCAGCTGTATCAACCAGACGATGGGTCTTTCAAAAGAAGCGCCTTTCAAGCACGCACTCGTCGACGAGGTCATCCAGCTGATGGCGAAGGCAGGCTACGAGGTCATCTTCCCGGAAGGTATGGAGCGCATGTGCTGCGGACAGATATGGGAGTCGAAGGGTATGCTCGACATCGCCGACCGTAAGAGTGCCGAACTTGAAGCTGCCCTCTGGAAAGCTTCAGAACAAGGTAAGTATCCCGTACTCTGTGGTCAGAGTCCCTGTCTGCACCGCATGAAGAAGGTGATGAAGAAGATGAAGCTCTACGAGCCTGCCGAGTTCATCATGACCTACCTGAAGGATCGTCTCGACTTCCATCCGACTGACAAGCCCATTGCCATCCACCTCACCTGCTCTACCCGACTGATGGGTGTGGATAAGGATATGATTGCCCTCGCCAAACTCTGCTCGAACAACGTGCTAATTCCAGAGGGTGTGGGTTGTTGCGGATTCGCTGGCGATCGCGGTTTTACCTTCCCTGAACTGAACCGCTATGGTCTGCGCAAGCTGAAGCCCCAGATCGAAGCCCATAAGATTGAGGTCGGCTACTCCAACAGCCGCACCTGTGAGATCGGTCTTGAGGCCAACACAGGCATCCCCTATCTGAACATTGTACATTTAGTAAATATCAGTACCACTCCAAAGAAATGAGTCATCATTTAGATCCCCATGGAGAAATGATTCTCCAGCAATTCAGAGACCGGCTCCCCATTCTCCAGAGATTGGATGAGCTGGTCTATCAGCATCTCAGTCGTGTCCTGAAAGAACAGGGCATCTACGTCAACGCCATGGAGCACCGCGTGAAGCAGGAAGACTCACTGGCTGGTAAGCTCGAACGCAAAGGTTACAAGTATAACGACATCAACAATCTGACAGATCTCGTGGGTGTCCGCATCATCACCTTCTACACCGACGACGTGGATAAGGTGGCAGCCATTGCTAAGCGCACCCTCGATGTCGATTGGAAAGAGTCGGTGGATAAACGAAAACTTCACGAGCTCGACAGCTTCGGCTACAATTCGCTCCACTACATCTGCCGTCTGCCTAAGAGCGTGGTTGATGATCCCTCGATGCCCGAACTCAACACCATCCGTTTCGAACTGCAGATGCGCACTGCCCTGCAACACGTGTGGTCCACCATCGAGCACGACACAGGCTATAAGGGCGACGTGAAGATCCCACGCGAATACGTACGCCAGTTCAGTCGGCTGGCAGGCACACTCGAGCTCATCGACGATGAGTTCAGTCGTCTGCGCGCCACCCTCACCGACTATCGCCGTCGTGTAAAGTCACTGGTGGAATCAGGAAAACTCGATGATGTAGAACTCGACAGTGAATCGTTCCGCAACTACCTGAACCTGCATCCTTTCGATCGTCTGAACAAGCGGATTGCCGCCGTCAACCAAGCCGAGATTTACCCCACCTCGCTGCAGCCTTTCCTTCGCGTGTTCGAGAAGTTCGGCTTCACCACCTTGGGCGACATCGACCGCTTCATCGCCGCCAACAGCGACGATGCCTACCAGATGGCACTCTCGCAGATCGCCCTCACCGATCTCGACATCCTGTCTGAGAACGTGGGTCTTCTCAACCTTTGTGTCGTACACGCGGTAAAGACAGATGGTATCCGTTCCCTCTATCGGATGTACAAGGCACTCTACGGTGCGTCACCGCAGACAGAAGAAATGGCCCAGTTCACCTACGAACAAGCCTGTCAGCTCTCTTTCATGAAGAAATAATACTTCCGATTGAGTTTTCCGTTGTAGGTGCGCTGGATGGTATCTACCTGTTCATAAAGTTGGGGCACTTTGTAGGTTTCGAGGCGATCTTTGAGGGCGAGGGCTATCTGACGTTTGTTAAGGGAGTGCCCTTCTGTCAGGACCACCAGCAGTTTCAGCGCCTGACCCATGACGGGATGCTCGACAGAAATACAGATACAGTCCTTGACCTCAGGCAGTGAGAGTGCAGCATCCTCGACCTCAGTGGGAGCCACCTTATAACCACCCACGTTAATGACATCGCCCTGACGACCTTCGAGGCGCAACATTCCCTCTTCGTCGATATGCCCGATATCGGAGGTAAAGATGGTATCGTCGCGCAGGATGGTGGCTGTGAGTTCGGGATCATTCACATAGCCCGACATCAGCGTGTCACCCTGACAGGCAATCAGTCCTTCGTCGGTAATCACGATGCGCGAATGAGGCAGAGGACGACCTAAGCAGCCCTGCAGACAGCACCCGTCGTTGAAATTATAGGTGGCGATGATACCTGTCTCGGTAGAGGCATAGGTGTTATAGAGGCGCGTATGGGGCAGCAGTTCACAGAGACGCAGCATATCGGCATGTGCCAGAGGGGCAGCCCCCGATTCGATGAAGTCGAGCTTATCAGCATAGGTTGCCAGACGCTCGGCACCAAACTGCAGCAGCATACGGATGGTAGCCGGTACGAAAAAGGTGGCAATCTTCGGCGCGGGATAGTCGAGGGCACGGAAGAAAGCATTCAGATCGCGCATGCCGTCGAGAAGATAGAGTGTGGCACCAAGCATCACCACAGGGAATATCTTCGACAGTGAGCCGAGGTGATTAAGAGGACCGTTGATGATGAACAACAGATCACGACTGAAGCCCTGACCTGCGATCAGGTTCTCAGCATCGGCAATGATGGTGCGATGACTGATGATGACACCCTTGGAACGTCCAGTGGTACCTGTGGTATAGTGGATGTCGGCACTGTCCGCTGGCAGTGTACTGCCTACAAGATTGGCAGAGATCTCCTGAAACAAAGGCTCGGGTGTATCGTGCTCCAGAGGAGCGGCCACCGAACCAGCCAGATGAATGGCGAAATAGGTGACAAGGAAATCAATGGTATGTGAACTGCGGAACACGACAACCTCACCTTGAGGCATCGTGGCAGCACGCGCCTGCACCCGTTGAAACAACGTGGCGTAACTGACCGTCTCGTCACCACAGATGACGGCTATACGATCAGGCGTTTCTTCAGCATGTTGCCGTAAGTAATCTTCGAGTTTCATTGTTATTTGCGGCAAAGGTAGGAAGTTTTTGGAAGATTTGCAAACATTCTGCGGAATTTTTTCGTATCTTTGCACCATAATTTAATCTAGAACAGAAGATATGGGTTACGAATATATGTCACAGGAGGGTTACGACAAACTCGTAGAAGAACTCCGCCATATGGAACAAGTGGAACTGCCTCAGGTGAGAGATGCCATCGCTGAGGCGCGTGCACAGGGCGACCTGAGCGAAAATTTTGAATATCATGCTGCCAAGCGTGAACAAGGGCGATTATTAGGGCGCATCCGATTCAAACAGCGTGTGCTGGAGAATGCCCGTGTGATCGACACGTCGGCACGACAGACTTCGGGTTGCGTGCAACTGCTCAGCAAGGTGGAGATGACCAACCTGGGCAACAACAGCCGCATGACCTACACAATAGCCAGTCCGCACGAGGCAAACCTGCGCGAAGGTAAGATCTCCATCAAGTCGCCGATCGCCCAGGCACTGCTCAACAAAAAAGCGGGCGACACGGTGGAAGTTCGTGTACCCGCTGGACTGTTGAAACTCCGTATCGAGTCCGTGAGTTGAGGTAGGATCACGCATGCATGAGGGGCAGCGTCAGTACGAAACGGGCACCCCTAGTATAACTGGTATCGAGCACCACATCACCATTCATATGGCGCGCCAGGGAACGGGCAATGGAAAGACCGATACCCGTGCCGTCATAATACTCATCAAGCTGCACGAACTCCTCGAAGATATGCTCAGCCTCTTCCGCCGGCACACCGATACCCGTATCTTCCACAACAAACACCACCTTTTTTTGCTGCACATCGACCTGCAAGGTGACGTGCGCCTGATGCTCCTCGTCGAGATGAACCTTTGAATCGACGGGACGTGTGAACTTGATGGCGTTGTCGAGCAACAGCGACAGGGCCTTGACAGCCGACTTGCAATTGGTGACAAAGGGCTCTGCCTCCATCGAAGGCATCAGTTTCAAGTCAAACTGCAGATGCGGGGCTGTCAAGATGTTACTCTTCTCTATCGCCAGGTCAGCGACCTCTATAGGCAGAACAGTGTCATGACACTCGATAATCGAGAAGTTGTTAACCTCACTCAGGTCGAGCATCTTATCCACGAGTCGCGTGATGCGCTCGCTGTTCTCCACGATTTTCTGATTGATGGATTGTAATTCCTCTCCGCTGAGTTCTATATCGGGCGCCGTGAGCACCTGCGTGAATCCTGAGAGCACATTAAGCGGCGTGCGCACCTCATGGGAGATCTGCTTGATGAACTTCGACTTTATCCTGGCCGACTCCTCTGCTTTCTCGTTGGCTATCAGGAGTTCGCGGTTGGTGGCATCCAGTCTGTGGTAAGCCTGCCGACGGGAGATGGTGTAGATACTGAAGAAGAGCACGATGAACACGAGACCGACGCCAATACCCACCTCACGCTGATGAGAGAGTTCAGCCCGCTGCTCGGCAATCTGACGCTCCTTTCCCTCCGTATCGAAGACGGTGGAAAGGATGGCGGCATCGCCCAACTTCTGACGGATCAGTGCCGAGTCGTAAGCCTCAGCGATCTGGATGGCGACATTCAACGCACTGTCCTTTCGGCCTGCCAACAGGTTGGCGCGGTATTTGGGCAGCATATAGCGCCCAATGTTCTCAAGGTTGGTCTCCGTGCCACTCTCCTGCATGAACTGATCGAGACGTGAATAGTTATCGGCAGCCTCACTGTAACGGTGGGTCTTCATAAGGAATTCACTGCCGTTGATGATATTGCCTAAACTCTTGGCAGTATTCGTGGAGAGGTAATCCTGATAGGCATGTTCGGCAAAGGCATCCCTACCCTGTGCCTCAGCCAGCAGCGCCTTACAATAACTGATCTCCGCCTTCATCTCATCCTCATAGACGGAATCGCGCTGCGGATGTTTCTCGGCAGCCTCAAACATCGAGTCCTGCAACGTCATCCAAGGCACTGCCTCAGCATAATAGCCTGCATGGATATACGCCATCGCAATGGCCGTGATGGTCTGCTGACACTCACGATAGTCAATCGGATCCTGATAGGTAGCCAGACGTTCACGGATACTCCGCAAAGCCCGCTGATAACTGTCGGCAGCCTTCTCCGTCTGTCCGAGGTTCAATTGACAGTCGCCGATGGTACGGGCGATATTAGGACGATCCACGAAAGAGGGGTGTCCAGCTTCGCGTAGTTTCCGATCGACGGCGTAGGCCTCACGCAGGGCGGCATCATAGCGTCTCATGTCGCACAGCAGACGCACGTAATTATCATAGGAATAGACGAAACATTCGAGTTCACTCGGATCTTTGATGGCCTTCACGTCGATGTCAGCCAGGAGATTATAGAGTTCGAAGGAACTGCGGTATTCGCCTTGCATGTTGTAAGCCACCGTACGGAAGAAGATGCTTTTAGCCAAGGTGAGTTCGCCTCGTTGCTCGACACTGTCGATCACAGCCAGAAGACGGGGTACATCGCGGGTGTCGCCTACAGCCAGGATCAACGAGTCGGTAGGTGTCAGCTCTTCAGCCTCACCCACAGACTTGTCCTTGCCCGACTTACAGCCAGCTAAAACCGTCAATCCCAAAGCGATAGCAACAAATAGTCGATGTATTGGCATATGGTTTACCAATTTTTACGGACGCCTTGCCACTCCGGGAATTTCATCTTCAGGTATTCATCGTCGAGGAAGAGTGCCGACTGACCCACCAGACCTTTCAACTGCCAGTCGAGCCACTTCACCACCGCCTTGGCATAGTTGCCGCCATACTTCTCATAGTAGGTGCCGCTATGTCCGTCCTTCGAGTTGAGCATCACCACGGGGATATCGTCGGCGATGCGCTCATAATCCTTCTGGGCATTGGCGTAGGCGATATCAGCAGGACCGCCGATCATATAGAACATCGGGGTGTGGAGGTTCTTCAGGCATTCCTTCGTGGCACCCATCATCTCCATATCGCCGATACCAGTATTCAGCATCACACAGGTCTTGATGCGGGGATCGTAGGCCACAGCCAACACCTGGGCACCGCCACACGACTGTCCCATCGCTGCCACCTTGTCAAGATTCAGACAGTGATAATATTCTGAGCCCTGGGTGGCATTCTGCTCCGTCAGCCAGTCGAGTACTTCGAGCAACATCTTCGGATAGGTGGGGAACTGCGGGGCTGCAGGCTGTTGCTTCTTGGCTTTCTTAGCAGCCTTGGCAGCCTGTTCTCTCTGCTTGGCCTCCTGGGCCTCACGCGCCTGTTTCTCCTCGGGCGTCAACGGCAGGATCTTCTCACCATTAGCCATGATAACCTCACCCTTGGTCTCCGGATACGCCGCCTTCAGCACACCGCGCCACTGGGCCATCACGTCAGCCTCGTCATACGGACCGATGGCAGCAGCCACATAGCCGTAGGATGCCACCTCGTTCAACAGCAGGCGCATCTCCACATTATTATTAAAGCAGGCACCGTTGGCATAGACGATCACAGGCAGGGCACCCTGCTTCGCCACAAGTTCCTTCAGGTTCTGCGGACGATACACTGTGAAACCTGTGCAGGAGGCATCGCCCACCACCTCAGATTTGAACGGTCCCGTACCACCTTCCTCTACTATTTGTCTCTGAACAGTCTGGGCATTCGTCAGGCCCACACTCATAGCGACCATCATCGCTGTCAATACGATTCTTCTCATATTATTTATGGAGATTAAATTTTTACGCTGCAAAGATAGCAAAAAAACATAAAGTATCCTAATCATTAGGCGTAAATTTGCACGATTACAATATTTTTTATACCTTTGCCTTGCTATAAGTGAGCATCATGATATGAAACCATATTTTGTGAGCATACTGTTTGCACTGAGCATGATTGGCCTGACAGCCCATGCAGCCGACGATGACGAGATCATCGAATTTCAGGGCGACCGCTATGTGATTCATGTCGATAAGATGAATCCCGACAGCGAGATGACCCTACTGGATGTGTTGAACACCTGCCCCGAATTCCTGTCCATCAACGGCAAAAAGATAGATCAGAATTATAAGTTTCGTGCCGACAACATCGGTCTCGTCGTCGATCCCCAATCATTCCTTGCCAATGTGAAGGCATGCGAAATCGACCGTATTCAGATATGCAGCAACACCTCTGTGGCAAAAGCCGTGAACGGCACGAAGGGGGTGATCGACATCTATTATCGCAAAGACGTGAAGACCGATGGTAAGGTGGCACTCTCTGGCAGTACTTACGGTAATGGTATGCTATACGCCGATGTGGCCGACAGGAGCGAAAAACTCACCGTGCAGACCTATGCCATGGTTCGCAGTTCCTACGGGAAGGCCTACCCCACCGATGTCGATCGCATGACCGACCGCGGGTTGGCAGAAAACTTGTATCTCAACATGCACTGGGATGCCACCCCGAGCGACAAGTTCATCATCAAAGCCTACCAGAAGTTTGACAACACCAAACAGAAGCTCTTCAACCCTGAGATGATCGAAGCCCTGCCTTTCTACAATCGTTATGTAGGACTTGTGCTGTCTTATATCCACACATTCAAGAGCGATGCCCTTCTCCTGGCTGAAATCGGCAGCGATTACACCAGAACCTCCAGCACCGACAAGAACATCGGCAATAGTTATCCTTATGGTTTCATCGAGTTCGACACCCCCATCTTCACCCCCGAACTCTGGCTGATGATCGGCTCTGAGATGGACTACGAGAACACCTGGTATATCAACCAGAAACGCGAACAGTATCTGAAGACCGACTTCTACGTACAACTCGACTATAAACACGGGCCCTGGATACTGTCAATCGGCGACCGTCTCCGCTTGATGAACTTCTGGAACCGCCAGTACAACTCAGAAGACCAAAGCACATGGTCGCATGAACGCCACAACCACTCCTATCTGGCCAGCGTGGGCTACAAGACGGGGCGCCATTTCTTCCAGGCATTGTTCTCCCGCCGTTTCTTCGTGCCGGAAATCAATGACTTCCTGGTTGACGAGACAGTACCGATGATGCCACCGAGATTCGATTCGGGCGCTTACAGTACGAACATCACCCATCAGGCAGTGGTGCGCTATTCTTACCAGAAGAAGGATTTTGTCTTTCACACCAGTCTGCAGGGCGACTGGGACAGTCATCTGCCAGGCCCCGACCGCATGCAGTTTGGCTTCAGGAACTCTGTCTATTGGAAGACCGGTCCTTGGGAACTGACGCTAGGTGCCAACTACTATCATCAGCATCGAAAATCTGATGCAGTCACTGCTTCCGACAACGACAACTTCGTCACGCTCAAATTGGCGCCAGTGCTGAATCTTCCCAACGGGTTCCGCCTGTCCTCAACGCTGCTCTACAGCAGCCGTCGCTCGATGGACAACCAGCATGCTCACCTCTTCGCCACCGTCAAGGCCAACAAGCAGTTGGACAGGAAGTGTAATGTCTTTGCCGAGTTCCACGATTTGACCGGTTATGTCACAGGCTTCAGTCAGCAACTCTCCGACCTCTATCAGAACCGCGCCTTAACCATAGGAGCCACCATCTATCCGTTCCGCTGATAAGAAGCAAAAGGGTAAAAAGCAACTTTTCGCCCCATGAATAGTAACTTTTCACCTCCCGAAAAGTAATGAATCGCCAAGCGAAAAGTTACTTTTTTATCAACGTAAAACTTGAACACACAAAAAAAGAGTCCAACGATATTACTCATTGAACTCACAGCGGAGAGAGAGGGACGGAGACTTTTATATCACAACATACCGTAACTCTCTGTTTTTATTAGCATTAAGAGCATTAATGCCCCATTTATATTACATATCATTTCATACCATTCTGCCTAATTTTGGGTCTGATTTTGGGTAATTCAGCGTCGCGGCAGATTTAATCTCTATTCTCAGTTAACCAAAGATATCATCCTCACTAGAACTGGAAGCAAATATACGAAGTTTCATTGATTCCTCCAAAACATTTATCATTTTTTTGCTGGTCAGAAGTTTATTATAACATCTCTACCTTATTATATATAAAATACGGTGTAAATGATAACGCTGGCTGAAAAGCATAAAGTAGATACTAATCAAGATAAGTGCTACGCCAAGGATGCGACGCAATATGTGGTCTTCTATACGTGTCAAAGCAAAGATGGCGATGGTCGAGACGAGGATAAACGTCAGCAGAATCGGCCAAAGCCGTTGCCAAGTGACGTAGTCCCTTAACCGCCATACGATAGCTGCAGAAGTTGTGATAGCCAGCAGTCCTGAGAGTGTCGTAGCCTCGCCATAGCTTGGCATAAGGAACGGCAGCATCGTCATGATGAAGATGCCGAAGCCAAAACCCG
>Ga0256404_1004525_pt1 | contig 26139 bp, 35 predicted proteins | sample RumenRJG_01DNA_FD_185990 | JGI IMG/M metagenome (GOLD analysis project Ga0256404, IMG submission 185990) | Bovine rumen microbial communities from Lethbridge, Alberta, Canada - RJG_01 | ecosystem: Host-associated > Mammals > Digestive system > Stomach > Rumen | place: Canada: Alberta | collected...
TATCGGGGATTCGATCTGGGGACTGTGCAGAAGATGAAACTGGCCAAACAGATTGTGTCCAAGCAGGAAAAGGGTCGGAAAGACTAGAAAAGAGGAAAGCGAAAATGATGAATCAAGTAAATGACTTCTTCAGCTACTGGATCGGCGAGGACTGGAAGAATCTCGCCATCCAGTCGATGTTGATCGGCTTCGGGCTCTCATGCTTAGTCTTCTTGTTCACGGTGCTGGTATGCTGCCAGCTTTGATCGGAATCCTGGCATTACTGGATCTTGTGCTTGGCATCCTGCTTTATGTGGCCATCCGGCAGATCCAGATCATCGACCAGACCATCCAAGGTATCGACAAGATGGCATGCGAGGCGGCCACCAAAGCCGACCGCAACGTCCGCAAAATCGAGGACTGCTGCAAAGCGATCCAGCTTATCAGCCGGGATACGAGCGAGGCTTACTCTTTAGCAGCAGAGTGCCGCAATGAACTGACAAGACAACACATGAATGAGAGGAATGACGCATGGAAAGAGAAATTGAAGCCATCGCGGCAGCCGTCGGAAGAATCGAAGGGCTGATCGCAGCAATGCCTGCCGCATCTGGGTCTAATCCGCAGCCCTACAAGCTCGCCTACACCGCGGAGGAACTGGCGGAGGCCATGAGCGTGGCGGATAAGCGGAAGATCGATGAGTGGAGACGGAATGGCCTGCTGCACGGAATCAAGACGGGAAAAGGCTGGATTTACTCACGGAATGAGGTGGCAGAGTTCATGACACGCTACTCAGGAATGGATCTGTCAAGTACACAGGCGCAGCAGATTGCACTGGTTCAAACATCGAAAGGAAAGCTGAAGCAATGACCGACGATATTTACGAAAAACTTCAGGACGCTGAGGTTGAAATAGCCATGGCCATGGGCTGTCTTGCATGGGCACAAAAGATGGCTAAGGGCGAGTACAACAGCCATATCTATGACCACCTTAGCGATCGCATCAAAGGACTCGCAGACGCTCTCGATACGATCAAGGCCGTTGAGTGCCGCATCGAAAGCATGAAGGACACCCAATGACGCCAATCAACATGGATCAGCTCAGTGAACTTTACTGGGCGCCTGCGGATCCCGCATTTTATGACGATGAAGATCCTGAAGAAGATCCTGATTATCGGGACTGTGAAGAATACGAGGAATACGAAGAATTTCGAGAATGGGAGGACACGAAATGAATATCAATGTACAGATTACTTATCACGACTCTGAGCTTGAAGATGCCCAGAAGCTGCTCAGCTACCTCAGCAAAACCGACGCCTATGCGGCGCGTGTTGAAGTACGAAAGACGGCGGAAGCGTTAAATGCGGTTCTGCCCGACACCGCTCCGGCAAAGCAGGAACCACAGCCGACACAGCCGGCTCCGGATCCTGTCAAAAAAGAAGAAGCCACCGCGCCAACCTTGCCAACCTTTGAGGATGTCCGGAAGGAATGCCAAACCTTCATCGCTCATAAGGGCGGAGAAACATTCAAGGCAATCCTGGAACAGCTCGGAGCGAAGAGGCTTAGCGACGTTAAGCCCGAGCAGTTCCCGGAGCTGATCGGAGCGATCCATGCCAACTAAGCATGCTCTGCTTAGCGCTTCAAAGGCCGACAGATGGATTCACTGCACTCCATCTGCCCGCCTGGAGGAGCGGGTTCCAGACACACCGTCAGCCTATGCGGCAGAAGGCACGGTAGCCCACGCAAAGGCCGAGGAGAAACTGCGGAACTGGATGGACGGCCACCCACGGAAGAAAGTGAAGTGCCCGGATGGCGAGATGGACGAAGCCACGACAGCCTATCGGGATTACATTCAAGAGCTATTCAGTGAGGAGCAGAAGAACTGCAGCGATGCTCAGATCTTCGTCGAGGTTCAGCTGGATCTGTCCAAATGGATCCCTGGTGGATTTGGAACGGCAGACTGCGTGATTGTGTCGGATCATTGCCTGCATGTAATCGACTTCAAATACGGCAAAGGCGTAGCGGTCAATGCTGAAAATAATCCCCAGCTGCTGCTCTACGCAGCTGGAGCGATACAGATCTACGAGCTGACCTATGCGTTTGACACTGTACAGCTGCACATCTTCCAGCCGCGGCTAGACAGCATCAGCGAATGGGAAACCACGGTTGACAACATAAAGGACTGGCTGATCAGCACAGTAGTGCCGGCAGCTGATAAGGCCATCGATGGCATAGGCGAGGCGCATCCCGGTGCCTGGTGCAAGTTCTGCAAAGTGAAAGCGAACTGCAAGGCTCGGGCAGAAATGGCCATGGCCAACGCAGCTGAGGACAAGCGCCTGGACGGTTACCTGCTTACGGACGCCGAGATCGCCGCACTGCTCCCGCAGCTTGCGCCAATCAGCGACTGGTGCACAGACCTGAAGGAATACGCCACAAATGCCGCCCTTGCCGGCACGCATTACGACGGCTACAAGCTGGTCGAGGGAGTCAGCCGCCGGAAGATCACAGACGAGCCAGCTGCCCTCGAAGCGCTGGAAAAGCAAGGCTACAAGGCCGACCAGATCACCAAGACGAGCCTGCTGGGGATTTCAAGCCTTGAAAAGCTGGTAGGCAAGAAAGAGCTTGCGGCGCTTTTGGATAACTGTATCGAAAAACCAGCTGGCGCGCCCGTACTTGTTCCGGTAACTGACAAACGCCCCGAGCTTAAAGTAGCGGCCGCAATGGATGCATTTAATGAAGAACTTGAAAAGAAAGAAGAGGAAAAAACGAAATGAAAAACCCTGCAACACGTGTCAAAACATCTGAAGTACGCCTGAGCTTCTGCCATCTGGCTGAACCGTACAGCTTCGGCAACGACGACCAGCAGACCCCGAAGTACAGCGTCTCCATGATCATCTCAAAGTCAGACAGCGCCACGCTGGCGGCGATCAAGACCAACTACAGTCTGGCAATTGAACGCGGCATCGAAAAGTACGGCGAGGCGTTCCGCAAGAAAGCAACACCCCTGGTCCGTCCGGAAGGAAGCGATCAGGGTCTGCTGATTGACTGCGACAAGGATGAGCGTTACCAGGAAGATAAAGACTACAAAAACTGCTACATCCTGTCGGCCAAGAGCCTTACACCCGCCCCGATCTACGCAGTCGAGACCGGAAAGAAACAGCTCACACCGGAGGAAATCAAAGACCTCGTCTACAGTGGCTGCTATGCAAAGGTTTTATTCAATTTTTACCCCTACAACAACATGCGGATGGGCATCACCTGCGGACTGGACAGCGTTCTGAAGACCCGCGACGGCGAGAGCCTGGGCGGAAGAGTCAACGCGATGGATTACTTCGGAGACGACCTGGACCGCGCAGCAGACAGCCTGCTGGGGTCCGACGATGACCTCCTCGGATAAACCGCGGGTGCTGCACATCGACCTCGAGACCTACTCGAGTGTCGATCTTGCGGCCTGCGGGGTATACAAGTACGCGGAGTCCGATGACTTCCGGATCCTGTTACTAGGGTATGCCTATGACGAGGAAGCGGTCAAAGTGCTGCAGCTGCCATCTATTGACGATCTGCAAGCCACTGGACTCCTGCACTCACTAACAGACAGCCACGTCATCAAAGTGGCTCATAATGCAGCGTTCGAAAGAACCTGCCTGTCACGATTTCTGAATTTAAAGGAGGGTGAAATCCCCTCCTTTCTGCCACCAGAGCAGTGGCAGGACACCATGATCATGGCTTTGGAGCACGGCTATCCGGCTTCACTGGCCCAGCTTGGAGCCGCCCTAGGCCTGCCGGAGGATAAGCAGAAGATGGCCGAAGGGAAGCGCCTGATTGAGTGGTTCTGCAAGCCCCTGCACACCAGCAGCGGCCTGCGCCGGCATTACCCCGAGGATGACCTGCTGCGCTGGGACACATTCGTAGAGTACAACCGCCGTGACGTTGAGTCTGAACGGGAGATTTACAACCGTCTGATGGCCATGGGCGGCGTAACCCCGGAGGAATGGCACAACTGGTACGTTGACCAACGGATCAACGACCGCGGCATTCGGATCGACATGCAGCTGGTCCGAAACGTTCTGGGCTATGGCGAGGACCACAGCGCGGCGCTAATTGATGAAGCCAGGAAGATCACCGGGCTGGAAAACCCAATGAGCCTGCTGCAGCTGAAAAGCTGGATCCGCAGCGCAGACCCTGAGCACGCCCCAGCGGACGACCAGTCACTGGATAAAGCCGCTGTTAACGACATGCTGAAAGAGGATCTCAGGCCGGAAACCAGACGCGTGCTGGAAATCCGCCAGGAGCTAGGGAAAACCAGCGTGCGAAAGTATGACGCATTCGCCCGTTCCGCCTCCTCTATGGACGACCGGGTACGGGGATGCTTCCAGTTTTATGGAGGCAGAACCGGACGGTTTGCCGGAAGACTGATCCAGCCGCAGAACTTCCCTAGAAATTCATTCGACGACATCGATGAAGCCAGAGGATACGTCAGGACAGGAGACTGGGCGGCCATGGAGACCATGTACGATAGCCCGAATGATGTGTTTGCTACGCTGATCCGGACCGCCATCATCCCTTCCGAAGGCTTCGAATTCGTAATCGCCGACTACTCGGCCATCGAGGCACGGGTAACCGCATGGCTGGCCAGGGAAGAGTGGCGGCAGAAAGCATTTGCAGCAGGCGAAGACATCTACTGCGCCAGCGCATCACAGATGTTCGGAGTTCCGGTTGTCAAGCATGGCGTCAACGGACATCTGAGACAAAAAGGAAAGATCGCAGAGCTGGCGCTGGGTTATGGCGGCGGAGTCGGCGCACTGACCGCAATGGGAGGCGCAGCCATGGGACTGACCGAAGCCGAAATGAACGACATTGTCCAAAAATGGAGACGGTCCTCTCCAAGGATCGTGAAGCTTTGGAAAACCCTCGACACCGCAGTCAGAAAAGCGATTGATGGGTCACCCGCGCAAATGGACCGAGGAATGCAGGCATATACGCAGAACGGGATTCTCTACATTATTCTGCCGAACGGACGCCGGATCGCTTACGTCAACCCGCGGATCAACGACCAGAATGAGATCGTATACCAAGGGCAGAACCAGGTAACACGCAAGTGGGAACCGGTCAAGACATGGGGAGGAAAGCTCACCGAGAACGTGATTCAGGCGATCGCAAGAGACTGCCTCTGCGGGACTTTGGCCACCCTCGAGAACCGCGGGTTCAAGCCGGTCATGCATGTCCACGATGAAGTGATTTGCGAGGTCCCGACAGAACAGGCAGACAGCCGCCTGGAAGAACTGAAAGCAATAATGAGGACTTCGCCAGCCTGGGCGCCGGATCTTATTCTGAATTGCGACGGGTTCAGCAGCCCTTACTACCGCAAGGATTGAAGACTATGAAAATTGCAACATGCAAGAATAGAAAAACCACGGTCTACCAGAATAAAGAAACCGACTGGCAGACTTTCATAAAGAGGATCTCCACGACCATCCGAACGAAAGAGACCGTCGCGGAGTACCGCGCCATGACGCGAGACCAGCAGGCAGATATCAAAGATGTCGGCGGATTCGTCGCAGGCGAGCTGCGCAATGGAAGACGAAACAACCAGAGCGTCATCAGCCGCAGCATGATCACGCTGGATGCGGACTTTGCAGACCGGGATGCGATGGCGACGATCGAGACTCTGTACGACTTCCGCTGCGCCATTTACACCACGCATAAACACACCCCGGAGAAGCCGAAGTTCCGCTGGATTATCCCGCTGGACCGTGAAGTTACGCCGGAGGAGTACGAAGCCATCGCCCGCAGGCAGGCAGCGTTTCTCGGCATGGAGGAGTTCGATGACACGACTTATCAGCCTGCCCGGATGATGTTCTGGCCAAGCACGAGCAGCGACGGGGAGTTCATCTGCAGAGAGATCGATGGACCGGTTCTGAAGGCCGATGACGTGCTGGCCGAGTACCGTGACTGGCATGATATCAGTACATGGCCAAGATCGACCAGAGAGACTGAGATCCGGACCCCGCGAGGGAAGAAACCGGAGGATCCGTTATCAAAACCCGGATGGATCGGCGCCTTCTGCCGGACCTACACCATTCAGGAAGCGATCCTTAAGTTCCTGCCCGATGAGTACACCCCGACGGCCCATGACAACCGCTGGACATACACCAAGGGAAGCACCGCAGGCGGCCTAGTCATATACGATGATAAATTCGCTTACAGCAACCACAGCACAGACCCGGCAAGCCAGCAGCTATGCAACGCCTTTGACCTGGTTCGAATCCACAAGTGGCCGGGCGACCCGGACAGCCAGACAAAGATGCTGGACTTTGCCAGCAAAGACGCAGAGACAGCCGCTACGCTTGCGAAAGAGAAGCAGCAGGAGGCTTCTGCCGCCTGGGACGACACATTCACCACGGAAGAAAAGAAGCCGCCAGAAGAGCCTGTATCGAGCCCGCAGGAGACAGCGGACGATGATGACTGGACCGGCATGCTCGAACTCGACAAAAAGGGGGAGATCAAGCCGACCACGGACAACATCGTGATCATCATGCAGCACGACCCCGCCCTGAAGAACAGCGTCGGCGGAAACGACCTCTTCCTCCAGAAGCCAGTCAAGACAGGGAAGCTGCCATGGTGGGATTACAACGCGAACAACCCAGGCTGGGACGACTCAGACGACGCGGGCCTGCGATACTACCTCGAAAAGTGCTACCACATCGTGGCCAAGGGAAAGGTCGACGACGCCGTCGCCTTCGTCCACGAACAGAACAGCTTCCACCCGGTACGAGACTACCTGGCCGGACTGAAGTGGGACGGGAAAGAGCGCCTGGACACCATCTTCATCGACTACCTCGGGGCCGAGGACAGCCCATACGACCGAGCGGTTGCCCGGAAGATCTTTACCGCTGCAGTGGCCAGAGTCTACGACCCCGGCTGCAAGATGGACTACATGCCCGTCCTGGTAGGCAAGCAGGGCATAGGAAAGAGCCATCTGCTCTCCATTATGGGCGGCGAGTGGTTCAGCGACAGCATCACAAGTATCCAAGGCAAAGAGGGATACGAAGCCCTGCAGGGGAGCTGGATCGTCGAGTGGGCAGAGTTATCTGCAGCCAAGAAGAGCGACATCGAAAGCATGAAGCAGTTCATCTCCAAACGCGATGATCGCTACCGCAAGGCCTACGCCAGAAGAGTAACCGACAACCCAAGACAGTGCGTGTTTGTCGGAACCACGAACGACGATGAATTCCTACGGGACTACACCGGGAACCGCAGGTTCTGGCCGATTGGAACTGACGGTGATCTGGCCATGAAAGACATCTTCCGAGACCTTCCGGAAGAACGCGATCAGATCTGGGCAGAAGCGGTTCAAAGGTACCGCGAGCATGAGCCGCTGTTCCTCCCATCGGAGCTGCAGACCGCAGCCGCGGAAGTCCAGGAAGAACACACATTCAGATCCGTGCGGGAGGACCTTGTAAGAAACTATCTCGACAGAAAACTGCCGGAGAACTGGAAGGACATGGAGCTCTACGAGCGGATCCAATGGCTGGAGAACCCTGCGAACACTGGGACTGTCGTCCGGGAAAAGGTCTGCCTTCTGGAGATCTGGTGCGAGGTTTTTAACGGCAGCAGAACAAATTTCACGAACTCAGACCAGCGGGAAATGAAGGCAATCATGGACCGGGTCGGATGGGGGAGAGCAGGCGGGGGCCGATTCGGGTTCTACGGATTCCAGAGAGCATTCAGAAGACCCGGTGATCGTTTAATGCGGTTTAAGAATGACAGCGGTGATAACGGTGACAAAAAATAGGCCGACAACAGTTGTAACGGTCTGATAACAGCAGGAAACAGTCACCGTTTACGTAAAAAATGGCGTCATGAAGATAGATAAAGCTAATTGATAACAGTGATAACAGTAATTCTTCTACTTAATGAAAAATAGGGAAATAACGCCTGAGCGCGCACGCATATACGCGTTCGCATATATATACGCGCGAGGGCGTTACACCGTTTCAGCGTTTCCGTGCATAAAAACGAGAAAGGAAATCACAGATATGCAAGAGCTCGAAAGAGACCTGGAAGAGTACTTCGCCAAGCGCATGAAAGCGGCGGGGATACTGACATATAAGTTCACATCACCAGGGCAGGCTGGAGTGCCGGACAGGATCCTGATCACGGAGGGGAGAGTGTTATTCGTCGAATTGAAGGCACCCGGAAGAAAACCCCGTCAGCTGCAGATCGAAACCGTTCGGCGGATGCGCGCCCATGGAGCATCATGCTATTGCATTAGCAGCGAAGCACAGGTGGACAAGATGCTCTACGATCTAGCGGTCTTCTGTGGCTACCCGAACGAGAGGGACTATGACCCGATTTGAGCCTCATGAGTACCAGAAGAAGGCGATCGAGTTCGCATTAGACCGGAGGAGCTGCGGGCTGTTCCTCCCGATGGGAGCCGGAAAGACCGTGACCACACTGACCATCATTCAGGATGAGCTTCTTCTTGGGGCGGCCAGCCGAGTGCTGATCATCGGACCCGTTCGGGTGATTCAGTCAACATGGCCGGATGAGATCCGGAAGTGGGACCACACCAGGAACCTGCGATACAGCGTTATTGCCGGCACTCCAGCCCAGCGGAAGAAAGCCCTGCAGCAGGAAGCAGAGATCTACCTGATCGGGAAGGAAAACACGGCATGGCTGACAGAGGAGCTTGGAAGCCGGTGGCCGTTCGACATGGTGGTGATCGATGAGCTGTCGACTTTCAAGAACCCGAAATCGCAGCGTTTCAGAGCACTGCGGCGAGTTCTTCCGCTGGTTGACAGATTCATCGGGCTGACCGGAACACCGGCCCCCAGGGGAATCCCAGACCTCTGGGCACAGATTTATCTGATGGACCGAGGACAGAGACTCGGGCGAACACTGACAGCCTTTCGGCAGGACTACCTGGTGCCCGGCAGAAGGAATGGCATGGTGATCTACGAGTGGAAACCGCAGCCGGATGCAGAAGAGAGGATCTACCAGGCAATCGGAGACATCTGCATGAGCCTAGACCAGAAGGACTGCGCGGAGCTGCCGCCGGTGAGCTTCCTGAACTTCAAGGTGAAACTGCCGAAAATCGCGGCAGAAAAGTACCGCGCTTTCAAGCGGGAGAGGATACTCAGCATCCAGGATGACACAATTCTGGCGGCAAATGCGGGCGTTCTCTGCAGCCAACTGCTGCAGTTGACCAGTGGGGAGATCTACACCACAGACGACCTCGGGAATCGAACAGGGACAGCAAAGATCCACGAGGAGAAGCTGGCGGCACTGGAGGATCTGATCGACAGCGCTAACGGCCAGCCGGTGATCGTCTTCTACTGGTTCCAGCACGAGAAAGACAGGATCAAGGCACGACTCGGAAGCAGAGCACGGGAACTGGAGACCGCAGAGGACATTCGGGACTGGAACGACGGAAAGATCGAAGTCCTCCTGCTGCATCCAGCCAGCGCCGGCCACGGTCTGAACCTGCAGCAGGGCGGCCACATCGCCATCTGGTACAGTCTGCCGAATTGGAACCTTGAATTATACGAGCAGGCGAACGCCAGAATCTATCGCCAGGGCCAGCAGCAGCCGGTGACGATCTACCAGATTATCGCCGAGAACACGATCGACGAAGACATGCTGCAGGCACTGGCGGCCAAGAGCACCACACAGCAGGCACTGATTAAAGCACTGCGGAGGTGAATGATCGAACCGGAACCGCTGAATTTTGACCGGAAGTTGCCGAAATTCAAGAAATAGCAAGATGGACGGTTAAATACCCGTCTACACAAAGAAACGAAAAACTGAGCCGTTTACGGAGGAAATAGAGCATGACACAAAAATACTGCGCAATCTGCGGCAAGATGATCTTCGGAACACCCCGTCGGCTCCTGGTAGCTGAAGTCGACTGCGACGACAATATCCAGCAGATCCCGGGGCTGACTAACCTAGCATCCTGCCGTTGGATGTGCCCGGATTGCTACTCGCGAATTACGATGGGCATCCTGAAAGACATGATCGACAAACCGAAGACAGATCCGGCGCCTAAACCACAGGAACCGGTGAAACGAAAGCGGGCGAAGAAGGACCGGCGCGAGACGATGGCCGAAAAGCCTCATCCGATCCCTGACAAAGTGACGCACAAGCCGATGATGGGGACTGTCGTCGCGCTGTACCGGGCAGGATGGAGCCGCGAGCGTATTGCCGACGACATTGGCGTCCCTACCCGCGAGGTAACTGAGATGTGCGCGCAGGCGCATGCTGATGGGCTGATATGAAGGAGGTGCGACATGCAGACAGTTCAAATTATCAATAGCGAATCTGAGGAAGTTATTGCGAGCTTTACCAAATACCCAGAAGGTATCCGCGGCATCATGGCCAAAGGCTACAGGGCGATTGTTGACGGGCAGGAGCTCGAGATCGAAACAGGAGGAGCTGATGACGGTGATGATTGATGCTGAATATGTGCTCAAAATCATTGGCGACCAACTGTATGGAGAAATGAGCGCAGGCGACGAGTCCTTGTACGATCGCAAAACCTACGACGATGGCTTGGAGTGGTGTTTTGAGCTCATCCGCAATGTGGCTAATAATACAGTAGTAGATTCCGAGCCGGTGAAGCATGCACACTGGATTCATGATCATGATGTGGAACATTATGGAAAGCACGACGGCGCATATTGGCGGTGCTCATCCTGCGGCAGGATTCTCAAGGATTCCAATTGGTTCCCATATTGCCCTATGTGCGGAGCAAGAATGGACGGGGGAGCTGATGACGATTGAGGAACTGGAAGAGATGCGCTATCTCAACTCAGAAATTACCGCGGTTCAGCGCGAAATTGAAGGCATGTACAATACCTATCGCTCGCCAGCATTTGAAAAGCTCGGATCGTCCCCGCAGCATGCCGGAGATCCAACGGCGGATGCGGTGCGCAGGATCATTGACTTGCAAGCAAAGTACAACGTCATGTTAAACGACATGGCGGATCGGCGCGATCGTGTCAATGCCTGGCTGCTGTCTCTTGATGACAGCGAGATCAAAAGCATCATACGCTGGCACTACTTGTGCGGCAAGAGCTGGAAGCAGACATCAGGTCTTGTGTATGGAGCAAACAGCTACTACAATGCGCGGAAGGCCGTAATGAGGTTCTTTGGGAAAGAAAAATAGAGGCATACAATGAACGAACTTGAAATGACGGCGCTAAATGAAATACTGGCGCTACTTAAAGAAGTATTAAAAAAGCTGGACAGGATTGAGAAATCACTGCCCGGTAATGATTAGTTTTTCCGACTGTTCTTATGGCTGTTGAGCAAATCAATGGCCTTTTTTGTTTTGATGTTGGTTTCAATCTGCGAGACAGCAGCATTGATGAATTCTTTTAAATCTTCAATACTGCAGTCTTCATACAGTCTTTCATAATGTGTTTCATCGTTGCCAAGGTCTGCAGAAGCTTCTGCTAGTGTTTTAATAGATTCGTCAGTGATGTATTTGTTAATACATTTTTTTAGCCACACTGTTTTGATGTCTTCAGTGTCATCTGGGTGCAAGCTTATCGCATAATCTTTGATCAGTATTTCCAGCGCTTTTCTATAACCGACGCCAGCGATCTCATCAAGGTGGAGTTGCTCAGCTTGATATGCTTGGTTATAAACACGAGTGAATCGTTCAGACAGCGTTGTAATTTCACCACCGAAGATGACATTCTGCGGGTTGACCGGCTCGCTACAGATTAAATGAAGGGCAACATACCCATCGGATTTTTTGAAATCGTCTGTTTTATACCTTGAGATAAAAGTATGTTTACATCCAGTGCAGTAATACATAATAGAAATCGTGTTATCTCCTTCTTGATATCCAGCAATATACTGCGGAGATATATTTCGGTGGCACATTGGGCATTCTTCAGGCATTACAAATTCATAATGCTCTGTATTTTTGTCATAACCTCTGATATCTGCTCTCATTTTGCATTGGCTTTCTCGATGGTCTCCTCCATCGCTGATTTGATCACTTCGGACTGGGATACTCCAAGCTTCTTGCAGGCGGCTTTGAATTGCTCAACAAACTCATTCTTGTAAGAGCCTCCAACCTGCTTCATATTCTCTTTCTTCCAGTCATTCTGATACTTGATCTGATCAAATTCTCCTGATGATTTTCTTGGCATATTACTTCTCCTTAATGACTTTGATTAAAGCAATTATCGCAAGTATTAACGCGGTAACCGATATGGCAAACGTTATCAGATTGATTGCATCCATTGAATTATTCCTCCTTCATTGATAATATGTGAATGTACAAGAAGCAGAGGAGCTTTCGCTCCTCATGCTGGTCAGCTCTTCTTGGATGACTTCAACAGAATTATTGCGGTAGCCAACTGGATAATTGCTGTTGTCATCTCAAGTAGAGTTTTTATTATGCTTGGGTCCATCTTTTCACCTCCTTTCCTTACATAATCATTATAACATACTCACAATAATATGAAACAGATTTATGCATATTTATGCGGTTTTCTGTGCTTTTTTGAATCTCGTCCAAATTGTCCAAATTTGGTCTGCTATATTGATAGCGTGAAGAACGGCGGTCAGAAAGATGGCTGCCGTTTTCCTTTGATAAGAGGCCGGTATCCTCCTTTTCTGACATACGTCTTCCCGGCCTCTTTCTTTTTGTGGAGGCACGTATGACCGACATCGATCAGGAGCATGATCTATCGCATCTGTCCGATGCGGGCTACAGAGACGCCATCAGGCGCATCGAGCAGCTGGCGTCCTGTCCTTGTACGGAGTGCGTGGAGCGGTGCTGGACGACGGCAAGCATACAGGATTGCAGACGGTATCGGGATTGGTGGGATACACAGCACAATATACGGAGATAGCAGGGAGGACGAATTGAAAGCAGAAAGGGGGCTGCCAAATGCATGACAAATGAGAATAAGCCAAAGCGAAGCCCCGCACAGAAGAAGCAGACCGATAACTTCAAGGCGCATCAGGCGCCTCAATTCACGTCAGAAAACGCGGCGGAGATGGGCCGCCGCGGTGGTCTGAAAGCACAGAAGACACTGGCCCGAAAGAAGCAGCTGCGGGAATGCCTGAAGATCATCATGTCCCTGCCGCCGGACAGCCGTGGAAAGAAAGAGCTGACGGCCGCAGGGATTTCCGAGGATGAGATGAGTAACCAGATGCTGATGGCAATGTCGATGTTTCAAAAAGCCGTCAAGGGCGACGTCAGAGCGGCTGAGTACATCCGCGATCTGACAGGCCAGCAGCCAGAAACGAAGCTGGATAAGGCGCGGACGAAGCTCATGAACGAGCAGGCGCGTGCCCTGAAGAAACAGACCGACAACGGAGGATCCGAGCTGACGAAGCTCGACCAGCTGCTGCGCAGCATTGATCAGATCGCCAGCGAAACAGAGGATCCGCCAGCTAGGAAAGACGACGATGCAGCTGAGTGAGAAACAGAAGGAATTCTGGACGACCCCGCCGCATCGATGGAACATTAAAACCGGGGCAACCAGATCGGGGAAGACCTGGCTGGATTACTACGTCATCCCAAAGCGGATCCGGGCGGTCGCAGGGAAGCCGGGAGCAATCCTGCTGCTTGGTAACACTAAAGCAACACTGGAGCGAAACGTTCTCGGGCCGATGCGTGATCTGTACGGGCCGGAGTTGGTCGGTATGATCCGGCCGGATAACACGGTCGAGCTGTTCGGCGAGCGGTGCTACGCACTGGGCGCGGACAAAATCACACAAGTTTCCAAGATTCAGGGCGTCGGCCTCAAGTACTGCTACGGTGATGAAATCGTGACGTGGCAGGAGGATGTCTTCAGCATGCTGAAGTCCCGACTGGACAAGGCATACTCATGCTTCGACGGAACCTGTAACCCGGATAACAAGAATCACTGGTTCCACAAGTTTCTTGAAAGCGGGGCAGATATTTACTGCCAGAAGTACACGATTGACGACAATCCGTTTCTACCGGCAAAGTTCGTGGAGAACCTGAAGCAGGAGTACCGTGGTACGGTCTACTACAACCGGTTCATCCTCGGGGAATGGTGCAATGCGGAAGGCTTGCTGTTTCCTCAGTTTGCGGATAACCCGCAGGACTGGGAATGGTCCGGAGGACTGCCGCTATTCCGGATGGTCAATATCGGACTCGATATTGGCGGAACGAAGTCTCACAGCAGCCTGATTGCAACAGGAATTACGGCAGACTGGTCGCAGATCCTGGCATTTGCGGAGCGCAAGATTGTTCACTCTAAGGGCACGATCGATGCGGAACGGCTCTGCACGGAGACTGTGGCCTTCCTTGGATCGCTTCAGCAGCAGGGAATTTTCGTAAACTACGTCTTCGTAGACAATGCAGAGCAGGTCATTCTTAACAGCATCCGGGTAGCGGTCCGGAGTGCCGGGTTTACTACGCAGGTGGCGGACTGCCGGAAGGTCGACGGGAAGACCCGGATCCTGACTTACAACATGATGCTGAACCGAAAGAAGATGTGGTTTCAGGCAGTGCCAATGGTGGTCGAGTCGTTGAGTACGGCACTCTACGACAGCAAAGCCAAAGAAGACAAAATACTCGACGATTTCACAACGGACATCGATACATTCGATGCCCATTTTTACAGCTGGTCTTATTTCATGGAGTACGTCACTGGAAGGAGAAACGGATGAAGCAGCTTTTCATGATTTTAAATGATCTTGGATATCCGATCAGTGGCGATATCCAGGACTACTATACGGACATTGAGATGTGGGAAAACTGGTGGCGGGGATATGTGCCGGCATTCCACAACTATCGCGTCGTTGACAAGGACTTCCACAGCGCCAAGATTAAGCGCAAGCAGATGCGGATGGCCAAAACGGTGTGCGAGGACTGGGCCAACCTGCTGCTTAACGACAAGACCCGGATCATCATTGAGTGCGATGATCACGATACGAATTACACCCAGAAGTGGTTGACCGGAGATGAGAACGAACAGAGCTCAGGAATCCTGGGGGACAACCGATTCTGGGTTCGAGGGAACAAGGCAATCGAGCGCGAATACGCCGCCGGAACCGTCTGCCTTTACTGGCAGCTTACCGGAGCGACAGTCCAGGGCGGCGCTCTATCGGCCACCGGTTTGCGGCTGAAGGTGATCAAAGACGCCCAGATGATCGTGCCGCTGACCTACGATGACGAAGATGTGACAGATCTAGCGCTTGCGAGCAGCTATGTTCAGGATGGGCAGGAATGTCTTTACCTTCAGATTTTCAAAAAAGGCGCAGGCGAGGAATACCTCATAGAGAATCACTTCTACAAGCTGAACAGCACGAACAACTACGAGGAGACGGACGCACCGCATGGTGAGGTGGCGGGCTACAAGCTCCCTTGCAAGCCGTTTGTGTTGATGCGGCCCAATCTGGAGAACAACATCGCGGATGTTCCGATGGGCGTGAGTGTTTACGCAAATGCGATCGACAACCTCGAGTCCTGCGATCTGGCCTACGACAACTTGTTCATGGACACACTGCTGGGCAAGAAGCGCATCTTCATGGACCAGAGCGCTGTTCTGCTGCAGCCACGGGCGTATGCAAAAGATGAAAATGGAGCTGATCGAGCCGTCCGTCAGGACGTTGATGTCGGCGCGACCTTGGAAAAATCGCTTTACGTAACCACCGGCGAAGCTCTGCCGGGTAATCAGCCTTTCTTTCAGGATTACAACCCGAGTCTGCGAGTCGATGAGAACAAAGAAAATGTTCAGTTCAATTTGAATTTACTCTCCAGCAAAGTAGGGCTAGGGCAGAATCGCTATCAGTTCAACTTCCAGAGCATGAGCACGGCAACTCAGGTCCGCGCCAGCAACAAGGAGCTGACAGAGAGCGTCTGGCGGCAGCGGATCGCTATTCAGGATTCGCTCACCGAGCTGGTCCGGTCTGCTCTGATTCTCGGCAAAGAGAAACTTCATGAACCGCTGGACACCGACGCCAGAATCACGATCCAGTTTGACGACACGATGTTCTCGGATGAAGAAGCCGAACGGATGCGGTTTATGCAGGAAATCTCCACCGGCATCCGTCAGAAATGGGAGTACCGCGTAAAGTATCTTGGAGAGAGTGAAGATGATGCCAGAAAAATGACCGGAGAGACGGCACAGGGCGAAGATTTTAGCCTTGACGGGCAATTTACCGGAAAGAATAAGAACGATCAAAATTCGGGCACTTCCGGTCAAAATCCAGCGGGTTCTGACGACTAGGAGCCATACCGATGGCACTGACACCGGACTACCTGCAGAAATGCAGTGATGAGATCGACCAGATCTTCTGGAAGCTGGGAACCCGGATTCTCAAGGACATTGCGGATCGGATCCGACATGCAGGCGGAATGACATCCACCACGGAATACCTCAACGAGAAGCTGCGGGTGTTCGGACTGCAGCAGTCGATGATCAATGAGATGATCGCCGTAGCGCTGAAAACAGAGCAGAGCGAAGTCGACAAGCTGATGGAAGAAAGCACCGCCAAAAGTACGCGGCAGCTGTTTGAAAATCTAGTCGCGGCAGGATATGACACAACCGGGCTGGAGTTTCGTGATCAGATCCTCAAGAGCACGAACGTGCTGAACAACGAGCTGACGAACCTCACCCGAACTACTGCCCAGCTTGGCGGTGCAAGGATGATGGATGCCTTCGATCAGGCCTACCTGCAGGTTAGCAGCGGGGCCTATAGCTTCGATGAAGCCGTGGCAAATGCCTGCCAAAAGCTGGCGCGTGAAGGGCTGGGGATGGTCGAGTATCCCAGCGGCACCCATAGAAGCATTGAGGCAGCCGTTCGGGTGGCAGTAAGAACCAGCGTGAACCAGAATGCACTGCAATGCGAGATGGATGCGATCAAGAAGATGGGGATCAACCTGGTACAGACCTCCAGCCATCTGGGCGCCCGACCGACGCATGCCGTGTGGCAGGGCAAGATCTTCTGGCTGAACAAAGAAGATCCTCGATACGAAAACTTCTACGAGGCGACAGGATACGGAACAGCGACGGGGCTGGGCGGGTACAACTGCCGGCATTCCTTCTACCCGTACTTTGAGGAACTGGGGGAAAAGACCTATGAGCACTTCGATGAGGAGAAGAACCGCGAATACTACGAACAGGAACAGAAACAGCGCTACCTTGAGCGTAAGGTTCGCGAGTGGGATCGCCGAGTTCAGATCCTCAAAGCAGGCGGGCAGAATACTGCTGAGGCCTCCCGATGGAAGAAGTACTACAAAGATCAGCTGGATGATCTCGTAAAGAACAGCAACGGATTCCTGAAGCGTGACTATGCGGCAGAGAAAGCATGGTCAGTTACCCGGCCAAAGGGTAACGTAACAAGCAAAGTAATAACCCCGCCGGATGACAGTTCACCTAGTCCAGAGCTAACTTCATCGGAAACGCCGGAGAGTACAGCGTCTGAAACTCCAAAGATTACGACGACTGAAGCCCCGGAGATTGCGGCGCCTGAAGAGAACACGGTCTCCATTGAGTCACCGCAGGTGATAAACGCGATCAACGACGCTTGCAAGAAAGTACTGGAGCCGAATGATAATACCCCTCGGGCGGAGCTGACAAAGCTATTCCCAGCTCGGACACTGATCGGTAATAACCCGTATACAGGAAACGACGTGATCGTTCAAGATAAAGACTTTTCGTATTTTATTAGTAAGCATGTTCGAGATGGCTCTCTGAAAAGCCAGTCTCTGCTGAGCATTTCAGAACTTTTGAATTATGACATTTTAGCGGAGGATCGGGATGCTTCTGGAGAACTACTAGGTTACAAATTCTTGAAAAAGACAGATGACAATCTGGGCTACCTTGAAGGAGTTACAAAAAAGGTAAATGGAGAAGAAGAATTGTTCCATTTTATGTTCAAGAATACGAAAAAAACCATGAAAATGGTAGAGAAGCTCGCAGCTAACAAGCGCATACTGGCTAATAAGATTGACGATCAAGGGAAATAACTTTATATTATGAGTGAGGATGATCGAAGTAGGAAAACCCGCGGCGCCTGCCGTTCCGAAAGGAACCGTATGTGGGATGCCATGTAAAGCCATGGACGGCGGCCCCACCGATCATCTTTTTTGCTACAAGAGAAGATGATCACTTTGCCCTCATGCAAAAGGTAACACCAAAATCAAATAAGAAATGAGACGCCGACATGGCGCCTTTTTTCTGCCCTGAGCAAGGCGTTTAAAAGGCTTACCTTCGCCCCAGCGTGCGATATAAACCGCTGATCCTACTGGAGAGAACCAGATATAAAAAACGCAGGAGAAAAGGAAATGCCAACATTACAGGATGTACTCGGAAACGATCTTTACGCACAGATTGAGGAGAAGCTGAAGGGCCACGAGAAGGACTTCAAGCTGGCGAACCTCGCAGACGGGCAGTACGTCTCAAAGGCGAAGTATGACGCGGATCTGCAGGCCAAGGATACACGGATTACTGAGCTCACAGACCAGGTAAAGAAGTTCGATGGGGTCGATATTAAGAAACTCCAGAGCGAAGTGACCGACTGGGAGAAGAAGTACAACGAGGACATCGAGAAAGCTCGCATCGCATCTGCGGTGCAGCTTGCCGTAGCAAAGTCCGGCACCAGATCAGACAAGGCACTGATCGGTATGCTGGATATGAGCAAAGTAAGCATCAACGACAAAGGAGAAGTCACAGGTCTTGACGATCAGATCGCTGCGATCAAGAAGGACAACGCGTTCCTGTTCGAAGCAGATCCAGAGCCGAAGAAGGACGTAGATCTTGGCGGCGACCATACAGGTCATGGCAAGGACAAGGTTGAGACTCTCGAGGATGCCGTTGCGGCTTATTATGACGAAAAATAGGAGGAAATAAACAATGCCGCTTACACTTGAACAGGCAAAAGTCGGGATGGCCGACAAAGTAGATCAGAACGTAATCGATGAGTTCCGCCGGAGCTCTTTTATTTTGGACAAGCTGACGTTTGACGATGCTGTATCCCCTGGCACCGGTGGATCAACACTGACGTATGGCTATACGCAGCTGCTAACGCCGTCTGTCGCTGAGGGCCGTAAGCTCAACAGCGAGTACACACCGGGTGAAGCGCTGAGAGTTCTCAAGGTAGTCAACCTGAAGATTTTCGGCGGTTCGTTCCAGGTTGACCGTGTAATTGAAAAGACATCGGCTATGTCTGAAATTACATTCCAGCTGAAGCAGAAGTCCGAAGCTGTCGCAAATAAGTTCCAGTATGACTTTATCAACGGCCACAGCACACCGAAGGGCAAGGCCGACACAGATACGACTCCTTTTGATGGCCTGGATACGCTCTGTACCGGTCTTTCAACGGAGTATAAGCCGTCGGCCGCTATTGACCTTTCGACGGCTGAAGCGTGCAAGGCTAATGCGGATGCGTTCCTCTTCCAGTTTGAGAATTGGAAGCACTCGCTGAGCAGAAAGCCGGACGCATTCCTTTGCAATTCTAAGGCCGCAACGTCGCTGGCTTTCCTGGCTAAGTATATGGGCTATTACAGTCAGTCCCCGGACTCGTTCGGACGTATGGCGGACGCATATGACAGTGTCCCGATCATTGATATGGGTCTTTACTACGATGGATCCGCGAAGAAGAGCGTTGATGTTATCGGTACGGATTCCGCATCCGGCACAACGAGCATTTATGCGGTGTGCTTCGGTCTGGATGCTCTGCACGCAGCTTCTCCGCGGGGCTCCAAGATCGTTAACACGTACCTGCCGAATCTGTCTGCGCCGGGCGCGGTAAAGACAGGTGAGGTCGAAATGGTTGCCGCAATCGCCCTGAAGGACACCACCAAGGCCGGTGCTTTCCGCAACATCAAGGTCGCCGCAGGGGCCTGATAGGGAAGAGCTATGATCTTAACCTTTGAGGCTTACCAGGCCGGTGGAGGAACGGCGGTCGCGACGGAGACAGACTTCACGCCACGCGAACAGCTGGCAGAGCGGCTTATCGCCGCATATATCCGGTCGAAGATCCCATTCTGGAGAACTGAGGAAGAACTCGAGGGCTACGCCGGCCTGAGCCTTGAAGGCGTGATCCTCGATCAGATCGACTACGCTGAGGCTCATGGCGGCATTGACGCCTACATGGGCCACAGCGACTTAACGCTGAAAAGCGTTTCTACTAGTGGGTTCAGCTATGCGATGGATGGAGGGGGTGCGCCAATGGTTAACGGCGTCCCGCTCTCTCCGCTTGCAAAAGCTGAAATGGATGGTCAGCTGCTGAAGACGGGCCTGAGCAGCAGAGCGATATGGTGAAGTCACCGAGATGGCTCCGGCCGCACAAGATCACTGTGATCAATGTGCTCCCGGAAAGCGCTGCAGGCGAAGAACAGACATCAACCACAGAACTGAGACATGTTAAGGTTGAGGCAAAAAGGAAGGCTGTCTATGGAACAACGGGCCGGTCATTCACGGATACCGTTACCGTGGTCATCGACGCAAACGACATCGACGCAGACAAGACGCTTGTGGATCCGTCGAAATTCACTGACCCTGCAAGCCAGTTCACACTGCGCGTCGGGGACAGAGTCCGGTTTAACGATCAGGAGCTGGAGATCAGCGGCGTCAATCGCGTAAATCCTTTGCGCAGCGCACCAGAGTTTATCGAGGTGAGCGCGTCATGAGTATACATGTTGTCGTAAAGTTCAGAACTTCTGCACTGGCAGGAAACATCCATGAGGCAACCCAAAAGGTGCGGCCGCAAATGAAGCAGCAGATCCTCGCTGACTGCAACGCAAACGTCCCCATCAAGACCGGGATCCTTCGCAACTCAGCCCTGCGGTGGGTGAGCATGGACAACAATTTCATCAAGTGGGACACGCCATACGCACACTTCCAGTACATTGGAAAAGTCATGATCGGCGAGCACAGCCACAGCCCATGGGCCCGAAGGTTTGAAAAGAAGATCTACACCAACCGCGACCTGACCTATCGTCAGGGCGGGGCAAGGTGGATCGAGAAAACGAAAGCTGAGCGCATGGGTGCGTGGTCTAAATTGCTGGCGGAACTGCTGGCTAAGGAGGTCAACCGATGAAATTGGAAGACGTGAAGCAGGTCACGGATGCCCTGTATGCCTTTCTTTCCAGCATTGATATCAACGGGATTCCTTGGCGTCTGGAATATCTGGATAACGACACGGAGACCGCGCTGATGTTCAAGAGCCAGGGCTACAGCCAGGAGCTGAAGAAATTCATCGATGGCGGGTATCAGGCAGTCTTTCCATTTGAGGTTTACATTCAGGCGAGCCGAAGGGACACGAAGGCGCGCCTGAATTTGTCTCGTATTCTGGAGGCTGTATGGCTGAAGCTCAGCGAAGAAGAGTCGGCGGGATTCCCAAATTTGAAGCTGGGAGGGGCTACGCCGCTAAGTTTTACTCGCACGAGTCTGCCTGCTGACTACACCGGCGAAAAGGCAAAGATGTCCGTATTCAGCAGCGCATTCACACTGACCTATGAGAAAAATGGGGACTTTTCGGAGTTCCTGAAATAAACGAAAGGAGGCCATGAAAAATGGCAGGTACAACAACGACTACCGACACGGGCAAGAAGCGCTCCCGCAAACTGATGGTTAATTACATCAATGCGGCCGCGCCGGGTGAAACAGAACTCTTTGAACGTCTCGGCAAAGACCTTGAAGAATACAACAAAGAGATGAACTACGAGACGGAGGATAAGGAGAATATCCTCGGCGAAGTTTCCGTAGACATTTATGGCGCGAAGCCAACCGCAGATGTTGACCCTTTCTACGCGCGCGAAGGCTCAGCTCTGGCGGATCGCATTCAGAATATCGTCGATCAGCGCCTCGAGCTGGATGACCTGAAGTCCAGTGTCGTCGAGGTCCATCTCTGGAAGAAGTCTGGGGAGTCTGGGTCTGCGTATGAAGCGGTCAAGGAAAGCTGCTGGATTGAGGTTACCTCTGTAGGCGGTGACACAACTGGCTACCAGACACCGTTCACGATTCACTACGCCGGCGATCCAGTTATCGGAACCTTTGACATCAGCACAAAGACGTTCACTGCTGGAAGCAACGCAGGCGCCTAAACAAAGATGGAGAGCGGCAGACAACCGCTCTCCTTTAGCTTTTTGAATGACGGAGGGAAGAATGGAAAAGCTTATTTTTGATGATGGCTGTAAAGAATATGAGATCAATGGCGATCCGAACCGCGTGCTGCGCTTTAATCCGGCAGACATCGGTTTTATCGAGCGCCTGGAAGGCGCGCTGCAGAACGTAACCAAGGAAATGGAAAGCCTGAAAGGCATTAAGCTGTCGCCTACGGGAAACGCCTTAGATGAAGCCTCCGAAGCCGCAGAGCTTGTCCGGGGCATGAATAAGTCTCTGCGGGCATCCTTTGATCAGATTTTCTATCCCGGCGCAGCAGATGTTGTTTTTGGCGCAATGAATCCGCTGGCATTGTCTGGCGGCCACACCATCTATGAGAATTTCCTAAAGGCCTTCGTTGCGATTGTCAAGCCGACAATGGATACGGAAGTCAAGGCGACGCAGGAACATCTAGAAAAGTATAAGAGTGAGTATGATCGGATGCCTGCCGGAAGCGCTCAGAATTAACGGACGGGATGTTCCGATCAATTCGGACTTCCGCAGAGCACTGGTGATCATGGCCGCGTTTCAAGACCCCGAGCTATCCGATCAGGAGAAAACATACATCATGTTGGATGCGCTCATCGGGATCAAGAATCTGAAACGTGAGGACTACGAAGAAGCCGCCAGGCAATGTGTTTGGTACCTTGATGGAGGGCGCAGCTATAGCGAACCCGCCAAAAAAGCCAGACTCATGGACTGGGAACAGGATGAGCAGATGATCTTCAGCGCCATTAACGACGTTGCCAGAACAGAAACACGGAGCCAGCCGTTTATTCACTGGTGGACCTTCCTCGGATACTTCAACGAAATCCGGGAGGGCCTTTTTTCACAAGTTTTATTGATCCGGCAGAAGAAGGCCAAAGGCCGGAAGCTGGATAAGTCGGAGCAGGAATTCTATGCGCAGAACAAGGATCTAGTTGTTCTGAAGAAGAAGTTAACCAAAGAAGAGCAGGCCGAGAACGACTACTGGAATAAGCTGCTCGGAGATTAGGAGGATAAGCCATGGCTGATGAAAGACAGCAGGTCGTACTTGAAACTAAGCTGGATGATACAGGTGTCAGCGATGGCATCAAGTCTCTGGAGAAAGAAGTCGCTAAGCTGCAGAACAGCTACGACACGGCCGCAAAAAAATATGATCAGCTGCAGAAGAAGCTGGCAAAGACCCCCGGCGACAGCGGCATGAAGAAGGAAGCGGCCGCTTTGGAGAAGTATCTAGACGAGGCTGGGCCAAAGCTCGAAGACGCTAAAGAACGGCTGGAGACTATGAAGCCGCTGGAAGGGGCAGCTAAGGAAGCAGACGCTCTGGCGGCAAAGCTAAGCGGCGTTTACGAGAACATCCAGAAGCAGATGAGCCTCGGCGCAGATTCGAACTCCAAGACCGTACAGGCGATGAAGTACGACGCGGAACAGCTCGCCAAGGCGCTGGATGCGGCCTACGCGAAGCTGAATCAGGCATCGCCGGGCTTCGCTACAGACCTGCAGGATCAGCTGCAGAGCATTAAACAGGCGAATCTCGAGGCAATGCAGGCCTATGCTGGAAACCAGTCTCTACAGGCACAGCAGGCTGAGCTTCTGAAAACCGCGGATGACTTCGATAAACTGATCGCAAAACAACAGGAATACCAAAAACAGGGTGTTAACCCTCAGTCTGATAAATGGCAGAAAACCCAGAGTAATATCGACGACACCAAAAAGAAACTGGATGCTCTGATCGAGACGATGCGAAAGACGAACGCCGAATCAGCGAACGGCATGCAGGCCATCGCCAATCAGGCATATGACAGCGCGAAAGCTCAGGCGTCTAAATATGCAGATGATTACGCGGCCGCGAAGGCACCTAAGATACAGACCCCGTCGATCACCATGCCAGACATCAGCGGAAAGATGGCGAAGAACAATGCCGCCTTTAAACTTGGGCTGAAACGGGTCCTGCAGTATTCGCTCGGGATCCGGAGCCTGTTTTTCCTTTTCCGCAAGCTTCGCTCAGCAATGGCGGAAGGACTGCAGAACCTAGCGCAGTTCAATGGCGGAGTAAATGCCGCGAACACGGCAATGTCAAGCATTACCTCTTCCACAAGCTATCTCAAAAATGCCTGGGCTGCGGCCTTTGCCCCAATCCTGACCGTAGTGGCGCCGATTTTGTCAACGCTGATCGACATGCTGTCGGCTGCGGCAAATGCACTGGCCAGATTCTTCGCGCTGCTGGGCGGCAAGAGCACCTACATCAAAGCCACCAAAGTCCAGCAGAACTATGCCAAGGCGCTGGCGGGCACAGGAGGCGCGGCCAAGAAGGCTGCGGATGAAGAAAAGAAGGCGCTTGCTGGCTTTGACGAGATTAACCAGCTGAATCTTCAGGACAGCAGTGAGTCATCCGGAGGCGGAGGCGGCGCGGCTAGCCCGAACGGCATGTTTGAAGAAGCCTCAACAGGCGGCGCGTCGGAATTTGCGCTGCAGACCGCCGAGAAACTGCAGGCGATCTATGCGGACCTTGTGGCCACAGCGCATGCACTTGGCGCGGCATGGGATGAGGCTTGGTCCTACAACGACAACGGACTGCGCATTACGACAGCCCTGCAGGGCATGTGGTTTGATCTGCTGGATAACATCAAGCAGATCACGCAGGCGACAGAAGAGTGGGCGGCAAGCCTGACATTTGTGCCGCTGGTTACCGCAATCGCGGATGTACTTGAGTCGCTGCGGCCGGTATTAAACGACATTGAACAGGCCGGCGTATGGATCTACCAGAAGGTAGTCCTGCCGATCGCAACGTGGCTGATCGAGAGCGGACTGCCGGCAATCCTTGAAGTGATCGCCGGAGCGATGGAGGTCATTCATCAGGTTCTGCAGGCGATGGCACCGGTCGCACAGGCGATCTATGACAACGTTATTGCACCGGTTGCCTCTACGATCGGTGAGGCAATTGTTAAAGTCCTGCAGGCAATCGCCGAGGGCCTCAAAGCCGTCGCAGACTGGATCTCGCAGCATGAGGAACTGACGCAGGCATTGATCACTGTTGTGCTCTCGCTGGTTGCAGCGTGGAACCTCGTAAAGGGCGCTCTGACAATCCTCGGCAATGGGTTTACGATTTTTAGCGGAATCGCATCTGGATTGCAAGCGGTGATTCTGGGCGTACAGACGGTCTTCTCTGTTTTGACCAGTCCGATCGGACTGGTTGTAATTGCGATCGGGGCACTCATCGCCATCCTCGTCCTACTAATTACACACTGGGACAAGGTGAAGGTCGTCGCGCAAACGGTATGCAACGTCGTTAAGGCCGCGTGGATGGCAATGGTAGTAACTCTGAAATCACTGTGGGAATCCTTCAGCAGCTTTATCGGGGCGGGCATCAACACCGTGAAGTCCTTCTTCCAGGGGATAATTGACTTCATCACAAGCACCTTCACAGCCGCATGGGAGAAAGCGTGGAACGGAATTAAAGACGTATTCCGTGGCGTCTGGAATGGCATCGCAAAAATCTGCGAGACCGTCGTCAACGGGATCGTGGACGCTTTGAATATGATTTCTTTTGACGTACCCGACTGGGTGCCACTGGTCGGCGGGAACCACTTCGGCTTCAGCCTTTCACGCGTCAGCATTCCAAGACTGGCTACAGGAACGGTGATCCCGCCGGCAGCGGGTGAGTTTGCGGCGATTCTTGGCGATAACAACACGGACACTGAGGTCGTGTCTCCGCTTGAAACGATGAAGGAAGCCATGCTGGAAGCCCTGCAGGAATCCGGAGGAAACCAGAAGCAGATCGTGCTGCGGTTTGACGGAAACCTGGCTGAGCTGGCACGGATCCTGAAGCCTGAGCTGGAGCAGGAAGACAGAAGAGCCGGCGTGCAGCTGGTCGTGGAGGGATGAGATGGGGAACGGTGTTATTAAGATTGATGGAAAAGATTACAACGTCTCTGTCACATCCCTGAAGCGGAGCTTTGAAGTCGCTGACTCTGATGCGACTGGGAGAACCGCTGACTGGAAGATGCACCGTGATGTGGTCGGGACCTTTTACAACTACACTCTGGGTATCGCGGTCAAGAATTATGACT
>Ga0256404_1004526_pt1 | contig 26128 bp, 27 predicted proteins | sample RumenRJG_01DNA_FD_185990 | JGI IMG/M metagenome (GOLD analysis project Ga0256404, IMG submission 185990) | Bovine rumen microbial communities from Lethbridge, Alberta, Canada - RJG_01 | ecosystem: Host-associated > Mammals > Digestive system > Stomach > Rumen | place: Canada: Alberta | collected...
AGATAGAAAAAGGATCATCTGGAAACAGAGAATATGTGGCAACGTGGAATGTAAATAATTATACAGCAACATTTAATTCTAATGGAGGAAATGCTGCAAATCCTGCAACAATAACAAAAGCTTATGGAGCAAAGCTTGGAACATTACCAACAACATCAAAAACAGGAAGTAGCTTTAATGGATGGTATACAGCACAAACAGGTGGAAATAAAATAAGTGCAGATACAACAATGCCAGTAAACGGAACAACATATTATGCACATTGGACACTAAACACATATAAAGTAACATACAATGCTAATAATGGGAACACAACTACTGTTCCAGCAGATCAAACAAAAACTTACGGAGTAGATTTAAAACTAAGTACCAAAACACCAACAAGGTCAAATACAACACCTACAGCATTTACAGTAACATTTGATGCAAATGGGGGAACTTCAACAGGAGCTACAAATAATAAATTAACAGCAGCAAGAACAACAAAATATACATTTAAAAATTGGAATACAGTAGCTGGAGGAACTGGAACAACATATAACCCAGGAGATACTTATAAAGCAAATGGAGGAGCAACCATGTATGCACAATGGACTGCAACTACAACTACTGCACAAATAACACTTCCAAAACCAACTAGAAAGGATTATATATGTACGGGATGGTATACGTCAAAAACAGGAGGAACAAAACGTGGAGATGCAGGAGCAAAATGGACGCCAAATGGAACAGTAACACTTTATGCACAATGGACTCCAGATAGAGATAGAGTACCACCAAATAAACCAACAAATCTAGCAGTTATCGATATAACAGAAACAACTATTGTTGTAAAGGCAACAGGAGGAAGTGATAATGCAGGAGGAAGTGGACTTGCAGGATATCAATATAGTAAAGATGGAAAAACATGGAGTGGAACAATAGCAAATGGAACAAACTATACAGTATCTGGATTAACTAAAGATACAAATTATACAATTTATGCAAGAAGTGTTGATAAAGATGGAAATGTTTCAGGAACTATACAAATAACAGCAAAAACTATGAGAATTGATACTTTATGGCAAGCAGGAACACTTAATTGGGCTTCTAATGTTACAATAAAAGTATATAATAGCGCTGGAGATGGAAAAGAAATTACAAATTTAAATGGATTAGATGATGCAAATGATTATTGTTTCTACAGACATAGGTTGTCATCAGGAGGTAAGGATAATCTTCTTGCTAAAATATATATTAATGTTTCTAAAACTGATTTAAGTAGAGCAAAAAAATTAAAGTTTGGTATCGCATGGACAAGACTTAATAAAAATAGAAGTCCACATATTTATGTAACAGCTGGAGGACAAGAATTACTAACTGATTATCCATCAACTGGTCAAGATAGAGAAGGAAAAGCTTATACAATTGACTTGACTAAGTATACATTTACATCAAATGACATAGATATATATTTCTATGCTGACTGGCCTGTAACATGGTATGCTGCAGGAGACTGGCAACTAATTTACTAAAATTAATAAATAAAATTTCATAAAATTTGTAAAAAGAAGAAGGAAAAAAAATATTTTTGACGAATAATATTATTGTACATTAAAAAAGTGTACAAAAAACATTAGAAAGAGGTGCTTAATATGCAAATTACAGATGTACGTTTAAGAAAAGTTAATTCAGAAAACAGAATGAAAGCTGTTGCTTCTGTAACATTCGATAACGAATTCGCAGTACATGATATTAAAGTTATCGAAAGCCAAAATGGATTATTTATTGCTATGCCTAGCAGAAAAACTCCAAATGGAGAATTCAAGGATATAGCTCATCCAATCAATGCTGAAACAAGGGAGAAAATTCAAAAAGCTATATTAGAAGCTTATGATGCTCCTGAAGCTGAGGTAGCTCCAGAATCAGCAGAATAATATAAAAATAAAAACTACAAAAAACTTCATTTTTTCAAATGAAGTTTTTTTGTATGTGACACAATGGGGATGGAGAAGAAAGACACGGGGACGGAGAAGATGTCTTAGGCTTTTCTTAAAAGCCTAAGACATCTTCTCCGTCCCCGTGTCTTTCTCTTCTCCGTCCCCGTGTCTTTCTTCTCCATCTCCATTGTGTCACATTAACTCCCAAATTGCTTTAGCATAAATATTAGTTGATAATAAAAGCTTATCAATTTGTACAAACTCATCTGCCTTATGACACATATCTTCGTCATTAGGAAAATTCATTCCAAAGGAAATACAGTTTGGAAAAGCTCTAGCATAAGTTGCACCACCGATTGCAATCGGTTCAAAATTTGTTTTACAAGTTTCATTAAAAATATCGCAAAGTTTTTGTACTAAAGGATTATCTTTTTCTACATAAAGAGCTGGTTGAACTTTTAGTAAATTAACATCGCTTTTAAATTTTTCTTTAAATATAGAAATTACATATTCAGGTTCTGTGTGAACAGGTACTCTTAAATTTATTCCAATGTAAATTTTATTATCTTGTATGTATATTTGTGATGCGTTTAAAGTAAGAGAGCCTGATTCATCATGTAAATTTATATTTAAACCCTTTCCTGTATAGTCATCTCCTATATATTTTACAAAATCGGAAAATAAATTAAATGAAAAATTATATTCTTTAAATACATCATTTAAAACAATTATAAGTTTAGAAATTGCATTTATTCCTAATTCTGGATGTGCACTATGAGATGCTTTTCCGTAAGAAGATAATTTTAAATGCTCATTATCAATTTTATATAAATCAATTTCATAATTGTATTTTTCTATAATTTTTTTACATGTAGATATCAAGTTATTAGTTTCGTTTATATCTTTAATAGATAAAACAACAGAGCAAAACTTAGGAACTACATTAATTGCATTATTTAAACAATCTATATCTTCAATAAAAAAAGGTATTTCATTTTTTGTTTGATTTTGTTTATTTATTGTAATTTTCCCATTTGAAAAACTAACATTTGACCTTAAAGTTGAAGAAATATTTTGCTCTAAATTTGTAATTAAATTTCCGATCGACATGATGAACATTATCTATTGGTTCACTTAAAGTTAAAGAAATAACACTTTTTTCAGCATAAATGCATGGAAAATCACTATCAGGACTAAAACCTAAAGTAGGAATTTCTTCATGTTCTTTATAATAACTAATACATTTCCAATCCTTTTCTTCATTTAAACCAACAATTAATCTAACTCTTTTATTTAGAGTAATATTATTTTCTTTAGCATAGTCCATAACAGCTTTCATTGCATATAGAGAAGATATAACTGGACCTTTGTCATCAATTGCGCCTCTACCATAAATTTTTCCATCTGCAATAGTTGGGGTAAAAGGAGAATATTTCCAATCTTCTTCTATTGCAGGAACAACATCTAAATGGCCAACAATTCCAATTAAATCTTCACCTTCGCCAAATTCTGCATATCCGGCAATAACCATCAATATTTTTTGCTTTAAAACCTAGATCTTCAGCTAAATGTAAAAAATATTTTAAACTATCATTACAAGCTTTGCCAAAAGGAAAATCGGGATTTCCAGTTTCTTCTGAAATACTTGGATATGTAATTAAATCACAAACATTTTCTACTATTTTATTTTTATTATTTAAAATATATTTTTCAAACATAATTAACCTCCACTAAAAAATATATGAACATATTTTACAATTTATACGATAAAAATTCAAGTCAAAATAAAACCCCCATCCCAAAATTAAAGGACAGGGGAAAAGGAGTCATTATTTAGTGAAATCAGTCTGATGATCACTTAAGTTTGCCCAAATTGCTTTTCTTTCAGAAAAATTAAGGTGGGACAAATCAATTGTACAAGTATAGTAGTCACCAGACATTTTCATTGTTACCGAGTTTTCCAACAAACCAATGTTTCTTAAATACTGAATAAATTTCTTCCGGTTTTTAACTAAAAAAGCGGTTTTGTAAAATCTTTTTGCTGACATGATTGTATCTTCTCCTTTTAAAAATATGATGTCTAGATTATACTAGAATAACTTAATTATACCATAAAATGGGCTAAAAATCAAATTTAGAGGATATTTTTGATGTTTTTTGGGACAGAACAAAAATTCATCAGATTTGATGTTTTTTTGCTCCGTCCCAAAAAACATCAAAAAATTTAAAAAAACTGTTGTAAAATTTAAAAGTTATTGGTATACTTATAATATCAAAAAATGTATGTACAAAAAGATAAAAAAATAAGGAGGTTTTTATTATGGAAAACGAAAATAAAGAAGAAGTAAATGGAGCAGTAGAGAATGGAGAAATTTCACTAGACAGTGATAACAACGAAATAAAAATAGCTGATGACGTTGTTGCTGTTATAGCTGGAGTAGCTGTATCAGAAGTACCAGGAGTTTATGAAATGGCAGGAGGATTTGCAGGAGGAATTACAGAAGTATTAAGTGGAAAGAAAAACCTTGCAAAAGGAATTAAAGTTGAAGTTGGCGAAAAGGATACAAAGATAGATGTTAATATCATTGTTGAATATGGAGTTAGAATTCCAGATGTTGCATTCGAAATTCAAAATAGAGTAAAAAAAGCAGTAGAAACAATGACAGGTTTATCTGTAGTAGAAGTAAATGTACATGTTCAAGGTGTTAATACAGAAGCAAAAGATGATGATGAACAAACAACAAATACAGAAGAATAAAAATAAATAAAGGGTGCAACTTAAAAAATAATATTTTATGCACCCTTTGAAATAAACTAAAAGTTTGACTTTATTGGTCAAACTTTATATATTAGAAAGGATAAATAAAAATGAAGGTTTTAGATAGAATAGGATTAACAGTATTTTCAGTATTAATATTAATAATATCAGTTATAATTTGCTCGCTAGCATTTGGATGGCTTTCGCCAGTAACACTTTATGAGGTAATAAAAATAGCATTAAATGATGTAGTTACCACCAATATAATGCTTGCTTTATCAATTGCTTTCATATTACTTGCAATAAAATGTATATTTTTTAGTACAGATAAAGAAAAAATTAATGGAATAAAAGATGGTATTTTATTGCAAAATTCAGATGGACAATTAGTAATTTCAAAATCAACTTTAGAGGAGTTAGTAAATAATATTGTAAAAGGCTTTGATAGTACTCAAGATGTAACATCTAAAATTATTTTAGATGAAGAAAAAAATTTAGTAGTTAACATTATGTTAGGAGTAAGTGAGAAGGCAGTTATAAAGGAACTATCAAACAATATTCAAACAAGAGTTAAAAGTGCAATAAAAAATACAGCTGACTTGGAAGTTAAAGAAGTAAATATTAGCATAAAACAACTAAATACTGCTGAAAAAGATATTATGCAACAATAAAATAAAGAGGTGTTAACATGGAAGATATTAAGAATTTTTTTATAAAATATAGAGGAGCAATAATTGGTGCTATTGTAACTATTTTAATTTTATGCACTGGATTTTACAAATTAATTATAGGACTTATATTAGTTTGTATGGGAATATATGTTGGAAATTATATTCAATTAAATAAAAATAATGTAAAGGAAAAAATAAAAAACTTTATTGATAAATTATAAAGGGGAGCAATCAATGAAACGTTCACAAATAAGAGAATTGGCATTTAAATTAATGTATAGTAAAGAAATTCAAAAAGAAATAGATGAAGAACAAATTGAGATATTTTTGGAGCAAAATGATATAAATGAATCAAAAGATATAGAATACATAAAAACAGTTTATAATGGAATAAACAAGAATAGTGAAGAAATAATTAATTTAATATCAAAAAATTTAAAGGAAAAATGGACAATGGAGAGAATCTCCAAAATAGATTTGTCTATTTTAAAGGTTGCTATATTTGAACTTATTTATTCTAAATTACCATATAAAGTTGTTATCGATGAAGCGGTAAATCTTGCAAAGAAATTTGGAAATGATAATTCAAAATCTTTTGTAAATGGAGTACTTGCAAGCATAGTGAAGGAAAAAAATTTAATATAAAAGGAGAAAACTATGGTCTTTCAGCCTATTAGTGTTACAGAGTTAAATAGTTATATTAAAAATAAGTTTGAAGATGATGAATATCTAAATAATGTATTAGTAAAAGGGGAGATTTCAAATTTTAAGCATCATTACACGGGACATATGTATTTTACATTAAAAGATGAAAACTCCCTTATTAAATGTATTATGTTTAAATCTTATACTACTACTTTAAATTTTATACCAAAAGATGGAGTAAAAGTTAGAATTTTAGGTAGTGTATCTGTATTTGAAAGAGATGGAGTTTATCAAATATATGTTAAAGCAATGGATTTGGCAGGAGAGGGAGATTTACATGCAGAATTCGAAAAATTAAAAGCTAAACTTGAAAAAGAAGGCTTATTTGATAAAGAACATAAAAAACAAATTCCATTTATGCCGAAGTCAATAGGTGTACTTAGTGCAAGTACAGGTGCAGTAATAAGAGATATTATAAATGTATCCACAAGAAGAAATCCAAATGTGTATATAAAGCTTTTGCCAGTACCAGTCCAGGGACAAGGAGCAGCAGAAAAAATAGCAAAGGCAATAGAAACAATGAATGAGCAAAAATTGGCAGATGTTATAATTTTAGCAAGAGGAGGAGGCTCATTAGAGGATTTGTGGCCATTTAATGAAGAAATTGTTGCAAGGGCAATATATAACTCAGAACTTCCAATAATATCAGCAGTAGGCCATGAAACAGATTTTACCATAGCAGATTTTGTTTCAGATTTAAGAGCACCAACTCCATCTGCAGCAGCAGAACTTGCAGTACCAAATATAAATGAGTTAGAAATAAAACTAAAAACATATCAAAATAGATTTAAAAATGCATTAATAAAAAAATTAGAATTTATGAGGCTTAGGTATGAAAAATGCATGACAAGAAGTGTATTTACAAACCCTATGCAGAAAATAAATGAAAACTATATGCTACTAGATAAACAGGTAAAGAAAATGGAAAACAGCATATTACTAATAATAAAAGAAAATAAGACCTATATGGTAGAGTGGATAACAAAACTTGATGCGCTAAGTCCGTTAAAAACACTAACCAGAGGATATGCAATAATTTCAATGCAAGATGATAAAAAAATAATTAAAAGTGTAAAATACTTAAAAGAGGGAGATAAAGTAAGCTTAAAGCTTACAGACGGAGAAAAGCAAGCCAAAATAACAAATTAGGAGGAGTAAATGATGAAAAAATCAACAATAATATTTATAATAGTTGTCTTAATGCTAATTGCTATATGTGTATTTGCATTTATGGGAAATAAAGGTAGTAAAACAAAAGAATCTTTAAAGAAAAATACAAATGAACAAGCCCAAAACAATACAGATGAAATAGCTAATGAAATGGCAAATGAGATTATAGAGGAGACAGTATTAAATGAAATTGATAATAATGAAATAAATACTAATGAAATAGAAAATAATGAACCTACAGAAACTTTTAAGGAAGAGCCTAAAACTGCAGAAGAAAAAGCAATAGCTATTGTAAAAGCAGACTGGAATGATGAAAGTGCACAATATTCTATTCAGGGAATGGATAATAACGGAAATTATATTGTAACTGTTACAGATGGAAATACAACAGAATCTCTTGCATTTTATAGTGTAAATGTTAATAATTCTACATTTAATAAAAGAGAAATAAACTAAGAAAGGAGATTCGTATATTTATTTATAATATGCGAAGTACATATAATGAAAGAATTAAAATTTGAAGATGCTATGAAAGAATTAGAAAATATTGCAACAGAACTTGAAAAAGGAGATTTAAGTTTAGAAGAATCTGTTTCTAAATTTGAAGAAGGAATGAAAATTTCTAAACAATGCAATGAAATTATAGAAAATGCAGAAAAGAAAATAAGTATTTTACTACAAAAAGATGGAAAAATAGAAGAAGAAAATTTTGAAGTAGAAGAGTAAAAATAAAGGAAGAAAGAAAATAATAAGGGTAGTAGACATGAATTATTTTGAACAATATAAATATTTAGTTGTGCCAATTATTGTATGGTTTTGCATACAAACATTTAAAGTAATTTGGGACTTAGTTACTTTGCACAAATTTAATTTTAAAAGAATAGTTGGAGCAGGTGGTATGCCAAGTTCACATTCAGCAATAACAACAACAATTGGAACTATGATAGGGAAATCTCAAGGTTTCGATTCACCTATGTTTGCTCTTGCTTTTGTATTTGCATGTGTAGTTATGTATGATGCAGCAGGTGTAAGAAGGGCAGCTGGAAAACAAGCAAAACTTTTAAATAAATTGGTAGAAACGCCAGGTTTAAGTAATGTTGAAGTACAAGAAAAATTGGTAGAAGTACTTGGACATACTCCTGTGCAAGTAATTGTGGGAGCAATTATTGGTGTAATTGTAGGATTTATATTTGGATAATTAATTTGGGTTAATTTGGGGACACACACCAAATTAAGAAAATTTAATAATTTGGGGACACACACCAAATTAAGAAAATTAAAAAAATAAGAAATAATTAATAAGAGTAGGTGATTTAAATGACTGATATTGAAATTGCAAGAAATATGAAATTGAATAAAATAGAAAATATTGCAGGTGAGTTAGGAATAAAAGAAGAAAATATTGAACCTTATGGAAAATATAAGGCTAAAATAGCTTTAGAACAATTGAACGAACTACAAAATATAAAAGATGGTAAATTAATATTAGTTTCATCAATTAACCCAACACCTCTAGGAGAAGGAAAAACAACTGTTTCAATAGGACTTGCAGATGGATTAAGAAAAATAGGGAAAAAATCTATTTTAGCATTAAGAGAGCCTTCACTTGGACCTGTATTTGGCCTAAAAGGTGGAGCAACAGGTGGTGGATATGCACAAGTTGCACCAATGGAAGAAATAAATCTTCATTTTACAGGCGATTTACATGCAATAACTGCAGCAAATAATCTACTATCAGCAATGATAGATAATCACATTTATTTTGGAAATAATCTTCAAATAGAAAAAGTAACATGGAAAAGATGCGTAGATCTAAATGATAGGCAATTAAGAAAAGTGGAAACAGGTTTGTCTGGTGAAAAAAATACTGCTCCAAGAGAAGATGGTTTTGATATAACAGTTGCATCTGAAATTATGGCAATACTATGTCTTGCAAAAGATTTAAAAGATTTAAAGAAAAGACTAGGTAGCATAATAATTGGATACAATAAAGAAGGAAAGCCAGTAACAGCACATGACTTAAATGCAGAAGGCTCAATGACAGTTCTTTTAAAAGATGCAATAAAACCAAATTTAGTACAAACTTTAGAACATACACCTGCAATTATACATGGTGGACCATTTGCAAATATTGCACATGGATGTAACTCAGTAATTGCTACAAATTTAGCATTAAAACTTGCAGATTATTGCATAACAGAAGCAGGTTTTGGAGCAGATTTAGGAGCAGAAAAATTCTTAGATATAAAAAGAAGAGTCTTACAAAAAACACCAGATTGTGTAGTTTTAGTTGCAACAATAAAAGCTTTAAAATACCATGGCGGAGTTAAAAAAGAAGATGTTGAAAAAGAAAATATAGAAGCATTAAAAATTGGATTTGAAAATTTAAAACATCATATAGATGTTATGAAAGATGTATATAATGTAACGCCAGTTGTAGCAATAAATAGATATACATTTGATACAGATAAAGAAATAGAAACTTTGAAAAATCTTTTAAATAAAGAAAATGTTGAGATGAGCTTAGCAGAAGAATGGGCAAAAGGTGGAGAAGGAACAAAAGATTTAGCAGAAAAAGTAGCAAAAATATGTGATAAAAGTAATAGCACATTTGATCCAAAATATTCTTATGAATTAGAAGATTCCATAGAAGAAAAATTAAATAAAGTAGCTAAAAAGGTATATGGAGCTGAGGAAATAGAACTTTCAGAAGAAGCAAAAGAACAATTAAAGAAAATAGAAGATTTAGGCTATGCAAATATTCCAGTATGTATTGCAAAAACACAATACTCTTTATCAGATGATGATAAAAACCTACTTTGTAATGAGCCATATAAAATTCATATAAGAGAGCTTATTTTAAAAACAGGAGCAGGCTTTATTGTTGCAATAGCAGGAAAAATAATGACAATGCCAGGACTTCCAAGAATCCCAGCAGCAGAAAGAATAGATGTAGATGAAAATGGAGAAATTGTTGGAATTTTTTGATGTTTTTGCGAATGTTTTTGGGGATGTTTTTGGGGACACCTTCCAAAAACAGGTTGGAAATGGATGTTTTTGGAAATTGGGACGGTTCTGAATTCCAAAGTTAGATGATGTTACGGAGCATGTATATAAAATCGAAAGAAAAATAAACGGAGGATTAAAATGGAGAATAAATTTAGATTAAAAAATCTAAAAGGTAAAGATAAGATTTTATTTATAAATATTAATGTCATAACTATGATTACAATTATAATTTTATCTGCTTTCATGATTTCAGGAATGTGGGGAACTATATTTTTACTATTAATATTAATACCTCTTCGGAATGGCATATATTTGTTATCAAATATATATTGTGATTGAATTTATGAAGAGAATAGCAAAATACAAAGGCAATAAAACAAAAATGATATTAATTCCATTAATTTTAGCAATAATTTCTATAGTATTTTTTATAAGGGGAATAAATAGTTTTGATAGTCTTACAAAAACGTTAAAATATTATTCCGTTAACTCAAGAGTATCAAAAATTTCAAATGAAGAAATAAGAAAATTTGTACAATACAATATAGATGGAGATAAATATATATATACAATTATATACTATAGTGATCCTTTTTATAATGGAGGAACAAGTTATCTTAAAATAGAATATGAAGATAATGGAAGAAAAGAAAAGGGAGCACATATAAAAGATAAAAAAGAATATATTATAGATTTTATAAAGATTAAAGGTTATGACAGACAATTATATGAATTAAGAATAATGCTTTCCTTAGCAATTTTATCTTATGTAGCTTTATATTGTTGTTCTATATATATATTAATGAAAATTACATTACCTCAAGTAGAGAAAGAAAGGGAGAAATATAATGTATAGAATATTTTGCGAAAGTTATTAGAATTATGCTGTCAGAAAATTAAGAAAATAAACTGAGGATTAAAATGGAGAATAAATTTAGCATAAAAGATTTAGATAAAAAAGATAAAAATTTATATTCAGTAATGAGGGTAACGTTTGTAATAACAATTGCAGTGTTAATTAGCTTATTTACACCATTTGGTATATTAAGTATGCTTTTTTTTACTTTTGGAGGCTTACTGTTAGAAATAGGTGCTCATATATCTTTTATATTTGGATTTGTGAGAAGATACAAAAATTACAATGGAAATAAAATAAAAGGGATATTCGTTATTTTAATATTAATATTTGTCACATCATTCCTTTTAATAAAAGGAATTTTAATATATAATCCACTACCAAGTCTTTCATTTGTTGTTCCAATTGAAGCAAAAGTATCAGAAATCTCAAATGATACAATAAGAGAATTTGTAAAATATAATATAGAAGGAGATAAGTACATATATAACATAAAAGCCAGTAAAAATTTTGAAACAGGTAGTATTGAAGGAATTAAAATAGAATATGATGATAATGAGAAAAAAACTAAGGATGCATATCTATATGGAATAAAAGGTGATAAATATTTAGATTTTAAAGATTATATCAAAAATAAAACAATAGATTGTAATGTTACATCAAAGAAGTTGATATTTTTAGGAATAATATGTTATACTGCATTATATTTCTATGCAATATATGAATTTAAAAGAATTACACTACCAAGCTAGAAAAGTGGAAATTGTTAGGAATGCTTTTGAGGACATTTTCCAAAAACAGGTTAAATGAGGTAAAAATGATAAAGTTTATAGTTATAGGAATAATTATATTAATAATATTTATAGGGCTAATAGTAGCCTATTATAAAATTGGAAACTATTTTTATAATATTGCGCTAAATCCTAAAACTGACAAGCAGTTTGTAATTGGAGAGCTTGAAGTAAGAGAAGAACAAAAAAAGAATGAAGAAGAACAGCTTATATGGCTTCAAAATAATTCAAAAGAAGTGTACATTAATTCTAGCAATAACGGAAAACTAAAACTACATGGCTATGAAATAAATACAAATTCTGATACTTGGGTAATTACAGTACATGGCTATATGGGAGAAGCAAAAGGAATAACTGGAATTGCAAGACAGTTTAATAACAGAGGCTATAATGTCTTAATGCCTGACCTAAGAGGACATGGAAAGTCAGAAGGTAGTTATGTTGGAATGGGATGGCATGATAGATTAGATGTTATAGATTGGATATATTATTTAATCAAAAAAAATCCAAATTGTAAAATAATTTTGTATGGAATTTCAATGGGAGCTGCAACAGTAATGATGACAACAGGTGAAGATTTGCCAGTAAACGTAAAACTTGCAATAGAAGATTGTGGCTATACATCTGTATGGGACGAGTTTAGTTACAAATTAAAACAATTATATAATCTAGCAGAATTCCCATTTCTAAATGCAGCAAATACTGTATGCAAGAAAAAAGCAGGATATGATTTTAAAGAAGCTTCATCAGTTAAACAATTAAAAAAATCAAAAACACCAACATTATTTATTCATGGAAGTGAAGATAATTTTGTACCATTTGAAATGTTAGATAAAGTGTATGAAGCGGCAGCATGTGAAAAAGAGAAACTTGTTATAGAAGGTGCAGGTCATGGAATGGCATCTACAGTAAATCCAGAATTATACTGGAAAACAGTAGATAGCTTTATAGAGAAATATTTATAAATTTGGGGATAAATTTGGGGACACACACCAAAATAATAATGAAACTAAATTTAATTTTAAATAAAGAGAAGGAGATACATATAGAAATGTATCTCCTTTATGAAGAAAAAAATAGAAAAATGTCGGAAAGTTTTTAATTAAAATAACTTAAAAATATTGCATTATGTAAAATTGTGTGATATAAAAATAATATTATTTCATTATCTTATTTCAACTATAATTCTATAGTAAAATTTTCAAATTTGTTGATAGTTATTTATTTAAATGATATAATTAAGGAGATGATAGATGTTGCCAATTATCTCACAATTCTACGGAATTATAATTAGTATGTTTTTTAATGATATAGACAAACATCATAAACCACATATTCATGTTCAATATGGAGAATTTAACTGTACATTTGACTTTGAAGGCAATATTTTATCAGGTAAAATACCAAATAAACAAAGAAAACTAGTTGAAGCATGGATAGAACTTAGGAAAGATGATTTAAACGTATTATGGAAAATAGTTCAAGATGGCTCAGGTTCATTTTATATAGAGCCATTAAAATAAATATATAAGTGGGGGATTGTATATGAATGAAAATGAAGAAATGCCAGTTGAGGTTAAAGCATTAGAAGGTTTTTTGTTATATATCAAATTTAAAAATGGAGAAGAAAAAATATATGATATGAACCAATTATTAGAATTTGATTATTATAAAGACTTAAGAGTTAAAGAAAATTTTATGAATGTTAAAGTATCAGGAATAACATTGAAATGGAAGACAGGACAAGATATCGCTCCTGAAAAAATATATTTTAATAGTATTCCATTAAAAGATTATATAGGTGAAATAAAAATAATGGAATAATTATTTTTGGGACACACACCGAAATAATAATGAATTTATTTTAACTACAAAAGACTGACATAATTCCTGACATAGGGAAATACCAACAATTAATAAAGGGGGACAAATTTTATTTTGTGCTTCCTTTTTTATATCTAGTTTTGTAAAGGAGTTTTTATTATGCCAAGAATAGCAAGAAGTAAACTTAATACACCATTTTTACATGTAATGGTTCAAGGAGTTAATAAGGAATATATTTTTAAAAAAAGAGAATATATGGAGCAGTATTTGAAAACTATAAAAGACAATTTAAATGAAGAGGCTTATACAATAATGTCATATTGTATAATGAATAATCATGCTCATTTTTTAGTATATGTTAAAGATATAAATGAATTTGGAAAATTTATGAAAAAAGTAAATTTTTTATATGCTAAAATTTACAATAAAAAGCAATGTAGAGTAGGGGTATTATTCAGAAATAGATATAGGGCAGAGCCAATTTATGATAAGATGTATTTAATAAACTGTATAAAATACATACATAACAACCCAGTTAAAGCTCATATAGTATCAAAGTGTGAAGAATATAAATATTCATCATATAATGATTTTATAAAAAATGGAAATATAACTCAAACAAAAATTATGACTGATATATTCGGAAAAAATTGTAACTATTTGGAATTATTTAAATCCACATATGAAAAAAGATATATAGATAATGAAGAAGAGGATGAAGAAACGATAAAAGAATATATTGCAGAAGGACTTAAAGAGTATATGAAAGTATATTCAAAGACATTAATTGATGTTTTTTCAAATAGAGATGTGTTAAAAGAGCTAATACAATATTTAAAAGAAAAATGTAATATCAAATATGTTGAAATAAAAAAATATTTCGAAATACCAAGTGGTATAATCAATTATTTAGTTAAGGGGTAAAACATTATTATTTCGGTGTGTGTCCCCAAATTTATGAATTGTGAAAGTTATGTGAATTTTGAAAAAATACTATTGACATTTTATTAAAATGGGTATAAATTATTAGCAGTCTTAAATAAAGACTGCTAATTTTATGGTCAATTGATAAAACTATTAAAAGCAAAATAAATAGGTGTTATCAATTCAATTATAAAATAATATAATGTAAAGAATGTGTTTTTAAAGGAGGTATTTTGAAATGTTAAAACCATTAGCAGACAGAGTAGTTATTAAAATGAAAGAAAATGAGGAAACTACTAAAAGTGGAATAATTTTAGCAGGTGGAAGCAAAGAAAAACCTCAATTTGCTGAAGTTATAGAAGTAGGTCCAGGAACAGAAAAAGTTAAAATGGAAGTAAAAAAAGGAGATACTGTTGTAGTATCTAAATATGCCGGTACTGAAGTTAAATATGAAGGCGAAGAGTTAATGATTGTTAGTCAAAGTGATATTTTGGCTATAGTAGATTAATTAAGGAGGAATTTAAAATGGCAAAGGAAATTAAATATGGCGAAGATGCCAGAAAAAGTTTATTAAATGGTGTTAATCAATTAGCAGATACAGTTAAGGTAACACTTGGACCAAAAGGAAGAAATGTTGTTTTAGATAAACAATTTGGCGCACCACTAATTACAAATGATGGTGTTACAATTGCAAAAGAAATAGAACTTTCAGATCCATTTGAAAATATGGGAGCACAGCTTGTAAAAGAAGTTTCTACAAAAACAAACGATGTTGCAGGAGATGGAACTACAACAGCTACAGTTTTAGCACAAAGCATGATAAAAGAAGGTGTTAAAAATGTTGCAGCTGGTGGAGATCCAATGGCAATAAAAAGAGGAATGGATAAAACAGTTGAGGCTGCTGTTAAAGAATTGAAGAAAATAAGTAGTCCAATTAATGGAAAAGAAGATATAGCAAGAGTTGCAAGTATATCTGCAAACAATGAGGAAATAGGAAATCTTATTTCAGAAGCAATGGAAAAGGTTTCAAAGGATGGAGTTATCACAATTGAAGAATCAAAAACATCAAATACAGAATTAGATGTTGTAGAAGGAATGCAATTCGATAAAGGATATGTTTCTCCATACATGGTAACAGATACAGAAAAAATGGAAGCAATAATGGATAATCCATATATATTAATCACAGATAAAAAAATATCAAATATCCAGGAAATATTACCATTACTTGAAAACTTAATGCAACAATCAGGAAAACTTGTAATAGTTTGTGATGATGTAGAACAAGAAGCTCTATCAACACTTGTTTTAAATAAATTAAGAGGTGTCTTAAATGTAGTAGCTGTTAAAGCACCAGGTTATGGAGATAAGAGAAAAGCAATGCTTCAAGATATGGCAACACTAACAGGAGCAGAAGTTATTACATCAGATTTAGGATTAGAGCTTAAAGATACACAAATAGAACAATTAGGAAGAGCAAAACAAGTTAAAGTAAGCAAAGAAAACACAATAATAGTAGATGGAGCAGGAGATAAACAACAAATAGCAGATAGAGTTGCACAAATAAAAGCTCAAATTGCAGAAGAAAAAAGTGAGTTTGAAAAAGAAAATCTTCAAGAAAGATTAGCTAAAATTGCAGGAGGAGTTGCTGTAATTGGAGTAGGTGCTGCAACAGAAGTTGAAATGAAGGATAAAAAATTAAGAATAGAAGATGCTTTATCTGCAACAAGAGCAGCTGTTGAAGAAGGAATAGTAGCAGGTGGAGGAACAGCATTCTTAAATATTATTCCAGAAGTTGAGAAATTTGTAAGTTCATTAAACGAGGAAGAAAAATTAGGTGGAAAAATAATTTTAAAAGCATTGGAAGAGCCAGCAAAACAAATAGCAATAAATGCAGGACTTGAGCCAGCAGTTATTGTTGAAAAAGTAAAACAAAGCGAAAAAGGAATTGGATTTAATGCTGCAAACAACACTTATGTAGATATGAAAAAAGCAGGAATTGTTGATCCAACAAAAGTTTCAAGAAGTGCACTACAAAATGCAGCATCAATTGCATCAATGGTACTTACAACAGAAAGTATTGTAACAGAAAAGAAGGAAGAAAAATGTTCTTGCCATAATGAACCTCAAGCAGGAATGGAAGGAATGTACTAAAATAGAAGTTGGAAATTAGAGGTTAGAAATTAAAAGAGACGATAAGGATCGTCTCTTTTGAAAATATTTACGAAAAAATATTAGAAATAATATACTTACTTTTATTTGGCTTAGTTGTCGAAACTATTATAGTATTTGCCTTAATTATACAGGTTATAACTTTAAGCAAATAGACAATAAAAAAACACATCTGTAACTTGGCAGTTCAATGTGTTTTTTTACATATTAACTGGCAAACCACGTTTGTGGTTTCTTCATTTCCTATATTTATTATACACATATATTATAAAAAAGTCAACAATTTTTTAATTTTTACGGTCAAAATGACCGGATTTTTTATTAACCTAAATTATAAACATAAACAAATTCATAAGAAGCATGCCAACGGCATTATGGAAAGCATGTGCTAAAATATTGTTACATAAGTTATCTGTTTTATCATAAATATATGCGAAAAATCCACCTAAAATGGCATAAGGAATAGCCATAATAAATACATTTGAAATGCTAGTTTCTGAAACAGTATGTAAAAGTCCAAATACAATAGCAGAAAGAACTATAAACAATTTGTCATTTTTTATAAATCTCCTAAAAGAACCTCTAAAAATAAGTTCTTCAACAATAGGAGCCCATAGTATAGCTGCTGGAATTATAAACCATTTTGGCATTGATTCAAGTGCAGCTTGGTTTTCTGATGTTGCTTTTTGTGAAATTAAAACAACAATTAAATTACATGCGATAAATATTACATACATAATGCCAAGCCTAGGAAGTACATATCTAAAATATGCTTTATAATTTTCTTTAAATAGTTTTATATCTCTTTTTAATCTATCTTTAAAAGTAAATATGGCTAAGGCAAGTAATACAACATAAATTACAATTGTAAGTATTATAGCATTTGTTTTTGAAAGATTTTCTGGCAAAATAAAATCTAATGCAAATTGTGAAAAATATGCTAGTACAAAAATAATACTAAGAATAACCTCTTTTTTAGTAGGTTTTTCGTATTGAACTTTAGGCATTTCTTTCTTTTCTGGAAAATCTTCTGGATTTTTTCTTTGCAAGCATAATAACACAGTTAAATTAACAATAGAAAGTAGCATTTGTATTAAACTTTCTGATGTTAAAAAACAGATAGCTGAAAAAGCAATTAATATACCTTTTTTTCTTAAAATGTGATTTTTTATTGCAAATATTAAAGTAATAAAATTTAAAATTATACCAATAATAGTTGTAAAAATAATAAATTTAGGTCCATTATTTTGAAGCATACTTATCATTCTATCTTGAAAATCTATAGGAAACATTGAATAAGCTTCTTTTATTGAACTTAACTGCGCTTCAACAATTGCATGAGCATTAACTACAATATAAATAGCAAATAAAATCTGTAATACAGATGAAATAATAAAATAAATTTTCTTCTTCATTTGAAATATTCCTCCTTTATTTTCGTATATAAATTTATCAAAACAAGATAAAAATGTCAAGATTTTAACTTTTGGTGGTCAAAAAAGTGCGTCCCAATTGACCACCAATTGACCAAAAATAAAAAATAAAAAAACTCTTGAAAAAAATAAAAGTATTTGATAATATTATATTATAAATTTAACTTTTGACGAAAGCAAAAACAACAAATAAAAATACATAAGAGGAGGAGATAAAATTTGAAAGAAAAAACAAAAATAAACCAAAACCTTGCTAGAAATAATATTAAAAATAATGAAAAGGCAATAACATTAATCGCGTTAGTCGTTACAATTATTGTTTTAATTATTCTAGCAGGAGTAAGTATAAATTTAGTGCTAGGAAATAACGGAATAATAACAAAAGCAAGAGAAGCAAGAGAGAATTTTACAAAAGCAGCAGAAGAGGAACAAACAACTTTAGATTCACTATATGCAGAGATGAATAGTAAAATAGAAGGACAAGGTGGTTCAGGAGGAAGTGGCTCTGGAGGAAACTATGATACCCCATATATACCAAATAATTTTGAGCATAAAGCAGGAACAACAGAAGATTGGAATGCAGGGTATACAATAATAGGAAAAGCAGGAACAGCAAATGCAGGAGATGAATTTGTATGGGTGCCATGTGTAACAGACCAATCAAAAGTAAAATCAGGAGATACAGTGCAAACATTTGGAAAGCATTTTTCAAGCAAAACACAAGAAACAGATCCAAGAAGTGATGATGCAGAGCACAATGCATACATGGGTGCAGATGATGAAAGTAATATTAGTGATAAAGGACCATCAGCAGAAGCTATAAGACAAAGTGTAGCAACATATGGAGGATTTTATATAGCAAAATATGAAGCAGGAATAGAAGGAACAACAGATAATTATACAAAAAGCCAAGCTGCAGCAGGCTCTGGTGGAGGTAGTTCAGGAGGAGGCGGTGAAGCAAAGTTATATACAAATAAATATCAAGTAGCATCAACAAATTTAAAAACTGTAAAGAAAACAAGAGTTGCAGTAATAGGAACAGGTGGAGAAAATTTTGCAAGTGCAACAAGTACAGATGGAAGTGTAAAACCATTATCTAAGCCTGGAGTAGGAGTATGGAATTATATAACAAGAGCAAAAGCAATAACAGTATCAAATGCAATGATTCCAGCATCTACAGGAGCAAAATCAGCATTAATAAGTGGAGCATGTTGGGATACAACAATGCAGTGGATAAAACAGACAACAAATACAAATTATGATATAGATTCTACAGGAAAAGGAAACTATAGTGGTAATTATCCTGAAAATGGTTTAACAACAGCACCAGATAGTACTTATGCAATAAATAATATTTACGATATGGCAGGAAATGTAGCAGAATGGACAACAGAGAATTACACCCAAGGTAGTTCGACTTACCTTGTTGACAGGGGTGGCCGTTGCTTCAATTCAGGTTCAGATCATCCGGCAGCTCGTCGTGACTACAATTTTGGCGGAGCTGGCGTTAGCATGGGCTTTCGTGTTGTGCTTTATAAGTAGACCTGAGTCCTGATAGCGATAAATATCAATAAGGCTAATGCTAGATTTAAATAGAAAAATTAGAAGGGAGGTAGGAGGCTTTGACTACATTTTAAATGAAGAAAAAGTCAAAGCCTCCTACCGGACTAGCTTTTATTTTGCTTAAAAACAAGTCAACATAAAAGCTAATATTAAAATAAATTGGAGGTAGGACAAAATGAAATTTATTGAGAAATGGGGACGGAGAAGATTGCACAATATAATTTGCTTATGAGATAATAAAAATGTAGTTTTTTCAACATAAAAATGTAGGAAAACCTACATTTTTTCTTTGCATGAATAAGAAAAAACGACTATTATAATATTAAATATTAAAATAGTCGAAAGGGAAGTTGTTAAAATAATATAAACTTCAAAAGGGGCGTGTCAAGAGGAACGTATCACTCTTTACAGAAAAAGAATAAAAAAATTTATTTGAAATAAAATACATTTTAGTATATAATTACCAAAAAGAAATGGAGGAATGTAATTATGAAAAAAGATTTAAAAGCTGTATCAGGAATATTTCCTATGCCTGTATTAATGATAGGAACATATAATGAGGATGGAAGTGTAGATGTTATGAATGCTGCATGGGGAATGGCACAAAGTATGACACACTTAAAATTATGCTTAACAGAATCTCATAAAACTGTAAAAAATATGAAAAGAACAGGATATTGTACAGTTGCACTTGCAACTAAAGATTATATTGCAGAATCCGATTATTTAGGTTTAGTATCTGCAAACACTGTAAGTAATAAGTTTGAAAAAACAGGACTTCATAGCATAAAATCAGAAAAAGTTGATGCACCAGTTATAGAAGAGTATCCAATAACAATGGAATGTAAAGTTGTAGGTTTTGAGGAAGATGGAACTTTAGTAGAAGTAGTAAATGTATTAGCTGATGAAAAATATATTAACCAAGATGGAAGCCTTAAACTTGATGAAATGGGAATAATTTCTTATGATCCTTATGGCCATGGTTATTATGAGATTACAAATAAAGTAGGGCAAGCATTTACAGATGGTAAAAAATTAATGTAATAGGAGAAGCAATGTTAAATCAATTTTCAAGAACAGAGTTATTAATAGGAAAAGAAGCATTAGAAAAACTATCGAAATCTAAAGTTGCAATATTTGGAATAGGCGGTGTTGGCTCTTATGTTGTAGAAGGTTTAGCAAGAGCAGGAGTACAAAATTTTATCTTAATAGATAAAGATAAAGTAGATATAACTAATCTAAATAGGCAAATTATTGCAACAAAAGATACAATAGGATTGCCAAAAGTAGAGGTAGCAAAAGAAAGGATACTTAAAATAAATCCAGATGCAAAGGTTGAGAAAGTAGAAGAGTTTTTTATGCCAGATAGTAAAGAAATTATAGATAATACAGTAGATTATATAGTTGATGCAATAGATACAGTAACTGCAAAAATTGAATTAGTAATAAGAGCAAACAAACTAAATATCCCAATAATTTCATGTATGGGAACTGGCAATAAATTAGATCCAACAAAATTTGAAGTAACAGATATTTATAAAACAGAAATATGTCCTTTAGCTAAAGTTATGAGAAAAGAGCTTAAGAAAAGAGAAATAAAGAGCTTAAAAGTTGTATATTCCAAAGAAGAACCTAAAAAAGTTGATGCTAGCAATAGTCAAGAAAATAAGGAAGAAAATGAAAGAATACCAGGGAGTATTTCTTTTGTGCCATCTGTTGCAGGTCTTATTATTGCAGGAGAGGTTGTAAAAGATTTGATTAATTAAAAAGCAAATTACTTAAGTTACTTGATGCAAACACAAGCTTAAATAAAAAAGTTATATAAATATTTAATAAAGAAAAAAGAGATGATTAAAAATCAACTCTTTTTTCTTGTAATTAATAAAAATAAAATTATAGAAAACAATAAAAATTGTTTTTTATAAGCAAAAATTAGTCACCAAGTTTATTTCCATCAGCATCTGTGTCTATGCTACCTGTTAAAATCATAATACCTTCTACTAATCCCCAAATTCCTGCTGCAATTGGACCTAATCCACATGCTATCCAACCAACTAAAGTTAATAAAAGTTGAGCAACAGCTTTACTTGTATAACCTAAATAAAAGTTATGAATACCTAAAGAACCTAAAAATATTGCAATTAAACCTGCTGCAATTTTAGATTTTGGTTTTGTACTTGATGAAGAAGTAGTAGTATTAGTATTATTTTCGACTCTTGTAGCATCTACTTCTATAGCATCGCTAGTTTTTGTTTCAGTATTGTTTGCTTCTTCAGAATGTGTTGCTTTGCATTCTTCGCAAACATCTGACTCTCCACTTTCTTTTCCACAATATTTACAGAACATAAAAAATCCTCCTTTAATTTATCTATAACTCTATTATACAAAATTCTACAAAATTTTCAAGTAAAATTGTAAAATTTGTGAAAATGATTGTAAATTTAGTATAAAAATGATAGAATAAAAAACGTAATAGTTCATATATTAAAACAAGAGGTGATATTAAATATGCAAGAAATATATGAAGAGCTAACTACAATTTTACCAAACTTGGAAATAAAAAAAGATGAACCAATGTCAAAGCATTCTTCTTTTAAAGTAGGAGGGAAAGCAGACTTATTTATAAAAGTTAAAACAATAGAGGAACTTAAATTTATATTAGAGTATGTAAAAAAGAATAAAATTAATTTAACTATTATCGGAAATGGAAGTAATATATTAGTTAAAGATAATGGAATAAGAGGAATTACAATAACTCTATCAGGTTTTAATAAAATTGAAATAGAAAATAACAAAAATAAAGTTATTTGTAAAGCTGGAGCAGGAGTAAAACTAGGTGCTTTATCTGCTATCCTTCAAAAAAATGAAATTACAGGTTTTGAGTTTGCAAGTGGAATTCCTGGAACAATTGGTGGTGCAATTAGAATGAATGCAGGTGCTTATGGAAAAGAACTTAAAGACATTGTTAAAGAAGTTACATACATAGATACAGAAGGAAATATAAAAACTATAGAAAAAGATTTAATGAATTTTTCATACAGACATAGCAGATTTAAAGAAGCTCAAGAAATTATAATAGAGGCAAAATTGGAATTAGAAAAAGGAAATGCTGAGAAAATTAAAAATGAAATTGAAGAACTAAGAAAAAAGAGAATAGAAAAACAGCCAATAGATATGCCAAGTGCAGGAAGTACATTTAAAAGAGGCAATGACTTTATATCAGCAGCTTTAATAGATCAAGCTGGTTTAAAAGGTTATACAATAGGTGGAGCTCAAATTTCAAACAAACATGCAGGGTTTATAGTAAATACTCGGAAATGCAACTGCTGATGACATATTAAAACTTATTGACTATGTAATAAAAACAGTTTATGAAAAATTTGGAAAAATATTAGAGCTTGAAGTAGAAGTAATTGGCGAATAGGAGGAAAAATGAGAGGGTTTTTAAAATGGTTTAAAAAAGGAGCAAAAATGAAAAGGTGGATTCTATTAATTTTAATAGGAGTTGTACTTACATGTTATGGAATAATGCTCTTGATAACAGGAAAAGAATTACACTTTATTGATTTAGCTAAAATTATTGTTAGTTTTGTTATAGGTTTTACATTAATTATAATTGGAAATATATTTATGCAAAGAAGAACTTTAGAATTACTTGTCCAAGAAACAGATACAAGAACTGAAGCAAGAAGAGGAAATGTAAAATCATTAATTTTTAATAAAAAAGTATATAATGAAGGACCAAATATAGTAGTAATTGGTGGTGGCTCAGGTTTAGATTCTGTTTTAAAAGGGCTAAAAAAATATACCAATAATCTTACAGCAATAGTAACTGTATCAGATTATGGCGGACAAATGAGTGATTCTAGAAAACTACTTGAAACATTACCATTAGATGATATAAAAAATAGTTTTGTAGCATTATCTGAAGATGAAAATGTTATGAATGGAATACTAAATTACAAATTTACAGAAGGAAGATTAAAATCATTAAGCTTTGGAGATATTTATTTGCTTGCTATGAAAGAACTATATGGAGATTTTACAGCATCTATTGAACAATCAAAGCATGTTTTAAATATAACGGGAAAAGTATTGCCAGTTACACTAGATGCAATAGATATATGTGCTGAATTAGAAGATGGAACTATTATAGAACGTAAAGATAAAATTCCGGAGATTGCAGCAGATAAAATAAGCAAGATTAATCGTATTTTTATAAATCCATCAAATTGTGTTCCAGCACCAGGTGTTTTAGATGCAATAAAAAAAGCAGATGCAATTATAATAGGACCAGGAAGTTTATATACAAATGTTATACCAAATTTACTTGTTAAAGGTGTAGCAAAAGCAATAAAAGAAAATAAAGGATTTAAAATATATATTAGTAACATTATGACAGAACCAGGACAAACAGATAGTTATTCTTTATCTGACCATATAAAGGCAATTCAGGAACATGCAGGAAAAGATATTATAGATTATTGTATATATGATATAGGAGAAGTTGTACCGGAGTTTATAAGAAGATACAATAAAGATGGAGCAGATTTAGTAGAACAAGATATAGCTAAAGCCAAAGAATTAGGAGTAAAATTATTAAAAAGAGAGTTATCATATGTTGATGGTGAGTTTATTAGGCATAATCCTGATGCAATTGCATCTTCTATTATTGAACTTATATGTGAAGATTTGAAATTTAAAGATATGCAAAATAATACTGAATATTTAATGTTAAATTCTAGACTTAAAGAAAGTAAAAAGAAATTAAAAACAACAATGGGTGCAAAACATGTTAATAAAAAAAGAAAAAGGAGAAAACATTTAGCAGGTGCCAAAAGTAAATTTGCATTAAAATATAATGATAGAATTCAATCAATAAAAGAAAGTGACGAAAAAACAATAAAAAGAAAACAAGAAAAATTAAAACAAAGAAAAGAAATGGTAAAAACAGAGGAAAAATAGGAGGAATTACCAATGAAATATACAAATATAGATTTTGAAGAAGGATTAAAAAAAGAATGGGTTATCACAAATGGAATTGGAGGATATGCATCTTCAACAATGATTGGAGCAAATACAAGAAGATATCATGGTTTGCTTATAGCACCACTTACACCTCCTGCAAGAAGGCATTTAATACTTTCAAAAATTGATGAAAGTATTGAGTTTAACTCAAAGAAATATGACTTATATACAAATGTAGGAAAAAATTATATTTCAACAGGATATAAATATTTAACAAAATTTGAAAAGGAATATATTCCAATATACACTTATGAAATAGAAGGAACAATAATCAAAAAATATATTTGTATGGAATATGGAAAAAATACAGTTGCTGTATTTTACCAAGTTTTTAATAAAGAGAATAATGCTAAGCTAATTTTAACTCCAATTATAAATTTTAGAGATTTCCATTCAGAGTCATTTGAACATGAATTTAAAATAAAACAAATAGATAATGATAGAAAATTAAAAGTTATATTAGACGAAAACTCAATAAATCCTATTTATATGTATGTATCAGATGGAAAATACATAGAACATGAAAATGATAGTTTTAAAGATATGTTTTATATTGAAGAGCAAAAAAGAGGATTTTGTGCTGAGGAGAACCATGCAATAGCAGGAAGATATGAAATAGAAATTCAAGCAAATGAAATGAAGGAAATAACATTTGTTGCATCACTTGAAGAAAATATTGAAGAGATAGATGGAAAAAAACTAATTAGCAAGGAAATAGTAAGATTAGGTGGTCTTGTATATGATTCAGAACTTACAAAAAATTTAAATCCTAACATTGAGATAGAAGATAAGGATGCACAAGAAAAGATAGAACTTTTAAGAGATTATGTTATAGCAACAGACAATTTTGTTGTATATCGTCCATCTTTTGGGCTTCATACAATAATTGCAGGTTATCCATGGTTTTTAGATTGGGGAAGAGATACATTAATTGCTTTTGAAGGATTATTATTAAAAACCAAAAGATTTGATATTGCAAAAGAAGTATTACAAACAATTGTAAGAGATGTAAAATTTGGATTAGTTCCAAATGGATACTCAGGATATGATAATAGACCACTTTATAATAGTGCAGATAGTTCACTTCTTTTATTTGAACAAATAGAAAAATTTTTAAAATATACAAATGATGATAAATTTATTAAAGAGAACTTTTATGAAGTTTTAAAAAAGATTATAGATTCTTATGTTGAAGGAATATATGTAGATAATAACAATATTTACTTAGATGAAGATGGATTAATCTGCAGTGGAACAGAGGAAACACAAAATACATGGATGGATGCCAAAATAGGAAATTATGCA
>Ga0256404_1004527_pt1 | contig 26127 bp, 20 predicted proteins | sample RumenRJG_01DNA_FD_185990 | JGI IMG/M metagenome (GOLD analysis project Ga0256404, IMG submission 185990) | Bovine rumen microbial communities from Lethbridge, Alberta, Canada - RJG_01 | ecosystem: Host-associated > Mammals > Digestive system > Stomach > Rumen | place: Canada: Alberta | collected...
ATACGCTGCCGCATGAGCCGCGCTGCCGCGAGTTTTCCTCGTTCGTCGCTACGCTCCTCCCTCAGAAAACTCGCGGCAATCTACTACAGACTTAAGAATTGTTGCAACTTGCTATTGCAATTTGCGTAACAATTTTATAAAGATTCTGCAATCAAAAATCTCACTTTTTTACAAAGTTATGACAATACTTTTGCGGTATATCAAAAATCTCGCAGCGGGAGTCTTCCGACGCCCTCCGGCTATTGATCCCGGTTGCTGTTGAAAACTTGCCTACAGCGGAAACGCGACCGCGTCACGGTATAGCTTTTTGAGAATCTCGATCATCGTCAAAAGACTTCGGCGCGCATCATTTTTATGCGTGCACAAAACGCACTCGAAGTGCTCGTCACAGTCAAAGGGTATCCACGCAAACTGTCCGCTGTGATCGTTGAGAAAACCCGGTGCTAAGCAAACCCCTCTACCCGCGGCAACGTTGACCAACGTCGTATCGTGATCGGCGCTGTTGAAGTAGTTGATTTTCCCGGTTGAGATCAGCCGATGCTGTACCGCTTTCAGCGCCGTCGGAGAACCTCCGCCGACCATCAGCGTACTGCCGAAAAGATCGCTTTCGGTAATCAGGTTTTTCTCGGCAAGCGGATCATCCAGCCGAGTAATCAAATAGATTCGGCTGTCGAACAGGTCGTGCACGATCACGTTGGAGAGCTGCCGCGTATGCTCCCTGAGAGTAAACAGAATATCAGCGTCGCCTTTGAGAAAGCTCTCCATCCCACCCTCATACTGAAACCTCGGAACGATCTGCACATCCGGAGCCGCCCTGTCAAACAGCCGCATCGCCTCAGGCAAGAAGCAGATTGCCTGTCGCACCATCAAGCTGACGGTGATGGTATCCCTATACTTCGCGCTGAAATTTTGTCCCTGCTCGATCGCACGCTTCAAATCATCGCGCATGCCGGAGAGAAAGCTCGCGAACTGTGCGCCGGCAGGCGTCAGCGACGCTCCTTTTCCGCTGCGCTCAAAGATCACAAATCCGATCTCTTCCTCAAGAAGTCTGATTTGGTAAGAAAACGTCGGCTGGCTGACAAATTGATTCTCAGCCGCACGGCTGAAATTAAGTGTACGAGCCAGTTCTATGCAATAGTCGATTTGTTTTGTCGTCATGACTATCCCTCTAGTTATTTAATAATTAAATCAATTATAGCATATTTCAATTGGACTTTGCAATATTTTTCAAATATAATAAAGGCAGATAATAACCAGGAGGTCATGATGATGGCTAAAACTTTGATCGCTTATTTTTCCAGAGCGGACGAAAACTACTTTGCCGGAGCGATGCGCTATGTGAAGGTCGGCAACACCGAGATCGTCTGTGATATCATCAGCGAGCTGATTCCCGCCGATTCTTTCAAGATTGAGATGAAGCGTCCCTACTCTCCGGTCTATATGACCTGCATCGACAAAGCAAAAAAGGATCTGCGCGCAAAGGCCCGTCCCGAGCTGGTATCGTTGCCTGATTCGATCGACGCATACGATACCGTTGTGCTTGCCTATCCCAACTACTGGGGTACCATGCCGATGGCGGTGTTCACTTTTCTGGAAGCCTTCGACTTTACCGGAAAGACCATCCTCCCCCTGTGCACCAACGAAGGCAGCGGTATGGGCGGCAGTGAGCGCGATATCAAGCGCACCTGCCCGGGAGCAACCGTCAAATGCGGTCTGCCGATCACCGGCAGTAACGCCGCAGGCTCCAAGAACAGCGTGCAGCGCTGGCTTTCTGCGAACGGTTTATCATAAAGGGTGAACGAGATGGAATACAAAAGAGGCTATGTTTACGAACAGATGGATCAAGGCGGCCCCACCGATAACCGAGAGCCGTATTTCAAGGATGCTGTCGACGAGATGATGCGAGCGCGTGTTCTTTGCGCTAAAGCTAACGCCGCGATGCCCGATGATCCGACCTATCTTACCTATCTGGAAGAGTTGTTCGGTAGAAAGCTTTGCGACGTACGCATCCTCACACCGTTTATCTGTGATTTCGGAAATCGGGTAAAATTCGGCAAAGGCGTTTTCATCAACCATTCCGCGATTCTCTCTGCGTCAGGCGGGATCGAATTTGAGGACGGCGTAATGACCGCGCCGGGTCTGCGTATCGCTACGATCAACCACGATATGAATCAACGCTATACCATCTATACCTACGGCAAAGTACTTATCAAGAAAAACGCATGGATCGGCATGAACGTCACAATCTGCCCCGGCGTCACAATCGGCGAATACGCAGTCGTCGCCGCGGGCGCTGTCGTCACAAAGGATGTACCGGACTATGCAGTGGTCGGCGGCGTTCCCGCCAAAGTGTTACGCTATCTCGCTCCAAACGAACAGAGGAAATGAACATGGACGAAAAAGATACGATCCGAAGTCTGTACCGCCGCTACTGGCAGTATATGATCGACAAGGATACCGACAGCTTGCGCGAACTGATGTCGGACAACTACATCCTGATGCACATGACGGGCGTCAGGCAATCGAAAGAGACCTTTCTCAGCGGACTGACGAACGGCACGTTCAACTACTACAGCGCCGAACACGACAGCATCGAAGTCACCGTCAGCGGCGATACCGCCCGCATGATCGGCAAAAGCCGTGTCACCGCCGCCGTTTACGGCGGCAGAAAAAGCACCTGGAAACTGCGCGGCGATTTTACACTTAGAAAAGAAAGCGGAGTGTGGCGCATGACCGGCTCCGAAGCATCAACCTATTAAGGAGGAACATCATGGAATATATCACTTTGAACAACGGACTACAATGCCCTGTCATCGGTATCGGCACCTTTATGCTCAGTCCGACAGACGCACAAAACAGCGTTCGCGAAGCGCTGAAAATGGGTTACTCGCTTGTCGATACAGCAAACGCCTATGTCAATGAGCGCGCGGTCGGACGCGGCATCAAGGAAAGCGCAGCAAAACGTGCAGATGTTTTTCTTTCCACAAAGCTCTGGCCGAGTGAATACGAAAATCCGAACGCGGTAAATGAAACACTCGAACGCCTCGGCGTAGACTATGTCGATCTGCTCTACATCCACCAGCCCGCGGGAAATTGGCTCGCCGGATACCGTCAGCTGGAAAAAGCCTACAAAGACGGTAAGGCAAAAAGCATCGGTATCTCTAACTTTGAGGGAAAGTATATCGCTGAGCTGGAAACAAAATGGGAGATCGCGCCGCAGTTTATTCAGGTAGAAGCTCACCCCTATTATACGCAGAAGGAACTGCGCGCAACGCTTGACAAACACGGCGTCAAGCTGATGTCCTGGTATCCGCTCGGTCACGGCGACAAAAGCCTGATGGAAGAGCCGATCTTTGCTCAGCTCGGCAAAAAGTACGGCAAATCTCCCGCGCAGGTCATTCTCAGATGGCATACGCAGATGGGCTTTGTCGTGATTCCCGGCAGCAGGAACGTCGGTCATATCCGAGACAACCTCAACATCATGGATTTCAGGCTGACAGACGACGAGATAAAACAAATCGCGAAGCTCGACAAAGGCGAGCGTTACTACCACCGTACCGACGCACAGCTGGAGCAATTTGCCGCATGGCGTCCGGCGTTTGAGAAGGCATAAGGATTTTTGCCGCGCTGACCGGGCTTGGTAACATTTTCATTCACACGCAAACAGCGGGAGCAGATTCGGGTCTGCTCCCGCTGTTTATAGATTGATGTGAATTATATAACCATTTCTCCTACCCCAGACATAGCGATCAGCAACAGCTGACAGTTCTCGATCTGCTCCAGCTTTTCCTTTTGCTGCTCGGTCGTGAGGGTAGATCGGAGATCATCAATCAACATCGTCATTTCTGACAGCTTCTTCTTGGAGTCCCTGCTCTGACGGGGTCCCCGACACGTTCCGCGTGTTGGGGAGAGGAGGAACCGCCACTTGAGTACGGGAGTGGTCATACTTGACTATTCCCAACGAATACGGCGTGTGACGGCGACGGATTGACGTTCCCAAAGTAGAAGTCCCCTAATGTGGTTATGTTGTCGCGCTCCCGACTGCACAACACAATACCACAGAAAAGGAATAAGTCAAGAGAATCGTTAGTATAGGGTGACTGTAATAATTCGAACCTGCTGAAAATGGCATTATTTCGGCAATTTTCGGCTTATCAATCTTGGCAGGCGCCAGCGCGTCATCGCGCGCTCCGCTATGTCGCCGCCCCAAGTATGGGACGGCTTGATCGCTACGCGGCTCTTCCTTTCCCCAAAAATCGGGGATTTTTTGGGACCCCATTAGCTTTCTGCACCGAAACTTTCTCGAAATCCTGCTCATTTTCAGTCCTTCGGAGTTTTGACGGAGCAGATTTTTGTCTGACCGCGGCAAAACCACAGCGAACCCTGACGGGTTCGCGAGGATTTTAACAATGGACAGGCGAAAATATGCCCGTCAAAACCACGGTTCGTATTATTGCAGTCACCCTAAGGTGAATATCTTACGATAGCTATGAAAAGACCGGAACTCAACCGCAGAATAGCAGCACTCCGAAAAATCTATGAAACAACAACAGAAAGGATTAGTTTAACTCGTCACAGACACGCATCGGAACTTCCGGCCGAAAAAAACAGACGGCATTACAACGAATGCCGCCTGTAGCGATCATCATGATTCAGTCTTGCGGTTTGTAAGCAGAAACAAGAGCCGGTCGATCAAGTGTTGCTCCACACAACGGAATGTCCTTATTGACGCTTGAAAGAATCCCCTATTCCCTCGGGAGCCTGCATTTGCAAAGCCCAGCGCTGTATCCAAGTCGCGTCTACGACCGTGGCGCTGCTGTCGCGGTCAACGTCGGACAGGTTCATCGCGGTATCGGACAGCTTCAGCTTCTTAACGTCGTATCGCTGGATCGCCGTCGCGTCTAGGATCGTGACCTCGCCGTCAAGATCGGCGTCTCCCAGCTTATAATCGCCGTAGAACTCGTGGATCTTCTCCCCTACGTCCCTAAGGTCAAACAGACCGCTGTAGTCCTTCTTGTCCCCGTCGATCTTTGTCAGATCATAGTCCACCTTTGCGCCCAGATCCGCGTCGGAGTCGTCCGCGCGAATGAACTTCTTTACGCCCGAGATAAAGAAGAAATGCGCGTTCTCTATATAAGCCTTTGACAGCGTACACGCGCCGCCTCCCGAGGTCTCGCCGAGGATGACTACGCCCTGATCCTGCAGCATGCAGGGCAACAGGTTGCCGCAGGAGAACGCGGCGCCGGTCGTCAGGAGGGCAAAATTGAAGTCATAGGAAACCTCCTTGTCCTTATCGTCAAATACGCCGTCAAGGTTCAGATCTATCCGCGATGTTTCAATTACCGTATTGCCTGACGGCACAGTCAGATATCTCAAGCCGAAATCGTTGGTGTGCTGATCTTGATTGACCATCAAACCATACATGAACAGCAGAAGCGTATCCGTACCGCCGCCGTTCTTCGAAAGATCAACGACGAAGTTTTTGATCCCGTTTTCCTTTGCGTAGTCCAGCGACCACTTGAACATCGGCGCGACCTTTTCTTCAAACGAATCGAAGGTAAACACAGCCGTATCGCCGTCGACGATCAGCGCGGCGGTTTCGTCCCAGCTTTTGACCGTCTGATACTTGGCATAGGCCTCTTGCCGAACCTGCGTGACATCTGCTGTCTTTCTGCCAAGCATCATTTCAAGCATCAAGCCGATCGCCATCTCGTTATACGCGCTTTTTCTCAGCGCTGTTCCGAGAGGACTCGTATCATCGGTGATAGCCATGAATTGCTCATAGAACAGTGATGTGTGACCGCCGTCGTCAAACAATCTTTCCAGATATATAAAGCCTGCCAAAAAATCAATCAGATTATCGGACAAAAACAGCTCCTTAGCCTTTCTGGTATCGTCGCTGTATTCGTCCAAGGTTTTGTCAAAGCCCTTTTCGGCGATGCTTGCGGCGATCTTAGCCTTAGAGGGCTTACCGTAGATATGATCCATAAAGAAGCACAGCTCGTGATAGGTGAACTCCGCCATCCCCTGTGAGCGTTCAAAGGAACTGTACACGGAGCTCTTGTCAAAATATCCGTCCTTCTCGAAATAATCCACCGCGTGAATAAAGTAGATGTTACCGCTGACATACTCCGCAGCGTTATAGGTAGGTATAAAGAGATCGCAGAGCGTCGCTAAAGGCAGATAGATCCTGCCGTTGTCAGCGATCAGGTCGATCTGATACGCACCCAGATCCAGCTCGAGGGACTTCATCTCTCCTTCACTCGTTACGCCGACCCAGCGGGCGATCGTCGAATCCAGCACAGAGCCGCTGCTGTTCTGCGTTTGAAAAACAAACGATTCATAGGTATCAAAGCGCACCGTATCCTCGGCGGGGTCTACCGTCATCGTTCCGTTCTCGCACGACAAGGTATAGGTGCCGTCGGCGTTTTCGCTCTCGGTGAATTCGGCGACATACACATTGCTCAGGTAGTCCTTCGCATCCATGTAGGGCACGTTGGGGAGACCGTCCTTGAACAAGCAGTGATACACGGCGGTATGCTCCAAATCATACAGATACGCGGTCAGCTCCCTGATCTCATAAGGCTTCTCCGCCGCATAAACCGCGCACGGCGCCGCGATACCGAACAGTAACGCGAAAGCCAGCATCAACGACATAACGGACAAAAGCTTCTTCATATAATCACTTCCTGTCTTTTGTTATTGTTTATGGTAATGAAAAGGATTAGGAGCTGTCACTCTAACCCGTTCCCTACTCTATCCTATTACCGTTAGGACGATTATATCACACCTGCTTTTTTATAGCAAGAACAAGAAAGAGCGCTTTTCGCTTATTTTGCTTAGGGTTACGAACAATACGAGACTGCTGATAATGGCAATAATCCGGCAATTCTCGCTTTACGGAAACAGCAGTTTCCTGTTGAGTAAAAGCGCAGAAGGGGCTGTCGCGCTAAGATACGCGATAGCCCCTCAGAGTGTCATTCTGAGCTTGTCGAAAAATCTTACAGCACAATGATCCAATTTCATTACGCTTTTCATGTGTAATCTAACGGAAAAGCAAGCACTTTCGGATTCTTCACTTTCGTTCAGAATGACATTTTTTATTTTGCGACAGCCTGTTCGTTCTGTAGGATTATGATTGTTGTATCGGTGCGATCATTCGCCGCTTTCGGTCTTTGTACCCATTGCCATGGAGCTGACCTGATTGAAGCTGCACAGACACCCGCCGTGATACATGCTCTTCTTGTAGATGTTGTAGAACACTCTCTGCTTACCGTTCGCGTCATAGTAACGGAGGTAGGCTCTGGCGTCGAGCTTATCGCCGAGCTTTTGCTTAGATTCAGCGTCATCATAGGTTACAACCAGCGTGAAGAGTCGGTACTCACCGTCAAAGTTCCTGTGGTCATCCCGAACAACGCCATCGTTGTTGTTATCACCGTGGCCGGAGGTGCAGTCGATGTTGGTAACATAGCGGTAGTCGGTATCGGCGGTACGGTTGGACTTATCGGAACCTGTGGTGTCCACGCCGTTGACGTTCTGACCGTTGTACTGAAGCATATAATCGGCTTCATCCGCTACGTTGTAATGGTTCATGAACTGCTTGATATTTTCCTCGGTACCGACGGCGTAACCGTACTCAACGCCGAAGTTCTGTGCCTCACTTGAAGCAGTGGAGATCTTGCCGATATCGTTGATGCTGCTCAGCAGACTCTCGCTCATCGAAGTCACAAAGCGCATACCCTCGGGTGTCTCTTTGACTTTATCGTTATACTCGGCGTCGCTGAAGCCGTCAATTTTTTCACGAACATTCGGGTCATACAGGTTCGCGTCAACATACTCGTTCGTATCTTCGTCCAAGATCTGCATGGTTTTGGGACGGATCTGCACGCCGGCAAGTCCGAAGCCGCGGTAGCCGCTGACCAGATTTGTGTCACCGGAGGATTTCTGGACTGTGCCGACTTTGATCCACTTTGCGTAGAGATGATAGTCGGGATCGTCCCCGGTATTCTTGGACTCGAAGGAGTCATTTTCGAAATCAGCGGGTAACAATTCTGCTTCGTCAGGCGTATCTATCGCAGTGTAACCGCTGTTGTGATACCAGCCCGCGAACACATACTCATCCCCCGCGAAGCTCGGGATATCGTAGAAATGCGGGATTTTATTCTCCGTTAAGTTCTGCGGTTCAAAAATGCGGAACACAACGTTTTTGTCGTTGATCTCCTGATTGTTCTCATGGAAAACGATCTTGTAGGGCGGCTTGTTAACCATCTCGACATAGTTGACAGACTCGCCGTTTACATGAATGATACCCTCGACGTCGACGGTAAAGGGAATATCCTCGGCGCGCTCGTAGCCGCTGCCGTCGGGAACGGCAGTCTCATGCAGAATGTAGCTGCCCGCCGCTACGTCGAAGTGAGCGACCTCAGTACCGGAGGTAAAGCGATCCCCTATACTCTGACCATCGTTTGTCAGATCCAACGGTACGGCTCCTTCTTTGAGCTTTCCGTTTGCGTCGCAGTTACTTTCGTTCTGCTCAAAGATTTGCAGCGTCGCGCCTTCGAGCGGCTCGCCCTTGGAGTTGACCTTCAACACCTTCGCCTTGACGCCGGTGACTTTGTGATAGGTCAGGTTACTCTTGATATTAGAGTACGATACGCCGTTGATGGAGGTGATCTTCGCCTCATTGGTAATGTCTGTATCTTTTTCAAGGCCGACCTTGACGGGGATTGTGATCTCTACGGTCTCGCCCGGCTCCAGAGAAACAATATTGGCGGTGAATACCCTCGCGTCATTATCGGTTGTGATCGTGTAGCTGACGCGGGCAGTATTGTTAATATCAATGCTGTTACCGCCGTTGAAGCGTACCGTATAACGATTGTTCGGCACAAGCGCCGTCGGGAACCTATCCTCAACGACAACATTCGTCATCGGCAGCTCGGGGTCGGGATTGGTGATAGACAGCGTATAGTCGAGGACGCTGTTCTTTACAACGCTCTCAGGCTTCTCCTGTGTACCGGACGCGGGGAACGCAGTCTTGACAAATCTGGGGTTGATAAAGCGCAGGGTAACGCTGGTGCGGGTATTGGCGTTGATTACAGTACCCGTCGATTCACGGTTATTGCCCTTGAAAACCGCCTCGTTGTAGGTGTCGATCTCGTTTCTCGTTTCATCAGCGGGTGAGTGCATATTGATCGTGAATTCGAGACCTTTATTCTTACCGAGAACAAAATCTGCTCCTATATCGGTCTTACGGCAGTCGACTGCGATAGCGGTGACTTCCGCCATATCGGCAGGAGGAGTCGTCGTCCATACATTCCCTTTGAATGCGTCAAGATCGAACCAGCTCTTATCGGTGAAATCGCTCTTGGGCTTTGTCGAATAATAGACAACCGGAGCGCACTTACCGGTCGGAGTGGAAGTGGAGCTTTCCTGTTCTTTGATGTTGCTGACGTCGATCGACTTGAAAACGCCCTGCCACTGAGATTCGTTTCCGCCGATCTGCTTTTCTATTACGTCATAAATGATAAGATCCTGCGTCTTAGTTGAATTTGACTCGTAGGAAATATTGTAGGCGTAATCGGTGTTCAGACCGACGATCTGATGCTTCGAGATTTCCGCGCCCTCGGTGGTTACGTTCGAATCCGCGCCGTACTGATATACGATAGGCGGTATCAGCGTCGTTGTGCCGTAGTTGTAAGCGGTCTGGGGATTATCGACCGAAGCATATAGCGACCTGACAGCAGAATCGGGGATACCGTTGAGAGACATCGTCCTGATCTCGGGCAGACTCTGCTCCTCTGTCTTATCGTAGAAGGAAACATAGTTCTTGGGAGCAGAGCCGTTGATGTGGAGGTTGTTGATGGTCGTTTTACACTTGTAGTACACGATAAAGCCGGTAGCCTTAACATCCTCGGGACAATTGATATCGACGATCATCATCGTCTTGCCCGAGCCCTCCCAGTTATCTTTGAAGATGACGGAATAGTAATCCGAGCCTATCTTCCCGGGGAATTTGAATCCTTCATTATAGCTGCTAGCAAAAGCGGTTGTATTGGAACCGTTCATGGCCTTGCCGTTAGCGTCGGTTCCATTCATTCCATCACAATGCGCTTTGCTGCGTGCGCAGACGAAGATGCTGCTCTTGTCAACGGTAAAGCCGTGCGGAAGCAGGTCGTAGAAAACGCCCGCCTTGACGCGCTTATAATGGCCGACCTTGTTCTTACTGTATGCCCAGCCGGAGACAGCGACCGGGAACTCAACCGTAGAAGCGATGGGATCGGTCACAAAGAATTTGGCTTGGTTGTTATTATTCTCATTAAGGCAGTCCTTCGATACCTTAAGCTCGCTCTCGCTCAGCGTCAGCTCATAGGAGCTCCACCACGGATTGAAGCTTTTGGACTCGCAAACCTCGTTTTTTTCGCCACAAGAGACATTCATCTCAGCCTTATTCTTGATGATGGTGTTCTTGCCCTCGTTAGCGTGGGAGGAGACGATGGAATGGATCTTTCTCGACGCCTTGAGCTTCATACCGGTAGACGCCTTGATAGTAGTGGTATAACGGTTCGAGGTATATTCCACCTTATATCCGACGGTATCGGCAGGCAGCTCGATACGGGCGGAGTAGCCGCCGTTCTCGCCGTCTACAGGATGCAGATCGCTCGGATAGAAGGTCTTTAGGGTCTCAAATTTTTCGGAGCCCATCTTCCTGATAGACACGATGAGGTTGCCGTAATCAAGATAATTATTGTTTTGATACGGATCTGACCAGCCGCCGTTAAGGTAAACGGAATCATACTCGTTGAGCGTGATATCAAGATAGGTAAAGTAATAGTCGCCGTCGTCGAGCTGCGTCTGGCCGGCAGGATCCCACCGGCCTCTGACGACAGAATCGTTCTTACTAGCGCCGCAGATCAGCACGTCTTTCCTATCTTTGACGCCGTCTGACAGGACATAGGTACGCGGGGGCACGATCATCTCGCCGGATTCTGACCAATTGGGGTTATCGGTGTTTTTCTTCTCAGAATAGGTCAAACGGTACTCCAACGGATCGAGGCTGTTCGCTTCTCCGTTGAGGACCACATCCTGACCGCCGTCGATCATGTGAGCGGTTTGATCGTTCATGTTGGGAATCTGTTTAGTCAGTGCACGCGTACCGTCGGGATACAACTCGCCGACAAAGGCAGTCGCCTTTCCGATAGCGCGGAACTGCTCCACGAAGCCCGATTTCCATTTAACGTTCAGAATCGCTTCATTTCGAACCTATGCCCACGAGCCCTGCTCCATCGCCTCGTCGCGGCGGTGCTTGGTAACGATCCGTATCGTATTGTTGCTGTCACTGGTATATTCTTTAGACCATTTGCCGAGATCGGGCGCATATACGACCGAGCCGTCGTGGACAGTGTTCTCGCTCCAGCTCAGTTGATACGGCTGGGTACTGTTGAGGTTATTGGATTTCAGGTTCCAGATAACGTAGAAGTACTCCTGCGCGTCGGGCGGCTCAGGGCCCCAGCTGCTGCTCCAGTTCAGCGTAGCGGTGGACTGTTCCTTATAGACGTTGGTATGGACCGACGTGTGGACCTCGACGCCGAGCTCACGCTCCTGGAAAACCTTATACTCATTGGTTTCTTTATCAAACAGCTCGATCTTGACGGTAAACTTCTTTTGGAAATATTCCTGATAAACACCGTTTTCATCGGTATAGCCGCCCTTAACCTTCACGGATCGACAGTATAGGTAGGCTCAAAAACCGTGCTTTTAAAGATGCTGCTATTAGTAAGAACAAAGTTGCCGTCTTCTACCGTATAACTAAAGTTCGGGAACATATCAGGCGCTGTTGTCACGTCCTCGTTATTCCACCCTAAGAACATTTCCTTAGGCAGAGTGATCCTGACGTCGCCCTTATTAAGCGTATCCTCCTGATTTTCATAAGCAAAGTCCACGGTAAGGTGCGCCGCTATATCTCCCTTGCCCTGAGGATGGAACACAAGCGTGTCGCCGACGTTGGTAACGTCAGCACTTGACAGGGTGCCCCAGCGAATCATGGAGCTATAGTTATCTGCAGAATAGCGGTTATCTACCCACTTTGCGTAATAAGTAACATTCTCTGTAATGTGCGTCTCAGTCGTAAGCTTTGTACCGCCGCCGTTCGGCTCGGTATACCAGCCGTCAAAGGATTTTTGGATAATGGAGGCGCCTCCCACATTCTCAACACAGTTTGCGCCGGGCAGATAGGTAAAGGTCTTGCCGTGGGCGATGGAGTAGTCGGTGTCCCCCACCATCTCGCCGTCTGTGGGATCAAAGGTCACGGTATGATTCTGGTCGACCCATTTCGCGGTCAGCGTAATATCGCCGTTGATCCGGCTTTGATAGGTACACTTTATATCGCCGCTGTACCAACCGACAAAATCAGCGTTCGCCTTGACCGGAACGGGAAGCTCTCCGATTTGCTCGCCGTTGTAAACCTCGGTATATTCCTTTGTCTCGGTCACCTCGACGCCGTCGATCGTCATTGTACCGCCGTCGGGATTGAGGGTGACAGTGCTCGTTGCTCCGCGGGTCCATTTTGCTTTTAAGACCGAGCCTTCAACGGACAGATCGACCTCATCTCCTTCTGTAACCTTTGTACCCTTTTCTGTATACCAGCCGTCAAAGGTATAGTTCGGTCTTACTACAACGGGCAGATAATCGAATTTATATTTTGGGTTTTCTTGGGAGGGATAGCTCAGGATATTGTAAGACTCTTCGCCTGTATCTACATCAACAACCATCTGATACGAGCCGCCGTTGGTCTCAAAGGTCGGCTTCCAGCTCCAATGAGCATAGTAGATAGCGTCGGCTGTCGCTATGGCAGCTTCCGGCTCCGTCAGCTTATTGTCATCCTCGGTGTACCAGCCCTCAAAGGTCTGTGAGCCGAGGGACGGCGTCGGGATCGTACCGATCGGCTGACCGTAGTCGACGACCTTGCTGTAATCGGCAGTGTCGTTATTGATCTTACCGCCCTGCAGCTTGAAGGTGATGACAGGCTTTTTCTGCCAGTAGGCATAGAGCGTCTCACTGCCCGAAACATAGGCTGTCTCGGTCGAGGAATCATGTTCGGTCAGGACGACCTTCTTACCCTTGCCGTCCGGCTCTGTATACCAGCCGACAAAGGTATAGCCGTCCCTGACGGGCTCGCTGAGATGTCCGTAGGGGGTATTCACGCCGTCCTGCAGGGTATAGTCTCTTTGCGCGACAGACGAACCGCCCCGAGAATCAAAGGTCACGATCGCATCGGGTATGCGCCACATCGCGTAGAGGTCAACGGTATAGCCGTCGATCGTCGTCAGCTTATCGACAGACTCGTTGGCGGCAAAGTCCTCCCCGTTGCCCGCGGCGGAGGTGTTCCAGCCCGCGAGGATCTTGGAGGAATCACTCGATACAAATGTGCTTCCGCTCAGCGGTACGAATTCATCGTATTCGACGTTAGATTTGTATTCGGTTTGGTCAGTACCGTCATTACTGTGGAGGACGATATTGTATTTGATCGGCTCCCACTTGGCATAGTAGGTCCACGCCTCAGCGATCGAGTTGTTCACAAATTCTTGCTCTTCGCCTTTTTCGTCCTCATAGTACCAGCCCTTGAAGGTATAGCCGTTTCTGGTGGGCACTGTCAGGTCTCCCTCGGAGATATTCAGCTTCATTCCTCTCGCGCCGCTGAAGGACTGCTGGTTAGGCGTACCGCCCTTGGCGTTGAAGTTGATCTTGGACTCCGCGACCCATGTGCCCGCGTACTGCGGCTGGAAGTTACAAAATAGTTCTTCGGTGGACAGACTTGTGTTGACCGGGGTAAGATCCGGATAATCTTTCTTAATTGTTCTCCAATCTACTTTATAATCGCCATCCTTATCATATGGATATATGTAGTCACCCTTAGTAACACCGTCGGATTTTGTATATTGATAATAGGTGTTGTCGATATCATCCGGCTGCGCGATCTTGATCCATTTGCGGTCTACGGGCGGCTTGCAGGAGCCGTAGCCGATCGGATATTCTGTGCTGCCGCTTTTATAAATAACTTGGTTGCTCGGCGGATAATACTGGCTGAAGGTGACCTCCGAGAGCTCCTCGCAGCCCTCATAGATGTTGACGTCCTTTTTGACGCTTGAATCGGAATCATATTCGTAGAACCTCATGTTGGTATAATAATACCAGTTGTTCTTCCACCAGTTGAGTCCGAAGCCGCTGAAATCGAGCTTTTTGAGGTTTTTACAGCCGCGGAAGATACCGGGGTCGCCGATCAGCGTCTTTGAGTTGCTCAGGTCGATGGATTCGAGCGACTCACAGCCGTCAAACATGTAGCGATGCGTCCAGTCTCTGGCGCTGTTTTCCTCAATAATCAGATGATCTATATTCTTGATCTTTGTGAGGCTTTTGCAGTTTCTGAAAAAGCTCGGCATCTCATAATATCGTTTACTGATACTATCGCCTTTCGTTACATGAAGATCCCAATTGGCAAAGTCGATCTCCTCTAAAGACTCACAGCCGTTGAACATCGCCGTAAGCCTGACGCGGCTCAAGCCGCTGCCGGCTATATATGTTTTTCCGCTGCTGGTATAAGTAAGTCCCTCATAACCGTCGGGCGCTTCAACAGGATCGGTCGGAAAACGCTTGCCGGGAGAGAAACCTTCGGCAAAGGTGACATTTTTCAACGACTTGCACTGACTAAAGAAGTTCCGTAGATCGTGGGCAGAGGTCGGGTTGATGGAGCTGATATCCACCGTTTCAAGTGCACCGCAGGAGCTGACAAAGGTAACTACCGATTTTACTTCTGACATATCAAAGTCGGTAAAGTCGATATCGGTCAGCTTATTGCTATTAACGATAAAGTTTGTCATATACTTGACGTTTTTGAGGTCAAAGCCGGACAAATTCAGCCTTTGCAGGCTGTTCAGCCTGACAAAACTGTCGATTTGCTCAACATTAGAAGTGTTAAAGTGAGAAAAATCAAGCTCGGTAACCTCCGGCGTGTCCCAATCCCAGCTGGTGCTGGTTGAGCAATAGAACGCATAGGACATATCCTTGCAGTTATGGGTTTTCAGGTTCGACAAATGCTTAAATTCCTGAATACGCTGGAAACCGTAGAACCAGCTCGCGATATAGGTGGGCGCGATCTCGTCCTTGAAATCAACGCTGACGATATTTCTGGCGGTCGTTTCCCATGTGGTGGGCAAAGTATACTTGTTGCTGATGTACCACGGAACAGGCTTATAATTGCTGTTTCTGATTTCAACTACACTGTTGGAGACGTACTCCTCCCTCTCGTGATAGCACGTCCCGGCAAAGCCCGAAAAGGTATCAATCAAAATCTTATTCGGGTCGCTGTTACGATTATTCTGGAAAACGAGCTCCATGTTTTTGTTCGTCTGATACCCGTTGAAGTTTTGTGATGACGTTGTCGTCTGGGTCTTGTCCTTGATATACAAAAGCGCATAGATACTCTCGTCCGTTGCGGCTTCCCCCGCGCCGGTCGCCGCTTGTTCGGCCGTCTCCTCGGCATGTACCGTTACAGGCACAGCAAGGCTGACCATCACTGACAGTATCAGCAACAGCGATAACACTCTTCTGAGGAGTTTTCTTGTCACACTTGTATGGTTCATTTACATCACCTGACCACATAATTATAGATGATATTATTATACAAAAAATACGCAATTGATACAATCGACCGATCATCCAAATTTTCTCTGTAATTTTAGCAATATCAAAAAAGATATAACGCAAGCTTCACTACAGAGCGTCAAATACCGCGATTGCCTCACTGACTGCGGCAAGATTACGTTCACCTAAAAAATTTCTCAAATTTTTTTCAACTTCCCGTTTTTTGTCCCTATTTTGTCCCGGTCGACCTGTTATAATACAGTCACAACAGCAAAACAACACCAACCAACCAAATCTCAAGGAGCGATCATCATGAAAAATAATACCATCAAAACCAGAATCCTTGCAGGCGCATTATCCGTGATCACGATCTTTTCGGTCGGATCAGCGTCTATCACAACCGCATCGGCTGCTAATGCATCACAGGCAGCGGTAGCCGCAAACGCGTCGGGCGGCAGCAGCGTAGCCGGAACCGTCTTCGGATTTGTCGGCAAGACCCTGCTGAACGCAACCGGTACAAAGCTCGCCAACATGGCGATCGGTCCGGTATTTGACCTAATCTTCGGTGGAGAGCCCTCTAATCAGGACGTGATCGACGACGTCGATAAGCAGGCGGAGGAGATCAAGGCAAAGGTCAACGAGGTTCTCACCGAGGTCCAGACCTTATCCGAAAACGCCAATAAGTATCACAACGAAGAAATGGCTCAGCTTCAGATCATCGACGCGAACATCAGCACCATGGAATTCAGAAAGCAAACCGATAAGATCGCCGCCGATTACGCGAACGTGCTTAAGCGCATCAGCCAGAACAAGGACAATTTCACCTGCGGCGGCATGGGCAAGCTCAACAATACCACCTATAAGGCGTACAAAGAGATCATCAACGATCCCGTGTGTAACATCAGCACCCTTCAGGCTGATTTTGACGCGATGCTTGGTTTCCTCAAAGGCGACCGCAGCTCGAACAATCACGAAAACGGCTATGAACAGCTCACTTCATATCTGCTCGATAAGGTAATAGCTGCCGATAAAAGCGAGCACAGCTACACCGTGACCCCCGATTATCACAAGGTTGTCAAGGGCATCAACACCGAAATCACCTCTTTGGAGGAGCACGCTATCCTCGACTTCTTCGCCATCAACGTACTCAACAACATGTCTAAAAAGGTCAAGGAGTATGAGATCGACAATAAGATCATCACCGTCAACGAGGACGAAGCTCCCTATGCTAAGTACGAGAACACCGCGAGCGAATTGCTCGAGAGTCTCAAAGCGATGGACGGCATTTTCACCAAGGTCATCAGCGACAACGAATCAAAGGCTTATGACATCGCCCCCTACACGCTGAAAACCACAAAGAAAAACGGCGTCACTGAAGAAAAGGGCTGCAGAGATTTTATTGACGCGTGGTCTCAGGGAATCGACGCGGGCAGAGATTTCACCATTAACTCAAACGGCAGATTGATAACCGTCAAAGCGGACGCCGTCAAGGGCTACAAGCGCGACAACAACGTCAAGGGCATCAACGCGAGCGGCGGCTTTGAGGTTCCCGCTTACACAAAGGTCGAGCTGAACCTCGGTACTTCGATAAGCAGCACCGGCTTATTTGATTCTACTGCAAAAGCCGACCTCAACACCTTCACGGTAAACAAAGGCTCAGATCTAACAGTCAGCTATGCGAACATCAACGGCGGCAGCCATGCCATTTTGATTCCCGATAACGCAACCGACACAAAGGTTTACTTTAACCGCGGCGTGATCAGCGCTACAAAAAGCTCGGCGATCTGTGTCAGCTCAGGCGCTTCCAACACCGACTTAACGGTAATCGGTGATTACAATTACGACTGTGCGGGCGGACTCGACGTTCAAAATGCCAACGCAAAGACTTGGATCATCTTCAACAAAATAGAACCTCCCAGCACCGAACCCGACTGGTACACCTGATATTAATACTAATCCTTAATAAAAAGATTTAATCAGATATTAGGGCTAAATTTTGCAGAGCACGGCGGACGACGCAGGCAGGCTGGCGCCTGTCACTTCCGGGGTCCCTACAACGCCTCGCGTTGTAGGGAGAGGAGGAGTCGCGGCACGAGGTCAAGGCATACCAACCGGATATGCCTACCGAGTACAGCGAACGACGACGACAACAAAGCTATGCGAAATTTAGCCCAATAAATGATAAAGGTTTTAATTAAGGATTAGTATAAGGATGTCATTTCCATAGTTGCTCGGCAACGGTGTAGAAGCTGTAGCAAAAAGGGCTGTCGCTTTCATGCGACAGCCTCTTTTTTGTGCGATGAGATTTTGATTTTACCGATTAGGGTGAGCAAATAAGAAAGTGTATACCATGCGAACGCTTTCGTCAAGCTATCACCCGTGCGCACGCAGTGCATGCTGAGCGGAGGCTATCATACTAAGTAGCAATAAATGTTAAAGTGATTTAATGACCAAATAAAAAGCACCAATCTTCTCTGCCAATTGATTGGTGCTTCATTTTTAATGTATTTGATTTTATTAACTCTTAGAGCTCAATCGTCACAGGAGACTCTGTGAATGAGTATATTGTAGCTTTTGCGTTTTTAAGATAAACTACTTCAAACTTACCGTCATCAAGGGAAATAGTTCAAATATGATTATGCTCTGTAAACGTAGTTTGCTTTTCTCGGCTTGGGGTCGGGTAAAGGTTTTGCGGCGTAGCCGAGGATCAGATGACCGATACCTTCATAGTCGCCTTCAATACCGAGGTCTTTTAAGATTGCTCTCCCCTCTTCGCTCTCAAATTCCTCTTTCGCGCGATGGATCCAGCAGCTCGCCACCCCGAGATCGGCAGCGGCGTTCATCATGTTGCCCATGACTAAGCTGCCGTCATAGATATAGGTCGGCATCGCTTTGTCAGCGAGCACGATCAACAGCTCGGGAGCGTCGTAGAACGGGTCGATTTCCATGCCCATGATCGCGGCGTTCATTTTAGAGAGCTTATCTCTCAGCTCCTTGTCCTTGACGACAAGAATGATCGGTGATTGCTTGCCCATGCCTGTCGCGGCATAGGTGCCTGCTTCGATGATCGCGTTGAGCTTTTCATCCTCTACGGGATCGGGCTTGTATGCGCGGCAGCTGCGGCGTGTTTTCAATACGTTTAATGTTTCTGACATAGTTGATTCCTCCTAAATTATTTTCTATCTAATATGGAACCTTCTCCGGCGCGTAACGGATAGGTGTTCAAACGGTTATGCAAGCGCTCGCGTGTCTTTTGGATGACGTCGAGCATTTCTTCTTTATGCAACGGCAGATATCCCTCCATTGGCACGACGTTTGACGGATGGGAACCGAAGTAAATCGTATCGTTCAGTTCCAGCTTTCTGATCAGCAATTCCTGTTCATCGAGAAGCTGACCGTAGGTGCATTCTTTGAATATGCCGTTTTGCATATCGTAATACAGCTGACAGCCTTTGTCGGCATGGAGCGTTCCGATGAACAGCAAATGCGGTTGCACACTGTTCAGCATATTCGCCGTTGCTTCGGCGTTCTCCTTCCAAAGATCAGCCCCGGCACAGCCGAGGATCACGTTCAGGCTGAAATCCATCCCTGCCTTTTTCAACCGGAGCAGTTGTGTCACGCTTTCTTCGTTGGTATAGCCTTTGTTCATCATCGTAAGCGCCGTGTCAAAACCGCTCTCGACACCGATATCCAGTTCGTTGATACCGCATTCTCTGAGCCTTAGCAACTCTTCATCCGTCTTGTTGCGGATGTTGAGGATAGAAGCATACATAGAGATGGTCTCGACCTTGGGGAGCTTCTCATGTATCAGGTCAGCGATCTTTTCCAGTCGTTCCGCATTCAGCACAAACGCGTCGCCGTGCTCTAAAAACACACGCTTGACGTTAGGCACTGTACGCGACGCTTCTTCTATATCCTCCGCTACCTGCTCGAGCGGGCAAACAGAAAAGGGACGATCATGATACATATAGCAAAAACTGCATTTGTTGTGACTGCATCCGACCGTGACCTGCAGCAGCAGAGAATCCGCTTCAAACGGCGGACGGTAGATGATTCCTGTGTAGTGCATGGTCTCACCTCGTTTTCATATAGTCGATGTATTCCTCGCCCCAAGTCTCCAGAGCGGATACGACAGGTTGAAACTTTTTGCCGATATCCGTCAGGGAGTATTCCACCTTCGGCGGGATCGTCTCATACTGCACGCGCTGTATCAGCCCGTTTTCTTCCAAGCTCTTGAGCTGAACCGACAGCGTTGCGTGAGTCATCTTCGGCATCTTCCTCAATAGCTCGTTGAAGCGCAGCGGTCCGTCCTGCAAATAGAGCAAAATCAAGATCGCCCACTTGCCTGAGATCAAGCTTTGCGCTGTCGCGTAAGGGCATTTTCCAAAGCGTTCTTCTAAGGTCGTTTGTTGATCCATGTTTATCATCTCGCTTGTCACTTTTTTGAACCGCTTTAATTATACGACCGTTCATCCAATATGACAAGTACGATTTTTCATGATACTCGGTATCTTTTGTGATACCTTCGCGCGATTGGCACAACATGAAGTTGTACCCAACACAAGTTTTCGGTCATTTTCAAAAGGATCAATGTCAGCTATACTGTAGTCACAGCAAGAGAAAAGCTGAATTCACAAAACTACAATCAGGAGGAAATCACTATGACTAACATCGAAAAGGCTTTGGCATTGATCAACACATTCGCAACTACCGATACTGAGAAAGCTGCTTCTTTACTCGCTGAGGGTTATATTCAGCACAATCTCGCATTCGGCACCGGAAGAGACGCATTTGTCGGTGCGGTTCAAGCACTCGGAGCTGCTCCCGTAAAAACCACCGTCAACAACATCCGCGCTTTCGAGGACGGCGATAAGGTATTCCTGCAGACCGTTTATAACTTCGCGGGTGCAGGCGAGCAGGTCGCCTTTGATATCTTCCGCTTTGACGAGGACGGCAAGATCGCTGAACATTGGGACAACCTGGCTGATAAGGCAGAACCGAATCCCTCCCGTCACACGCAGATCGACGGCACTATGGAGAAGAAGGATGTGGACAAGGAAGTGACCCGCAAGGTGGTTTCTGCTTTCGTAGGCGACATTCTTCGCGGTGAGAATCCCGACAACATCACTTCTTACTTTGACGGTGACAACTATATCCAGCACAACACCGGTATCGCAGACGGTCTGTCTGGTCTCGGCAAGGCGCTTGCGGCTCTCGCTGAGCAGGGTATTCAGATGATCTACAACAAGACCTACATGGTTCTGGCTGACGGTAACTACGGTCTGGCTGTTTCCGAAGGCACCTTCGGCGGCGCACCCACCTCTTACTATGATCTGTTCCGCGTCGAGGACGGCAAGATTGCCGAACACTGGGACGTTATGGAGACGATCGCCGATAAAGAGACCTGGGCAAACGAGAACGGTAAGTTCTAATTACGGTCTTTATATGAAGAAAGCGTGAGGCAGTTACCTCACGCTTTCGTGTTATCTATGATATGCTGCATAAACTTCTTCACAGTAGGACTCAATCTGTCATAATCCTTGAAAATGAAAGCAATCGAATAGGTCAGCGTTTCATCATCAAAGGGAATCACGCGAATGTTTTGGAACAGCATTTTTGCACCGCTGTTCTCAGGTGAGATAAACACACCTTTTCCTCGATTGACCAAATCATAGATCTGCATCACATCGGATGACTCAAACGATTTTTTCAGCGTTACACCGTATCTGCTGCTGAAGTCCCCGATCATATGATGATAGTGTGATTTCTTCTCGACCATCAGCAGGTTTTTGCGGTGCAGCTGCGCAAAGTTGACTTTTTCAAGCTGTGCTAAAGGATCGTCCTTGTGAACATATAAGCAAAGCGGAACAGTGAGCACGGGCAGGTGCTTGAATCGCATACCGTGACGGTTTTCGGGAAGCGCCAGCAACGCAAAGTGCTTAGAATCCTCTTTGACATAGTCATCAATGTCCATATCCGGCATTTCCATACGATTCAGCGTAATGTTGGGATACAGTTCTTCGAATTCAAACAGAAGCTCGGTATCCAGAATACGAAAGATAAACGGAGCACAGGCAAAGCTGAGCGTCTGCGGACGGTTGGATAACGCAGCAAAAACCTCGTCCTCAGTATGGCGGAACCGCTCTACAATGGGACTGAATTTGTGATACAGCAATTTGCCTTCCTCCGTCAGCACACTACCCTTCACTGTACGCTCAAACAGATTGCAGGAAAGCTCCGCTTCCAGATTTTTCATACAACGGCTGAGCGCTTGCTGAGAGATAAACAGGTTTTCGGCAGCTTTGGAAATACTTTTGTGTTTCGCTGTTTCAACAAAGTATTCGATATGCTTGAACTCCATATGATCACCTCATTTATATGGTCATTATACCACAATTTTAAATTGTAGCAAGACAAACGCGAAGATTTATGTTATGATATCAAAAAGGAGAGATAGAAATGACCGTTCAACAGTACCTTAGCTATATTGTAAACGATATCCACCGCACGATCGTAGCCACCGTGGATGATAAGGGCTTGCCCGTAACCTGCGCGATCGATATGATGGACGCCGATGAGAACAGTTTGTATTTTCTGACAGCGAAAGGTAAAAGCTTTTATGACAGGCTGAATAAACGACAATTCCTCGCTTTCACCGCGATGAAGGGCGAAGATACCATGACGAGTGTTGCTGTTTCCGTAAGAGGAAAAGTGCGCGAGCTTGGATATGACAAGATACCGGAGCTGTTCGAGAAGAATCCGTATATGAAAGAGATCTATCCGACTGAGGAAAGCCGTCGCGCCTTGACTGTGTTCCAAATCTATGAGGGCAACGGCGAGTGGTTTGATCTCAGCAAGAAGCCGATCGAACGAGCGTCGTTTGCTTTCGGTAAAGCCGAAGAATCTCCCGAGGGCTATAAGATCACCGATGCCTGTATCGGATGCTCAAGCTGTTTGGACGTCTGTCCGCAAAACTGTATCGTATCCGACAGCATCCCATATATGATCGAGCAAGAGCACTGTCTTCACTGCGGTAACTGCTATACCGTTTGTCCTGTCAATGCAGTGATAAAGCAGTAAGCTAAGAGAATAACCGTTGTGAGCCGATATACGTTCACAACGGTTATATTTATGTGTTTGTCATAGTATTTTTTGCCACGCTCTCAGGCGCTAATCCCTTTCACAAATGCTCACAAATCGTCTGTGTCGGGCATGCATGCCTTTTTCCTATTCTCACTCCAACGGCTGTATATAAACGCGAACAGCGGGGACGACCAACGTGTCAACCCCGCTGCTGTGTATCTGCGTATATTTCGGTTGTCATCTTCACGCCAATCTTGAAACCCTCTATGAAGGCGTCCTTCTCAGACAGAGCGATCAGAGAAAGCTGGCAGATCTCTATCTGCTCCAGCTTTTCTTTCTGCTGCTCGGTCGTGAGCATAGCTCGGAGTTCATCAAGCAACCTTGTCACTTCTGACAGCTTCTTCTTGCTATTTCCGCTCTGCTTGTACTCGCTCGGATTGATGTTCCCGAAGTAGAAGTTCTCTAACGTGGTCATTGTATCATGCCCCTTTCAAGCACAACACAATACCACAGAAAAGAAATAAGTCAAGCAGAAGAATTCATACACATTTGTATTTCTGTCGCTTGGGTGTTAACTGTCAACGCGAGCATTGATAAAAATGCTTATAGGTTCAAACCACGTATACAAGCATTTTTCGGGGATAGTTTATTATAGTTTTCATTTGTTTTTCTTTTTTACAGTTTTGACCACAAATAAAATCAAGTACATAACAACGCCAATGCCGAGCGGGTATAAAACGTGATATGATAAGGAAAAATGATAGCCACTTCCGTTTAACCATGTTTTCCAAATGAAGTCAAACAGATTCCATAGTCCAATGCAAATAGCGACAAACAAAACGCCGCCTAACACTGTTTTAATGGGCTTATTCATTTTTTGCACTTCCTTTACTTATAAATCAAAAAATATGCGATTGATTTCGCTCTGCACAACTTTCTGCATCGTTTAGCATAAGTTTTGCGTATGAGTTGAAATATCCTGATGTCCCAAAGTGTCTTGAATGACTTTGATATTGATTCCGGCTTCGCACATTCGAGTAAAAAGCGTATGTCAGTGTGAGTGGCAGGTAAAATGAGGTACCCTATTTGAACTGAATAACAGACAAGGGGCTGTCACACTAAGCATATCGCTCAGTTTTTGAATGTCTCAAATAACGATTTCTCTGTCCTCTTTTTCATAGTAAACCGAAGTCTTGAAATTGCCGAAAATGACGGAGGGTATTATGGGAAGCTATTCGATTATCATCAAACTCTTCTCTGCTTTTTTGACGGAGGTTTTGTTGACCGCTGCAGCGATCACAAATATAAGGAGCGCAAAAACCGCAGCCGTAACAGCAGCGACCGTAACCGTTGTACTGCTAAGTATTATCACGGAAAGCTCCGGTATCATCGCAATGATAATGAAAACAAACAGAGCGATATACATCACAAATCCGATGATAAGGGCAACGGCGTTTATACCGCCCAGCTTGCGTGATATTTCCGTTTCACTGTCCCGGCTGAAAACCGGACTTTTGGCATTGCTCACGAGCATACGGTTGACAAAAATCAAGTTGCAAAGGACACAGACGAACGCGCTGTACAGGAATACCCAGCTGCCGGTGATCGGAACGATACCGGTCACCATGCAAACGATACCGAGGATCAGGATGTACGAAACGCTTCCGAGCGAACAGATCAGCATGGAAAAGCGGAACTTGCTCTTGTAGTAATCCTTAAAATCAAACGGCATGGCGCGTAAAATATAAAAGCTTTCGCCCTCACGCGAAAAGGCGGTTCCAGCCAAATTGTTTAAGCCGCAGGCAAAGCAGGACGCAACAACACCGAGAAGCAAAGCGCAGATCAGCGCAGCGCTTGTGTCAACAGAGCCATTTGCGGAGCTGAAAAGCGCGTTTTTGCCGAAAGCGAACGGCAGAACCAAAAACAGCGGCCAGATAAAGGTCATGGCAAAACCGTAAATCATATAAGACGGATTCCTACGCGCATTTTTCGCCTCGTAAGAGGTCAGCGCTTTTAGAGTGCCACGCTTATTCCGGGCGGAAAGCATGCTGTTTTCGACGGGCTTTTTTGCGGAGCCGGTATTTTGCATGGAAAGCGCTGTGGACAAATAGAACAGCTTGATAGCAAGCAAGGCTAAAGCGATTACTGCAGCGGTAATGCCGAGGCTGATGAACAGACCCATGATACTTCCGTCAAACATAAAGCCGCTCATAAATGCTACGTTCGGGAAGCAGTCAGATAAACCTGCAACCATCGAAAGGGCGCCCAAAGCAGCGTCAGGGGAACCACTGCTGCTGAGAATACTGTTGACGATCAAATAGCCAACTGTCAGCACGATCGTCAGGATACCGCCGATCGCTACCATGATATCGCGATTCCGGATAAAGCCGCAGCACTTGAATATCACGACCGTCAGCAGCGCGGCGACCGCAAGACCGGTCACAGGAATAAGGAAGCTTGAAAGCACCGTACCGATGTAAAACGCTGCACCCATTCCTGCCCGTAAGCCGAAGCCGAAAAAGCTTGAGTTGATCAGAATCAAGCTTAGAACTACCGGGAACTTCAAGGTTACCGTCAGCTTGGCTACCACGATCTGACTTGCCGAAAAAGGCATAGGCAGCAAAACGGGAAGATCGTCCGCCGTGTACAGCACAGTGACGATGTTTTTGACCGATAGCACAAGGCTGAACAAAAGCAGTATAAGCATCAAAAATTTTGTGAAGTCACTCAGGGAGATGTACGGTGAGATGAAGGGTTCCGCAAAGAAAGCCGCAGCAGCCAAAGTCGCGGTCAGGAATACCAATCCGAGAGCGGCAAGGATCTTTGCCGCTCTCGGTGAGATCAGCGCTTCGCTGCCGCCGATCTTTGAGTTTCCGTTGCATTTTTCCAAAACGGAAATGAGCTTTCTAACCTTGGAAAACTCGCCGGTTACTTTTTGATCACTCATTGTCAGTCATCTTCTTGCATTTTGACGCGACAATAAAGTATATGATCACCATTAGTAAAATGACGCCAAACATAATCATTTTAATCAAAAAACTATCGTTTAGGATTTTTTGGAATTCGAGAAAATCGACAATACTTTCTCCGATCAAAAAGAGACCGACAACGATATACATAACGACATTGATCAGCTTATAAGTGCGTGCGCCTTTCTTTGAATACGAGGCGATTTTCGCCTCCTCGCTTTTTGTAAGTGTGCCGGTAAGAAGAATTTTTATGCCGAAAATAATCAAACCGACTCCTAATACACCAAACACAATAGACATAACCATTTTTACTACCTCCTACAATATAAAACAAGGTAATGGACACGGTAGCCAGCCGTGTCTATTTTCCTTTTCAATGCCTAAGCTGTAGAATGAGAAAGAATGGTCTGACACTGGTTACCATGAACCAATACGTTCG
>Ga0256404_1004528_pt1 | contig 26120 bp, 20 predicted proteins | sample RumenRJG_01DNA_FD_185990 | JGI IMG/M metagenome (GOLD analysis project Ga0256404, IMG submission 185990) | Bovine rumen microbial communities from Lethbridge, Alberta, Canada - RJG_01 | ecosystem: Host-associated > Mammals > Digestive system > Stomach > Rumen | place: Canada: Alberta | collected...
ATCCGGCGAGTTGCGCATCAGGGCAACACCAGGCTCAATGCCCTGCTGAATGAAGGCGGAGCCGACGACCGCAACCGCCGGAGAACCTGCGATACCCAGGGTCAGGAACGGCAGGAGTGCGCCGCCGACAACAGCATTATTCGCACTTTCGCAGACCGTAATACCGCGGGGATCACCCGTGCCAAAGGTTTCTTTGTTTTTGCCAAATCCTTTAAGCGTATTGTAGCTCAGGAAGGTAGCCGGGCCGCCGCCGAGACCGGGAATGATTCCGATGATGGAGCCGATGATGCCGCCGTAAAAAATAGACGGCAGGCATTTAATGAAATCACCCTTCTCCAGATGCGTATTAAGATCCTTGCTCTTCAGTTCCATGCGCTCGGAGGTATTCTTGGCTGAGAGCATGTTGAAAATGGACGGTACGGCATACAGTCCGATGACCACCGGTACCAGGGCGAAACCATCATAGAGGTTGTAGTTGCCCATTGTAAAACGCGGTGCTGCCGTGAAGGGGTCGATTCCTACTGTGCCCATCAGCAAACCGATCAGCACACTCATCAATGTCTTGGGAATGTTCTTCGAGCCGATATAGGCAATGCTTAGAACGCCGAACAGTGCGATCGTGAAAAGCTCCGGATCTGTCAGGTTATAAACGATCTTGGAGACCAGTGTCGTGCCGAACATCAGGACCAGTACGCCGAAGATGCCGCCGATGGTAGAAGCCGTCAATGACAAGCCCAGAGCGCGGCCCGGCTGACCCTTTTGAGCCATGGGTTGGCCGTCAAACATCGTTACGACCGCAGCGCCGGTACCGGGAACGCCGATAGCGATCGAGGCGATCGAACCTCCGTATTCCACGGACATGTACAGACAGACCAACATGATAACACCCTGCAGAGGGGTCAGATATTTGGTAAAGGGGAGCATCAGAGCGATGCCCAAAGACGGCCCAAGTCCGGGCAGAGAGCCGATCAGCAGGCCCACCAGGGTGCCGATTGCCATCCATATGAAAGTAGTGGGTGTCAGTACCTGGCTGACAACTTCCCATGATAATACACTCATCGCAATTCCTCCTAGAACTTGATGGACAGGATCATAGTGAATATAAGCCAGGCCGCTGCAGTGAATACGACGCTGCCTGCAGTAGCGAAGATCAGGCGTTGTTTCTTTGTTTTGTCGATATCATGGAAGAGGAACAGCATAGCCCACACGCCCAGGAAGATCGCAAGATAGAACATATCCAGGTATTGCCAGATCAGCTTCATGACGACAAGGATGACGATGGCAGCCAGTAGGCCTTTCGGATTCGGGATGTCGAAGATCTCTGTTCTTTCCGGCCCTTTTTTGACCATATCCTTGATCAGGGCGACACAGGAAGTGATGATCAGCGCTGCGCTTACCAGGAGGGGATAAAGGGCCGGGGATTCATAATAGTTTTTTGCCGGCTTCAATGCCAGTGCGTTCACAACAAAGAACACGCCGATCAATATGAACAGCAATTCAGATATAATGGAAAGAGTTCTTTTCTTCATAGCAGTCTCCTTCTGTTTGCAAGATCAGGCGTAAGCCCGGGAATGCCTTCTTATCGGAGATCACTCCATGTGAGCAACCGCTTCGTCACAGGTATCAAGATACTCATTGACAAAAGCAGCAAACTTGTCATGATCCAGGTCCCAGGCGCTGATATGGTTGTTGATCAGGAACTGCTTCCAGGTATCTGTCTCGCGTGCCGCATCTACCATAGCTGCAACTGCAGCGACAGTCTCATCACTGAGCTCGGAGGAGCAGAAAAAACCTCTCCAGACAGAGTTCTCATTGGCGGCGCCGGTGATGCCGAGCTCTGCAAGCGTCGGGACATCCGGGATTTCCTCATAGCGCTGGGGTGCACTGACTGCCAGACACTTGTAAACGCCCTCTGCAATATCGCTGACCAGATTACCTGCACTTGCGGTGCAGACATCCAGATCGCCAGCGATCACGGCGACTTTGGCATTGCTTGCGCTGTCATAGGCGATATAATTGATGTCAATGCCGGTCTCGTCTACGATATACTGCTCGAAAAGCTGCTGAGAGCCCTTGGCGGAGCTGGCTCCCCACTTGAGGGTACCAGGGTTCTGTCTGGCATACTCGATCACATCGTTGAGATCGTTGAAAGGTGAATCGGGAGCGACTACGACAGCGATATATTCCTGAGCTATAGTTGTAACGGGAGTCAGTTTGGTCAGATCGTAAGGAGCAGTGCCGTCTGCAATTTCCAGGCAAAGTGAGCAGGTGTCCATGACGATGCTGGTTGCCTTGCGGTTGGACATCATCGCTGTCTTGGCATTGCTTCCGCCGCCGCCCGTGACATTCTCAAACTCCACATCGATACCATTGTCCTTGGCAATGATATCGCCCAGGGTACGCATGATATTATCCGCAGAGGAACCAGGGGTGCCATCGGTGTAGATGGTGAGGGCTTTCAAGGTTCCGTCGTCCTTTTTGGCGCCGCATGCTGTCGCAGATGCAGCCATGACGATCAGGGAAGTGACTACAGCGATTTTCTTCAGGAAGTTCTTTTTCATGATTGTTTTGCTCCTTTTTATAATTTCGTATGAATTATGTACTTTTATCTTTCGTTCATTATCTTTGTATTCTATTCTTCATCTGTGCCGGTCAGTTAATGATCGCGCAGTTTCCGATTTTCTTCAGATAACCATCGAAGCGCTCACAGTGCGCGGCTTCCTCTGAATGTCCGGCATGTTGCTTTCTAAGTCGTTCCTCCTCGGAATCATGTTTTTTCCGGGAGACTTCCGCAAGTTCTTCAGCAAACTCAGGTCGGATCACGACAATGCCGTCCGCATCTCCCACCAGGATGTCACCGGGAAAAACGACCTGACCGCCGCAGGAAACGGGCACATTGATCTCTCCCGGACCGTTCTTGAAGGGTCCCTGTGGTGTGACCGCTTTTGCGTAAATCGAAAGATTCAGGTGGGACAGGCTGTCTGTATCACGAATCGCACCATCGATCACGATTCCTGCGATTCCCTTCATCTCGGCGAAGGTGAACATCATCTCACCGATCGAAGATCGTTCAGTGCATCCCTCACCATCCACAACGATAATGTCGCCGGGCTCCGCGATGTCCAGTGCCTTATGGATCATCAGATTGTCTCCCATAGGTGCCTTAACGGTAACCGCAGTGCCGAGCAGCGGGACCTTGTTGAACGGCCGCATGTAGCTATGCATGGAAAAGAGTCGGTTCATGTTGTCATTGATATTGCTGCTGGGGATTCCTTTGAAGAGATCCACCAGTTCGCGCCTGGGACGCTCAATATGCTGATAGATCCGAAACCCTGCCGTAATTGCCATGGTTCTCCTCCTGTGTCATAAATGAAGCAAACTAATAATTTGTATTACACATAACATTTGTATGTAAAATATATTACATTATTAGTTATGGTGTGTCAATACATATTATCAAATTTTGTATTAAACTTTTCATTTTTGAAACATCGGGACACAAAAGGAAGAAACTTTACAAATTAAAAGCCGCCCGAGATCATCCGATCCGGACGGCCTTACGCCATACTATATAATACTGGTCTTAAGCCAATGCCGGCGCATGGCCGGTTTTGCAGTTACTGAGAGATCATGAAATTGGTTTCAGACAGGACCTGCTCTGATTCCTTCAGATTCTTCTTTACCGTTTCAGAAACCTTTCTGCAGCAAAGACCGAGCAGGATGTCCACAATGTAACAGAACGCTACGACGGAATTATGGAAGCCGTCTGAGGCAGTCCGCGCGATCAACTGGTAATTCGCGTACTGTGCCAGCGGAGAACCATAGCTGTCTGTGAACGCAACCACCACTGCCCCCTTCTGAGAAGCAAGCTTTGCAAATTCCACGACCTGACGGCTGTAGCGGGACATGGTCACCGCAAATACCACATCTCCCTTTGTGATCCTCCGGATATGTTCAGCGTAGTCTCCCGTATTTTCACAGCGGATGCACGGAGCGTCGAGCATTCTTCCGAGATTATAGCCCAGATATGTACTAATGCAGGCACTGGTCCGAAGTCCCACGCAATAGACCTTTTTTGCGGAAAGCAATTTATCAATGACCGCCTCCAGAGTCTGCTCAGACATGCCTTCCATAGTGCGTTCAATATTGTCCAGAACCAGCTGTGTATTCGCCGTTATGAACTCCGGCTCTTCTTCTTTTCCTTTGTTTCGCACCATGCTGACCTGCAGCTTGGCGGATGGTTTTGCCTTATCCTTCAGATATTCCTGCAGCGCTCCCTGAAACTCCGTGTACCCGGAGTAACCAAGTTCTGTGGAAAACCGAACAATGGTTGCTGTGCTGACTCCAACGGCATGTGCCAGCTGATCCACAGTCATAAAAGCTGCCTGTATGGGATCTGACAGGACATATGCCGCGATCTTCCTCTGAAGCTTCGTCAGTTTATCCATCTGTTTTTCTATGCGACTCAATGCTGATGTATTCACTGTACTATATACTCCTATGTTAAGTAAAATGTATTACATTTTTCTTTAAGATACCATGCCTTTTCAATTTTTGCAAGTTTTTTCAAATTTATAACCGCCTAAACGTAAACGGCATGCTGCGCTGATCTTAGGAGGCGCTGCCGCGGCCGAATGCGGAAAGCTTCCCTCTCTGCACTTAGAAAGAATCCGCACCTCCTGATCGTTCTTTCGTGTCCTTTATTCACAGAAAAACCCTTATTCCATAAGCCATTCGCTTAAAGGATAAGGGTTTTGTTTGTTCAGCTTCTTCAGCATGGTGATCTGATTGCTTATGATGGCAGGTAATGCAGCATGAAGCGCCTGTCAAATCAATCGTCCAGGTCGATATCAAGTTTTACGATCTCACCTGTGTCTGCGTCGATATCGTATTCATACTCTGTCCGGCCGACATTGAAGCGGACCTCGCAGACCTTCCTTCCGTGCTCAGAGTCGAGACCGGCTCTCTGACGGGAAACTTCCGTTTCCGATTTACTGTGTCGGATAAATGCGTCGTAATACTTTTTCAGCATTTCCTCTGTCGTTCCATAATAATTTGACCCAAGAAAATAGTCCTGGAGCTCCCGGATACAGAAAATCAACTCTCCGATGCGGTGAACATTTTTAGGGTCCTCAATGGTCAGTGTCAGATAATCGATCGCTTTCTGACAGAAGCCTTCCGATCGCTTTTCATTTCCTTTGTTTTTCCATTGAATAGCCCGCCCGACCTCGCTTCCAATGTTGGAGATCTGCATCTGGATCGGCATTGCAAACCATTTTTCTTTTATTTCTTTATCCATTTCTTCACGATCTCCTGTATTCTTTCTCTGGCTTCAGGATCTGCCACATATCTTCCGACCCTCGGATATCCTGCCTCTCTGTTTCTTGGCGGATTAATCATGGAATCGTATTCGATATCCCCGTCAAAGTAAATGGTGAACTACTCGGCTACAAGTAACCGAGTAGTTCACGCCTCTTCTTTTAGGAATAGGGTTCTGTTATGTAGAGAGAAGACCCTGCGTATACAGCATGGCCAGTGAAAAGTTTTTCAGCCCTTTTCCAAAAAGAATCTCGATCGTTGTGTCATCAAGCGCTGTGATCACGCCCTCCCCAAATCTTTTGTGCTTCACGATCATACCGACTGCGAGCGTGTCGGCAAATTTTTTCAGCTCCGGATCGGAAGCAGCGCTGCGGATCGATGGCATTTTTCTTTTCTTATACGGATTCCCTCCGGAAAATGCGGATTGTCCCGAATACGAAGCAGCATTCCTTTTGTTCTTCCGGTCCGTGTCCTTCCCCGCCGGCTGCTTTTCTTTTGCGAGGAATTCCTTTAAAAAGACAGAAGGCTTTCCATTGATCCGAAAGAGAGTCAGCTCTCTTTTCGCCCTCGTCACAGCGACATAAAAGATCCGCCGCTCCTCTTCAAAGGCCTGCCGGACCTCCGGAGCCGTATGCTTTGTGATCTCCGGCACTTCTGTCGGAAAGACGCCGTCCACAATGTCCAGAAGGAATACTCTCTCATACTCGAGGCCCTTTGCGGAATGGATCGTAGAGAGGATCACCGGGGCTTTTGCCCCGGCTGCTCCGGCGGTCTCCCGCATACCGGAGGAACCCTGCGAGACCAGCTGCTGCAGGTAGTCCAGGCGGTCAAGGAAAGACTGCGGTGTTTCCTCCTGATAGGATAATGATCGCAGGATATAGAGCTTATTGTCATCGAGGCCTGCATTTTTTAAATATGCGCTGTATCCAAGACCGAACGAGATCCTGCCTATGGCATCCTTTGCCGTATCCTGCGGAAGATATTGAAACTCCTGCATCACATCCCTGCACCGCGCGGCGGTCTGCTTCGGAAGCTTCAGATAACGAAGCGCAGCCTCCAGCACAGGAATGCCGTGCTTTCTTCCAAGATGGCAGGCCTGTATGGCACTTGCCTTATCGAGGTACATCCCGAGCTTATAATAGATCTGCATGAAAAGCTCAGTGTCCTCCGGATGAAGCGCAAAGAGGATCATGTTTCTGACATCCTGAACGATGCGGTGGGTAAAGAACACCGCTTCCGTACTGCGGAGCCAGTACGGGATCCCACGCCGATCCATTAGATCGAGAAGCGGCAGCATGGTCTCATTGTCCCGGTAGAGCACAGCTGTTTTTTCCGTACAGTTTTCCGCCATGGAACAAAGCCAGCTGTATTGGGCATAGCGGCTCTTAAGCTCCGTGACTCTGACCCCGGAGCTCACATCATTTGCTGCAACCATATGCTTCTCATGACGTTCCTTATTGCGGCGGATAAAACGGTCGGCTGCGCTTACGATCCCGGCAAAGGAGCGGTAATTGGTCTCAAGCTTCAGCACCTTTGCGTCCGGATGATCCTCCTCAAAAGAAAGCAGGGCTTTCGGGTAAGCGGCCCGAAAACCGTAGATGCTCTGATCCTCGTCTCCGACCATAAAAAGATTCCCGCGCTCCCCTGCCAGCAGGGAAATAATCGCATGCTGCACTTTCGAGGTATCCTGGGCTTCATCGACTAAGATGTATTGATATTGCTGCCGGAAATACTCCAGAACCCGAGGAGATTTTTTCAGGATCTGCAGCGCATAGCACATCTGATCATCGTAATCCATGGCAGACTGCTGCCGCATTTCCCTCTGATATGCCTCATAGACCGGAGCGACCTTTACTGCATCCTCCTCAGCCTCCTCGTCGAGCTTTTGGATCTCCTCCTTCGTCAGCATACTGTTTTTGATAAAGGTGATTGAGGTCTTCAGAGACCGAAGCTCATTTTCCGTAAGATACTCTCCGGTCTGTTCATGATAGATCCCTGAAAGAATCTGTCCGATCCTTCGCTCGTCTGAGATCAGGCTGAAGGGTTTCTTTCCAATCGCCCGTCCGTAATAGCTGATAATTTTGGAACATATGCCATTGATCGTGCGAAATTCCAGCTTCCCTGCTGCCTGCTCCCCAAAAATGCCGGCAAAGCGCCTTTTCATATCCTGCGTTGCAGAAACCGTATAGGTAATGGTCAGGATGTTGTCCGCGGGAATACCGCAGCAAAGCAGCATGTAGCCCAGCCTTGTAACCAGGACTGTCGTCTTGCCGCTTCCCGGCACTGCCAAAAGCAGCACCGGTCCCTCCACCGCCTGCACGGCTTTTAGCTGCTGTTCATTCAAAGTCAGCTGATACTGTTTTATAAAGAGCTCGAAATCCATATGATGGTATCTTATCATTTTAACGCATATGGATTCAAGTAAAGAAAAAACCTTATCCGATAAGCGAATGGCTTACGGGATAAGGTTATGTGTTTTTCTCAGACACGTCCCATCCGTTTTTCAGCAAATAATGCAGCACCGATGATTCCCTTGTCTGTGCAGGGTCTGGAATAGACATAGCGGAATCCGTAGGTCATCACATCCAGTCCCGTATTCTGATCGACAAGCTTTTCAAACTGTTTCCTTGGGAATCCCTCCATCTCGAGAACGCCGCCGCCAGCCACAACAGAAACCGGGTTGAAGATCGTTGCCATGACAGAGAATACATGAGAGCAGGAGTAGAGAAAGTCCTGCAGCGGTTCCTCATCGGCGTGCTTTTTAAAGAGATCCCGGATCTCATCCTCCGGATAGTACTTCTCGCGGATCTGCTTCAGCCTCCACCCGGAAGCATAACATTCACAGCATCCTGTCTTTCCGCAGGAGCATCTGTCGAATGCCTTGTAATAGGGGATATGTCCCAGATCGAGAGCTGCACCGTTTGCTCCCTTCATAAGCTTTCCGTCGATCATGACCGATGCGCCGACCCCGGTCCCGATATAGATTCCAACGACGACCGAATCGTCCTGCAGGCCATTGCTGTAGATATCATACAGCAGAATGTTGCCGGTATCATTGTTCACAAAGACCGGCAGCTGCAGCCGCTCTTTCAGATATGCCGCAATATTGGCATTCCTGAAGATTGGCCTGCCTTCAAGATCCTGCATATTGGTCGTACAGATCACCGTCTGGTTATCTGTGGAAACAGAGGACGGCACGCCGACCGATACGGCATCAGCTTTGCTGATCTGATTTGCCTCTATAAACTCCTCAATGATCCTGCAGAGAGTATCCGAAGGGTCCTTCGACTTCGATACAGTCTCGCTTTCTATGATCTTGCTGCAGCGGACCCTTCTCTCCTGATCCACTGCCCCGATACGTAAATAAGTGCCTCCAACATCAAGTCCGATAATCATGTTATCCAAAATCATCCCCTCTTTCATCTATGTTGTCAGTACCTTTTTATCTGCGGAGCCATTTATTCGGCATGAAGTGTGTCGAGTGAGGATATCACCTCTTCGATCCAGCGCTTTCTCACATGCCTTAAGCATCCCTTCATCGTATGGAATTCATCGCATTTTGCCTTCCCGATCTCCACGGATGTTGGCATGTTATCTCCAAACTGCTCCTGGAAAAACCGTCCGGTATATTCAATGATCCTGTCTGCATATTCACTGCAGCAGCTGTCAATGACGATCTTGGACGGATTGTAAAGCCAGATGATATTGCTGATAAAAACAGCGACTGCCCGGTATGCCTCGGATAGAATCTTAATGATCTCCTCCTCTCCCTCCTCCGCCATCCGGATCAGCGCTTCCATTTCTCTGTAACGATGCTCATGGGGAAGCTTGCGGAGAATGCCCTGAATGGAGATCAGCTCTTCTAAACGAACTAAATCTGAATCTTTGCCGGCTGTCATAATACAGTTGCCGACCTCGCCCGCGAGAAGCTCACTTCCGGTGATCGGTCTTCCGTTCGTCATAAAGCAGCTGCCGACACCATCGCCGCAGTACAGATAAAACTGACTGTCATGAGTCTCTCTGGTGCTTTCATATTCAGATTCAGCTGACGCAAAGGTATCATGCAATATGCAGATATTACTTACATGAAACGCATCCTCAAGGATCTGATGCAGCCGGATCCCTGTGAGTTCCTCATAGAGTGCGTAGCGGATCTCATCTGTATCTTCGTAATAGACTCCCGGAATAAACGCAGCAACCCCGGCCACTTTAAGGCAAAGCTCCCTGAGGCATTCGCCGATCTCTTGTAAAACAACACCTATGCGTTCCTCGAGAGTATCCTTCGCACCGATCCGGAATGTCAGACCGTTCTGTCTTAAGGTATCCCCTCTCAGATTATAAATAATGTAACGGATCTCATGGACAGAGGACAGATTGATGCAGACAATACTGCCGTACCTGGAATCCACGTGTATCTCCATCGGCTTTCGTCCAACGGAAGTATTGCAGACACGTTCTTCGGCAAAGCCTGCCTTCACCAGATCATTCACGATCGTATTAACGGTAACCAGGCTGATATTGTTCCTTCCGGCAAGGTCATTCTTCCGGATCCCGTCCGCGCTGACGATCTCCGTAAAAATATTCACCATATTATTATGGCGGATATCATTGACCGTTAATACATCCTTGCTGTTTTTCTGATTCTTTGCTGCCACTTAAAACATCCTCCGATCCTGAAATCATTCGGAAATCAAACATTGACCAAACGGGCTTCCGCCTGTGACATTTCTGACATTATACCATGAGCCAAGGGCCAAATGAGAGCACATTGCACGTTTACGTGTAAATGCGGTCTCATGGGGCCCGTCAAACATGAGGAAGTCGCCATTTTTCGACTTATTTCACCGCACCCATGGTCATGCCCGCGATCATATGCTTCTGCACCAGGATCGCAAAAATCAGGACAGGGATCGTAATGATCGTTCCCACCGCAGCGATCTGGCCCCAGATCGTTCCCTGCGGAGTCAGGAGACCCGGAACTGCAACGGGCATAGTTGTGGTATTTCGGCCGGTCAGGATCAGCGCCATCAGAAATTCGTTCCAGGAGTTGATGGCACAAAAAACGGAGGTTGCTGCCACACCGCCCTTTGCAAGCGGAGTATCGATCTTCAGAAAGATCTGAAACCAGCTCATTCCGTCCACTCTCGCCGCTTCATCGATCTCCTTCGGAATAGCGTCATAAAAGCCCCGCATCATCCAGACAACAAACGGAAGATTGAATGCCACATGAGCTACGATAATGCCTGTGTAGGTGTTAAGAAGCCCGAGCTTGCTCATCATCAGATAAAGCGGCAGAGCCAGCACCACAAAAGGAGTGAATCTTGTTCCGAGAAGGTAGTTGGAAAGCACTTTGTCCCATTTCGTCGGGAATCTGGAAAAAGCGTATGCGCTTGGAAGTCCCAGCGCCATGCTGATGCCGACTGTCGCCAGCATGATGATCGTGCTGTTTTTCAGGTTCTTCAGCATTCCCTTTTCAATGAACGCTTCCCGGTAATTGTTCAGTGTTCCCTGAAAGATAAATTTCGGCGGCATGGAAAACGCATCCACCCTGGTCTTAAAGGAAGTCAGCACCAGCCAGGCATAGGGTGTCAGTACAATGATCAGAAAAATGATCAGTCCGAGATAGATCGCAGCCGTTTTTATATTTCTGCTCTTTTTCATGACAAGTCCTCCGGGGTCAGACGTCCGGGGCATACATGCCTTCCGCCCCGTTTGTCAAAAACTCATGGCAGTTCTTTCCTCAGGTATCCTGCTCCAGGGCGACCTTCTGATACAGCATTCCGCAGGCGACCAGCACGATAAACAGCACGACGCAGATCGCTGCAGCGTAGCTGAATTTGAACCTGACAAAAGCCTGCCGGTAGGTATAAAGGTCAATGACCTCGGTCGCGTTTCCGGGACCGCCGCCGGTAAGAATGTAAGGTTTATCGAACTCCTTAAAGGTCTCCATGGCGCGGAGCAGAATACCCACGCCCATCACCGGCTTCATCAGGGGAAGTGTAACATAACGGAAGATCTGCCATCCGTCTGCTCCGTCGACCCGCGCCGCCTCATAAAACTCACCGGAGATCGACTGCAGTCCCGCAAGAAAGATCAGTCCCATATAGGGAGCCCATTCCCACACATCCATCAATATGGTCATCAGCATCGCATGAAAGGCATCGCCGGTCAGATCCTTCGGAAACGGCAGATGCAATGTGTCGACCAGCCATATGTAGAAGCCGAACTGCGGATTCGTAAAGAAGCTGAACATAAGACCGATGACCAAGGGTGCTACCATCATAGGAACCAGAGTCAGTGAGGTGAAGATCTTCCTTCCCTTCGGAAGTGAATTTAGCGCCAGTGCCAGCAGAACGCCGATGATCGTTTCCAGCATGACCGCACACGCCATAAAGATGAAAGTCTTGATCAGGGAGTTCAGAAATTCGGCGTCCCGGAAAAGCTGTACATAGTTTCCAAAAGCGATAAAACGGTCTGCGCTGCCGCGATCGGACAGTTTGAAATCATAGAAGCTCAGCCGGAGTGTGTACAGCAGCGGGATCAGTGTTATAAATGTCAGCGTCACAAACGTCGGCAGATGAAACATAAATGAAAGTGATGAATAATCTTTCAGTTTTCGGTTTTTCTTCCTCACTTAATATCCCCTCCCGATGCTTTTTCCGGATCACTTCAACCGATATGGTACAGAGGGCGGGGCAAAGAGTCTGCCCCGCCGGATATCCTGCTTACTGATAATCGACCGGAAGCTTTCCTTCCAGGATCTTTTCATACTCTGCCGCTGTGGTATCAAGCGCCTCCTGCGGAGAGACCTGTCCTGCCAGGCAGTTGGAAAGCTGCAGCCGCAGCACCTCGTCCATCTCGTCCCACTGTGGGATACGCGGTCTCGTCGTGCTGATCTCATAGGCTTCCTTGCTTCCTGACCAGTAGGGCAGAGTTTCAAGGTCCGGATCCTCATAAACGGATGTCAGGTTCGGGAAACCGCCGTCAAGGGAAATGGCCTTCTGTACCTCGGGGGTATTAAACCACTCCATGAAGAGGTATGCCGCTTCAGGGTTCTGTGAATCGGCCGGAATGTAGAAGCCCCATGCTCCGTAGTGATCTGCGTCCTTTACGCCGACCGGGACCTTGGTATATCCCATCTTACCGGCGACCTTTGACTCGGTTTCATCCTCGATTGCCGGTGTGCAGTCATTGAAAATGATGGCCATTGCGGAAATGCCCTGCTGCATTTCGGTGGTCTGCTCGTCCCAGGTCTTGGAGGTGACTCCGGGAGGCGCAAACTCTACGAGACCCTTATAATACTCAAGTGACTTTACGGATGCTTCATTATTGACCGCAATGTATCCCTCGTCATCAAAGATACCTCCGCCGAAGGACCACATGTAGTTCATCCACTCACAGCTGGTAGCGCCATGACGCTTTCCGGACATGGAAACGCCGAAGAAATCATTCTGAAGCTCTTCGCCTGCCAGCTTCTCTCCCTTTTTCCTGGTGAAGAATTCCGCCACATCCCGGTATGTATCCCAATCCTTCGGGACCTCCAGGTCATACCCGTATTTCTCTTTAAATGCGGCCTTCTCCTCTTCGTTTTCAATCAGGTCCTTACGATACGCAAAAAACATGATGCAGGAATTGGACGGAACGCCGTAGAGCTGTCCCTTCCACTCGCCGGACGCCTTCCACATGCCTTCAATGATGTCAGCGGGATCATACCCCGGGATGATCTGCAGGCTTTCATCCTGCATGAAGGGCTCGATGGACTGTATATATTCATTTTCAACCATGTTGCCGAGGAACTGATAGGGCGCAGCCACAATATCATAGGCACCGGAATGGCTCTCGAATGCCAGGATCTCCTTCTGAATAACATCGTCATAGGGTGCCATCTCCAGCTCGACCTTGATCCCGGTCAGCTCCTCAAACTTCCCCAGCTGGCGCTTTAAGGATTCATTCGGAGACTGCTGTTCCGCAATCATATAGAGGGTCGTGCCTGCATACTGTTTCAGGGCGTCATCTCCAGCGGGAGCTTCCGCTTCCGGCGTGGCTGTAGGAGTCTCTCCTGCGGGTGTCTCTGACGCAGCGGCTGCTGCCGTCTCGCTTGCTGCCGGTGCCGCCGCCGTAGTCTGTCCTGTACTGCCGCCGCAACCAGCAAGACTTCCTGCAATCATCACAGCTGCCGTTATAAGGCAGATGCCTCTCATTTTTTTCATGTTGATCATTGCTCTCCTCCTTTCTGTTATGTCAAGCCGGACGTCAAAGCATTTCACCGGCCTGACGAAACCTTATGCCTCTCTTCCATGTTTTTTGATATATCTGAATATTTATTTCCATTCACCGTATTTGCGGATGATCTTGTCCCGAATCCTCTCACAGAATTCGTCTGTGACCTTGAAGTCATTCACGACCGTATACCAGTATCCGTGCTCCTCCAGAAACTCCTTTTCATGTTTGATCGCTGCAAACACGTCATCCCAGGTAAGGCCCATACCCTCGGGCCGGATCTCCACACCTGCACGGTGGATGATGTCGAGGATCCCGTCAGGGTCGTTTCCGCCCATCTCGGATCCTACGAAAATGCCGAGGCAGACCGGCTGGCCATGCACAAACTTCTTCTTTGTCATGTGTTCTAAGGTATAGAACAGGAAATGATCGCTTCCTTCGATCGGCCGCGGGTTCCATCCATTGTTGTGGAATGCCGAGCCTCCCCAGTTCAGCCCGTAGACCAGGGTTCGGATTCCCTTTTCCGTCATGTTGTAGATCTCGTCAAGATTGTCGATAATAAGGTTTTTGACTTCATTGACCTCATCGGCCATTTCCTGATCATAGGGCCACTTGGCTTCGCATTTGCCGTGATCCGCCGCGTATTTCCAGTCAAAGATCGAATTGTTATAGCAGAGCACGTCACAGACACCGCTGCGGTTGATGTCCCTGGGGCCGTTCTGGATCACGTCATAGTCAATGTAGACCGCGACCGGTTCCGTGAACCCCACATATCGCACAACGCTGTCGAAACGGACGCCTGCCCTGTGTCCGAATACGGCATTGGTCGCAATAACTGTCGGAACCTGGTAAAGAGGAAGGTGCCTCTTCCAGGATGCCATCTTGGCATAATCGACTGCCTGCCCGCCGCCAAGGCCGATCACGCTTTCAAATGCCGGGAGCTCTTCGATATTGGAAAGGATCTCGTCATATTCCAGAGTTTTGACGAAATGAACGATGCAGTCCTCATCGAACTCGTCCTTAAACTTATCCCAAAGTTCCTCCATGGTAACGACAAGATAGGGACGCTGTACGATGTTTTTAAGCTCTCCTACCAGATTTCTTCCAAATATGGTCCTGAACATAGGCTTCACAAAATCATCCCCCTTTATTTTTAAAATATTATTTATAAATTACTTTTTAAATATACTTTAATAATTACGTCTTGTCAATCAGTTTGTATAAATCCGAATGCAATATGATGCTTTTGCTGTTGTTTTTACACAAAAAAGCCTTATCCTTGTCAATCAGTTTCAGGATAAGGCCTTGATTATTGTTGATTCAGATTTGTTTATTCGGATTTAAATGATTCAGGTTCAGTTTGCCGAGATCGATCCCGGGGACCTCCGGCAGGGAAAGGTCAAAGAGCGCGAGCTTGCACTCATTGGTGATCCTCAGTTTATCCCAGGCGGTCATGTCAGAGCTTGCCTCCGCCCGGCTCATGATCTCATAGATCCCGTCGGCGTCGTCGTGCACAAAGCAGCTGTCAATGCTGTTAAGCTCACGGATCAGCTCCTGCTGCTTCTTGTCAGGCTCGTTTGTTTCCTCCCGAAAGACCGTCTCGGGAAGTGCCCCGAAGTAGCTTCTGTAGATATTGATCTTATCCTCATCGAGAAGATAGTTTCTGACCTCTCTTCCGAACATCTGCTTCCTGTCCTCGAGCTCTTCTTTGCTTCTCGTCCTCTCCCGCTTCATCGTACGGATCTTGGACTTCAGGAAGGACGTACCCTTGATGAATACCGCATAGTCGGCAAATACGGAAGGATCATGGAAGTACAGGTAGATCCAGATGCCCTCGATGATATATTTCTTCTCCGGATGCTGCTTCGCAAATGTAAAAGCAAAGCGGACGAAGTCGGTAAATACCCGGTCCTCGTATTCCTCCTTCGGGATGCTGTTTCTCTCCGCAAGACCGATATAATACCTTGCGCCCTCCCCTTGAAAGAAGGCGTAAAACATATCGGAATAGTTCTTCAGCTGCTCAAAGGTGAAATGATCTTTTACAAGAAGCAGGTCATCAAGCTCGATGTGATCGATCTCCTGCGCCTCGAGCATTCTGGCCATACTGGACTTTCCGCTTCCGGAATGGCCGAGGATAAAGCAGATATTTGTTTCGCCTTTATTGAAGCTCTCCTCTTTGTAGTACAGATCCGGCTCGGAAACGGCATACTTATCGGCGGGCAGCTGCCACGAGGCCGTGATATCCCCTTCCGGCTTTAACTGATCCTTTTTCAGAACATACATCTCCGGCACATTGTGCCCCAGGAACTTATTGGAATAGTAGTTGGAATAGCGTTTTTGCCTTCCCGTAAGGACCCGGTATTTGAGATAGACCTTGTTGAGCTCCTGTGGCGTCGTAATCCGGTCGCTGATGATAGCAAGCGAAGCATCACATAGCGCCTGGTCCAGATCCGTATATTTATCCATCGTGCTTTCCTCCCGTTTCAGATTTCAACAGTCTGTGATCCAGCTCGTCAGAACGAAGCCTGATATCCGGAGTCATAGTCGATGCCGAGGTCGCCGAAGTAGGAGGCGAAGTCCATCTTCAGGTAATCCGCCATGTTTTTCATCTCGATCACGGTCTTCACATCGACCGGAACGCCCTCTTTCTTTGCGCGTTCAATGGCCAGAGCCGCCTTTTCTCCGTGGGTATAGATCCTGTCGTGTCCTTCCGCCTTCGGAGATTCTCTGATCTCTTCGAGGAAGGTTGAAAGATGTTCCTTGATTTCCTCCGGGTCTCCGAACATGGCGGGATCGATCGCGATAAAGCCGTGGCAGAGGCCGTTGATCCTTGTGTTGTTGGAGGTCTTTCCGAGGGAAAGGATCGAGGTGAAGATCTCGCAGAGCATGCCGTAGCCATAGCCCTTGTGGCTGCCGGTCTTCTCCTCGCTTCCGCCAAGCGGCATGATGCCGCCGCCGGCACGCTGGTTGATGTTGGAAAGGATCCTGGGAGCATCCGTGGAAGGGATGCCCTTTTCATCGAGCGCCCACCCTTCCGGCAGGGGCTTTTCCGCCTTGTTGTAGAGCTCGAGCTTTCCTCTCGTCACGACGGTCGTCGAGGCGTCGAAGAAGAAGGGATAGGGCTCTGCCGGCATGGAAATGGCGATCGGATTGGAGCCGATCATGGCCTTTTTGCCGAAGGTCGGGACCATGATCGCCTCGGAATTGGTAAAGGAAAGGCCGATGAGTCCCTCGTCGCAGGCCATCTTCGCGTAGTATCCCGCAATGCCGTAGTGGTTGGAGTTCCGGACAGTCACGATGGCCATGCCGGACTTGTGCGCCTTTTCGATGGCCATCCGCATGGCCATATGCCCGATGGGCTGTCCCATGCCGTTATGCCCGTCGATGACTGCGGAAAGCGGCGTTTCAAAGACGATCTCCGGCTTTGCGTCCAGCAGGATCTTGCCGTTTAAGATGCTCTTATGATACCGCTGCAGACGCTGTACGCCATGGGATTCGATGCCGTAGATATCCGCCATCAGGAGATTGTCCGTGATGATCGAGCTGTCCTCTTCACTGAAGCCAAAACGGCAGAAAGCATCCTTGCAGAATTTCGACAGAATCCCTGTATCCAGTTTGATATGTGCCATAGATCCCCCTTCATGTTGTCATTAAGTATGGTTTACAGACTGCTGAAATCACGCATTATTTCATCAGCGTTTTATAGATCGCATTTGCATCAGGCGCCGGTTTATCTCCTGGATTTTGAGGATATATGACCCTCATTCCCATGGACTTGATCAGGTTCGTGAACATCCTCCGCTCATTCCTTTCAAGAGAGCTCATGGCGTCTTTGTCATGCTGGGTGACTACCTGCCCGTTCTTAAGAAATGCCGCACTGTACAGGGCTGTAGCAAATCGCCACATGATAAAGGAAAACAGCTTATCGGTAGAAGGAAATCCCAGATTCCTCGCTGACGCGTCTCTGAGGGTCGTCTTTACGTCCTCATCGGATCCGTAGGTTTTGTTAAAGTCCTGTCCCCGCCGTGAGTTGTTTCGCTTAAAGGCCTCGAAGACCTTATCGATCCCCAGGTATTTATCGATCACTACCCGCTTTTCTGCTTTTTTCAGGCGGTAATCGTGGACGGCGCCCACGATTCCCACGACAAATGCGGCAGCGGCTACACCCGCTGCGGCGAAAGCGGTGACGCCACCGGCCAGGAGTGCTCCGGATATGGTAGTTAAAGTGCCTCCGGCAGCCTGATATGCTCCGGCGACACCCTGCCGGTGTTCGCTCATTCTCTGCTTTTCAGCAATATCTCTGAGGAATGCCTTTTTCTCTTTCAGTATTCTTTTCTGATCCTTCGTCAACCCTTCCGGCTTGAATTCGTCCAGCTGCTGCTGATAGTATTCAAGCTTCATCATCTTTTTGTCGGCTGACGCCGTGCGCGAAATGCCGACGATCGCCGTGATCAGTCCGACAGCTGCTCCAAGGGCACCGCCCGCAACCGTGGCAGTACCTGAAAGCTTGGAGCCGGCAAGCTTCATAAATCCGGTAACCGTGTTGTATCCGGCACTTCCAGCTGCACCGAGATCCTTGATGAAGTTTAATGCCTGCAGCGTCTTTGCCGCCGCACTCGTACCGGCCCCTCCGGACCTTACGAGTTCCGCAAAGCTGCTGAACAGGGTGATGAAGCTTGCGATCAGCCCGATCGCTCCGACAACATTTGCATCCCAGGACAGGACCGTACTGCCGGTAAGAAGTTTGTCGGCATTGCTTGCACCCAGTATTTTTGCGCTTTCAGATAAAAACTGGCCGAGGATCGAACTGGGCTTGGAAATATATGCGAGCCAGAAGTTGGTATCTCCGGCAGCTTCTTTGATCTGTGCGGAGGTGGATTTTTCCTGACTGGCAATGTAGGCATTGAGGGCTTGCACCGCAGTCCTCAGCTTATCCAGGTCAGCCTGAGACGGTTTTGGGTTCCGGATCACGATATTGCCCACATCGACGACCCTCTGGATCGCGTCGGCAAGCTCCGGATCCGGTTCGGCATTTGCCAGCTGACGTGCCAGCGCAGGATCCTGGTTTAACGCCCGGGCAGTAAGCAGCCTGTAAAGCAAAGGCATCATTGCCTTCGTATTCTGCGAAACATCGGACAGTTTGTCCCAGTTTAAGGAATTGCCGGTCATACGGCCAAAGAAGCCTCTCAGCATGCCTCCGAAAATGTGTGGCTTGAACTGTTCCAGATTCGGAATATATGCCTGCGGATTTTGTGAGTCCAGAAGCTCCTGCTCTGTAGGGCTGCCGTGGATCCTGTCCCTTTCGATGAGGTAGAACATCAGGAGCTTCTGCCTGGGGGAGCATCTGAGAACGCCGTCCACAAAACGGCCCCTGTCGCGGCGGGTCGCATCTTTTCCGTGCATGGTATTCCGGTAGAGGAAAGCGCTGATATCGCGTATTCCCCTCATCTGATCCGCCTGGAGCCCTTCCGTACGGTCCGAACGCTGAAGCGTCCGCTGTGCCTCCGGATTATCCGCGGCTTCATCCGCAGCCCTCTTCTGACTCCTGGCCTCCGCAAGCTCCTGGACTGCTTTGTCCCTGGCATCTCTGAGTGCTGTGAGCCGGTTTTGAGACTCATTGTATTGCTTCCTCAGCCGCTCGAACTTCATGCGGGCCGTTTCACCCGCATTCTTTTCGCCCTCGTCAGGCTTTGGAGGCTGCGCCTTTCCGGCCTTGGCTGCCCCTTTTTCCTGAGCCGCTTTCGCCTGTGCTTCCTCCAGCATCTGTCTGAGGGACTCAATCGAAGCCTCTGCTGCACGGAGCTCGTTTTCTTTCTGATCATAGTTACTCTGCGCGGTTGCCACCCGGGCAGCTGCAATGGTTTTCGCGGTATTGGCATCCTGCTTCGGGGATGTCCTGGGTCCTGATGCCCATGCGTCACGCCTCCCGGCTGCCTGTATCTCGGCCTGAACCGCCGGATCCTTATCGTTAAAGATCAGCGCCGTCCTTCGCATCATCTTATCAAATTTTGCCTGCGAGGGAGCCATATAGCTCTGCCGGGCGTCTCCGTCGCGGGCATTCGTACCGAGGAGCTCCCTTCCGTGTGTATCCAGGATACGGGCCCGGTTTTCTGCCGACTGTCCGCTCCTGTACGTCATAAAGTGGCGTCCGGTGTAAGAGGTGCCGAACAAGGCCGCAATGTCCTTTGCCATCAGGCTTGCATCATCGGACAGCTTGTTTGCATTAGGTACCCCGCCATTTTGAACTGCTTCCTCGTAATATTCATCAAAGATGCTGACATGGGAGTCCAGGAACATTTCCAGCCTTGCGATTTTTTCCTCGCGGGTCAGAGTTTTTTCTGTCTCGATCCTTGCTTTGAATACCTTATATGCTGCCGCAGCCTCTTCCGCATATCTTTTCTGTTTATCCAATGCCGGCATGGCAAACTCCTTGCTGCTTTGTATGCTCTGCCATCCTGCCTGAAATGATCTTCTTCCTGTGGTTCCCGGTTCGATCACGAGTCGGATGAGTTGCTTTTAAGGAAGGCTGATTTGATCAGTGCTTCCTTAAAAGTATGGTCTGATAAGGAAATTCCCGTCAGGGCGTCCGGTCCGTTTTGATCTGCTCCATGTACTCCTCGAGACCCATCGAGCCTTCCGCAAGAGCCAGGAGCGGCGTGCAGTACTTTGCGGCGGTCTCATAGGCCTCCTCCATCAGGCGCACACACTCCTCTCCCAGGATCTCCTCCGGGGTATCCCCGTGGAAGGTCCTGGTGTTTTTATATACAAGAAGATCCGTTGCCTTGTTCAAGGCAAAGCATCCCGTCTCCAGATAAAAGTTCGCAATGCTTATCGCAAACGCCAGCTCCGGGACCTGATCTAAGGGAACATCGCTTTTAAGCGAAATCAGGGAGCAAAAACGCATGCCCCCGTCGGGATCCCCCTCCACCGGCCGGAAGAAATACTCTCCCATACAGGTATCGAGATGCTCTCCGAAACGCTCTAAAACTGCGGTCAGAACATCGATCTTCTGCCCGTGCAGCTCATGGTGCATGATCTCGGACCGGTCCCCGTAGACTTTGATCCTTTCCTGTACCTTAAGAAGCGCTTCATTTAAAATCCTGCCGCCGCCTTCCATCAGTGTCTGTCCCATATCCTGCTCCCTTTTCCCCAGGGTCTCTCATCTTTATACATGGCCCTGCCGTCTGTATCATTCTGTCTGCCGGGTCCCGGTACATTTTCCAGGCATCTGTTCTCCGGCAGCTGTCAGCCGTTTGTTGCCTCTCCTCCGGCATCGCTGTTCCAGGCGATCATTTCCGGATACAGCTTTCCGTATTTGCCCATCATATCTCTCGACAGCACCCGGTGGTTCTTCTCAAGCTCACGGCGCACCGCGACCATGATCTCTAAGGGTCCGATGTCTTTTCCTCCGGTCTCCGCGGAAAGATATGCCGCCTGCAGCGCCACGTTCTTGATCACGGCACCGGTGAAGGGGAAGATCCCTGCCAGCTCCTTAAAGTCCACCTTTTTGTCGACCGGGGCTTCCTTCGGGAATACCGAGGACCAGATCTCGTAACGGATCTCCTCGTCGGGTTCATTGAAGGGGATGCAGAAGCGGAAGCGCCGCATAAACGCGGGATCGATCGCTGTCATGTTGTTGGTCGCGAGGATCGTGACCCCGGTGTATTCCTCGATGCACTGCAGCAGCAGTGAGGATTCGATATTGGCAAAGCGGTCGTTGGAACTGCCCGCCTCGAGGCGCCGGTTGAAAATGGCGTCGGCTTCATCGAAGAAGAGCACGGAATTGCTCCGTCCTGCCTCCGTGAATACGCGCTTGATATTCTTCCCCGTCTCACCCACGTACTTGTCGATCAGCTGGGAGAGATCGATCCGGTAGAGCTCCATATGCAGCTCATTGGCAATGACCTGGGCCGCCATAGTCTTGCCGGTGCCGGGCGGTCCGTAGAACAGCGCTGTAAAGCCTGTGCCGTACGGGATCTTCTGCCGGAAATTCCATTCCTGCATGACGAAATCACGGTAGCGTACACTGTTGGCAAAATCGCGAAGCATGGATTTCTCTGCGGGGCCCATCTTGAGATCATCCCAGGCAAAGGGAGACTTCATTCTCTGGGTGTGGTGCTTTAAGGGATGCCCGAGCTGTGCGTAGCAGACCTCATATAAGATGTCCTCTGTAACAGGACTGTCCGGTCCGCTAAGCCTTACAGCCTGCTCCGCGGCGTCTGCGATCTGTCCCTTCGTGAGGATGAAGGTGTTGGCAAGAGCCTCGATCCCTTCCGGCGTGATGTCGGCATTTTCCGGAAGAATCTCCTTCCAGAGGGCGCTCCGCTCAGAGCCGCGAAGCTCCTCAGTCGTGATAAAATAGCACTTTTTGAGGTAATCCGGCACCTCCTCCGCATCCATCAGGAGGAAAATGCTGCCGGTATCAGGCAGAATGATCACGCGAAGGAAGCTTAAGAGCTCCTTTTGCAGCGCCTCGGACAGGCACTGCGCGTTTAAGATGACAGGCACAAGCCCGCCGATCAGGCACTCCCTCGAAAACAGCATAAGCTCCGTGGAAAGCCTCTCGGAAAGCCTGTCTGCCCCGGGCTCCGGCCTGGTGACCGTATAGAACAAAAGGCCCTTATGTATATGATCTGAAAGGCCCGTAATGATATCTTTTTTACCGGATCCTGCCGGACCCCAGATGACTGTGATCTCGGGAACTGTGCTTTCCTGCCGCTTTGAAAGGGTCAGGACAGCCTCTCCCGTATCTTTTGCTTCTTCCTTTGGGAGATACTCTTCCATCCCCTGCATAAGGGGAGCCTCCCCGCCCTTTCCAAGGAGGATCGCGAGGAGCCTTGCATCCATCAGCGGAAGCATCCCGGCAATGCTTTTGCCGGAACGTTGTTCCCTGAGTAAAAGCTGCGGGAAAAGAACCGAAAAGCTCCTTCGTCCCAATTCCACGAGGGAGAAGACGGCGGAGGGGTCATCCTGCTCAACGGGTGTCGCAAACAGCCTGCAGAGCTCATAGAGCGTAAAACCGTCACGGCCGGCTTCCGACGCGGCCTGCCCCTCGTAGGAAGGATCAATGGCGCAGCGCAGGAGAAAGGCCAGAAGATAGCGCATGTAATAGGGAGCGTCCAGCTTCGAAAGGATCTCCTCCATAACGGGAAGCGTCCCGTGCACCGATTCCGTCATTTCCAGGCGGTCGCTGACCATTTGGATCCAGGTCTCGGGATCCTGCGGGAGACTCAGTCCCCTTTCCTCAAGACGCGTCTTCGGATCTGAAAACAGCAGAAGATCGAGCACCACGAACAGGGACTCGAGGTACTCTCCTTCCGAATGAAACGGAATGTCATTTAAATATTCTCTTTCCGGATCAGGCATGATCTTTCCTCTTTTCTCTGTATGAAACAGTATATCCGCTCACTCTCATGATCTGCAGAGCATCCTTTTTCTTTTCTAAGAGCAGCTTTCAATGCCCGGTCACAGCCACTTCTTTTTCTTGAAGAAGACCAGGCTTAAAATGATGATCAGGATGCAGAGCCCGAATACGATCGGATAGGCATGCTGGGATTCCAGCTCCGGCATGTAGCGGAAGTTCATGCCGTACCAGCCCGTGATCAGGGTCAGAGGCATAAAGATCGTAGTCACGACCGTGAGGATCGTCATGATGTGGTTCTGCCGAAGCTCAAGGTGCTCCTTATTAAGATCCCCGATCTGCATCGTGTAGTCCCGAAGCGAGGTCGCGGTGCTGTACAGCCTGTCCATCCGGCTCAGGAACAGCCGGAAATACCGGAGATTCTCCTGATCAAAGAAGCCGTTTTCGTTTTCCTCCAATTCCTCGGCAAGGTCAATGAGCTGGTCGTAATGGATGAGGAGCTTACGCACATCAGAGCGGATGGCATTGGCCCTGGACATCAGGCTCGCTCCGCCGGTCTGGTCTGAGTCCACCTGCTGCTCGATCTGTTCAAGCTCGTCCTCGTACCTCTCCAAAAGTCTCAGATCATTCTTTACGATCTGGTCGAGAAAGCCGTAGAGGAAGCGGCCGAGGCTGGGCATACGGAAGCGCTTGGATCTGCTGATGCTGCGTATGATCTTCTCCGCAGTCCCCGTATCGTCGATGAACACAACGCCCTTTTCATCGAGGGCAAAGGCAAAGCCGGCTCCATTCGCAGACGGGTCCTCCCGGTCAGGGATATAGAAGGTACCGGTCAGGGAGTCGTAATTGACCTCCGCTTTGGTCATCTGCAGATCCGTGAGAGGCTCAAGCTCGATCCCCATGTCGAAGCGGTCCTTCATCTCACGCCATTCTTCCTTGGTAAGGACAGCAGCAAAGGGCACGTTCTTTCCGGGCTCCCAGCTCGCAGGAAGCAGCGCCTCCGCCGCATTTGCACTGCCATTATCAGCGCCTTCCCGGTCGCTTATCCTTTCTGCAATGATCTCTCTGATCTCAAAATATTTCATGCCTGCTGCTCCGCTTCTTACTCATATCCAACGAATCCTAAGCCCTTGCTCCCGCCGATGAACCTGCTCATCGCGGAACCAGGGCTTTTGACTCTCATATCATATTGTATCTATTTATGCACAAACATTCAATGCTGAGTTTGCCGGCATACGCTTATAAAATGCGGCGGAGGACCATCGCAGGAAGCAAGCGGTGATCCTCCGTTCGGGGATGGGGTAAAACGGATGAAGTTAAGAAGAAAATAAACGAATATGAAGGCGATGCAAAGAGGTTTTTTGTACGAAAAAAGATGAGCTGTCGCCCATCTTTCATCAAATTGTAAGTGATATTACTGAGTTTGGCTTAAGTAGGAAGCCCGGAAAGATACTCCGGGATGGACACGGTCTCTTCCGGGGCAACATTTAAGCCCAGGGATCTGCTGCCGCCGGTACCCGGATGTCGGACAGGCACTGAATCTCATTTAAGAACCACTGCCCGGTGGATGGCTTCTTCCTGAATTTGATGGAGCGTTCGGAATCCGCGCCGCTGCTCTTTACATAAAGAGTGGCCCAGTTCTCTTCGGGATAGGAATATGGATTGTCGGAAACGACAATCTCGTAGGGCTTTGCAGGCTCATATCCATTGGCCGTAGTGGCACCCTTAAAGAAGGAGAACGGTTTGTACTCCTTTCCCTGGAGCCTGTCCTTTAAGAACTGCTTTTCAAAGGTGGAAAGATCCTCCGGTCCCTTTAAGAAATCCAGCATGGCATGGACCGCATCCGGGCTCTCCTTATAGGCGCACAGCGCGATCATGGTAAGCGCTGCTGTCTTAAACGGGCTCTGGAGGTCTGCCTCCGGAAGTGCCTCGAGCTCAGCTGCTGTCTTCGGAATATTCATAAACTGAAAGGTTTCTGTCTTCATGTTATCTGTACCTCCTTATCGTTTATTATAACATCCGCTTCCCTTTGATTTCACCATAACATCCTACGGATTTCATCCGGTTTTTTGTCCCGGGATTACTGCCCGTAAGAATGCTGCCAAAGCCGATCGCAAGGGCCGTACCCATGAGGTCACCGAAGAAGCCCCGCAGCACGATCGTTCAAAATGCACTGAAGGCGGAGGCTTATGATGACACTGTCAGCATCCCGGATCAGTGTTCCGGATACCACTCGCGGATCTTCTCGTCCGGGATCTCGAAATGCTGGTAGTCCTTTGCCCTGGTCCAGCTTCCGCCCCACTCGAAGCCCTTTTCACAAAACAGCTGATAGCAGAGATCCTGCTCGTCGATCTTGTATGGAAACTCCTTCGTGCGCTCCACATAGGGGCCGGCATTGGCAGGCTCGAGATTCACGCGCCCGTCCACGGTCTTGATGTACGGGTTGTAGAGCGTATTGATGTCGACCGCAAGGCCGAGACCGTGCTTGGAGACTTTGGTGGTATGGGAAATAAAGCGGAAATTGAAGGAGGAGGAATTGTTATCTGCCATGGAACGTTCATCATCCGCGTCGTACTCATCCACCAGGCGGATCTTCTCGATCGGGTAGTCCGCCTCGTAGAGCTGCTTTAAAATGTCCAGCACATCCTCCGCGATGTGGTAATTCACGATCATCTCTCCCTCATGGCTCTTTCCCTCCAGGTCCTTATGGAGGACATGAAGGTAGCGGAGGTCCTCCCTGGGAAGCGTGCAGTCCGCCTTAAAGGATTTTCCTTCGATGCGTGCAAATATTTCGTCTGTGATCGGAGTAATGTAAAATGCATCTTCTTTTTCTGTTCTCATCTCATTCTCCTTTGTTCTTTTCTCACACGGGATCCCTGTCCTTTGGGACTGCTCTCCAATAGAAGCTGCAAACGCCGCGCTCATCCCCGTAAAAGTATGCCCGCAGAGCAATGCCAGAAGCAGGCATCCTGCTCCTATCCGTTTTATTCCTGCTGTTCTCATGATAACGCCTCCGGGAGTGCAAAGAGTAAAACAAAGACACCGCATAAACGGTGTCTTCGCTGATGCGGATAACAGGACTTGAACCTGCACGGTCTCCCACTGGAACCTAAATCCAGCGCGTCTGCCAATTCCGCCATATCCGCATGTGCCCTCCAAACAGTGTCCTCTAAGCGGGCACTTCATTATAACATTTCGGAAACCGCTTGTAAATGTCCCA
>Ga0256404_1004530_pt1 | contig 26116 bp, 22 predicted proteins | sample RumenRJG_01DNA_FD_185990 | JGI IMG/M metagenome (GOLD analysis project Ga0256404, IMG submission 185990) | Bovine rumen microbial communities from Lethbridge, Alberta, Canada - RJG_01 | ecosystem: Host-associated > Mammals > Digestive system > Stomach > Rumen | place: Canada: Alberta | collected...
CTTTGGAGACGAACTCTTGAGGGGCCCATAGTTCACCTATACTGACTGAGTCTCAAAGGTACAACAAAGAACACCGTAACTCCATATTGAAATCACGGTGCAAAGCTAAAAGAGGGGCCCGAAGACAGATCGATGGGCGGACAGAAACTCGTTTCTGTCTGGCAGGAGATCTGGATTTGGGAGGGATGAAGTGAGCGTAGCGAACGAAACCTTCCAGGGGCGAGTTGATGCTGCGGCGTTCCGCACATATAAATGAAAAGACCAATAATCTCTCTTATTAGTCTTTCTTTTTTATTTGGATTCGTTCCCTATTTAACAGGGACGAACGGCTGATCGGGGTCGCCGGTGAAGCGGTAGAGGCGGAGGGTGGTCTGCTGCAACTTCTCCGGAGTCTTTGAATTTTCAGATATGTAGAAAAGGCCATCGCCAAGAGAGTTCATTCCGGTAGAGCCGTACTTGAAATCCCATCCGCGAATGCCTGTCTCTTCATCTTTCTTCCCGGCATCGGCGAGCGATACGACAAGACCTTTCTTTACATAGGGAACACCGGCGAGTTTCTGCTTGACCGGTTTTGTCGATCCGTCCACGGCGAAGAGGTTATAGTTGGGATACTGCTCCTTCTTGCCTTTGTATGCGGCCATGAACCAATAACCTGTTGAAGGGTCATATTCGAGGTTCTGTACGCCCCAGTTTGTGTTCCCCGTAAAAGCGTAGAAAACCTTTCTCGGCTTAGCGGGACCATCCTTGTGGAGAGCGCCTACCTCGAGCGGTTTGGCGTATTTCTTGAGCCACTTTGAGGTATCGAATTCAAGGATTACCTGATAGTCGTTATCCGGTCTTTCTGTATCTCCATAGATACCGTAACATACCATCAGATAATTCTTTCCGCCCTTCTTTCCGAATTCGGGACCGAAACTGACTCCGTCTATGCCGCTGCATCCCAGCCTGTGTTCAAGAGTCTTTCCTTCGACATGGACTTTCGCCTCATAGTCAGCCAGGACCGAGGGAAGGTTGACACAGGTGACAATGCCGTCCTTAAGGGCGTCCATGTCGCGGCGAACTATCTTCTTTCCGTCAATTATGGCGATGTAGAAGGTGTTTTCATACTTCAGGTCAGACTTGTTCCTCTTGAGGATGCCCTGTCCTATCACATCGTCCTTATACTCGAGAGAGCCATAGATAAGCCCGTCTTCTTCATTGAGATCGAGACATCCCAGATGACCGAGAAGGCCGGTCACAGTGCCGATTACATTGCCTTTGAGGTCAGTTTTTACAATCATGTCGGTGAAGGAGAAGTAGACAGCTCCTTCGGCTTTGTCAATGACGATTCCCTGGACGTGTCCAGAATCCCAAGCTCCCGAATAAATCTCAGGCGGAAAGCTTTGAGCGGCAGCCGAGAATACCATCCCGACAGCCGCTAAAAAGGTGATTATCAATTTTTTCATCGTACTCTGAGTTTCCTTCCAATCTGAAGGGTAGTAGTCTCCTTAATGCCATTGAGACGGCAGATATTCCTGACAGTAGTATGGTACTTGACAGCAATCTTCGAAAGGGTGTCGCCGGATCTGACCGTATGGTATTTTATTGCAGCCTGAGCAGCCCTTTCACGTTCTTGGGCAAGTTTCTTGGCCTTTTCCTCGGCTTCTATCCGTGCTTTTTCGTCTCCTTCCAAGATTGCGTCCTCATCGTCTACTGACTGGACATACCGCTGGGACGGATTGAAATACCATCCGCGGATATGGAGCATGCGGTGGCGAAGGGCTCCGGTCTCAAAGTCAATGAGCCACGAGGGATCGATCGAATATCCACGGTACCTTGTCTCAAAATGAAGATGAGGTCCTGTAGAGCGTCCTGTAGAGCCTCCGAGTCCTATTACTTCTCCGGCCTGGACCCACTGTCCGGGGATTACCTTCCTTTCGGAAAGATGGCCGTAGAAGGTCTCAAGACCGTTTGCGTGGCGGATGATTACAAGGTTGCCGTAGCCTCCCACATAGTCGGAGAGGCGCACCTTTCCGTCGAATGTAGCATATACCGGCGTTCCTTTCGGGTAGGGGAGATCGATACCGGTATGCCTTCTTCCGTGGCGATACCCGTACCCCGAGGACGGGGTTGTCTTGTTAGGGCAGCAATATGAATCCAGGGTGTCTACTATCCAAAGATGAATGTCTTCCGGTGCCTTTGTGTCATCCCTGTATGGATTGGTTACATTTGTGTCCCAGTATTCATTAAAGACTTTCTCCTTCGCAAGTACTGCCGGATCGCGTTTATATGCCCATGTCCCGTTGCTGTACAGGACAACCTTGACCCCGGGGTTGCCGGTGTCGAGGGTGTCGGCGTAAGGGGTGCCGGTATTCTTGGAAGAATTGACCGACTCCCGTCCGAAGGCATGCCTGAGCGAGTCAACCTCGGCAAAAGGTGCTGCGGACAAGGTGATTGAAGATAGTAAAATGATGGTTGAGGTAAGTATCGTCTTTATTTTCATGAGATTATCTCTTTGCACCGAATCTCTCGGCGAGTATCTTTTCTGTCTCGGCAATCTTTTCCTGGAGCAGCTGGTCCGAGGTCGCTTCGCAGATGAATCGGAGGTAAGGTTCTGTGTTTGAGGGGCGGATATTGAACCACCACTCGGGGAATTCAACCCTGTATCCGTCGAAGTCCATGAATGCGGTGGGAGTTTCCTTTGAAGTAAAGTACTCTTTGACAGCATCCATTGCGCCCTGTTTGTCTTCAAGGCGGAAATTGATTTCTCCTGAGTTCTTATAGCGGACAATCTTGGCGATGGCTTCGCTGAGGGTGATGCCTTTCTTCTTGAGGGTGGCGACTATCCTGAGGATGATGAGGGAAGCCAGAAGGCCGCTGTCAGAGTAGAAGAAATCGCGGAAATAATAGTGACCGGCGAGTTCTCCGCCCCATACACCGTCGAGTTCACGGAGCTTGAGGGCGGCATTTGCCCTGCCGACCTTCCAGGTATGCATGGTGCAGCCCATCGGTTCGAGGTATTCGCCTATAGCCTTGGAACTGCGGATATCCTGGAGGACAATGCCTCTAAGGCCTCTTTCGTCAACGAAATAGTGGCCCATGAGGGCAATCATGAGGTCCGGAGATATAAACTGGGCCTTCTCGTCAACGAACATGACCCTGTCTGCGTCACCGTCGTAGATGACACCGATATCGGATTTCTTCTCGAGAACGAGCTTCTGAAGAGCTTCGACGTTCTTTGGAATGAGAGGGTTGGGTTCATGGTTGGGGAACCGGCCGTCGATGGTGTCGAAGATATATGCGGGCTTCTCGCCGAATATCTCGTGGGCGTAGAGGCAGGCCATCCCGTTGGAGAGGTCGAATGCTATGTTGAGATCAGTCAGATCGCCTTTATACTTTAGGAGGAAGTTGAGGTAGTCCTCATGGATGTCCATATTGTGGACCTTTCCCTTTTCCGGAGCTTCAGGGGTGGGCTTTCCGGATTCGATCCACTCCTTGATCGTGCCGAGGCCGGTTTCCAATCCTACCGGGAGGGCATTCTCCCTGGAAACTTTCATCCCGTTGTACTCGGCGGGATTGTGGGATGCGGTAATCTGGACAGAGGCCTTGAATCCGTAGTTTGCGGTGCCGAAATAGACCATAGGTGTGGTTGAGAGGCCGATATCATATACATCGGCTCCGGCATCTGTTATGCCTTTGAGAAGGTATTCGTGTATCTCGTCGGAAGATACTCTTCCGTCACGTCCAACCAGTACTTTATCTGCTCCGAGGAGTTCTGGAAGGAAAAAGCCGACCTTGTAGGCGGTGTTTTTATCGAAGTCTACATTGTAGATGCCTCGTATGTCATATGCGTGGAATGCTCCCATGGCTTTATTTGATTTTAGCGTTATAGTGTGGATGTACTTTTCCTTTGGAAATATTCTGTAATTTCTTCTGTATCATTTTCTTCCGGATAGGGGCTACATTATCCGTAAAGAGGTTGCCGTCGAGGTGGGAAAGCTCGTGCTGAATCATCCTGCAGGAGAACTTATCGAAGGTTTCGACCACCTTTTCAAGATTTTCATCATAATACTCAACCGTCATTTTGGAAGGGCGGATGACGTCGGCATAAATCCCGGGGATGCTGAGGCAGCCTTCCTGGTAGGTGCATTTCTCATCACTTTCTTCCAGTATGACAGGATTGATCAGGGTGCGGGTAAAGTCTTTGAGATAGGGATAGACGTCGACCATTTCGCGGCCGTCTACTATGACGACCCGCTTGCTGACACCTATCTGCGGCGCTGCGAGGCCGCATCCGTCCGCCACTTTCAGGGTATCCTTGAGATCCTGGACGAGGGCGGCAACGCCTTCTTTGTCATTCAGATCAACGGGCTCCGCCTTTTTCCGCAGCACTTCCGATCCGTAGAGAAATATGGGTTGAATCATTTTTGTCTTTTGTTTTTTGTGACTTTCCTGGACCTTGAGTCAGGAACGGCAGCCGGATTTACTGCAAAAGATATTCCTTCACCGCTTGAGCGGTCTAGAAAACTTTGCAAAATAATCGCGGCGCTTATCTTGTCCACCGATTTTTTGTCTTTCCTCTCCTTCGCCTTCATCCCTCCGTCTATCATGATTCTATGGGCCAGGACAGAGGTGAATCGCTCGTCTTCAAGGGTGACGGGAACCCCCGGGAACTCCTTGGACAGAGTCTTCAGGAAGGCCTCTACATCAGCCGCTGCTTCTGACGGTTTTCCGTCCATATTTACAGGATATCCAACTACGAAACGGATTATTGTCTCCTCTTTAGCATAATTTTTGAGGAAATCTATTAACTTTGGAGTATCGACTGTATCAAGGGCTGATGCAAAGATACGGAGCGGATCACTGACAGAAATGCCGGTGCGTCTTTTTCCGTAGTCTATTCCGATGAGTCGGTCCATTGATGCAAAGTTAGTAAAAATATGGATAATAAATTCCACATACTTGTAACAGATGAAAAAACGGGCAATCAAATCCGCTCATTCAAGATATCTAAAAAAACGGCCATTCTCTATGCGGCAGTGGCAGTCCTTGTGGCTCTGCTGGCAGCCTACTGCATAATAGCGTTCACTCCCGTCAAGCATCTGATACCGGGCTATCCCAATGCTGCTTCCCGTCAGCAGGCGGTAAGGAGTGCGATGAAATTGGATTCGCTGGAGAATCGTGTTCTCCAGTGGGAACTGTATACAGAAAATCTCAAGAAAGTTGTTTTGGGGGAAGAGCCGGTAAGACTTGACAGTCTGATAAAGAGGATAGCGGTGGAGAGGGAGAAGGCTGATTCTGCCGTTTCTGCTCGGGCAGACTCGACGCTTAGAAGCGAAGTTGAGTCGGCGGACAGGTTTGTCATTTCAGGACGGAGGAGGAATCTCCCGATAGAGGGGGTCCATTTTTTCTCGCCGCTCAAGGGAATAGTATCCGGAGGATTCGACTCAACCCATCCTTATGTCGATGTTTCCGCCCCTTCGGGCGCGGTTATAATGTCTGTCCTCGACGGGGCGGTGATTATTACTGACTGGGATGAGAAAGAGGGGTATTCCCTGGCTATACAGCATGAGGGAGACATAGTCTCTGTCTACAAGCACCTCCAGAAGTTGACTAAAAATACCGGAGACAGGGTAATTGCCGGTACTCCTGTGGGGCTTCTTGGCCCAGATGGTCTCCATTTCGAGCTCTGGTATCGCGGAAATGCCATTGATCCGGCTCAATACATAGGTTTTTAGAATGAAAAAAAGAATAGCAATACTTGGCTCGACAGGATCGATAGGGTCTCAGACGCTCGCTGTCGTACGCGAACATCCCGACCTTTTCAGCGTTTCCCTGTTGACTGCGAATAACAGTGTGGAACTACTTGAGCAGCAGGCTCGTGAGTTCAATGTCCCCAATGTGGTTATATGTAATCCGGAGAAATATGGTCTTCTTAGCCGCGGCCTTTCCGGGACCGGGACGAAGGTGCACTCCGGGATGGATGCAGTCTGCGACCTGGTGACCGCACCGGACGTCGATATTGTAGTGGCTTCCATGGTAGGATTCAGCGGCCTCAGACCGACTCTTGCCGCCATTGGCGCGGGTAAACCGATTGCTCTTGCCAATAAGGAGACTCTGGTGGCGGCGGGTTCGATTGTGATGGGGGCGGCAGCCAAGAACGGGGTGGATATCCTTCCAGTAGATTCAGAGCACTCGGCAATTTTCCAGTGCCTTCTCGGAGCCGGGCCCAATAAGCTCGAAAAGATTCATTTGACAGCCTCCGGAGGCCCTTTCCGTACATGGCCAAAGGAAGAAATCGCAAAGGCTACGAAGGATATGGCGCTTAAGCATCCCAACTGGAACATGGGCGCAAAGATTACTATCGATTCCGCGACAATGATGAACAAAGGCTTCGAAGTGATAGAGGCCAAGTGGCTTTTCGATACCGATGCTTCGAAGATCAATGTGCTCGTCCATCCGGAGTCAATTATCCACTCTATGGTCGAGTTCGCAGACGGGGCTGTTATAGCCCAGATGGGATGGCCGGACATGAGAGAGCCCATCCAACTGGCCCTTTCTTATCCTGAAAGGTTGACTCTGAGTAACCGGAAGCTCGATTTTCCGGAACTTGGGAAAATGACCTTCCATAGGCCTGATTTAGATAAATTCCCATGCCTCTCCCTTGCTTTCGAGGCGATTGGAAAGGGAGGGAATGTCCCTGCCGCCCTCAATGCGGCGAACGAGGCGGCGGTTGCGGCATTCCTCCGCGACAAGATTGGATTCTACGACATCTCAGGGATTGTTTCCGACTGCATTGCATCTGTGGAATTCATAGCCGAGCCGACGATTGAGGAGATATTCTCGACCAATGACGAAGTGTATGCTAAAGCAAAGGAGAAGACAGGAAGATGGTAGCTCTGATAAAGGCGCTCCAGGTAATTCTGGCGCTTTCGATACTTATTGTCATTCATGAGGCGGGCCACTTTACGTTCGCCAAGTTGTTCGGAATCAGGGTGGATAAGTTTTTCCTGTTTTTCGACCTGGGTGATAAGAAGCTTTTTTCGACAAGGTCCCCCTGGTTTGTGAAGCTTTTCCCAAAAGCTGCTTCTTGGGAGACAGAATACGGGATCGGCTGGCTTCCCCTTGGCGGCTACTGCAAGATAAGCGGCATGATTGACGAATCCATGGACCTCGATACCATGGCAGGCGAGCCGAAGAAGTGGGAATTCAGGACCAAGCCCGCTTGGCAGCGGCTTCTGGTGATGTCGGGAGGTGTTCTTTATAATTTCATCTTCGCTATTCTCGCCTATATTGCGATAATGGATATCTTCGGGGATGCATACGTAAAGAATGAAGGGACAGCTATTTACGTCAATCAGCTTGCACACGATATGGGGTTCCGTACCGGAGACAGGATCCTCGCATTCGACGATTATGTGCCGGATGATTTCGGGATGCTCCAGGCTGACCTTGCAAGGAGAAATGTAAGGAAGGCCACTGTTCTCAGAGGAACGGATACTCTTGATCTTTATATTGACCAGAGTATGATAGGGGATGTGCTGAACACTCCCGGGATGTTCGATATCGCGGTTCCTTTCGCTGTTGACAGGCTTATGGAGGACTCCCCGAATGTCGGAGCGGATCTTCGTCATGGGGACAGGATTCTCAGCGTTGAGGGGACTCAGGTGCCTTATGTGCAAGACTCAAGGCCCGTGCTGCTCAGTCATAAGGGAGAGGCCGTAGAAGCTTTGGTATTGAGGGATACCGATACCCTTTACACCACTTTGCAGGTGGATTCTCTCGGCCGGATAGGAGTCTATACGATTCTCCCGGGGTACGAAAGGAGAGAGTACACTTTCCTGGAAGCGATACCGGCAGGTCTTGATATGGCATGGAAGACCGTCAAAGGTTACCTTATGGACCTTCGCCTCCTTTTCTCCCCAAGGACAGAGGCGTATAAGTCAGTGGGAAGCTTTATCGCTATAGGTCAAGTATTTCCGTCGGCATGGGATTGGTATAGCTTTATAAATATACTGGCTCTGCTTTCGATAATGCTCGGAGTGATGAACCTGCTGCCGATACCTGCCCTGGACGGAGGTCATATCGTCTTCTGCCTGTTCGAGATGTTCACCGGGCGGAAACCTTCAGACAAGTTTATGATCGGAGCCCAGATGGTCGGCATGTTCCTTCTCATTCTCCTTATGATGCTTGCTTTCGGTAACGATATTACTCGATTAATCAGATAGTTCTATATATGAAAAAGATTGCATCTTACGCGGCTGTGGCCGCCATCCTCTTCGCCTCTCTCATGGCCCTTTCCGGCTGTAAAGGGAGCAAGAATACCAAGGTCCTGCTTCCCAATGTCAGCGGCAAGGCAGGGGAAATTGTGGTAGTGATAGAGCGTGGTGAATGGGAAGGGAATGTCGGCAATACCCTTAGGGATATCCTTGCGGGCGACTGCCCTTACCTGGCTCAGCGGGAGCCGCTGTTCACTCTTGCCAATGTCCCCCCGTCCGCATTCAACAACATGTTCAAGGTCCACAGGAATATTATTATTGTCAATGTGAACCCGCAGAATGCCAAGGAGGGGATGCTCTATACAGAGAATAAATGGGCAAGGCCCCAGTCGGTCGCCCAGGTCAGCGCTTTTACCGAAGAAAATGCAGTAAATATTCTGAAGGAGAATGCGGCGATTCTCCCCGAATTTTTCGAGCAGGCTGAAAGGAACAGGATTATAGCCAACTCTATTCTTTATGAGGAATCTTCATTGAGGCCTGTTGTCCAGCAGCTCACAGGGGGTATTATGCATTTCCCTTCGGGGTATAAACTCAAGAAAGCTACAAACGATTTTGTTTGGATAGCTGACGAGAAGCAGTATGTGGACCATCACGTAGTAATATACAAGTATCCCGTTCCATCCGGCGATCCTTTCTCGGCGGAAAGCATAGTCGAAAAACACAATGAGTTCATGAAGAATAATGTCCCCGGGATGTTCGAGAATACATGGATGACTACATCTACCGCATTCCCCCTGACAACCCTTTCAAAAAGGTACCATGGGATAGATTTCATGGAGACCAGAGGAATGTGGGAAGTATACAACGATTTTATGGGCGGACCATTTGTATCCCATTCCATGTATAGCAAGGATGGCAAGGATATAATTGTGTTAGAGGCGTTTGTCTATGCCCCGAAATTCGACAAGAGACAGATTCTTAGGGAAGTCGAGTCTCTTCTCTATTCTTTCGAGTGGGTGAAGTAGTTGAATGATCTAAGCAAAAATATGCAAATTTTATTTGTTTAGAATAAAAATATTGCTATCTTTGCAGTCCCTTTCGGGGTTTATGTACGTCTTATACCTCGCAAGAGTGATCCGGTGGGTTCGTATAACGGTTAGTACTCGGGATTTTCATTCCCGCAATAGGAGTTCGATTCTCCTACCCACTACCAAATATTAAAAAAAATAACAATGGCAAATACAAAATCTGCTCAAAGGGCCGCTCGCCAGAGCGAGAGGCACAGATTGCATAACAAGTATTATGCAAAGACTACGAGGAACGCGATTCGCGACCTCCGTAACACAACAGACAAGAAGGCTGCTGAAGAGAATGCGCCGAAGGTCTATGCAATGATCGACAAGCTCGCCAAGATTGGAGTTATCCACAAGAACAAGGCAGCAAACCTCAAGTCCGGTCTTGCAGTCTACGTCAACAAGCTTTCCTAAGCTCCGTTTGACAAATAAGATAGAGGAGCTGCAATTTTGGCGGCTCTTTTTTATCGGGATGTAGCGCAGTTGGTAGCGCACTACGTTCGGGACGTAGGGGTCGCTCGTTCGAGTCGAGTCATCCCGACAAAAGACAGCCAAGGGGCTGTCTTTTTGTTTTTTGGCCACAGAGTGAGTGATTGGAATCATCGCTATGCATCTTGATTTAACAATGAGCGAGGTGATGTGAGTTGCAATCTGTTTATTATCAATTGTTTCCGGATTTTAAACTTGTCTCAGTTACTAGCCAGTCCCATAACCCCACGTTTTGACCTGATTTCGTGGGGAAAACGGAACTCAAGGTCAAAAAACCCCACGAATTATTGCGAAAACGTGGGGAAACAGGACGGGAGGAAGTACAGACTGTAGCGGTATAATAGACATTTTGGGTTGGTGAAACACTCTTTTTTACATATATACATTTGTGCGTACTTTATTGAAACGCAATTCAATACATAATTAATGAGGCGCCTTATGTGTTCTCATTGAGGGTCTTTAAACATAATAATAACAGCATTTATCTCAGTATAAAGAGTTTGCGCCTCACAGAACGTTCTCACCTTAAAAGGACGATTTAGCTGTAAAAGTATACACCTTTCTATCGGTACTTTTCACATTGCCCTAAGCCAAGCGTAAGCTTGATCTCTGACAGACCTGATTACCTGATGGCGCAGGTGCAGATTTTTAGTGGTGTCCTGCGCCACCAGAAAAAGATAAGTTCCTGATATTCAGAATATTAATATTTTATAGCGGCGCAGGTCTCCAGCATTTTTTCGCACCTGCGCCACTTTGTGCGACAGGAGAGACGTTTCGTAGCACGGCAGGCTGTTTTTTCCCCGCCGTTGTCTCGAAACAACTATTATTCCGGGGCGAAACAAGGTTTTCCAGCTCCCAAGCGCATCGCAATGCAAACTCCGGGGCGAAAACATACTTTTCCGCCCCCAAATGAATCTTCGGATGTTAGATAACGGTAAAACTATGGCTTCGCGCCCTCGCTCATATAGTCAGAAAGATCAATCTGCCGAGAATAATATCCATGGCAGTTTGGCGTACACCAAAGAAAGACTCTGGTGTACGAGAAGTAATCTGAAGTGCCGGCCGTACACCTACAGCCTAGCTCGGTGTACGGGAATAACACCACCAACCCAAATGTCAACACCACCAACCCCAAAATGTCAACACCGCCAACCCAAAAATCTCATGGTTATAAACCAAATAATGTCAATATGACCGGTAAAATCCCAAATAATCGGTATCTTTGTCCCATGAAGATTGTTTTTCTGGATGCTGCTACGCTGGGGGATACCTCGCTGCAGCCTATCGAGGCGCTCGGTGAGCTCGTTACATACCCTGTCTCTTCGCCGGAGGAGGCTTTAGAGAGGGTCGGAGATTGCGAAGTCCTGATAGTCAATAAAGTAAAAGTCACGGAGGACCTTATTAATAGAGCCCCGAGGCTTCGCCTTGTCTGCGAAGCGGCGACCGGGGTAAACAATATCGACCTCGAGGCCTGCAAGAGGAGGGGAATTGCCGTCAAGAATGTGGCAGGCTACTCGACTGAGTCAGTGGTCCAGCAGACATGGATGCATATTCTCTCCCTTGCCTGCAACGGTCCCTATTTTGATGGCAGGGTAAAGTCGGGAGAGTATTCCCGGAGCGGGCTATTTACAGACCTGAGCAGACCTTTTATAGAGCTCGCCGGGAAGACCATCGGCATTATCGGAATGGGGGCTATCGGCACCCGTGTGGCTGAGGTCGCGAAATGCTTCGGAATGAAAGTAATATATTATTCAACCTCAGGTACTTCCCATTGCAAAACGTATCCATCCGTGCCTTTGGAGGAACTGATGAGAGAATCCGATGTGATCTCTATCCATGCGCCTCTCAATGAGCGTACAAACGGTCTTGTCGGAGAGAAGGAACTGGCAATGATGAAACCCACGGCTTTCATAATTAATATGGGCCGCGGAGGAATTATAGACGAGAAGGCTCTCGCTGATGCAATTGACAGGGATGCTATTGGCGGTGCGGCAATGGATGTCTTTGTCAACGAGCCGATACCGGAGGGAAATCCTCTTTTACATACTTCCCATCCGGAAAAGCTTCGCTTTACTCCACATACAGCCTGGGCCTCGGTGGAGGCCAGGAACAGGCTTGTCGAAGCTATCGCGGGGAATATCTATTCCCACTCAATCGTTGCCGGCGGTTTCGAAGAGATGTCGTAGACTACGCGGTTGATTCCTCGTACCTTGTTGATGATATCGGAGCTGACCCTTTCCATCAGGTCATACGGCAGATGGAACCAGTCCGCCGTCATCGCATCGGTAGAAACTACGGCGCGGAGGGCGACCGGGCACTCATACGTCCTTTCATCGCCCATTACACCGACGCTCTTGACCGGAAGAAGGATTACTCCGGCCTGCCAGATGGCTTCGTAAAGGTTCTTGGCCTCGAGGAGGGGATCGGAAGCGCTGCGGAGTCCGAGGGTCGAGCAGTCATAGTCTTTCAGGGCTGAGATGAAGATGTCGTCGGCCTCTCTGAGAATGTCGAGTTTTTCCTCGGTAACATCCCCGATAATACGGATTGCTAGTGACGGCCCCGGGAAAGGATGGCGGCCAATGAGTTCTTCTTTAATGCCGAGAGAGCGTCCTACTCTGCGCACTTCATCCTTGAAAAGCATTCTCAGCGGCTCCACGATTTTAAGGTTCATCTTCTCGGGAAGACCGCCGACATTGTGGTGGGACTTGATTTTAGCGGCGACTCCGCCTATGCCGGCGGATTCAATGACGTCGGGATAAATCGTGCCCTGGGCAAGCCAGGAGGCACCTTCGATCCCTCGGGCATACTTGTCGAAAGTCTCTATGAAGATTCTTCCGATAATCTTTCTCTTCTGCTCCGGTTCGGTGATGCCCTTCAGCCCCTCGAGGAATTCGCGGGAGGCGTCGGCGCCGATTACATTGAGCCCCATATCCTTGTAGGAGGCAAGTACGGATGCGAATTCATTCTTACGGAGTAGGCCGTTATTGACGAAAATGCATGTCAGATTGTCCCCGATTGCCCTGTCGAGTAGGACGGCGGCTACAGTGGAATCAACGCCTCCGCTGAGGCCGAGAATCACTTTTCCGTCTCCAATCTGCTCTCGAAGGGAGGCGACAGTACTCTCAATGAAAGAAGCCGGTGTCCAATCCCCCTTGCAGCGGCAGATTCCCTTCGCGAAATTCGAAAGAATCTTGGTGCCTTCTACAGTGTGGAAGACCTCCGGGTGGAACTGGACGGCGTAGGTGTCCTCTCCTTCTATATGGTAAGCAGCATTGACTACGTCCTCCGTGGAGGCAATCACCTCGCCTCCTTCCGGGAGAGCCGAGATTGTGTCTCCATGGGACATCCATACCTGCGAGACCTCGGCTACTCCCTTGAAAAGAGGGGAGTCGGGGCGTGTTACTTTCAGTACGGCACGACCGTATTCGCGGGCGATGGACCCTTCGACCTTGCCTCCGAAATGCTCTGCTATGAACTGGGCCCCATAGCATATTCCGAGGACCGGAAGGCGACCTTTTATGGCGCTGAGGTCAATCCAGGGGGCGTTTTTATCTCTTACCGAGCAGGGACTGCCGGAAAGTATGACTCCCTTTACAGACTCGTCTATCTCCGGTATTTTATTGTATGGGTAGATTTCGCAGAATACGCCGATTTCTCTCAGGCGCCGTCCGATCAGCTGTGTCACTTGGGAGCCCGAGTCAAGGATGAGTATTTTTTCAGTCATCTCCAGAAAGAATTAAGTTTACAAAAATATGAAAAAAATTGCGAGATTATCGCCCGAAATAAGTATTTTTGCAAGTTTTTAATAGATAGTGTATGGAAATCAGGAATATTGCGATCATCGCCCACGTTGACCACGGCAAAACCACCCTTGTTGACAGGATGATCTATCAGGCCAATCTGGTCCGCCGTCCCGAGGATCTCGGCAATCTAATTCTCGACAATAACGACCTCGAGCGCGAGAGAGGTATCACCATTCTTGCGAAGAATGTATCGGTAACCTATAAAGGGGTTAAGATTAACATCATCGATACTCCGGGACATAGCGATTTCGGCGGTGAGGTCGAAAGGGTCCTGAATATGGCGGACGGAGTCCTTCTCCTGGTCGATGCCTTCGAGGGCTGCATGCCCCAGACCCGTTTTGTCCTCCAGAAGGCAATCGAAATGGGTAAGAAGCCGGTCGTTGTCATCAATAAGGTAGATAAGCCTAATTGCCGCCCGGACGAGGTACAGGAAGAGGTTTTCGACCTTATGTTCAATCTCGGTGCGACCGAGGACCAGCTCGATTTCAAGACGGTCTACGGCAGTGCCAAACTGGGCTGGATGGGCCTTGACTGGAAGACTCCGACTGGAGATATCACCCCTCTTCTCGATACTATTCTCGAAGAGATTCCGGCTCCTCAGATGAATGAGGGCACCCCGCAGATGCTGATTTCCTCACTTGAGTATTCTCCGTACGTAGGCCGTATAGCTGTAGGCCGCATCACTCGCGGAACTCTCCGCACCGGGATGCAGGTGAGCCTTTGCAAGCGTTACGATGTTGTAGAGAAATCTAAGATAAAGCAGTTGATGGTCTTCGAGGGGCTTGGAAAGTCCAATGTCGATACAGTGGAGTGCGGCGACATCTGCGCAGTCGTTGGTGTCGATGGCTTCGAAATCGGAGATACGATCGCGGACTTTGAGAATCCTGAGGCCCTTCCTCCGATTGCCGTCGATGAGCCCACGATGTCCATGCTCTTTATGATCAATAATTCTCCTTTCTTCGGGAAGGACGGCAAATATGTCACATCCCGTCATATCAAGGAGCGTCTCGAGAGAGAGCTTGAGAAGAATCTCGCACTGAGGGTGAAGCCCGGGGTGAACGCCGATTCTTTCGTCGTCTATGGCCGTGGAGTCCTCCATCTTTCAGTCCTCATCGAGACAATGCGCCGCGAGGGATTCGAGCTGCAGGTCGGTCAGCCAAAGGTTCTCGACAAGACTATCGGCGGCCAGAGGTGCGAGCCTATTGAAGAGCTTTCCATCGAGGTGCCGGAGGAGTTCGTAGGTGCGGCTATAGAAATTTCCACAAGAAGGAAAGGCGCGCTTATCCGCATGGAACCGAGAGGGGACCGTACCCTCCTCGAGTTCGAAATCCCTACAAGGGGACTCATGGGACTCAGGAGCAATCTTCTTACCGCAACCCAGGGCGAGGCCGTTGTTGCGCATCGATTTAAGGATTACCAGCCATACAAGGGAGATATCGACATGAGAACCAATGGATCTTTGGTTTCTCTGGAGACTGGCGAAGCAATTGCTTACTCGATGAATAAGCTTCTCGATCGCGGCCGGTTCTTCGTAGAACCGGGCGAGGAGATTTACGGAGGCCAGGTTGTCGGCGAGCATACCAGGGAAAGGGATCTCAATATCAATATCTGCAAGACCAAGAAGCTCACCAACGTCAGGGCATCTGGTAGTGACGAAAAGGTCATTCTCCCTCCTGCAATCAAATTCTCCCTTGAGGAAGCGCTGGAGTATATCCAGGAGGATGAACTTGTGGAAATCACTCCGAACCATATGAGGATGCGCAAAATCCTCCTCGATCCTCTTGACAGGAAAAGAAATTCCGCTACTGAGGATTGACATTAGAAAAATTTTTATTACCTTTGCATCCCTTAATCTGTTTTCAGCCGGTTATGAAAGAAGATTTTATAATACCACTGAATGGATTGGCAGAAGGCCGGAGAGTTTTTTCGGTCCATGCCGGGAAAGAGTTCTTTGATGCTTTTGATAATTCGGAAATAATTGATGCAGACGTAGATGTCGAGGTTTCTGTCGAGAAATCAGGTCGTTATACAGGTCTTGACCTGGTGCTCTCAGGCACGTTGACTGTACCATGCGACAGATGTCTTGAAGATCTGGTCCTGCCGGTTGAGGCCGCTCCGCGTTTCAGCGTGAAATTCGGTGCCGAGCCTGAGTCCGAGGACAATCTCATGGAAGGCGAAAGAGAGATTCTCTTCCTTCCCGAGAGTGATACTGATCTCGATCTCAGTCAGATAATCTATGATTTCTCTTGCATTTCCATTCCGGTAAAGAGGGTCCACCCGGACGGCCTCTGCAACCCGGATACGGTTCGTTTCCTGAATTCCAAGGCCCAGGAGCCTCAGAAGGACGATGATAATCCCTTCGCTGCTCTGAAAGAACTTTTTGAGAAGAAATAATAATATTTAATAAAATATAACCATGGCACATCCGAAACATAAGCTTTCAAAGCAGAGACGTGACAAGAGAAGAACCCACGACTTCGCTCCTGTACCTACCCTCGCGACATGCCCTAACTGCGGTGCAACCGTTATGTACCACAGAGTATGCCCTGAGTGCGGTTACTACAGAGGTCGTCAGATCGTTGTCAAGAGCGCTGAATAATCATCAGTGTACTCTCTGAGGTAAGAATATTTGCGGCTCCGTAGTTCAACGGATAGAATGGAGGTTTCCTAAACCTTAGATAGCAGTTCGATTCTGCTCGGAGCTACATTTTTCTTCACGCCCGTCCTAAGTTAGGAGGGCTTTTTTTATGCCTTGTTCAAATATTTATGTATATTTGCATATTTGAGTTTCACCCCAAATCTGGCGATTTTACCACTCAAATGCAAAACGGATGAACAAGAAGGCGATCATAGCGGCGGTATCAGCCCTTGCAGCTCTTGCGGCAGTCACTCTCTGGCTGATGCTGAGCCTCTTTTCGGATAAAAAGCAAGAATCCAGGCCTACCCCTTCCTCGAAGGGACATGTTTCCGCTACTCTTTACGCCATTCCTTCAGACGCTGTAGTTGTCTTTTCTTTTGATGGCTCTTCCAAGGCGGAAAAGCTGCTTTCGGATTCGACCGGAGTGCTGAGAGCATTCATGGCTCCGGATACTCCTGTCTCGTTCATGCGCTATCTCTCATCGGTCAGCAGCATGCCGACAGCAGTGTCGCTCCATAATAGCGGCTCTCTTACTCCTCTTGTCGTCACCGAACTTGGTAAAACTGATTCGCTGACGATAGCATCTATCTCTCAAAAAGCCGAAGCTGTAGGGCTTGGAACTCGTTTTTTCGAAGGCAGGGGACTACTAATCGCATCCAAATCCGAGACCCTTCTCAGCACTTCTATCCGTCACCTCGAAACAGGAATGTCAGTGCTTGATTCGGAGGGATTCGAGGAAGCCCTTTCGAGGGTTGATTCCCATTGCAACATACTGATTTCCGGTCTCTATGCCGGTAAGATTTTCCAGGTCTATGCCCCATCTAAGAGAAGGGACTGGGCTGACTTTTTAAAAGCCTTCTCCGTGTGGACTTCTCTTGGAGTGGAAAGTGTCTCCGAGGATGGCTTTGTGCTCTCCGGCTCCGCTTCCGTCAGAGACGATAAATACCTTAGTTCATTCGTCTCTCAGGGTGATGCGCAACACTCTTTTGCAGAGATACTTCCGCCGTCTGTCTCACGAAGTGTATCCGTTGCTTTTTCTTCTCCCAAAGCCTATTTCGATGACCACTCGGTCTATTTTTCCGCTCGATACGGAAAGGTTGATATTTCGACCGAATGGTTGGAAAGGGCAGGTGTAAAAGAAGTGGCGGTAGCAGTGTTCCCCGAAGGCGATTCCGAGAGAAGAGTGACTCTTCTCAGAACAGGGAAAGACTTCAATATCAAGGGAGTAGTAAAAAACACTCATGAGAAGGATCTGAGAGTCCTTTTCGGAGAAGCCTTTGTTTCCGGGTCGGATTCCCTGATGACATCAGTCCGTGGCGGATGGACAGTTTTTGGTGACGCTCCTTCTCTCGAAGCCTTCTCATCCCTCTCGCTCTCCGGAGGTTCTCTCAAGGACAGGCTCTCTTCCGCTGATGCTGCTCCGTCAAAGCAGAGCGGAGCTGTAGCTTATATTTCTGCTGACGGCAATACTCTTTCAGAGGTTTTCTCAAAGCCGGTTGCCGATGCTTTGAAGATTTATGCCGGAGGAGTACCCCTATCTCCGGTAGTGGTGTCTGCAGGAATGGCAGACGGACTCCCGGCCATTTCCATTACGGTCAGGAAAACGAAGACAGACGCCCCTCTGGAGGCGATTCCGGTAGGCGGGGGACTCGTTATTCCGGAAGGCCCGTTCAAGGTTATGAATTCCTCTACGGGTAAGCAGAATACCCTTTATCAGAATTCCCACCTCTCAATCTGCCTTCAGGATGAAAATGGGAAGGACCAGTGGGGCATTCCTTTCAAAGAAAAAATCTGCGGGATGGTCCGCGACATTGACTTCTATAACAATGGCCGTATTCAGTTCCTTTTTGCCGCAGGTTCCAAGCTTTATCTTCTCGACAGGCTGGGAAGGATAGTTACGGGGTTCCCGGTTGATACGGGAAAAGCTATCGTTCTCGGGCCCGAGGTCTATGATTTCACCGGCTCGAAGGGTTACCGGGCGATGGTAATCCACGAAGATAATACTATAGAGCTATACAACCTCCATGGTCAAAAGCCCGAAGGGTGGAAAGGAATAGCACCTCAGGGGAGTATCTCCGGTATGCCGCAGCTTCAGGAGGTAGATTCGGTGAAATACTGGTTCGTCCCTACATCTGCGGGAATCAAAATCTACGGCTTCCTCGGAGGAGATCCTCTTTCCGATAAAGAGGCCGCAAAAATCATGAAACGTACTAAAACCAAATAAATCCTTTATGGAATTCAAATCAGTAAACAAAATCCTAGAGAACAGTCTCAGAACCAACTGGGACCGTCAGGCTCTCTCTAATTATCAAGGTACTACCTTGACATATAGGGATGTAGCCAGAAGGATAGCAAAGCTTCATATTGCCTTTGCCCAATGCGGGCTCCAAAAAGGCGACAAGGTGGCGATATGTTCTCGCAACCAGGCAAACTGGGGCGTGAGCTTTCTTGCGGCCATCACTTATGGAGCAGTAGCTGTCCCGATTCTCCACGAATTCAAACCGGGTAATATACATTATCTCGTCAATCACAGCGATGCACAGGTGCTCTTCGTTGATGAAGTAATCTGGGAAGGCCTTTCAGCAGAGGAAATGCCTGAGCTTAAGGTAGTTGTCCAGATCAATACCTTTAAGTTTCTGCATACCCAGAGCGAAGCCTATGCCAAAGTCAGGGAGCATCTGAATGAGTCTTTCGGTCGCAATTATCCCAATAATTTCGGCCCGGAAGATTTGAATTATTACGAGGATAAACCCGATGAGCTCGCAGTAATTAATTATACATCAGGTACTTCTGGCTTCTCTAAGGGAGTGATGATTCCTTATCGGGCGCTCTATTCCAATATGGAGTTCGCTACCAAGGATGCTGAGCCTCAGCTAAAGCCGGGGATGAATGTCGTCGCGATGCTGCCTTCTGCCCATATGTACGGAATGATGTTCGAGTTCCTCTTCGAGATGGCTATCGGAATGCATGTCCATTTCCTCAGCCGCGTCCCGAGCCCGAAGATCATAATGAACGCTTTCGCGGAGATCCATCCCGATATCATCATCGCAGTTCCTCTTATCATCGAAAAGGTCTATAAGTCTAAGCTTAAGCCGATTATCGATCGTAGCAAGATTGCAATGGGGCTTCCGGTCCTGGACCATATGATCAATAAGAAGTTCCTTACCGAGCTTACCAATTCCTTCGGCGGTCAGTTCGAGGAAGTCATACTGGGTGGCGCGGCATTCAATCCCGAAGTTGAGAAATTCCTGCATAGGATAGGCTTCCACTATACTGTCGGATATGGCATGACCGAATGCGCTCCGATTATCTGCTATGCCCATTGGGACAAGGTCAAAGTCGGTTCCTGCGGCCGTCCGGCCATGAATATGCAGATCAGGATTGATTCTGACGATCCGAGGAATATCCCCGGAGAGGTCCAGGTCTACGGGCCGAATGTTTGCCTTGGCTATTTCAAGAACGAGGCGGCGACCAAGGATCTTTTCACCGATGACGGGTGGATGAAGACAGGCGACATGGGTGTCATTGACGAAGACGGATACCTTTTCCTCCGCGGTCGCTCAAAGTGCATGATTCTCGGCCCCTCGGGTCAGAATATCTATCCCGAAGAGATAGAGGCGATAATCAACAGTTACAACTATGTTGTCGATTCTCTCGTAGTTGAGGAAGACGGAGCGTTGACCGCTTTGGTGTATCCGGATTATCATCAGGCGGAACTTGATGGCATGGACAGAGGGGCTTTGGAAAAGAAGCTCGAAGCTGCTCTTCCCGAGCTCAATAAGGTCCTTCCCAATTATTCTCATGTCAAGAAAGTCGAATTCATGCCTGAGGACTTCGAGAGGACCCCGAAGAAGAGTATCAAACGCTATCTATATCAGAGAAACTAATGGAAAAATTTGATCAGAGGTACATAGAGATGGCGCAGGTGTGGTCTCAGAATTCCTACTGCAAGCGCCGTAAGGTTGGAGCTCTTCTAGTAAAGGACAGAATGATAATCTCCGACGGATACAATGGGACTCCCTCAGGATTTGAGAACGTCTGCGAAGAAGATGGAGTGACAAAACCTTATGTCCTCCATGCCGAGGCAAATGCTATAACGAAGGTGGCCAAAAGCGGCAACAGCAGCGATGGAGCGACACTCTATGTGACCGCTTCGCCATGTCTGGAGTGCTCAAAACTGATCATTCAGGCAGGAATCAAGCGTGTTGTCTATCGAGACGAGTACAGGCTTACGGATGGGATAGATCTTCTCCGTCGTGCCGGTATCGAGGTCGAAAAAGTCGATTAGAAATGTCTCAAAACAAACACGACGCCCTTGTCCGGCTCATCCAAATCCTCCTCGGAGTGGTTTTGGGTGTGCTCCTGACGCTTTCTTATAATAAGTATCAGGAGAGCCGCCGCGGCATCAAGGTGATGGATGGTGAGTGGAGAAAGCTCAATCTTATTCTCGATGTCGTCGAGAAGAACTATGTCGATACGATCAATGCTTCTCAGATGACGGAAGCTGCAGTTACCGCCGCCCTCCATAAGCTCGACCCTCATTCCTTGTATATGCCCCCGGTGGAAAAGAAAGAATCCGAGAGTCAGCTTGCCGGCAATTTCGAGGGTATAGGCATACAGTTCAATGTTCCTAATGATACGGCAATTGTCCTTGAGGTCATTGCCGGAGGCCCTTCTGAGAAGGCCGGCCTAATGGTAGGGGACCGTCTGTTGAAGGTAGACGACAAGGTGATTGCAGGAGTCGGTTTCCCTCAGGACAGCATGGTCCGGAGGATGAAAGGCCCAGCGGGGACAAAAGTCAATATTACAGTCAAAAGAGGTCATGACGAGGTACCCTTCGAGATTACAAGAGGAAGGATCCCCGTTCACAGCGTGGATGCTCATTTCATGGTCAATGACACTACGGGCTATATCCGCGTCTCGAAGTTTGCTGCAACCACTTTTCCTGAGTTCATGGAGGCGGCTGTCGATCTTCGTGGCAAAGGGATGAAGAGTATAATTCTCGACCTTAGGGATAATTCCGGCGGATTCCTGGAGCAGGCAGCAGCTATCGCAAACGAATTCCTTTACAAGGGGGAGAAGATAGTCTACATTGAAGGGCGCCATAGAAAGAGACGCGATATCAATGCGGACGGCAATGGCTCGTTGCAGAAGTATGGCATCATTGTTCTCATCAATGAGAATAGCGCTTCCGCCTCTGAGATTCTTGCTGGAGCGATTCAGGATAATGACAGGGGAGTGATAATCGGGCGCCGCTCATTCGGAAAAGGACTCGTTCAGGAACCTGTCGATTTCTCAGATGGAAGTGGGTTGAGGCTCACCGTTGCAAGGTATTATACCCCTTCTGGAAGGTGTATCCAGAAGCCGTATTCAGATTACGATTACGACATTTATAATCGTTATACCGGAGGTGAAGTCTTCTCTGCTGACAGCGCCAAGCTCAACAAAGACGATGTCCACCTCACTCTCGGTGGCCGCAAGGTTTACGGTGGCGGAGGTATAATGCCGGATGTATTCGTTCCCATCGATACTACAAGGGCTTCTGCCTTCTTCGTCTCTTGCAATAAGAAGGCTACTCAGATGAGATATGCTTCGTCGGTGTTCGACAGGTATTTCAAGTCTCTCTCGGAAATAGATGATTATGAGACTCTTGACTCTTTCCTTAAGAGAGCCAATCTCCCTTCCGGCTTCAGAAGGTTTGCTTCCTCAAAAGACGGAATAGTCTGCTCCGATGAGGAGTATTCAAAGACTCTTCAATATCTGGAGCCTCAGTTGAATGCCCTCGTAGCCCGCTATTCAAAGCTTGGAGATAATGCCTTCTATAAGTATTATCTGCCGGTGGATGAAACCGTAAAGATAGCTCTCCAGACATCTCCAAATCCTCATTTTGAAAATGCAGGAAAGTAGCACAAAAACGGGTTTCAGAGTAGCAGCGATAGGTTTCCTTGTCCTATGTGCCTTGCTAATCTGCTACGGGGCGTTAAGAAAGAGTTTCAGATCATCTTCTGCGACGCCCCAGTATATTTTCCTCTTTATCGGGGATGGTATGGGCAATAGCCAGATCGCTGCAGCCGAATCTTACTTATCATATAAAGCCGGAAAGCTTGGGGGAGAGCAGCTTCTTTTTACTCAGTTCCCTTGTCTCGGCCTTATGACCACTTATTCGGCCGACCATCAGGTGACTTGTTCATCTGCCTCTGCGACAGCTTTTTCCAGCGGAGTTAAGACTAGGAACAACTATCTCGGTGTAGCCCCGGACGGTGCCCTGACAAGGCCATTTTCCCTCGATTTGAAGGAGGATGGTTACAAGATAGGCATCATTAGTTCGGTACCGATCAATCATGCGACTCCGGCGGCTTTTTATGCCCATAGCACTGATCGCTGGGGATACTATGATATCTCGCTGCAGCTTCCTTCATCCGGTTACGAGTTTTTCGCTTCCCCGGGCTTTGTGGACTTTTACGGCCGTGACGGAAAGCAAAGGAGTACCACCGATTATATTCAGGAAAAGGGCTATACGGTGTGCTGGGGCGAGGAAGATTTCCTTTCCAGGAAGGATAATGCGAATCGAATTATCCTTTGTCATGAGTCAATGAAAGATAAGTCCGTTTCGGATTATTCATTCGATTATGACAGTACCCAGGTCAGCCTTTCGAGGATGCTTGAGTTAGGTCTCAGCTATATCGGAGACAAGGATCCTTTCTTTTTCATGGTTGAAGGGGGAGAGATAGACTGGTTCGCTCATGAAAATACCGTTTTCCCAATGGTACGGGCTATCCGCCACATGGATGATGCCGTTGCAGTAGCGTATGAATTCTATAAAAAGCATCCCGACGAGACCCTGATCGTCGTGACTGCGGATCATGAGACCGGCGGCCTGGCTCTTGGCTATAATTACGATTGGGCCTTTTCGGTCCAGGATTGGGCGAAGCTCGAGCAAGAGTGGGCTGCAGAGAATTACAGGGATACCATGGACTTCGCAACCAGGCAATCTTTCCAAAGAGAATGCGGTTTCGGGTGGACTACCAATGAGCATACCGGAGCCCCTGTCCCGGTCTATGCCGTAGGCAAAGGGGCGGAAAGATTCAGGGGGAGGATAGATAATGCGGACATTCCGGAGCTTATCCTCGGGAAATCCCGCGAAAAATAGCTATATTTGCATGATATATTAATTATTCTTTATGGAAACAACTGTCAAAAGAACCAAAATCAAGGACTTACTTAAGAGTGAGCCCGGAATTGAGGTCCTGGCCAAAGGATGGGTGAGGACCAAGAGAGGAAATAAACAAGTGAAATTCATTGCCCTCAATGACGGTTCTACGATAAATAACATACAGATAGTCGCTGATACTTCCCTTTTTGATGAGGATCTTATCCGCCGTATCACAACCGGATCATCACTTGCTGTCCGCGGAGAACTCGTCGCATCCCTTGGAAGCGGCCAGGCCGTCGAAATCCAGGCAAAGGAGATTGAAATCTATGGTGAGTGCGACCCCATGCGCTATCCGCTTCAGAAAAAGGACACATCCCTTGAGTATCTTCGTTCCGTCGCCCATATGCGCCTTAGGACAAATACTTTCGGCGCTGTCCTCAGGGTCCGTAACGCTATGGCCTTCGCTATCCATAAGTTCTTCAATGAGAAGGGTTTCGTCTATCTCCATACCCCTCTTATCACCGAGTCTGATGCTGAGGGAGCTGGTGACATGTTCCAGGTCACAACACTCGACCTTGCCAATGTGCCGGTTGAGCATGGAAAAGTCGACTTCTCAAAGGATTTCTTCGGAAAGAAGACCTCCCTTACGGTTTCCGGTCAGCTTGAAGGTGAACTCGGAGCGACCGCGGTAGGAGAGATTTATACTTTCGGACCGACTTTCAGGGCTGAGAATTCCAATACCCCGCGCCACCTTGCAGAGTTCTGGATGATCGAGCCGGAAATGGCCTTCTATGATATCGAGGACAATATGGAGCTCGCAGAGGAATTTGTAAAATATCTTGTGCAGTATGCCCTTGACAATTGCATGGAGGACCTCAAGTTCCTTAATGACAAATACGACGAGGGGCTTATCGAGAGGCTTCGCAGTGTTATCGGAATCTCCTTTGAAAGAGTTACTTACACCAAGGCAGTCGAGATTCTCGAGGCTGCCGTCGCTTCCGGAGTTCAGTTCGAATATCCAGTCCATTGGGGCACGGATTTCCAGAGCGAGCACGAGCGATATCTTGTTGAGAAGCACTTCGGAAAGCCGGTTATTCTCATAGATTTCCCCAAGGATATCAAAGCCTTCTATATGAAGCAGAACGATGATGGAAAGACAGTGCGCGGTATGGATGTACTCTTCCCGAAGATCGGTGAGATCATAGGCGGATCAGAGAGAGAGGCTTCTCTTGAAAAGCTAGAAACCCGTATCGACGAGCTCGGAATGTCGAGGAAGAACCTCGAGTGGTATATTGATACCCGCCGCTATGGAACTGTTCCTCACAGCGGATTCGGCCTTGGATTCGAAAGGCTTCTCCTCTTCGTTACCGGAATGGCCAACATCCGTGACGTCATTCCTTTCCCAAGAACTCCCAAGAACGCTGAATTCTAGAATATCATGTTAGTTATCGGTATCGCAGGTGGCTCAGGATCAGGAAAGACCACCGTCGTAAGGGCAATAACCAAGCAACTTACCGGAAAGGTTGTTGTCGTCCCTCAGGACTCTTATTACAAGGACTCGTCCCATCTTCCGATGGAGGAGCGTCATAAGATCAATTTTGACCATCCTGATGCGATTGACTGGAAGCTTATGTGCCAGCAGATTCGTGAACTTCGCCACGGAAAGACCATAGAGCAGCCGGTTTATTCCTATATCACCTGCTCCCGCTCCCAGACGGAAACAGTGACGGTTGAGCCTGCGGAAGTAATTATCATTGAGGGAATTCTGATCTTTACTTGTAAGGAACTGAGGGATCAGATGGACATTAAAATCTTCGTGGATGCCGATGACGATGATCGCCTCATGAGAATTATTGTCCGGGATATCGCTGAGCGTGGAAGGACAATCTCTTCTGCAATCGATCACTATACCGAGACTGTAAAGCCGATGCACCTTCAGTTCATTGAGCCTTCCAAGCGCTACGCTGACATTATCGTTCCTCAGGGAGGCCACAATCAGGTAGCGATAGACATCATTGCGACAACGATTGAAAAAGCGATGTCTAAGATTAAATAGATTATGAAAAAGTTGACGCCCGATCAAAAAGCCGGACTATATATCACCGCGATTATTCATCTCGCGGTGATTATTGTTTTGCTTATCGGCGGCATTGGGTATCAACTTAAAAACGAGAATACCTTCGTTCTGGACTTCACCAAGCAGGAAGAGAAAGAGGAAATCGAGCGGTTGGAGGATCTCAAGCTTTCTGCCGCGCAAAAGCTTGAGGCCTTGATTGCCGCTTCCTCCGGAGTGCCGGTACGAAATGTGACGGTCAACCGCAGCTCTCAGCTCAAGGACGACCGAGGCACCAATGCTGAGGAACTATACCGTGAGGCGGAACGTCTTGCCCAGGAGCTTAAGGACGGGCAGAACCGGGCTCAAGAATCCCCGGAAGACTTCGCTGACCTCAATAAACCCGAACCAAAACAACAGGCGGAAAAGACCAAACCAAAGCCATACAGTGGCCCATCTGTCCTTTCATGGTCCCTCCCCGGTCGCAATGCAAGCAGCCTGCCGATACCTGCTTATCGCTGCATTGGTGCGGGCGAAGTGACGGTTATTATTGCAGTTAATAATCAGGGTCAGGTCATAAACGCCAAGGTCGACGACGGGGTATCTTCTTCGGACGGCTGCCTTCGCTCCTTTGCTATCCGCGCCGCCCGCCTCTCCCGCTTCTCTGCTTCTACCACTGCTCCTTCTCGACAGATGGGCACTATCACCT
>Ga0256404_1004531_pt1 | contig 26115 bp, 25 predicted proteins | sample RumenRJG_01DNA_FD_185990 | JGI IMG/M metagenome (GOLD analysis project Ga0256404, IMG submission 185990) | Bovine rumen microbial communities from Lethbridge, Alberta, Canada - RJG_01 | ecosystem: Host-associated > Mammals > Digestive system > Stomach > Rumen | place: Canada: Alberta | collected...
CGCCACGGGACCGACCGCATGGAGCTCGACGGCGAGCCGTTCCAGCAGCGCGTCCGCGAGGGCTTCCTGCGCCTCGCCGCCGAGGAGCCCGAGCGCGTGCGCGTGGTGAACGCGCATGGCGAGAAGCTCGAGGTCTACGCCCGCATGCGCGCCGAGCTCATCGACCTGTTCCCCGAGCTAGGGGAGGAAGCCGTCTGATGGCATCCCGCATCCCGACAGCCCTCTCGGTCCTCGCCGACCAGCCGCGCGTCCAAGGCTTCCTCGCCTCGGCGCTCGAGCAGGGCGTGGCCCACGCATACCTCTTCACGGGCGCGCCCGGAAGCGGCATGCAGGAGGCTGCCAAGGCGCTGGCGCAGTGCCTCGTCTGCCCCAACGGCGGCGACGGCACCTGTGACGAGTGCCGCCGCGTCGCGCGGCGCACCCACGCCGACGTGCGCTTCCTCGAGCCCACGGGCGTGTCCGGGTACCGCGTGGAGCAGGTGCGCGAGCTGATCGACGACTGCATGCGCGCGCCGATCCGCTCCGCGTGGAAGGTCTACGTGCTCGACCGCGCCGACACCCTGCGCGATGCGTCCGCGAACGCGCTGCTCAAGACCATCGAGGAACCGCCCGCGGGTGTGGTGTTCATCCTCATCGCCACCTCCGCCGAGTCGGTCCTGCCCACCATCGCCTCGCGCTGCCAGGTCGTGCCGTTCCGCGTGGTCGCGCCCGATGCGGCCATGGCGTCGGTCATGCGCGCGACGGGCGCCCAGGCGTGGGAGGCCAGGCTCGCGCTCGCCATCGCGCGCACTCCACGCGAAGCTGCGGAGTTCCTCAACGCACCGTCCCGCCGCGAGGCGCGCCGCAAGGTGGTCCGCACGCTGGCGGGTCTCGCCGACGACGACTCCTGGGACGTGCTGCTCGCCGCCAAGGATCTCGCCGAGGCCGCGCGCATCCCGCTCGAGGACGTGCGCGAGGCCCAGAAGGCCGCAACCGAGCAGGCCGGGGAGTTCCTCTCCGCCAGCGCGATGCGCAGCATGGAGGACGCCAACAAGCGCGCCCTCACGGCCCGCGAGCGCGCCGGCATGCTCGAGCTCCTCTCCGCGGGGGAGTCCGTCCTGCGCGACGTGCTGATCCGCTGCAGCGGGATCGAGGAGGATATCGTCAACGAGGACGCGTCCGACAAGATCGCGCGCATGGCCGCGCGGACCGAGACGGAGCGCGTCGTGGGCGCATTGGCGCTGTGCCGCGAGGCGGCGGCCAAGCTCGATGCGCATGTTTCGCCGCAGCTGGTCCTGGAGGACTGGCTGCTCGCCATAAAGGAGGCTCTGTAATGCCCACCATCATCCCGGTCCGCTTCGCCTACGCCTCGCGCGACCTGTGGTTCGACCCGGTCGAGACGGGCGCGGTCGAAGGCGACCACGTCATCTGCTCCACCGAGCGGGGAACCGAGATCGGCCTCGCCACCGGCGAGCCGCGCGAGGTCAGCGACGAGGAGTTCGCCGCCATGACCGATGGCGCCACGCTCAAGCCGGTCGTCCGCGTGGCCGACGATGCCGACCTCGCCCGCGCCGAGGAGCTCGCCGCCCAGGGCGAGGAGGCCATGCCCACGTTCCGCCGCTGCATCGAGGCGGGCGGGCTCGACATGAAGCCCGTCGGCGTCGAGTACCTCTTCGGCGGCGACAAGGTCGTGTGCTACTTCGCCGCAGAGGACCGCGTCGACTTCCGCCAGCTCGTGCGCGACCTGTCCCGCGAGCTGCACGCGCGCATCGACATGCGCCAGATCGGCGTGCGCGAGGAATCCGCGTTCATCGGCGGCTACGGCCACTGCGGCCAGGAGCTGTGCTGCGCCCGCTTCGGCCTGGCCTTCGAGCCGGTCTCGATCCGCATGGCCAAGGAGCAGGACCTGCCGCTCAACTCCACCAAGATCTCCGGCGCGTGCGGCCGCCTCATGTGCTGCCTGCGCTACGAGTTCGAGGCGTACCGCGACTTCAAGAGCCGCGCGCCGAAGCACAACGCCGTCATCGAGACGCCGCTCGGCATGGGCAAGATCATCGAGTACGACACGCCCAAGGAGCAGATCGCGCTGCGCCTCGAGAACGGCAAGGTCGTGCGCGTCGCGCTCGCCGACATGGTCGCGAGCGAAGCCGCGGTCAAGAAGAGCGAGGACCTGGGCTGCGCCTGCAGGCCGGACACCGTCACGCGCGCGGCGCTCGAGAAGCTCCAGAGCCCCGACGTGCAGATGGCGCTCGCCGAGCTCGACCGCAAGAACGGTATCGTGCCCGAGGACGAGGTCTTCGACAGCTCCGACATCTTCGTCGAGGCCAAGCCGCGCCGCCGTTCGCGCGCCGCGAAGGCCGAGGCCGCGGAGGTCGAGGAGGCCGCTGCGCCCGCGCCCAAGCACGCGAAGGCAGCGAAGCCCGTCGCCAAGGGCGAGAAGACCGACAAGGATGCCGCCGAGCCCAAGCCGCGCCGCCGCCGCAAGAAGGCGGGCACCGCTGCCGTCGAGCCCGATATCGTCGAGGCTGCGCCCGTCGAGGCCGAGGCCACGGCGACGCGCCGCCGCAGGCGCCACAAGAGCGCCGAGGGTGCGCCTGAGGCCGCCGCTCCCGCCGCCGAGAAGGCCGCGGAGGCGCCGACGCCCGTGCGCCGCTCCCGCAAGCCCGGCGACAAGGGCGGAGCCGCCCGCCGCTCCGCCGCTGCAGCTCCCGCAGCACCCACTGCGGGCAACGCCGAGGCCGGCGGCGAGGCTGCCAAGAAGAAGCGCCGCCGCCGCGGAAGCCGCGGCCGCGGTGGCAAGGGCCAGTCCGGCGAGCAGGCCGGCGAGTAGGGGATTGCGATGTTCGGGCTCAAGACCGAGGGCGCGTTCGACTCCGCGCACTTCCTCACCGACTACTACGGCAAGTGCGAGAACCTGCACGGCCACCGCTGGCGCGTGACGGTCTACCTCGCGCAGGAGGGCCTGCAGGAGGAGGGCACCATGCGCGACATGGTGCTCGACTTCGGCGTCTTCAAGCGCCAGGTCCGCGAGCTGTGCGACGAGTTCGACCACACCTTCCTCGTGGAGGAGGGGTCGCTCAAGCCCGCCACCATCGCGGCGCTCGAGGCCGAGGGCTTCACGCTGAAGATCCTGCCGTTCCGCACCACCGCCGAGAACCTCGCGCGCTGCTTCGCGGAGCGCCTCATCGCCGCGGGCCTGCCCGTGTGCCAGATCGACATGTACGAGACGCCCAACAACTGCGCGACCTACTACGTGTCCTGATCGCCAACCGCGTTTTGGGGACGGTTCCTTTTTCGCGGTTTTCCGCGCTTTCGGGACGGTTCCAAAAACGCGGAAAACCGCGAAAAAAGGAACCGTCCCCAAAGCGCGGTGCAGGAGAGGAGGAGTGACATGCTTTCCGTTTGCGGCACGCCCATAGGCAACCTCTCGGATGCCTCACCGCGGCTCGTCGAGACCCTCTCGCGCGCCGATGTCGTGTGCTGCGAGGACACGCGCGTCACCGCCAAGCTGCTCGCGCACTTCGGCATCCGCGCCGCCACGCTGCGCTGCGATGAGAACGTGATCGAGGCCCGCATCCCCGAGCTGCTCGCGCGGCTCGAGGCGGGGGAGCGCGTCGCGTTCGTCTCCGACGCGGGCATGCCCTGCATCTCCGACCCCGGCCAGCAGCTCGTCGACGCCGCGCTCGACGCGGGGCTCGACGTCGAGGTGGTTCCGGGACCGAGCGCCGTCTCGTCCGCGCTTGCCCGTTCGGGCCTCTCAGCTGCGCATTTCTTCTTCGAGGGGTTCCTGCCGCGCAAGGCGGGAGCGCAGAAGGCGCGTCTCGCCGAGCTCGCGCGCATTCCCGGCACGCTCGTGATCTACGAGTCGCCGCATCGCGCAGCCGAGACCATCGCGCGCATCGCCGAGGTCATGCCCGGACGGCGCGTCGCGCTTGTCCGCGAGCTGACCAAGCTGCATGAGGAGGTCGTGCGCGGAACCGCCGCCGACGTCGCGGCCGAGCTCGCCGAGCGCGGAGAGGTGCGCGGCGAGTGCGTCATCGTGGTGGAGGAGGGCGGCGGGTCCGACGTCGCTTCCGGCCCCGAGCTGCCGCTCGACGACGCCATCGCCGCGGGGCTCGCAGCGGGCGAGTCCAAGAGCGCGCTGGCCAAGCGCCTGGCGCGCGTCTACGGCATGCCGAAGGGCGACGTCTACGCCCGCGTGCTGGAGCTCGCATGATGGACGCCTCGAACATCAAGCTGCTCGCGTTCGACATGGACGGCACCGCGCTCAACGACGCGGGCAAGGTGACCGACCGCACGCGGGCGGCGCTGCAGGCGGCGGCCGACAAGGGCATCATGCTCGTGCCGGCGACGGGCCGTGGCTTCGCGCTCCTGCGCGACGAGACGCTCGGCATCCACGACATCGACTACGCCATCTCCGCGAACGGCGCCATCCTCTATGAATACGCGACGTCGACCGAGCTCATGCGTGCCATGATTCCGTGGGCGCTCGCGGCAGACCTCGTGGACGACCTCGACAGCCGCGAGGTCAAGTTCTACCTGCAGCTCGGCGACGAGAACAGCAGCTATTACGGCAGCCTCTACGACTTCGAGCTGTTCGCACCGCTCGAGGGCAAGCGCGTGTGGCGCGACAACCTCGAGCCGGACCTCGCGGGCAAGCTCCGGGAGATGAAGGTCGACGTTGCGAAGATCGGCGTCGTGTACCGCTGGTGGGAGCGCGACCTCGCAGCCGGCATGGCGCATATCGCGGAGCGCTATCCCAGCCTGCGCGCGTTCCGCGCCGAGCGCGAGAGCATCGAGATCTGCGACCGCGGCGTCTCGAAGGGCCGTGCGCTCGAGCAGCTGTGCCGCCGGCTCGGCATCGCGCCGGAGGACGTATGCGCGGTGGGCGACAACGGCAACGACGTGTCGATGATCGCGAACGTGGGGCTCGGCGTGGCGATGGCGAACGGCATGGACGAGGCGAAGGCCGTCGCGCGCGTGGTGACCGAGCGCACGAACGACGAGGACGGCCTCGCGGACTTCATCGAGCGGGTTCTCCTGTAGCGGGCTGCTCGGGCTGGCGAAGCTGCTTGCCGAGTTCGTCGGCGAGCTGCGGGAACAGCGCCTCGACGGTCGCATCGACGTTCTTCTTCTTGAGCTCGCACTCCCAGATGGTGTGGACGGTCCAGCCGTCGGATTCGAGCTTCTCGCGTACCTCGCGGTCACGCTCCTGGTTGCGCTCGAACTTGGCGGTCCAGTATTCGACGTTGGTCTTGGGGACCGTGAGCTTGCAGTGCGGGCAGCGGTGCCAGAAGCAGCCGTTCACGAACACCGCGACCTTCTTGCCCGGCCAGCACACATCGGGATGCCCGGGCACCTTCCACTGCAGGCGGTAGCCGGTGAGGCCGTGCGACCGCAGCAGCGTGCGCAGCACCAGCTCGGGCTTGGTGTTCGCGCGCTTGTTGCCCTGCATGCTCTTGTGGACGGCCTCGCTGACCATGGGCACCCTTCTAAAGCGGCTCTTCCGCCCTCAAGGATACCCCTTGGCCACCCGCCGCGTCGCAAAATGTCTGTGGTGATGCAGGAACTCGGGCCTCATGCGACTAGCACGGATAGAGAATGAATATTGATATTTGAATATCCAGATTCATGCATAGAAATCAGCGGACAACTTTTGACGGCGTGATTCTTGCATCATCAGGGACATTTCGGTGCAACGAGCGCCATGACCGTTGCCAAAACAGCGCGCTGAGCGGGCAGAATCCGCGTGGATAAGGGCCCCAACGCTATAATCGAACTGTTATCAGCATCTCGGAACGCCCAGGAGAAGCCCATGGCCACGCCCTACAACGGACCTGCACCCTACGCGTTCGTCTCGTACTCGCACGTGGACCGCGTGCGCGTGGAAGCGTGGCTCGACCTGCTCGAATCGATCGGCTGCCGCATGTGGTTCGACGAGGGCCTCACGCTTTCCCAAGAGTGGAACGACGAACTCGCCGCCAAGGTGAGCGGCTCCTCGTTCGTGTTCTTCTTCGCGTCGAAGGACTCGGTCAAGAGCAAGGTCGCGCGCCGCGAGCTCAGCCACGCCGACCGCCACGGCATCGCCGTGCTGCCCATCTCGCTCGACGGCTACGAGCTGCCCGACGGCCTCCAGTTCATGCTCGACAAGCAGCTCGTGCGCGATGACATCGACCCCAAGGAAGCCCTCTCGAAGATCCGCAAAGACCTGCCCGACGAGCTGTTCGGCGTCGAGACGTACACCTTCGGCTCGGAGGCGCAGCTCAAGCGCGCGTGGTACATCGCGAGCGGCAAGGCGAAGAAGGCGCGTCGGATCATCGTCGCGTCCGCGCTCGCCGTGGCGGCGGCTGCGATCCTGGGGCTCGGCCTCACGCTGGGACGCAACGAGGCGGCGACGACCCTCCAGAGCATGCAGGCCGAACCCACGCCCGCCGCGCTCGACGTCTACGCGTCGACGCTCACGGGCTACCACATGGCGGGCAACTACCAGACCGTCGACCATCTGCCCGAGGAGCAGAGCGAGTACACGGTGAGCGAGGCATTCTCGATCACGAGCTTCATCGAGAACACCGGCGACGAGGGCGCGTTCGTCGAGTCCACGCGCATGGACATCCTCTCGATCGAGCCGGTCGAGGAACCCGTCGTCCTGACGGACGTCGGCATGGTGGGCAACGACTTCTACGTCTTCGCGATGAACGACGGCTGGGGCGACGCGGACGAGCCCCTCGAGCTCGCGGCGTTCAACTCCAAGACGGGGGAGGAGATCCCCTTCGACAGCATCTGCTCCGAGGTCGATATCGCACCGTCGATCGTGCTCCCCTCGGGCTGCGTGAACCGCGTGGCGCGCCTCTCCTTCGACCTCGAGAAGTTCGCCGCCAACGCGGGCGAGAGCGTCTTCGGCGATGCCGAGGTCGTCATCAGGAAGCGGCTCGAGGACGGCTCCTGGAGCTACGGCTGGACGGTCGTCTACTCCGCACACGACGGCCTTTACATCTTCTGGCCGGGCATCGGCGACGGCAGCGACTACTCGATCACGCTGTTCGCGCTGCTCGACGTCGACCAGAACCCCTCGAGCATCATCTTCACGGGCGCGGAGGCGAATCCGCTGATAAACGGCACATTCCGCGTCGAGACGGTCGTTGCGCCCACGCGCTCGTGCCACCTCCAGGTGCGCAACGTCTTCACGGTCACGGGCCAGGAGAATCCCGTCCAGACCGAGGTCTACGACGTCAAGGTGATCGTGCCGCGCTACGAGACCAACGGCGTCTTCTACCGCACGGGCATGCTCACGCGCCAGCTGCTCGAGGACCCCGACGCGTCGATGATGTACTACACGGAGCTCGCCCAGCCATACCGCTACGATCCGACATCAATCCTCGAGAACCACAGCTAATCCTGCGACGGGACGATCTCGATCCTGCCATCGAGCGCTCTGACGATGCGCTCCAACGTTTTGACGGAGGGATTTCCCCTTCCGCGCTCAAGCTTCGAGATATCTCCCTGGTCGATGCCCGTCATGCGTGCGAGTTCCTTCTGGGAGATGCCCCGCAGCGCGCGGAGCCCGCGGACGCTCTCGCCGATGGCGATAACCGATGAGGGCTCCTCTTTGCCGACGAGCGTCCCCTCCTGGTAGATGGTCTCGATGTCGAGGTCGAGATCGAGATCGTCGGTCCAGATGACACCGTATCCTCCGACGAGTTTTCCTGTGCGGAAAAGATCCCAGTCCTTGAGGGCAACCAGCTGCCCGTGCTTTCCGAAGAGCGACGAAACGTCGTACTGCTTGACGCAGCCATCTTGGAACTCTGCCCGCAGGATGGTGTTCTGGATGAACTCGATGTTGGTTGCCTTATGGAACATGCTATTCAAGCGGCGGGAGCTCCCGATACGTCTCGGTCTCCCACATCTCCTAATCTTCTGAGCGATTTGTACCTCTAATAATATGGGATATATCCCAATTGTCAAGACCGAAAACTCGCTACGCTGAGAGGGTCCCGTACGCCACCAAAACCTCCAGCGAAGCCCAGCACGGTATACTGAAAGCGGTTCACGAATCGGCAGCTGCATGCAATCCGGGGGGCGCACGATGATCTTCATCAGCTACAGCAGGAAGAACATGGAGGCCGCCCGGGCGGTGCGCAGCGTGCTCCAGGCAAACGGCCTGAGCGTCTGGATGGACGAGAACTCGATCGTCGTCGGAACGGACTACGCCGACCGCATCCCGGCCGCCATCGAGGCATGCACGGCGTTCGTGCTGGTGCTCTCGCAGGAATCCATGATGTCGGCTTGGGTGCGCAAGGAGCTCGACACCGCGCTGCTCATGGAGAAGCCCATCCTGCCCATCCACATCGACAAATCCAATATCAGCCGCGCCTACACCTTCATGCTCTCGGGCATCCAGTTCGTCGAGGCGAGCGGAAACTCGGCCGATGCGTACAAGAGGCTCGTATCCCGCGCCAAGGCGCTCGAAGCCGAGGCGGAAGGCAGTGCTGCCGATGCCCCCGCGGGTCCATCCCAGAAGAAGGGTCTGCTGGATCTGCTCGGGTTCGGCGCCAAGAAGAAGCCCGCCGCCGTACCCGAGAGCGCAGCCCTGAAGTCGCAGCTGAAACCCGTGGACTACTCCAAGGAGATCGAAGCGCTCTGCCAGCGGGTGGCGGAGCTGGACGCGATCTACGATGGCATGAGCCCCAGCACGTTCGGCTCCCAGACCAGCCGGTTCAGGGAGCGCCTCGCCAGGGGAGAGGTGCTCGAGTCGATGATGCCCGAGGCCATCGCGACCATGTGGCACGCGTACGGCCGTGCAAGCACCTCGACGCTCAACGCGGCGATCGCGCTCTTCAAGGGCATGGCGGTCGACGTCGATGCGGGCGATCCCCTGGACGTGCCTATAGCCTTCGCAGCCTACGCCTATGCGCTCGAGGGCAAGGGCGTGCACGCGGTCTTCGAGACCGAGGAGGCCGCCCGCCGCGCATGCAGGTATTTCGCAAGGCCGTTCGAGCGTCTGGGCATCAGCACCGCGGTCGTCGGCAGGAAAGACTCCTCCGACGACAAACGCGCTGCATACGCAGCCGATGTGACCTTCGGCTCGTATGCCACCTTCGTCCTCGATTACCTGAGCGACAACACCGTGGGCAGCTCTGTCCGGCGCGTGCAACGCGGACTCGCCATCGCCCTGATCAACGACGTGGACCGTGTCCTCATCGATTTTGCGAGCATGCCCTGCACGATCACGACGTCCAAAGGGGACGGAATCGCCTCGTGCGCTGCCTGCGACTTCTTCCGCATGTACGACCTGATCGGCGGCATCTCAACGACGGCCGAGGAGGCTGCCGACGATCTCCGCGCCGTCTACCGCATGCCGTTCTTCAAGGCAGGCGGAAGGCAGAAACCCCTCGGGAAGAATGATGACGAGGTGTTCATCACCGACGAGGGACGGTGGAAGGCGGTCGCGCGTCGCGCAGGGGAGAAGGCTAGGGAAGGCCATCCCGTGATCATCGAGATCAGCAGGGAGTTCAGCGCTGACGTAGAGCGCCTGATGTCTCTACGGCGCGGGGTGGACTTCGAAATAGACGATCGTGTCGCCGTTGTCGATGGAGCGGACCCGAAGCGAGATGCCACCGTCCTGTCACGTGCGGGCGAGAGGGGCTCGGTGACCATCATCGTCGATGATGCCGCAGATGGCGTGCCCATCCTGCCCAAGAACGCAGACCTTTACGCCATCGCGACCGAGCACCACATGGACGGCCGCCATGACCGTCGCTTCGAGGATCTTATCGCTGCGAACGGGCCGGATGCGGAGCTGCGCCACATGCTCTCCCTGGACGACCATCTGGTTGAGGCTACCAGCAGCGACTTCATGACGACCATCAAGCAGCAGTCACGCAAGCTGGGTGTTGGAGAAGACGATCCGATAGCCGCGCCCATGCTTACGCGTTCCATCGCGAGCGGGCAGAAGTCGGTCGAGAAGGTCGAGCGTCTCGCGCTCAGGCGCTGGATCGAGCTCGAGAGCCCCATCAACTGGCAGCAGCAGTACATCTACGAGCTGCGCAACCAGTGCGTCGACCGTATCGAGATGGGCGAGCTCGCACGCGGCTTCTTCGCGCAGTTCGCGGAGAACGTCGTGCGCGCTGCGTGCCCCGAAGGCGAGCCGCGTTCGCGGTGGAACCTGGGCGTGCTCAACGCCGAATGCGCCAAGCTGGGAAGCGATGCTCCGATTCCGTTCTTCAGCAGCGCCGAGTCCCGCGACCACGTGCTCGAGATGATGCGCGGATGGATGGACGAGGCCCTCAACCGGAAGGCCGAGGAGCTGGGCTTGGACCAGCAGTACCTTGACGAGCTGCTCGGACGCGCCATGGTCATGTGCATCGACAGGGAATGGCCCCTCCATCGCAAGCAGCTCCAGATGATGATGGACCGCGTCAAGCGGCCGAGTCTGGACAACGACGCCGCGTGGGTCCACACGATCGAGCAGTTCAAGACCGAGATCGGCAAGCCCTTCGCCGAGCTCCAGGACAGGATCTACCGAGAGTATGTCTCGGCCGTCCTCGGCCTCAGCGTGAAGCCGAGGGAATCGCAGCAGGGGACCGTACGGACGGGGTCGTCCGATAGGGCTTCATCGGACAATCCGTATCGCGGCGTCCGGCCCAACGACCTGTGCCCGTGCGGCAGCGGCAAGAAGTTCAAAGCCTGCCACGGCAGGTCGAAAGAGAACGCATGACCTCCCTGACCGAGCAGGCGTTCGCCGAGACGTACGTGCGCAAGGACCGCCGCGATCGGCTGCTGCACGAGCTGTTAAACCCCAGGAAGCGCTCCCGCGGGCTCGACCGGTTCTGCCATGGCGCGGCCGACCTGCTCGACCCCGCGCGCATCACGCTCGCGGGACCCGGCCTGGAGCACGACGCCGCATTCAGCGCCTTCGTCGACGCGCACGCCTCCGAGACATGCCGGATCTTCTCGCCCGACGGCGGGATCGACGGCTTGGAGCTCCCGCTTGCCGAGGCGGTCGAGCGGTGCGTCGCGTGCCTCGACGCGTCCATCATCATGGGCGGCAGCTTCGCCGTCGTGCGCGCCGAGGCATGGAAGGGCGGCACGGACATGTGGCTGCTCGAGCAGGGGAGGCCGGTATGATCAAGCCCATCATGACCCAAACGTTCTTCCTCAAGCGTCCGAGCACTGCCGCAAACGCCGGCGACCTCGAGATCGCGCGCGACCTGGCGGAAACGCTCGAGGCGCACCGCGCCACGTGCGCGGGCATGGCGGCCAACATGATCGGGCAGCTCAAGCGCATCATCGTCGTGGTCGATGACGACGGCTCCATCCTCGTGATGCTCAACCCCGAGATCGTGCACGCGACCGGCCCCTACACCACGAGCGAGGGCTGCCTGTCGCTGCCGGGCGTGCGCGAGACGACCCGCTTCCAGCGCATTCTGGTGTCGTACGAGGACACGCTCATGCGCAGCTGCGAGCGCACGTTCAGGGGGTTCGTGGCGCAGGCGGTCCAGCATGAGATCGACCACTGCAACGGCGTGCTGATCTGACAGAGAAGGCAGCTTCCATCAGAGCCCGTTTGTTGTACACTTTCACAAACAACCCGATTTGAAGGACGATGAGATGGATCTCAACGAGAAGAAGCTCGCGTTGTTCGATGCGCATCTCAGCCACAAGGGCTTGCAGCATCTTGTCGACACGGCAGCAGGTCTTCTCGGCAATCCCATCTTCATGGCCGATCTCAGCATGGGCATCGTGTTCAAGAGCTCGGACATGGGGTCCGGCGAACTCGATTTCTCCGCTGAGAATGACCTAGAACGGCAGCTCTCATTGGCAAAACAGGCTGCAGACGCGGGCTACCTCGACTGGATCTACCATCACGACGAGCCTGTTATCGGCACATTCGAGGGCCAACCCCGCTATCTCTCCGCGCGTGTGCGCGATGGAGTGCAGGTGCTCGGCCACGTGGTTGTGTCAGAGGCAGGCAGACCGTTCGATGAAAGCGACAAAGAGCTGTTGCCGGTGGTATGCCAGACCATCGCATTCGAGCTGAGGCGCGTGCGTCAGAACGACACGTCGTCCGTTGAATATGGCCCGCTGCTGGAAGAGCTGCTTGCCGGCGTCTCCATGGACGAGGGCATCATTCGCAAGCGTATGTCCTCGATGGGGCATACGCTGCCGGCAACCCTGCGCGTGCTTCTCTTCAGGCCGGTCGAAGCAACAAAAACCATCTCGCTGGCCTACCTGCGCTCGCAGCTCTTGCACTGCTTCCACGGCTCCATCGGCATCGTGCGCGAAGGCGAGGTAGTTCATATCGTCGATGGATCGATAAGCGTCGACAAGCTCGACGAGAGGCTGCGCTCCCACGTCTATACGGGCGGCCTTGCAGTGGGCTCGAGCTGGGAGACGCGCGGGCTCGCCAAACTCCGCAGCGCATATGATCAGGCCGACGCGGCAATCAGGCTGCAGGGCAATGCGGCTAGAAGCCTGATTTGCCCTTACGACGACGTCATCGTTGCCCACGCGGGAAAGCTCGCGTTTTCCACGCGCGAGGGCATGGTTGATGCACTCGTATTGCCGCAGCTCAGAGTCCTTATGGAGTTCGATGACCGCGACGGAACGGACTACGTTGAGAGCCTTGCTGCATACCTCAACTCGGGCCGCAGCGTGGCGAAGGCGGCGCAGACGCTGCACGTGCATAAGAACTCGATCTACTATCGCTTGCAGAGGATAAGGGAGCTTGCGGGCATCGATGTGGAAGATGAGCGCACATGCTTCCTCTCGCAGTTCTCGCTGGCGCTCATGGGCATGGGTCCAAAGGCAAGCTTTTAGAAAATCTTCTAAATCTCAGGACGATACTCTGTGTTCTAGAACGTAGCTGGAACGCACTGTCGCACATAAGCTTTTCCCAGGGTGGTTATGCCGCCGTCCAGCACCAATGCGAATAAGGAGGAGCTATGCCCGATAATGCCCATGTCCTGCCTTTCGACCCTTGGCATCCCATTCCCAATCCGCCGGCGGCAAGCTACTCACTGTCGCTTTCCATGCACATCTCCCCCTATGAGTACACCAACTGGCGTGATGAGACCATCTCTTGGAAAACCACGTGCTACCTGCATGCGGGTCTCAATCCCACTGACACCTACAAGGTCCGCGGCGAGCGCGTGCTGGACTTCCTCTCCAAAGTGTGCGCCACCAATATGGAGCACTTCGAGGTGGGCCGCATCAAGCACGGCCTGTGCCTCGACGAGCAGGGCCGCGTGCTCACCGACGGCGTCATGATGCGCACCGCCGATGACGAGGTGACTACCTACTGGATGGTTCCCATCCTCAACTTCTATCTCGACACCAAGTATGGCGAGGAGTACGGCGTCACTGGCGAGCTCGTCACCAACGAGGTATTCCTGTTCCAGATTGGCGGCCCGGTGTCGCTGGATGTGATCGAGGCTGCAACTGGCGAGGATTTCCACGATCTCAAGCACCTGCGCTATCGCGACTCCACGATCTGCGGCTATCCCGTTCAGATTTGCCGCGTGGGCATGGCGGGAACCCTCGCCTACGAGGTTCACGGCGCCATTCAGAACGCGCACGAGATCTATGCCAAGCTCTGGGAAGTGGGCCAGCCCCTCGGCATGCGCCGCTTGGGCTCGCACTGCTATCCCATGAACCATGCCGAGAACGGCTTCCCGCAGCTCAAGGTGCATTTCCTGGAGCCGCGCACGCAAATCGAGGGACTCATGGAATATCTCCAGACCACGCCCGGCATGGAGTTCCAGATCATGACCTGCAATGAGAACGGCTTCATCCTCGACGGCTCGGCGGCAGACGACCGCACCGCGTTCTTCCACAACCCCTACGAGTTCGGCTGGGGCCGCATGATCCATCTGGACCACGACTTCATCGGCCGTGAGGCGGCGGAGCGCATTGCCGCCGACCCCGGCACGCGTCGCATCGTGACCTACGAGTGGAACGCCGACGACATCGCAGAGGTCTTCGCGAGCCAGTTTCGCGGAACGGGCGAGGAGCCTTTCAAGCCCATCGAGAGCCCCAGCGACGTGGAGTTCTGGATGAGTCCCTTCGTTCACCACGACTACGTGCTGGACGACGAAGGCAACATCATCGGCACCTCGTTCGGCCGTCAGAACGCCTGCTACTTCCAGCGCATGATCTCGATTGGCTGCGTGGATCCGGCATTTGCAGCCGAGGGCAGCGAGGTTTACATCATGTGGGGCAACCCCGGCCAGCGCCAGAAGAAGATTCGCGCCAAGATCGCGCGCTATCCGTACAACAACGTGATGCGCTCCGATTCCACGGACCTGAGCAAGCTTTAGGTCTCGTAAAAAACTCGTTCATATCAACGCAAGCCAGAAGGGAAGTATTATGTCCGCACCGCAGATCAAGCCCAGCCCATTCGCCCAGAATCTCGTTCCGCGCAACACCACGTTCTCCAGCCACGAGGGCTTTCTTTTGCCCATGGCCGATGGACTCTTCCCGCTGCAGCCGTTCTCCTACACCGGCTGGATGGACGAGAACCTCAGCTGGCATGAGACCAGCTACATCCACGGCGGCCTCAACCCCGCGATGAATTATATGATCCACGGCATTGAGTACCTCGACCTTATGACCGCCGCAAGCGTGAACACCTTCAAGAACTTCCCCGTGGGCAAGGCGCGCCACGTCATCGTATGCCTACCCAACGGCAAAATCATGCAGGACGGTATCGTTATGCGCTTGGCCGAGGACACGTTCTACTCGATGTTCCTGCCCGACCCCGTCATGCTCAACCATGTCTTCTTCGAGGATCGTTTCAACGTGACCTCGGAGGACTGTACCGAGAGCCGTTTCTTCTACCAGATGTGCGGTCCGCGCTCGCTCGAAATCGTGGAGCAGGCAACGCGCACCGACCTGCATGACCTGGGCTTCATGTGGATTCGCCAGGGTCTCACCATCGCCGGACACGAGGTCTTCGTGCTGCGCACCGGCATGGCAGGCACCCTGGGCTACGAGATCCACGGCCTTACCGAGGATTGCCTCGACGTGCTGGAAGAGGTGCTGCGCGTGGGCGAACCCTACGGCATCCGCCAGCTAGGCAAGCTCCCGTATGTGATGTGCCATGCCGAGGGCTCGATTCCGCAGGGCACCGAGCACTACGCATTCCCCATCCCGGGCGTGGAATGGAACATCTCTGGCTCGCTGCCCGCAGACAGCGACCTGGTGTATCGCTCACCCTTCGAGAACGGTTGGGGCAAGATGGTGCGCTGGGACCACGAGTTCATCGGCAAGGAGGCGCTGCAGGCCGAGCTTGCGGGCAACTACCGTACAGCGTGCACGCTCATCTGGGACCCGGACTCCGTTGCCGAGGCCGTGAAGGCGTCGATGGATGGCACGAGGCGTGTGGACCCCATCGAGTGGCCGTGCGACTATGACTACGTGCTGGGCAACGCCACGCTGCACATCGACAGCGTCTATGACGGCGATACCTTCGTGGGCTGCTCGAGTGGGCGCATGGTATCTGCCAAGACGCGCGAGATGATCTCCGTCGGCACCATCGACCACGGCCTGGTAGAGGAGGGCAGGGAGCTCGAGGTCCTCTGGGGCAACAAGGGTACCGACCAGGTGCGCATCAAGTGCCGCGTGAGCCTCTTCCCCTACATCAAGGAGGGTCGCAACGAGAGCTTCGATACCGAGACCATCCCGCATCCGGTGTTCTAATGCCGAGAGGCGACAAAACGTCTCCGAATAGAACTGTCACCAAGAAGGGCGCCCGCAAGGACGCCCTTCTCTTCCGTCATGTCTTCGGAGCGCTTCGTTTACCAGTTCTCTCGGATGAACGCGAGCGAATCTGGAATACTCGACATCCAGGTGCATTCCTCGACGCTTGCTCGTAAGATTCCTCCAAACTTGGCCATCAAGCAACGGATGGGTTATCCCGCAAGGAAGGGTCTCTTTCTCATATATTCGCAGGTCAAAGGACATTTCTGACGGATGATCATGCGGTATCCCAAGGCAGTTTATGAGTGGATAACCGAGCATTGCGTCAAGTGGCGGGAAACGCTGCAAACCGTCTGTCCACCTGGTCGACTACAATGGCTTGGAACGGGAGGAGGTCGAACGCCCATGAAGTCCATCGATGTCGTTGCCGCGATCATCTGCCGGGATGGCAAGATCCTCGCCACGCAGCGCGGGTATGGTGACTTTGCCGGCGGCTGGGAGTTTCCCGGCGGTAAGATCGAGCCCGGGGAGACGCCCGAGGAAGCCATCGTGCGCGAGATCCACGAGGAGCTCGGGGCCATCATCGCGGTGGACGGGCATCTGGTGACCATCGACCATGACTACGAGACGTTCCACCTGCACATGGCGTGCTTCCTCGCGCATGTGGCCGAGGGTGCGCTCGAGCTGCATGAGCACAGTTCCGCGAGGTGGGTTAATGGAGAGACGATTGACTCGCTCGACTGGCTGCCTGCGGATCTGAAGGTCGTTAAGGCAGTGAAAGAGCAGGGGCTTTTCTCATGACCGAGAACCTCGGATATAACCCTGATGACGCCGACTCGATTGTCGAGTATGCCCGCAAGCTTGTGGGCCATTCGCTCCGCGAAGTCCTCGATATCAAGGTGATACAGAGCCCCAAGCAGCGCCGCGGGTCATGGGGCAATGCCGTCGAGGAGTACTACTTCAAATACGACCTGAACAGCGATTCCAATCCGGATTTCGCACAGGTTGGCATGGAGCTCAAGACCACCCCGCTCAAGGAGAGTACTCAAGGCAAGTTTGCAGCTAAAGAGCGGCTTGTCCTCACGATGATCAACTACATGGACGTCGTCAGAGAGGATTTCGAGCACAGCCACCTGCTTCAAAAAGCCAATGACGTGCTGCTCATCTCGTACCTCTGGAGAAGTGACGAGGACCCGCTCGACTACAAGGTGCTCGTTGCCGATCGCTGGCACATTCCAAGCGAGGATATTCCGCAAATCAAGAAGGATTGGGAGACGGTCGTCCAGAAGGTCCGCGAAGGTAGAGCCCACGAGATTTCCGGTTCTGACACGATGTATCTCGAGGCTTGTACTAAGGCCGCTGATTCAACGGTACGCCGCCCCCAGCCGTTCTCTGACATTCCTGCGAAACCGCGTGCATGGGCGCTCAAAGCTTCGTACATGACTGCCGTGCAAAGCGGATTGCTCGAGAAGATGCAGCATATCCAGCGTGCGGCAGGGGAGAAGGACCTCGACCTGCTCGCGCTCGTCCGCAACCGCTTCGAGCCGTTCTTTGGACTTACAGAAGAAGAGCTTGCGCGGCAATTCGGTATGGGACGCTCCAAAAACCTTTGTGCCAGGATTACACGCGGGATTCTCGGTGTTGAGGACGATGCGAAGATTGAGGAGTTCGAGAAAGCCGGCATCAAGCCCAAGACCATTCGACTCCAGGCAAATGGTCGTCCAAAGGAAGCTATGTCGTTCCCCGCTTTCGATTACTTCCAGGTGGCAGAGCAGCCGTTCGAGGATTCGGATTTCTACGGGTATCTGCAGCAGAAGTACCTGTTCGTCCTGTATCGTGAGGATTCTGACGGAGCGTATCGTCTCTCGGATGTGTGCTTCTGGCAGATGCCAGACAACGATATGGAAGAAGCTGAGCGTTGCTACTTGCAGATGCAGAACAATATCCGGACCGGCCACGCAGATGTGTCGGTAAGGTCTACTGAAAACCGTTGCTGCCACGTCCGACCGCATGGCCAGAACTCGCAGGATACGAATCCGACACCACATAACGGTGACGTCGTGAAGAAGTGCTTCTGGTTCAATCAGGGCTACCTACAGGATGAGATTGCTAAGGCCTTGGGTTAGCCCTTGATCCTGTCCAGCCGGTCAGGTATGATTTAACAAGTTGAATAGTAGGACACAGCAGCGATTGGAGAAACGTGTCCGAGATCAAGGTTGCCGAGCTCTTCGCGGGCGTCGGCGGTTTCAGGCTCGGCCTGGACGGTTACAGCGATTCATCGAACCCCGAGTTCAACCTCCCCGCAGCGGGACCCTTCAAGACGATATGGGCCAACAACTGGGAGCCGCCCGGAACGGACGGCAGGCAGTTCGCGTGGCGCTGCTACGAGCAGCGTTTTGGCGAGGGCTCCTGCGTCAACGAGGACATCGAGAAGGTGCTCGACGCCTACGAGCGCGAGGAGGTCGACATCCCCGACGTCGACATGGTCGTCGGAGGATTCCCCTGCCAGGACTACTCGGTCGCCAAGCCCCTCTCCATGGCGGGCGGCATCGAGGGCAAGAAGGGCGTGCTCTGGTGGTCGATCTACCGCTTCCTCGAGTACAAGAACTCCCCGAAGCTCTGCCTCTTCGAGAACGTCGACCGCCTGCTCAAGAGCCCTGCGACCCAGCGCGGACGCGACTTCGCCATCATCCTCTCCTGCCTCGCCAAGCTCGGCTACTCGGTTGAGTGGCGCGTGGTGAACAGCGCGGAGTACGGCTTCCCCCAGCGCCGCAAGCGCGTCTACATCTACGCCGAGCGCGACGCCGAGCCGTGGGACCTCGCCCACAGGATCCGCCACGGCGTCATGGCGCAGGCGCTTCCAATCCACGAGCCCCTCTCGTACAGCGAGGTGGAGATCCCCGCAGACCCCTACGAGACCACGCTCTCCTTCAACAAGGGCGGCAAGGTGAGCCCCTTCGAGACGGCCGGCGCCATGCAGGGCGACAAGGTCGTCACCGCAAAGATCATCGAGGACTACGCGGGCCCGCGCATGACGCTCGGGAGCGTCCTGGTCGACGAGGCCGGCGTGCCCCCCGCGTTCTTCGTGCCCGATGACCAGCTCCCCAAGTGGGAGTACCTCAAGGGTGCCAAGCACGAGCCGCGCATCGACAAGAAGACCGGCCACGAGTACTTCTACTCCGAGGGCTCCATGGCGTTTCCCGACCTGCTCGAGAACCCCTCGCGCACCATCCTAACGGGAGAGGGCGGCTCCGGTCCCTCTCGTTTCAAGCACATCATCTGCCGTGACGGGCGCTGGCGCAGGCTCGTCCCCGACGAGTTGGACAGGTTGCAGGGATTCCCCGCGGGCTGGACCGACACCGGCATGACGGACGGGAACCGCGCGTTCTGCATGGGCAACGCGCTTGTTGTCGGTGTAGTGCATCGCATCGGAAAGGCAATCGTTTCTCAGCTGTAAGAGATAGATTTCCGATACAACCTAATGCGCGATTCCGAGCCGAACCCGTCAGGTGCGTAGGCGATTGCGCTGTGCATGATGGCCATATCTGCTCCAAACAACGCCATGAGCTGGGATTCTATGGCTATGATCGCGCATCGCGGAGGCGCGGGCAATCGGGCGCGGATTATTGTCAGAGAGATTGTCCCCCGCCGATTGACCTTCTCGTCCTCCGTCTGATGCATGCTATACATGAGTAAATGGATTACCGAAAGGGGGCATCGTGGGATACGGCTATCTGTACCGGTGCGCATCATGCGGTTTTGAGGACGAGGTTCTGGTCGGAGTCGGCTTCGGGCACACCCAGGAGGTTGGGGAGATATACCGGGGCTTCCAGCTTGGCGCGTACGGCCCAAGGCTGAGGAGGGTTTTCAGGAAGTCGAAGCTTGCGGGCGTCAGCGCCAACCACGACGTCTTCGTGTGCGAGTGCTGCGGCCATTGGGATACGTTCGTGGACGCCTCAATCTGGGAGCCGAATGACCCGGATCAGGCGGTCGCAGAAGCTGCGCAGAACAATAACCCGTACTGGGAGTGGGACAATCACCCGGCGTTCATCGACGCTGAGGCTTGGCATCCTGCATGCGCGTATGAGCCCAAATGCCCGAAATGCAGCGCCAAGATGCATCATCTGGGGCTGGGCGATCGGTATGAGATGGATGTCGTCCTGCCATGCCCGGAGTGCGGGGAGAAGAACCGTCTCTCCGATGGGATGAGCATGATCAACTGGGACTAGGCTGGGTCGCTGCGGATCATTTCTACGGTTGCAACTTGATGTGAAAGGACAACGTTATGGCTGATGGAACGGTTCTTCTCACTGCACGGCATCTGAACCAGGGGCTTCGGATGGATGGGGATTGGGGCGAAACACGGTTCACCGTTTTCGAGGATGGTACGGTCACCTGCGTCAACCATGCGGGAAGCGAGGATCGGGAGTTCACGCGGTTGCTCAACGAATCCGACTTCGCCTTCATCGAGGAGCATATCGACGAGTACATGAAGGCCGAGCCCGTGCTTGCGATCTGCGATGGGACCACATGGGAGTTCAAGTACCGCGACCGTCATTTCGGCCCCGGCTATGTGTATGGGATCGAACTTGAGGAGATAGCCGAAATACTCGATGCACTCGATCTTCCCGCCGACGGTACGTGCGATGAGTGAGATGGGGAACCGTATCTCGCGTACGTGCACCGCGCTGCGCATCCTGTGAGGTAGGGGATATGGGGTTCGTTCTGGCTTACCCCTCGAGATGCTGCCCCAGGATCCGTGCCGCAGATGCGACGAGCTCGGCGCAGGGGCGGCTGCCGTAGTACGACTCCGTGCGCTTCTCCGGCGTCGCCTCGCTGGGACCGGCGTCCAGGCCGAGAAGCTCGCGGCAGATGATTGAGCCGTTCTCATCCTTGAACGCGCCAGCGAGCGCCTGCGCCTTCTCGTACAGCTCCTTCTTCGCGTCGAACGCTTCGGGGTCGTTGTAGCCCTCGGCGAGCCCCAGCACGAGCAGCATTCCCGAGACCGCTCCGCACACCTCGCGCATGCGCCCCATGCCGCCTCCGAGCGGCGACGCCAGCAGCGCTGCCGCCTCGGGGTCGACACCGTGCTCCTCGAACACGTCGTCGAACGCCCGCACAACCGACTGCGCGCAGTTGTATCCCGCCGTGAAGTTCCGCCGTGCCAGCTCTTCCCGCTCTGCCGCGTCCATGCTCGCCTCCCATCCGCCGTGCTTCCTGTTAGAAGCTTAACGCATCCGCCGGCGGGGAGGTCTTGCGGGCGCATCCTGCAGGTTCGAGGGGCCTACAATAGGCTCAGTTGGATTGATCCGTCGTAACAGAGTGATCGACCTCCTGCACCCCAATCGATTGGAGTTGCTCATGTACGAGCACGTGACGAGGTTCATCGAAGACTTGGACAGCGGACGGTTCGACGACTCCGCGTTCACGCACGCCCTCTACGATCCGCCCGTGTACGACAACCGGTACCGCAAGACGCTCGATGCGCATGGTCTCGACGGCGTGAAGCCCTGGGGCGCGGATGTGGAGCATCTCGACCTTCCGGCGACGCTCGCGCTGCTCACCTTCGTCCATCGCGCGGATTACTTCTCGTGGGGCGCGCTGGCGAAAGCCGTGGAGGACGGATTTCTGAGGCGGATCCTCGTGCGTCTCTCCGAGCTCGAGGAGGAGATGCGCACGCACAGCATCATCGGCTTCTGGAAGGACGACGATCCGTACGGGTTCTGCAGCAACTGGTACCCCGCGGGCTTCGAGTTCCTCGGGACCGAGTTCAAGACCAGCGAGCACTGGATGATGTGGCAGAAGGCGCGCGTGATGGGCGCCCACGACATGGAGCAGCGGATCCTCGACGCGCCGACTCCCGGCGAGGCGAAGGCGCTGGGCAGGAAGATTCCCAACTTCGACAGCGACCTGTGGGACGACGTGAGCGAGCAGCTCGTCTACTACGGCGTCCGCGAGAAGTTCCTGGCCAACCCTGCGCTCGGGTCAATGCTCATGGCGACCGGTTCCGCGCTGCTCTGCGAAGCAACGCCGCCCGACCTGGTGTGGGGTATCGGTATGGGTGTGGACGACCCCTCGTTCAACAGCCCCGCCTCGTGGAAGGGGAAGAACCTGCAGGGACGCGTGTGCATGCGCGTGCGCACCGACCTGGGGCTGTGCGGGGGGAAGCTGCCCGCCCGCGAGGAGATGGTGGAGCGGCTGCTGGATTCGCAGATCGGACGGATGAGCCTGACCGAGCTCTATCGCGTTCCCGTCGCGCGTCGGGCGGTGCAGTGCTACGCGCAGATTGCGGCGCAGGCAGTTTTCAGCACGACGGTCAGCATCCTGGACGATTTCCTCGAAAAGACCCAGTGGCTGGACGCCAGGATTCAGGACATGGCGGCCACCAATCTGGGAGGTAATCTTCCCATCGTCGGATGGCGCGAGCTGCTCGTCCAGCTCGCCTTCCTGCAGCACACGAAGCAGTTGTAGGAGCGATCATGGCCGATTACCTTGCCCGTGCGGAGTCGCTTGCGCGCAGGGCCCATGCGGCGCAGGTCGATAAGTCCGGCGCCCCGTATGTCGAGCATCTCGCGTTTGTCGCCGACCATGTGGCGGGCGATGATGCCAAGGCGGTCGCGTGGCTGCACGACATCGTCGAGGATACCGAGGTCACGCTCGACGATCTCCGGCGCGAGGGCTTTCCGGAGTATATCGTCGCTGCGGTCGACGCCCACACGCATCGGGCGGGCGAGGCGTATCTCGACTACGTGCGCCGCGCTGCGGCGAATCCGCTCGCGCGGCAGGTGAAGACCCAGGATGTGCTGCACAACATGGATCTCTCGCGCCTTCCCGAGCCTGGTGCGGCGGATGTTGCGCGTCTGCACGGCAAGTACATCCCCGCGTTGCGGATTCTGATAGGGGAGTAGGGGCGTCTCCAGCTGGTTTTGCGTGCAATGCAAGTTGACTTGGTGGTTTTATTCAATGGGGTGCTGAAGAAAGCCACCAAGTCAACTTGCTTCATACTGCATTTGCCCAGTTGAAAGCTTTACAAAGCAGTTGACTTGGTATCCAACAGACCGTCAGACACCAAGTCAACTTGCAACGTCTCAAAAACTCACGAAAGGGGTTCTCTACTCGTGGCCGAAGTAGTCGGCGAGGCCCTTGATACCGACAGCATCCTCGTCGTTTGCGTCGGGGCAGAACGTATCGACGAGGATCTTCTGGATCTGGTCGGTCTTGACGTCTGCGCGTCCGAGGGCCTTCGCGAGGACGACGATGCCGTCGAGGGTGCCTGGCGTCCTGAGCCTCTCGGTGAGCGGGATCCTTCCGCCGACGACGCCGTCGAGCACTTCGTCCGCAAGCGCGAGGCCGGATTCGCTGCCACCTGCGATGCGGTCGCCGATGATCCTGGCGAGCCTATCGGCTGACATGGAGGCCAGCTGGTCAGGGGGGATGACGAGGCCGGCGGCGATCTTGTCGAGCTGCTCGGGGGTGAGGTCCTTGATTTCCATGATTGGTCCTTTCTCGCGTGTTCATGTCCTGCACCTATTATTACGCTCGGCCCCCGGGTTCCGTCTCAACTGTTCGAAAAGAATCTCAGCCGGCAGATGGCTACACTTGATTCGGCAAATAAACGACCGTTCTGCGGAGGAGCGATCATGGCACACGAGAAGAAGGAACGCAAGCTGACGGAAGCCGAGCAGAGGCGCCTCGACCACTTCAACGAGGTTGGCGACGCGCTCGTCGCGCAGGGCTATACGCGCACCGACCTCCGGATCAACATGGTGACGGCCAACGTGGTCTCCATCGTCGGCGCCGTCGCGCTCCTTGCCATCTGCATCGCCGCGTTCATCTTCATCCATCCCGAGGCCGATCTCGCCTCCGGGTATTCGCTTATCGTGCTTCTGGTTGTCTTCATCGTGCTGATCGTCGTGCACGAGCTGATCCACGGCTTCACGTGGAGCCGCTTCACGCCGAACGGCTTCAATGACGTCGAGTTCGGCATCATGTGGAACGCGCTCGCGCCGTACTGCGCCTGCAACGCGCCGCTGAAGAAGGGCTCCTACATCCTCGGCGCGTTGATGCCGCTTATCACCTTGGGCATCATCCCCCTGATCGTGGCGTTCTGCATCGGATCGGCGCAGCTCCTGTACATCGGGGCGCTTATGGTCGTTTGCGCCACGGGCGACATCCTGATCGTCCTGAAGCTCCTCGGCCACAAGTCCACCGCGACCGACGTGCTCCTCTACGACCACCCTACCGAGGGCGGCAGCGTCATCTTCGAGCGCTAACGGCTGCGGGCGCAGGGCAGCCTGTCTCCAAAAAGCGCCAAATCGGGAACCGTCCCCCGTTTCTCACTCGCTCACGCGGAAATTCATGTCGTGATGGCGTTTTTCGGGACTTGTCGGCGGTTTATGCGTATCGAAAAAGACGGGTCCGCAGAATCGGTCGTTCTACCTGCGCAAACAGAGGCCTCCTATTCGCCCGATGGAAACATGAGACCCCGAAACCGCCGACAAGTCCCGAAAAACGCCATCACGACGCAAAAAACTGCGCAGAACGCTCCGAAAAGGTCTATTTCGGAACCGTCTCCTTTTGATCAAGCGCGGTTGCGGCCCATCCCGAAGCCCGCGGCGCCGCCGATGACGCCGCCCACGAAGTGCGACAGGTTGGAGACGTTGTCGGTCACGAAGACACCCTGGATGATCTGCTGGCCCAGGAAGATGATCGCCACGAGGATGAACGTGAGCGGGATCTCGCCCGTGCGGACGCTCGTGACCGATGACAGGATGATGAACGCGAACACCACGCCGCTCGCGCCGCAGAGCGCGACGTTGGGGAACAGCAGGTAGTTGATGACGCCCGTGATGGCCGCCGTCACGGCGATGACCAGAGCGAGCGTGCGCGAGCCGTACTTCTCCTCCAGCAGCGGTCCGAGCAGCAGGATGTAGCTGAGGTTGCCGACGAGATGGTCCCAGCCGCCGTGGCCCAGCACGTGCGTGAAGAGGCGCAGGTAGGTGAGGGGGTCGGAGAGCGGGCTGCGGTAGGTCATGAAGAACGCCTGCGTGATGGCGCCGCCGCTGGTCTGGCCGAGTATGGTCGCCGCCACGCACAGCCCCGAGAAGATCAGGACCACGGGCGCGTTGAAGGTGATGTGCCAGCGCGGCCGCGGTGCGGGCGTGGGCTGTTCGGGCTGCATCTGCAGGGGGTCGTCTGCCATGGCGGGCTCCTTTCTCGGAGCTAATTGTACGCCCGCTACCTGCAGTTTCGATTATCGTTCCGCGTGCGGCGCTACAGCTCCGCGAGCATCCAGATGAAGCCTCCGGGCGGCAGCGTGATGGCGTTCTTGTCCACCGGCGCGCCGCTCAGCAGGTCGCGGAAGTCGCCCAGCTCGTCGACGGCGAGCGTCTTCTCGTGCTCGGAGAAGTTGAACAGCGCCACGAGCTTCTCGCCGTCGAGGTAGCGCCCGATGCCGAGAAGCCCGTCGTCGTGCGTGTCGACGAGCCACTGGTCGGCCTTGCAGTCGAAGACGCGATGCGACGCGCGGATGGTCTCGAGCGTGCGCAGCCCCTGGAAGACCCTGCCCTCGGGCGTCTCGGGGTCGGTGCGCTTCTCGGCGGCGGACCAGTTCAGGTGGCCGCGGTGGAGGTAGCGGCTGTCGGCGGCCTTGAGGGGCTCGTCGTGGTAGCCGTAGTCGTTCTCCTGCGCGATCTCGTCGCCGCTGTAGAGCACGGGGATGCCGCTGATCGTGAACATGTACGCGTGGAGCATGAGGTCCTCGCGCAGCGCCCAGTCGAGCTTGACGTCGTCCCGCTCGTAGCGCGCCGCCTCGACGCCGCAGAGCGACGCGGTCGTGCCGCACAGGCGCGCATCGCCGAGGCGCGGGTCGTCGTTGTAGAGCTCGCCACGCGCCGGGCTGCCGGCCCACTTGCCCGTGAAGTAGTCGTTGACGTACTTCTTGTGCGCGACCTCCTCGATGCCGAACTGCTCGAGGTAGTCGTAGTCGAGGCCCCAGCCGATGTCGTCGTGGCAGCGCAGGTAGTTGAGGAACGTGTACTGCACGGGCAGCGCGAAGACCTGCGAGAGCTGGTGCTTGAGCAGGCGGGTGTCCTTGGTGGCCACGGTGTGCCAGGTGCTCGCCATGGTGGTGACGTTGTAGAGCAGGTGGCACTCCGGGCGCTCGATCGACCCGAAATACGGCACGACCTTGCTCGGTTCCATGACGACCTCGCCCAGCAGCAGCGTGCCGGGGCAGACGATGTCGCACGCGAGGTGCATCAGGCGCACCAGCGTGTGGACCTGCGGCAGGTTGCGGCTGGTGGTGCCGAGCTCCTTCCAGATGTAGGGCGTCGCGTCCAGGCGGATCACGTCGATGCCCTGGTTGCAGAGGAAGAGGCAGTCCTCGGTCATGTCGTTGAAGACGATGGGGTTGGCGTAGTTGAGGTCCCACTGGTAGGG
>Ga0256404_1004532_pt1 | contig 26115 bp, 16 predicted proteins | sample RumenRJG_01DNA_FD_185990 | JGI IMG/M metagenome (GOLD analysis project Ga0256404, IMG submission 185990) | Bovine rumen microbial communities from Lethbridge, Alberta, Canada - RJG_01 | ecosystem: Host-associated > Mammals > Digestive system > Stomach > Rumen | place: Canada: Alberta | collected...
GAAGGAATAGAAAAAGAATGGTTCAATAAGGTGAAAACGCAAGATAATTGCGCGTAATCACTAAGGAGGACTGGAGATGAAAAAGCTTGGAGTAGCCATCTGTGCGGTGGCAATGCTTGGCGGAGCAGTATTCGCACAAGGCAGCGCGGAGTCCGCGGGGGGTGCGAAAGTCGTACAGAATAAGGACAAACCGCTGGTGTTCTTCAACAGACAACCGTCCGACCCGACCACGGGCGCGATTGACATGACCAGCATGAACTGGAATGACAAGACCTTCTATGTCGGCTTCGATGCCGCTGGTGGTGGCGCTGTCCAGGGGCAGCTGATTGTCGATTACCTTGCCTCTGCAGATTTGGCGAAGCTTGACCGCAACGGTGATGGAAAGATCGGCTACGTGCTGTGCATCGGCGATGTCGGCCATAATGATTCCAAGGCCCGTACCGAAGGCATCCGCAAGGCACTTGGAACCTGGAATGGCAGTACCGACCCTGGTGTCGCCAAGGAAGGCTCTGTCAAGGTTGGCGGAAAAGCTGTCGCCGTCGTCGAGCTCGAGGGCAAGGCGATGACCGGTACGGACGGTTCCACCTGGAACGCCAACGCCGCCACCGACGCGATGAGCGGATGGGCGACCAAGTTTGGTGACCAGATCGACCTCGTCGTTTCCAACAACGATGGTATGGCGATGGGATGCTTGCAGGCTTCCAATTACCCTGCCGGCGTGCCTATCTTCGGGTATGACGCCAACGCTGACGCCATCGAGGCGATCGGGGCCGGCAAGCTGACCGGAACCGTTTCCCAGAACGTCGATGCCCAGGCTACCGCTACCCTGCAAGTGCTGCGCAACCTGATTGACGGCCTGACTGGCGCCGATGTCGTGAAGAAAGGCATCACCGAACCTGACCAGTATGGCAACAAGATTTCCGCCGAGATGGAGTATCGCGCCGATACCAAGGCCCTGCTGGCCCATAACACTGGCGTCAACGCCTCCAATTGGCAGAACTACAAGGCTGGCAGCCGCGATGCGGGCATCAAGCAGTCTTCCGCCCCGAAGAAGAAGGTCCTGCTGACCATCTACAACTCCGCGGATAACTTCCTGTCTTCTTCCTACCTCCCTGCCTTGAAGTACTACGCGCCGTTGCTCAATCTGGACATGACGGTCGTGCAGGGTGACGGGCAGAACGAGGCCAGCTGCCTTGACAAGTTCACCAACCTCCAGGGCTTCGATGCCTTTGCCATCAACATGGTCAAGACGAACTCTGGTGCCGATTACCTCGACAAGCTGAAGTACTGAGCTTGTGTTTTGAGAGAGGAGAGCATGCGGGAGCGATTCCGCATGCTCTTGCCTGTATTGCATCTCGATATGGGAGGGAAGATGAGAGACGCTGTGCTCGAAATCAAGGATCTATCGAAGTCCTTTGGCAAGAACAAGGTCCTGCATGGCATCAACCTTGCGGTACGACGAGGAACCGTCATGGGACTCATGGGGGAGAACGGAGCTGGCAAGTCCACCATGATGAAATGCCTTTTCGGTATCTACGCCAAAGATGGCGGCCAGATTTTCCTTGACGGCAAGCCGGTGGATTTCACCAGTCCGAAGCAGGCTTTGGAGAACGGCGTGGCCATGGTGCACCAGGAGTTGAACCAGTGCCTGGACCGTACGGTGGTCGACAACCTGTTCCTAGGCCGGTACCCGACCCATCTGGGTGTCGTCGACGAGTCGAAGATGCTGAGGGAAACCAACAAGCTGTTTGCTTCGTTGAACATGAACGTCAATCCCACGACAATCATGAGGACCATGTCGGTATCGCAGCGGCAGATGGTCGAGATCGCCAAGGCGGTATCCTACAGCGCCAAACTGATCGTCCTTGACGAACCCACATCCTCCCTTACCGAGCGGGAGGTCCGCAAACTCTTCTCGATCGTGGACGACCTGCGGGGAAGAGGCGTTTCTTTCGTCTACATCTCCCACAAGATGGACGAGATTTTCCAGATTTGCGACGAGGTTTCCGTGCTCCGTGACGGCACGATGATCATGACGAAACCGGTGAAGGAAACCAACATGAACGAGCTGATTGCCGCCATGGTCGGACGTTCCCTCGACAAGCGCTTTCCGGATGTGGACAATCAGCCGGGAGAGGCGTATTTCGAGGTGCAGAACCTGACGACCAAGTACGAGCCTGTCTTGGAGGATATCTCCTTCGCTGTCCGCAAAGGTGAGATTTTCGGCTTGTACGGCCTGGTCGGGGCGGGGCGGAGCGAGTTGCTTGAATCGATTTTCGGTGTGCGCACCATCGCCCGCGGCAATATTGCCGTCGGGGGCAAGAAGCTCCGGTTCGCCAGCAGCAAGGAAGCGATGGAGCACGGTTTTGCCTTGGTCACCGAGGAGCGCAAGTTGAACGGCATGTTCGCCAAGGGAACGATTGAATTCAACACCGTCATCACCAACCTCGAAGCCTACAAGACCTCGCACAGCCTCGACTCGAGGAAGATGCGTGACGCGGCGATCCGCGAGGTGAGGCGGATGAATACCCGCTGCGTCAGTACTGACGACCTGATTTCCGCCCTGTCGGGAGGAAACCAGCAGAAGGTGATTCTTGGCAAATGGTTGGAGCGCGAGCCGGATATCTTCCTGCTCGACGAGCCGACGCGCGGTATCGACGTCGGCGCCAAGTACGAGATCTACCAGCTGATCATCAACATGGCGAAACAGGGTAAGACCATCATCATGGTCTCCAGCGAGATGCCGGAAATCCTGGGAATCACCAACCGCATCGGCATCATGTCGAACCACCGGCTGGCAGGAATCGTCGACACAAAAGAGACCAATCAGGAGGAGCTGCTCAGGCTCTCCGCGAAATATCTGTAAGGGGTTGAACCATGGAACAAACGAAAGCAATCGTAGCGCTTGAGGAAGATACGAAAGTCATTGAGTACAAGGCACGGCTCTCCGCCCTTCGCAGGGATGGCGTGAACAAGATCAGCGAGCAGCAGGAGCTGATTGCCAACATCCGCAAGAGCAAGCAACTGGGTGGTGAGGAAAAGGCCGGCAGGATCGTAGCCGCCAGGGCCGAGATTGTGAAAGCCCGCGAGGTGGCGCGGCGGAACCGGAACGAGGTGGCCGCCCTGCAAAAGGAGGCGCTCGCCTACGTCAACGAGACCAGCAAGGTCTATGAGGCCGAGGTGACTGCCCGCGAGAAGGCGAGGATTGCCGAAGGCAAGCAGGCATTGACCGAGCGGTTGGCCAAGATTGAGGGCGAGTTCGCCGCGCGGGAAGAGAAAATCAAGAACGCGGTGAAGGATCCGAAGGAGCAAAAGCTCGAGCTGGAGACTGTCGCCTACGAGAAGCGCAGCGCCATCTTTGATGCCAGGAACGACTTTCAGGCGCTCCGCAACCAGAGCAATGCCACCATGTTTCAGGCCTATGTCGACCACGTTTCCACCAACCGTGCGTTGCGCAATGGCAAGAGCAGCTTCTCCGAGGACCGGAGCCTTGCCTGGAAGAACTACCAATACTCGTTCTCCCTCAACAGCTTCCTGCTCGCCAACGGCCTGTACATCGCCATTGGCATCTTCTTTGTCGTCTGCGTTGTCCTGGCACCGGGTATGACCGGCAGCAACCTCTTCACGTTGCCCAACGTGCTCACCATCTTGGAACAGTCTTCGACGCGCATGTTCTACGCCTTGGGTGTAGCCGGCCTGATTCTGCTCGCCGGTACCGACCTGAGTGTCGGGCGTATGGTGGCCCTTGGCTCGGTCATCACCGGCCTGTTGCTCCATCCGGGCAGGAATATCGTCACCTTCTTTGGAAAGGGCCCTTGGGACTTCTCGGCCATGCCGATGCCGTTGAGGGTTGTTGAGGCGCTTTTCCTCTCCATCGTCCTCTGTGTCGCCTTCAGCGCCTTCGCTGGATTCTTCAGCGCGAAGATGAAGATGCACCCGTTCATCTCCACGCTCGCCACCCAGCTGATTATCTACGGCCTGCTTTTCTACGGGACAAGCGGCACCCCGGTCGGGTCGATTGACAGCAAGATCAAGGACGCCATCGGCGGACGCTGGTTGCTCGGATATACATCCCAGGGACTTCCGGTCACCTTCCCGAAGCTGATCATCCCGGCGGTCATCGCCATCATCGTCGCATGGTTCATCTGGAACAAGACGGTCTTCGGAAAGAACATGTACGCGGTTGGCGGCAACAGCGAAGCCGCCGCTGTCAGCGGCATCAACGTCTTCCGCGTCACCATGGGAGTCTTCATCATGGCCGGCATCTTCTACGGTTGTGGCGCCTTCCTCGAGGCCTTCAGGGCCAACGCCAGCGCCGGTACCGGCCAAGGATACGAGCTGGACGCCATCGCCGCCTGTGTCGTGGGGGGAATCTCGTTCAATGGTGGTATCGGAAAGATTGGCGGAGCCGCGATTGGCGTGATCATCTTCACCAGCCTGACGTACTGCCTCACCTTCCTGGGCATCGATACCAACTTGCAGTTCGTCTTCAAGGGCATCATCATCGTCGCAGCCGTGTCGCTGGACAGCGTGAAGTACCTGAAGAAGAAGTGATTCCGGGTTTTCGCCTGGGGAACGGGGTGCCGAAAGGTGCCCCTTTCCTTTGCCACGGGGAAACCATTCGCATTTCTTGTTTGTTTTAGTGTATACTGGTCCATAAAATGGCTAAAACTGCTTACGATGAATCGAAAATCCAGACACTGAGTCCGCTCGAGCATATCCGGCTCCGTCCCGGCATGTATATCGGAAGGCTCGGAAACGGCACGCACGAGGATGACGGCATCTACATCCTCCTGAAGGAAATCATCGACAACTCGATTGACGAGTTCATCATGCACTTCGGGAGCAAGATCATCATCACCCGCAAAGAGAGCACGGTCAGCGTCCGCGACTATGGTCGTGGCATTCCGCTTGGCAAGGTGATTGACTGCGTCTCGATGATCAACACGGGTGCCAAGTACAATGATGACGTCTTCCAGTTCTCGGTAGGATTGAACGGTGTCGGTACCAAGGCGGTCAATGCGCTTTCCTCGCTGTTCACCGTCACGAGTTTCCGTGACGGGGAATACGTCTCCGCCACCTTCAGCAAGGGCGTCCTCAAGGCGCAGGACAAGGGCAAGACGGAGGAACCCAACGGAACGTACGTTTCTTTCACTCCCGATCCCGAGCTGTTCGGAAAATACGCTTACAACGACGATTTCATCATCAGCCGCATCCAGAACTACTCCTACCTGAACAGTGGCCTTACCCTGGAATACAACGGCAGGTCCTACAAGTCGAAGAACGGCCTGCTGGACCTGTTGCAGGACAAGGTGGAGGATTCGAAACTCTACGAGATCGTCTATTACCGGACCGGCAAGGTGGAGTTTGCCTTTACCCACGTGCCAGGCGATTTCGGGGAGACCTATTACTCCTACGTCAACGGCCAGCACACCAGCGACGGTGGTACCCACCAGGCAGCGTTCAAGGAGGGCATCGTCAAGGGCATCAACGAGTACTTCAAGACCTCGTGGGAGGCCCAGGATGTCCGCAACGGCATGATTGGCGCCATCGCAGTCAAGGTGAAGGATCCGGTCTTCGAGAGCCAGACGAAGAACAAGCTTTCCAACACCGACATCCGCAACGACGTGGTCAACACCGTCAGGGACGGAATCGTCGACTTCCTGCTCAAGCACACCGACGATGCGGAAAGGCTCCGTGGCAAGATCGAGAACAACGCCAAGCTGCGCAAGGAGCTTGCCGAGGTGCGCAAGAACGCCAAGGAAGCCACCCGCAGGGTAGCGCTCAACATCCCCAAACTGCGTGACTGCAAGTACCATCTCGGCGAGTCGAAGAGCCACGTGGACGAATGCGAGAATTCGATGCTCTTCTTGACCGAAGGCGACTCCGCCAGCGGCACGATCACCAAGACCCGTGACGTGAAGACCCAGGCGGTCTTCTCGCTCCGCGGCAAGGTGAAGAACGTCGAGGGAGAGAAGCGCACCATCATTTACAAGACCGAAGAGCTCTTCAACATCATGAAGGCGTTGGGTGTCGAGGATGGAATCGAGGGGCTGCGCTATGGCAAGGTGGTGATCGCCACCGACGCCGATGATGACGGCTATCACATCCGCATCCTGCTGATGACCTATTTCCTCACCTTCTTCGAGGAACTGGTGACCAGCGGCAGGCTTTACATCCTGGAGACACCGCTCTTCCGGGTCCGCAACAAGAGGGAGATCCGCTACTGCTACAGCGAGGCGGAGCGCGACGAGGCGCTCAAGCAGATCCGCGACCCCGAGGTGACCCGGTTCAAAGGCCTAGGCGAGATCGACCCCTCCGAGTTCGGGGATTTCATCGGCAAGGACATCAAGCTGATTCCGGTCACCGTCAACGGAATCAAGGACCTTTCAAAGACGATGCAGTTCTACATGGGGGACAACACGCCGGAACGGCGCGACTTCATCATGCAGTACCTGTTGCCGGAGGAGAACTGACATGGCGCAAGCACCGCAACTCTACAAGGACTATTTCCTGCAGTACGCCTCCTACGTCATTCGCGAGCGGGCGATTCCCGATCTGGTTGACGGCCTGAAGCCGGTGCACCGCCGCATCATCCATACGCTGATGACGATGGATGACGGCAAGTTCCACAAGGTGGCCAACGTCGTCGGAGAAGCGATGAAGTACCATCCCCATGGTGATGCCTCAATCTACGGCGCTTTGGTCACGCTGGCCAACTACGACCTGTTCATCGAGCGTCAGGGGAACTATGGCAACATCCTTACCGGCGAGCCGGCTGCGGCCTCCCGGTACATCGAGTGCCGTTTGCTTCCTCTGGCCAAGGAAGTGCTCTACAACCCGGAAATCACCACCTACGTCGCCAGTTATGATGGACGTAGCAAGGAACCGATCGCCTTCCCTGCGAAGATTCCCGTCGTGTTGATCCAAGGTACCGAGGGCATCGCCGTCGGCATGAGCACGACAATCCTGCCCCATAACCCGATGGAGGTGATGGACGCGGTCAAGGCCGCCGTAGACGGCAGGCCGTTCTCTCTGTATCCCGATTGTCCGACCGGAGGCATCATGGATGTCTCCGACTATCAGGACGGCAAGGGAAAGGTAGTCATCCGCGCAAAGCTCAATACCTCGGACCCGAAACGGGTCATCATCGAGGAGCTTCCCTATTCGGTCACCAGCGAGATGATGATCGACTCGATTTCCAAGGCGTCGAAGAGCGGAAAACTGAAGATTTCGTCGGTAACGGATTATACCACCGACAAGGCCAATATCGAGATCGACCTGCCGCGTGGGGTCTCCGTCACCAGCGATTTCATCAATGCGCTGTACGCCTACACAGCCTGCGAGACGAAGATCAGCGTCAACCCGCTGGTCATCAAGGACGACCTGCCGGTGCAGATGACCATCACCGAGATCGTCAATTTCCATGCTGCGCACCTGATGGAGGTACTGAAGGAGGAGCAGGAGCTCCGGAAAAAGCATCTGTTCGAGGACCTGCACGCCCGCACTCTGGACCGCATCTTCATCGAGGAACGGATCTACAAGCGTATCGAGTCCAAGAAGACGGCTGAAGAGGTGGAGAAGGCGGTCGTCACCGGCTTCAAGCCTTTTGCCGACCAGTTGCTCAGGCCGATCAGCCACGACGATGTCGAGCGGCTCTTGAAGATTCCCATCCGCAGGATCTCGCTTTTCGACATCAACCAGAACCGGAAGCAGATTGAGACGATCAACCAGCAGATCCAGGATGCCGATTACAAGCTCGGCCACCTGAAGGAGTACACGCTGGGGTATATCGACGACTTGAAGAAGATGATCCGCGACCAGAAGGAGAAGCGTGGCGGAGTCAAGCGCCGCACTACCATCAAGAGCTTCGAGATGGTGGATGTGAAGCAGGTGGCCCAGCGGGACAAGAACCTGAACTACGATGCCAACAACGGCTATCTCGGCTATGACGTGAAGGACGGCCAGACCGTGCTGAAGGTCAGCGAGTTCGACCGTATCCTCGTCATCCGCAAGGATGGCACCTACACGGTCGAGGATGTGCCGGACAAGGAATTCGTAGGAAAGGGGATGCTCTACTGCGTTTTCGCCGACAAGGAAGAGCTGGCCAAGACCACCTTCACGCTGCTCTACCAGGAGAAGAACTACAAGTACCTCTTCCTCAAGCGGTTCCAGATTACCAGCTGGCAACTGAACAAGCCGTACCAGATTCTTCCCGAAGGGAACTTCAAGCTGCTCAAGCTCTCCACGGTGGACAACGCCGAGGTCAAGGTGGAGTACAAGCCGAAGCCCGGCCTTCGCATCAAGGAGGAGAAGTTCTACTTCAGCGACTACCCGGTGCGTGGCGTCAAAGCCCGCGGCTATCGCCTGACAGTCAAGGAAATCGCCAGCCTGCATCTGCGGGCGGTCAAGGAAGTGGTCTCCGGCGGAGCACCTACGCTGTTCGATGATGAGGATGGAGGCTCTGACGACCATGCCGAGTGAGCTGAGGGATCGCATCCTTTTCGAAGACAACCATCTGGTTGTCATCAACAAGCTCCCCGGTGAGCTTGTCCAAGGTGACGAGAGCGGCGACGAGACGCTGGCCGACAAGGTCAAGGCCTACCTGAAGGAGACCTATCACAAGGAGGGAAACGTCTATCTGGGCATTCCCCACCGGCTGGACAGACCGACCAGCGGCATCGTCATCTACACCAAGACCGAGAAGGCGCTGGTCCGGATGAACGAATCCTTCAAGGGCAAGGACGTGAAGAAGGTCTACTGGGCTATCGTCGACAAGCTTCCCGAGAAGAGCGAGGGGACTCTGGTCCATTATATTTCCCGCAACTCCAAGACCAACAAGAGCGTCGCGTTTTCCGTGGAGAAGCAGGGTTCCAAATTGGCCAAGCTGGACTACAAGGTCATCGCCAAAGGCGAGCGCTATTTCCTGCTGGAAATCCGCCTGCATACCGGACGCCACCACCAGATCCGCGCCCAGCTCGCGGCTATCGGCATCCATATCAAGGGAGATTTGAAATATGGGGCGGCGAGAAGCAACCCCGATGGCGGTATTTGCCTACACGCCCGTTCCGTCGTCTTCACGCATCCGGTAAGGAAACAGCCGCTGATGGTCGTGGCAGAGCCACCGGAAGACAACTTGTGGAACGCATTGAAAACCCAGGCAGAGAAGGAATCTCCTACCCAAGGGAGATAACCGCCTGTCCGCCCCTGCCGTCGACCTTGATGGTCAGGTCGTTTCCGAAATGCCAGCGTGTGAAATGTGCCGTCCTCGCGACGGCATGTGCCGTTTCCAGCCGTTCGGGATGCCAGTTCTCCAGACTGGCAGTCAGCGCGAAGCAGCCTAGGCTTGTCAGGTTCTGGAAGAAATGGGAACCTTGGCTTGGGTCGACATGCAGGGCCGGCAGCCGGAGCTCCACCAGCACCTGACAGGTGGAAATCTGGCTCCAGGTGACTGGAATCCCTTGGCTTGGATCGCTGGAGCCAATCCTTCCGGCCGCAACCAGCGCATAGGGAGCGCCATCCATGCCTTGGTTCAATGCTTCCAGTTCCAGCGCCATTTCCGCCATCTTGCTCCGGTCGAAGGCTTCCATATCCAAGGCCACCAGGTCCTTGATTCCAGAGACCCGCCCATTGCCGATTACCAGGTCGGCGTAGAGCAGGGATTCTTTCTGTTCCTCGGAGGAGATATGGACCTCTTCCTCTTCACCCGCCATGGCGATCGGACGGATCTGCAGCAGGGTGAAGGTGGTGGAAGGCAGGTTGATGGCGAACTCGATCTCCACAGGGGTGTGCATCGCCCCCTCGCCTAGGGCGAGCAGGTCGGTGACAATGGCGGCAACCGGGAAGCTTTCGTAGCGGAGCATGCCGTGGAAGGTGACCAGCCGGATGCCGCTGTCGGTGGCGCATTCGCTTTCCTGCCCGTCGGCCAATACGGTGGCGGCACTGGACAGCGAGGCTCCCTCGGCCTCCTGTATGCTTTTGAGGACGACGTGCTCGTCTCCCTCTCCAAGTGGGTCGAAAGGATGGTTCTCCAAGGCGAAAAAACGTTCCTGCCGTTTCTGTGGCATCTCTTTCTTGGGGTGCTTGGGGCAGAAGCGCAGGGAGGGCAATCCATCCACCACCGTCTTGCCTAGCCCGAAGGCGAGCTGGGCCACGCCGTCTTTCGGCGTGGTGCCCGGCATGGGCCAGAAGTCCAGCGAACGGGCGACACCACCGGCCGTAGGGTAATACAGATTGCCCCACCAGGAGCCGACCACGGGCTGGATGACGACCGCCATCTCCTCTTCCTCCTGCATATGCTCGGTCGCCTTCAGGTAGCTTCTCGCCTTCTTGTGGAAGGCCGAGGCCCAGACACACCGTATGGCATCCTCCAGTTCCGCCAGGCGGCTCGTTTCATCTCCTTTGCTGGAGAGCATGCAGGTGTCATACACTCCCGCAAATGGCTGGAAGTGGGAATCCTCCAACAGCGAGGAGGAGCGGACGGCAAGCGGCATCTTCCAGACGGCGAGCAACGCCTGCAAATCTGCCTCGAGCTCCTTTCCGATGTTCTGGCTGAGGAACAGACGGTCGATATCCCGGTCGTCCCGCATGCCGGTAAGCTGGCTTGTCAGGTCATGGACATCGAGGAAGTTCCGGAACAGATCGGTGCAAAGCACTACCGTGGGAGGGATGGACAGGTGTTGTTCCTTCCACTTTTCCATCAGCCCGCTGGAACGTAGCTCTTGGTCGATGAAAGCCAAGGCGCGCCCCTTGCCGCCGAGGGAGCCGGTACCGATGCGGCTGAAGTAGATTGTCTCGTCGAAAGAGCCGCGGTCGAACTGGGTCAACGTGCGGCGGCTCCTGCTTTCCCGGTAGCCCCGGATTGTCTCGGTGATTTGCCGTCTGGTCTCTTCAGGATTCTTGGAGAGCTTGATGGCATGGACTTGCCGGGCAAGGCTGAACAGCCCTTGGGCACGTAGCCAACGGGAAAAGTCGTTGCGGGCGCTGTGGAAGGCGAAGCTGGCGGGGTCGATTCCCGGAAGCACTTTCTGCAGCTCTTTCATCGAGGCCGCCCGGGCGATTTCCTTTCCTGTGCGTGGGTCGCGAAAGACGAAGGCCCCGAAGCCATACTCGCGGTTCATATAGTCGTACAAGTCTGAGAGCAGGGTAGGGGACTGCTTCCACAGGAATGTGAAACCTTCGCTCCAGGCCCGCTTCTGGTGGGCCAGGTCGGTGCTCTGCAGGGCTATGGGAATCTCCGGATTCTCGTGGTGGACCGCCTCTGCCAGCCGGAAGCCCGCATCATTGTCATGGATCCCGGCCCTGTCGAAGGATATGTCGCTGATCAGGCCGAGGATGTGGTCTCGATACCGGGTGAGCAAGTCCCACGCTTCTTCATAATTGCCCGCCAGCAGGATCTTGGGGCGGCCGCGCATGCGCAGATGCTTGCCCCAGTCGTTCAGCGCCTCCAGGATGGTGGAGTTGTTGTTGTCGATCAGGCAGGTGTACATCAACGGCAGGTAGGAGCTGTAGAAACGGACCGAGTCCTCGACCAGGATGATTGCCTGCACGTCGGCGACTTGGGTGTCGTGCTCCAGGTTCATCCGGTCCTCGACCAGTTTGACCATCGCTAGGAAAATGCGGGGGTTCCCCTGCCAGTAGAAGAGGTAGTCGGCTTCCTTGAGGTGGTGCATCTCCGGGTTCCGCCTGTGGCTTGCCGAGGGGGAGAGAACGATGACCGGAAGCCCTGGCTGGATGCACTTGATCTCGTGGCAGAGGCTTTGCAGGTTCTCGTCCAGGTCGACCATGGTGATTACCAGTCCGAAGCTGCCGGAGCGCACCAGGGCCAGCGCTTCTCCTGCGCTGGAAGCGAAGCTCAAGGTCGGGGGAGTGGAGAGTCCCAGCTGGGTATATTCCTCATACAGGACCTCCTCGATACGTCCGTCTTCCTCGATGAGGAACCGGTCGTAATCGCTGGTGACGAGCAGCACGTGGTAGATATGCTTCTGCATCAACTGGTCAAAAGGCTTCCATGTCGGGTCCTGAACCATCATGGAAAAATTGTAGCACCGGAATCGACCGACGTGGTTTGGAATTATATAATTTTGTCTAAAAAGATGAAATCTGTCGAAATAATCGTACGAAACTGTTGGAAAGTGTAAAAACAAATGAAAATATTGCTGGATACAACATTTTTGTTGACCATTGGAAAATGCGGGTTTAGGCTGGAACCATAAAGGAGTCAAGTCATGTATCAGTTGGAACCTTTCATGGCTGAGCTGGAGAAACGAAACCCCGCGCAGCCCGAGTTTATCCAGGCTGTCCGCGAAGTGATCGAGAGTGTCATCGACTTCGTCAATGCGAATCCCGCGTACGAAGCGAACAACATCCTGGAGCGGATTACCGAGCCAGACCGCGTCATCACCTTCCGGGTGGACTGGGAGGACGACGAGGGCCATATCCACACCAACCGTGGCTACCGCGTCCAGTTCAACAACGCAATCGGGCCCTATAAGGGCGGCCTGCGTTTCCATCGCTCCGTCACCCTCGGGACGTTGAAGTTCCTTGGCTTCGAGCAAACCTTCAAGAACAGCCTGACCACATTGCCGATGGGCGGTGGAAAGGGTGGCAGCGATTTTGACCCCCGCGGCCGCAGCAACGCCGAGATCATGCGCTTCTGCCGTTCCTTCATGACCGAACTGCAGAAATATATTGGACCGGACCAGGATGTCCCTGCCGGTGACATCGGTGTCGCCGGGCGCGAGATCGGATTCCTCTATGGCCAGTACAAGCGCCTTCGCAACGAGAACGCCGCAGTCCTGACGGGCAAAGGCTTGTCCATCGGCGGGAGCCTGGTGCGTCCCGAGGCGACCGGCTACGGCACCATGTACTTCGCCAACGAGATCCTGAAGGAGCACGGGGACAGTTTCAAAGGCAAAAGGATCTCCGTCAGCGGTTTCGGCAACGTCGCCTGGGGCGCGTGCGTCAAGGCGACCGAACTGGGAGCGAAGGTGGTGACCATCAGCGGACCTGACGGCTACATCGTCGACGAGGAGGGTGTCGGCACTCCGGAGAAATGGGAGTTCATGAAGCAGCTTCGCACCTCCAACAACGATGTCGTCGCCCCGTATGCCGAGAAGTTCCACTGCAAGTTCGTTCCCGGCAAAAAGCCTTGGGAACTGCCGGTCGACATGGCCTTTACCTGCGCCATCCAGAACGAGCTGGGGCTCGAGGACGCCAAGACGCTGGTCAAGAACGGCGTGAAATACGTCGTGGAGACCAGCAACATGGGTTGCCAGGCTGACGCGGTCAAGTACTTCATCGAGCATCGCATCCCGTTCGCCCCGGGCAAAGCCGCCAATGCCGGCGGAGTCGCCTGTTCCGGACTGGAGATGAGCCAGAACGCCGAGCATCTGCCTTGGACGGCCGAAGAGGTTGACCAGCGGTTGCACCACATCATGAAATCGATTCATGACCAGTGTGTGGCCAACGGCAAGGAAAAGGATGGCTACATCAACTATGTGAAGGGAGCCAATATCGCCGGCTTCAAGAAGGTTGCTGACGCCATGCTCCAGCTCGGGTACTGAGGTGCCACGAGTGAGTGGCCGCAGCGAGGGCCTGGCGGTCCCGTTTGCGGCCATTCCCTGTTTTTTTGTTTCGGATTTTCGCGCCCCTTTGCACGAATTTGGATTTTCTCTGAAGTACCATTCTTTCTTTCTCGGATTGCGGAAATGCAATCTGTTCCTCTCTCGGAACACAGCGGGGGGCGCGCTTTTTGTTTCTTGCCCGATATGCATTTCATTGTACCAAGGTTCTCCATACGCAAAACACTAGCACCCTTTTGCTGAAACCTTTTTCCCATTGGGACAACGCGTGGAACAGCAGGTTCCTGCCGAAAAGGTTTTCTTGTGTTCACAAGCATTTAGATACCCTATACAGAAAAATGCTATGAAAGTTGTATAACACTAAATATGGTGTACGCATACGATTACAACCATGAATGTTGTGTTTTTTGACCTTGCAAATCACCTCCTCCCATGGTAGGCTTAGTAGCTGTCTACGAATACATTTCTGGAGAATGATCCCATGGCTAAGAACGAGCTCACTCCGCTGGGGCGGAAAATTTTTCTCGATCGGTATGCGCTGAAAGACGTGCAGAAGAAGACGCTGGCGGTCGGCGATATCGTCGTCGCGGTCAGCAACCCGAAAACCAGCCAGCGTGAAATTGGCACGGTGACTGCGAAAAATGGGGAAGACATCACGGTCAGGCTGGATGACGGGACCGTCATCAACGTGAAGATGGACCAGGTCGACAAGCCGCTGGAGACCAAGCCGGAGGAGATGCAGGCTCGTGTCGCCCGTGGCATGGCCAGCCAGGAGAAGCCAGAGATTCGCGCCAAATGGGAGAAGGAGTTCGCCTGGCTTCTGGACGACTGGAAGTTCGTTCCCGGCGGCCGCATCCTGACCGGTGCGGGCACCGACCAGAAGCTGACCTATTTCAACTGCTATGTCATCCCCTCTCCGAAGGACTCCCGCCATGGAATCATGGAAAGCCTCGGACAGATGACGGAGATCATGAGCCGGGGTGGCGGTGTCGGCATGAACCTGAGCTCGCTCCGCCCCCGCCACAGCTACGTCAAGGGGGTCAACGGCCGTTCCTCCGGATCGGTCAGCTGGGGGGCGCTCTTCTCCTTTGTCACCGGTCTGATCGAACAGGGGGGCAGCCGCCGCGGCGCGCTGATGCTGATCCTCGACGTCTGGCACCCGGATGTGCTGGACTTCATCAACAGCAAGCGGGAAATGGGCAGGATCACCAACGCCAATATCTCTGTCGGCATCACCGATGACTTCATGGCGGCCGTCAAGGCCGACAAGGATTGGGCCTTGGTCTTCCCGGATACCCAGGATCCGGCCTATGACACGAAGTGGAACGGAGACCTGAACGAGTGGAAGAAGAACGGTGGCAAGGTCATCGTCTACAAGACCGTCAAGGCCCGTGACATCTGGAACAACATCATCGAGAGCGCATGGGCGAGCGCCGAGCCGGGGGTCTTCTTCATCGATCGTTACAACAAGATGAGCAACTCCTGGTACTACTGCACGATCCACAGCACCAACCCCTGTGGCGAGCAGGGCCTTCCCCCGTGGGGCGTCTGCAACCTTGGTTCCATCAATCTTTCCCGGTTCGTCGAGAACAAGCAGGTCAAGTGGGATGAGCTTGCCCGTGTCGTGCACGACTCGGTCCGCTTCTTGGACAACGTGATCGACGACACTCCCTACTTCTTTGAGCAGAACCGCCAGCGCCAGCAGTCGGAGCGCCGCATCGGACTGGGGACCATGGGTCTTGCGGACATGCTGATCCGCCTGGAGCTTGGTTACGGAAGCGACGAGTCGCTGAAGTTCATCGACAAGCTATACAAGTTCATTTGCGTCGAGGCCTATCGCGAGAGCGCGGAGCTGGCCCAGGAAAAGGGTAAGTTCCAGCACTTTGACGCCGACAAACTGTTGGAGAGCGGCTTCATGAAGCAGATGCCGGAGGATATCCGGCAGCTGGTCAGGGAGAAGGGCCTGCGCAACGTCACGCTGCTCACCCAGGCCCCGACCGGGACGACAGGAACGATGGTCAACACGTCGACCGGCATCGAGCCCTATTACTACTGGGAGTGGGAACGCAAAGGCCGCATGGGTACCAACATCGAGCGTGTCAAGGTCTACGACGAGTGGGTCAAAGCCCACCCGGGCCAGAAACGGCCGGCGTACTTTGTCAGCGCCATGGACCTTTCTCCGGAAGGGCATGTGCGCGTCCAAGCCGCCATCCAGAAATGGGTGGACTCCTCGATCTCGAAGACCTGCAACACGCCAAGGGACTACACGGTCGAGCAGACCCGCAAGCTCTACGAGCTGATGTACGAGCTGGGATGCAAGGGCGGGACCACCTACCGTGACGGTTCGCGCGACACCCAGGTCCTGACAGCCAAGAAAGACGACGAGAAGAAAAAAGAGGAGACAAAGCCGCAGGTGATGGCCACGGCGGAGCCGAAGGCCCGCGTCAGGGCAAGCTATGTCAGCGGCATCACCTACCGCAAGTCTACTCCGATCGGTACTGCGTACGTGACGGTCAACAGCGATGGCATGGATATGAAGAACCCCTTCGAGGTCTTCATCAACGTCGGCAAGGCGGGAAGCGACGTCGCGGCTGACGCAGAGGGGCTCGGACGTCTGATCAGCCTGCTCTTGCGCATGCCCAGCCCGCTGACCCCGAAGCAGCGGACCGAGGCGATCATCGCCCAGCTCGGCGGTATCGGCAGCGGAAGGGCGATCGGCTTTGGCAAGAACCGTGTCTCCAGCCTTTCCGACGCCATCGCCCAAGTGCTGAAGGAGCATATCGGCCTGACCGAGGGCGACCAGAGCGCCCAGGCAGCGCACCTGCCTGATGCCGATGACGAGAAGGAGGAGAGCGGACAGCTCTCGCTGAACCTTCCGGTCAAAAACAGCATCAAGGCCGATATCTGTCCGGTCTGCGGCAATGCCACCTTCGTCAACATCGAGGGTTGCAAGAAGTGCTTCAGCTGCGGGCACAGCGAGTGCTGATCTTGTAGGACGAAATTTCCGCGCCCCTGGGGAATCGCAACTCCTTCCCGGGGGCGCTTCTGTATCCACGATTGATTGCCCATGGCATTGCGGCCCTCCCAGGAATAAAGGCGTGGTGCCCTTCCTGCATCTTGTGGACGCGGCCTTCGTGCCGTTCTTTTCCATTCGCGCATGGTTGCGGCATCCTTGGGGCAGGTCAAGGAGAGGCGCTTGCCTTGCCTTTTTTCCATGCGGGCTCTCGAAACCGCCATTCCCAATGTGTTGCAAACATACAGGCTATGAAGTAAAATGGATTTGCTTAAATGGGGGTATTGTGCCCTCGTTTTGTTGTGTTGTTTGTAAATTGGATGTCTGCAAGGACGATTCAAATTTTCTAGAAAATGGAGTGTAAAATGGGTAACAAGAATTTGGTTACTATCGATGGCAACACCGCTGCCGCGCACATCGCGTATGCCTTCAGCGAAGTTGCTGCGATCTACCCGATCACCCCGAGCTCGCCTATGGGCGAGTACGCAGATTCCTGGGCCAGCACCGGTCGCAAGAACCTGTGGGGTAAGAAGGTCGAGATCATGGAGATGGAGTCCGAAGCGGGCGCCGCTGGCGCTGTCCATGGCTCTCTGGCGGCTGGTGCTCTGACCACCACGTTCACCGCGAGCCAGGGCCTGCTGCTGATGATCCCGAACATGTACAAGATCGCCGGCGAGATGATTCCGACCGTCTTCCACGTGTCTGCCCGCTCGTTGGCTGCTCAGTCCCTGTCTATTTTCGGAGACCACAGCGATGTCATGGCCTGCCGTGCCACTGGTTTTGCCATGACGGTTGGCGGCAGCATCCAGGAAACCATGGACATGGCTCTTGTCGCCCATCTGTCCACCCTCAAGGCCCAGGTTCCGTTCCTCAACTTCTTCGATGGATTCCGCACCTCCCACGAGTACGAGACCGTCGAGAACATCGAGTACGAGGATATCAAGCCGCTTGTCGAAGAGAAGTACATCGAGAGATTCCGCGAGAGAGCTCAACGTCCTGAGCATCCGGCCCTCAAGGTCGCTTCCCAGAACGAGGATGTCTACTTCCAGGGTCGTGAGACGGTCAACCCGTATTACGACGCTGTTCCTGAGATTGTCCAGGAATATATGGACAAGGTCGCCAAGCTCACCGGCAGACAGTATCACCTGTTCGACTATGTCGGTGATCCCGAGGCTACCGATGTCGTGATTGTCATGGGTTCCGGTGCCTGCACCTGCGAGTGGGCCAGCAAGTACCTGAACGCCCATGGCAAGAAGACCGGCGTCCTGAAGGTCAGACTCTACAGACCGTTCAGCGCCAAGGCTTTCTGCGCCGCCCTTCCGGCAAGTGTCAAGCGCATTGCCGTGCTCGACCGCACCAAGGAGCCCGGTTCTCTCGGCGAGCCGCTGTATCTCGACGTTGTCGCCGCCCTCAACCAGATGGGCCGCACCAACATCATGGTCATCGGAGGCCGCTTCGGCCTGTCCAGCAAGGACTTCCCGCCGAACCACGCCGCCGCCGTCTTCGAGCATCTGGCCAGCGACGATCCGTTCAACAACTTCACCGTCGGTATCAATGATGATGTGACCCACAGGTCCATCAAGATTGGTGCCCCGATCGATGTCGCTCCGGCCGGCACTGTCGCCTGCTTGTTCTGGGGCCTCGGTTCCGATGGTACTGTCGGTGCCAACAAGAACTCCGTCAAGATTATCGGCAACTACGCCCACATGAATGCCCAGGCCTACTTCGCCTACGACTCCAAGAAGTCCGGTGGCATCACCGTGAGCCACCTGCGCTTTGGAAAGGGCAACCTGGACATGCCGTGGCTGATCGACCACGCCGACTTCGTCGCCTGCCACAACCCGGCCTACGTTGGTCGTTACGACCTGCTGAAGCCGCTGAAGGAGAATGGCGTCTTCTTGCTCAACAGCCAGGTTCCCGCCGACAAGGTGTTCGAGAGCCTGACCCGCGACATGCAGGAGACCATCATCAAGAAGCACATCCACTTCTACAGCATCGATGCTCTGGCCATTTCCGAGAAGGTCGGCCTTGGTTCGAGAATCAACACGGTCATGCAGGCCGCTTTCTTCGCGATCTCCAAGGTTATTCCTGATCAGGCCCAGGCTATCAGCTACATCAAGCAGTACATCGAGAAGACCTTCTCCAGAAAGGGTGAGAAAGTCGTCAAGATGAACTGGGCTGCGGTTGACGCCGCCAGCGATGCCCTGAAGGAGATTGCCATTCCTGCCACCATCACCAAGAGCTACGAGCCGAAACCGTTGCTTCCGGCCAACCTGCCTGATGATGTCAAGGAGTACGCCAAGAAGATCATGGAGCCGTGCTTCCATATGCAGGGCGACTCCATTCCTGTCAGCGCGATGAGCTTCGACGGCAAGGTTCCGACCAACACCGCCAGACTCGAGAAGCGTGGTGTCGCCCCGTTCGTTCCTGCGTGGGATTCTTCCAAGTGCATCCAGTGCATGCAGTGTGTGCAGTCTTGTCCGCACGCCGCCATCCGTGGCAAGCAGATCGAGCCGGCACTCCTCGAGAAGGCTCCGAAGACCTTCACCGTCATCAAGAGCAACACCAAGAACGACAAGAACCTGCAGTTCAGAATCCAGGTCTATCCTGAGGACTGCCAGGGCTGTGGCGTCTGTGTCGTGACCTGCCCCGCCAAGGAGAAGGCCCTGGCCATGGTGCCGACGGTTGACGCCCGCAAGGCTGGTGAGGACACCAACTGCGACTTCTTCGAGACCCTGCCGTACAACACCGAGGGAACCAACCCGAGCACCATCAAGGGACTGCAGCTGAGAAGACCGTTCTTCGAGTTCAGCGGTGCCTGTGCCGGATGTGGTGAGACTCCGTACATCAAGATGCTGACCCAGATTTGTGGTGAGAGAATGGTCGTCGCCAACGCGACTGGCTGCTCTTCCATCTACTCCGGTACCTTCCCGGTCACCGCGTATTGCAAGCGCGAGGATGGCCGTGGTCCGGCATGGGGCAACAGCTTGTTCGAGGACAACGCCGAGTATGGTCTTGGCATGAGGCTGGCAATCGACAGCAACCGCCACCAGCTGCAGGTCTACATCGAGCAGTACAAGGCCCAGGCTGACGCTGACAAGGATGTGCTTGCCGCGATCGAGAAGGCCGAGGCCCTGTGGGAGGATAACTCCGAGGCGTCCATCGAGGCCCAGAAGGCTGTGCAGGCTGCCCTGGCCAAGGCCAAGGCGACCGACGAGCAGACCAAGTATCTGCTTGCCAAGCTGGTCGAGCTGCAGGATTACTTCTCCGAGAAGACCGTCTGCATCATCGGTGGTGATGGATGGGCCTACGATATCGGCTACGGTGGCGTCGACCACGTGCTGGCCTCCGGCCGCAACGTGAAGGTGCTCGTCGTCGATACCGAGGTGTACTCCAACACCGGTGGACAGGCTTCCAAGTCGACTCCTATCGCTGCCGTCGCCAAGTTCGCGAACAGCGGTAAGATGGTTGGCAAGAAGAACATGGGCTTCATGTGCATGAGCTACGGCTATGTCTATGTCGCTTCCATCGCTCTTGGCGCCAACCGTGTCCAGGCCCAGAAGGCTCTGCAGGAAGCTGTGGCTTACAATGGTCCCGCCATTGTCTTCTGCTACGCTCCTTGTATCAACCATGGCCTGAACATGACCTACAGCCAGGCTGAGGAGAAGAAGGCCGTTGATTGTGGTTACTGGCCGCTTTACACCTATAACCCGGATCTTCCTGAAGGCAAGAAGTTCACTTGGAGCACCAAGCCTGCGACTCAGCCGTATCAGGATTTCCTCAATGGCGAGGTTCGTTACACCTCTCTCAGAAAGACCAACCCCGAGCACGCGGACGAGCTCTTCGCGAAGGCCGCTGCCGATGCAGCTCATCGCATGAGCTTCTACGAGAAGGTTGGACCTCTGATGTGAGATCCGATTACCGCAAGGTAAACGATCGGGCACTCCGAAAGGGGTGTCCGATTTGTTTTTCCAGACCGTAAAACCGAAAGGCTTCTATACTTCAAGCGGGTTTTCCGATAAGGTGAATCCATGAAGCATCTGTGTGTATTGGTGATGGTATGTGTCGTTCTGTTCCCGCTTCCCGCCAAAGGGGGAAAGGTCGCGGTGGTCCTCGGGGGTGGTGGAGCGCGCGGCTATGCCGAGGTTGCGCTTCTTGAGAAGCTGGAGGCCTATGGCATTCCGGTCGACATGGTCCTGGGAACCAGTATCGGTGCTTTGATTGGCAGCATGTACGCCACCGGTTACACGCCGAGCCAGATAGCTGGATACGTGCAATCCCATAATATCCTTGATATCGTCCTGAAACCTGTTTCCCCGAGGGTGCCCACGTTTTCCGGTCCCCAGGAAAAGCACAATGGCAACATCATCTCCCTTTCCTTTGGGAACCATGAGGTGGGGGAGTTCTCCAATATCTCCGAGGACCATGCGGTGCTGGCCATGATGAACGAACTGTATGGAAGCAAAGCCGGCATCACGGATTTCGACCAGCTGGACATTCCTTTCCGGGCGGTGGCGACCGACGCGCTGACCGGAGAACGGATTGTGTATGACCATGGTTCCCTGGTGACCGCCGTGCGTTCCAGCCTTTCCATTCCGCTGGTCTTCGCCCCCTATCCGCAGGAGGATGGTTCCTACGCCATGGACGGCGGCATGGTGGACAACCTTCCCATCGACTTGGCCCGGGAGCTGGGGGCGGATTATGTCATCGCCATGGATGTCAGTCCCAACGCCAAGCCGACCCGCAAGGACATGCAGAACTTCCTCGGCGTGGCAGGAAGGTTGCTGGCTATAATGACGCCGAGTATGGAATACCAGTATCCGAACGCGGACATCCTGATTGTCCCAGACATCGAGAACAACATGCAGACCATGCTTGCTTTCGACAAGTTTTCCGACATGTACGTTGCCGGAAAAAAGGCGGTGGATGCGCATGAGGAGGAATTCCGCAAGTTGGCCTGGCAGCTACGCTCCGATGGCAGGGACTTGGTTCCCAAGGATCCAGACCGTCCCCAGTATTGGAACGAGGATGAACGGGCAATCCGCTCGGTAGAGGTGCATGACCGCTCAAAAGTGGAGCATGCCTTTGTCATTGGGCCGGAGGCCTTCCATTTCATGCTTGGCGAGAAACTGGACGAGAAGAATCGCCAGCGGTTGCTCAAATACCTGGAGAGGGTGAAGTACAACAACAAGCTCTCCAGCATCAGCTACGATGTGCGCCATGACGACAATCCCTACAGCGAGACGTTGTTGATCAACTATGAGTACTATGACATTCCGTCCAACCGCTTCCAGCTTTCCGCATACGGCTCTCTGGGTTTCTCCAACAACAACTACGTCAGCGACACGCCGATGTGGATGGGTTTCCAATTTCGCGAGACCTTCCTTTTCTCTGAAGTGACCAAGCACAAGTTCGACTTCTCCATCGACTTGCGACAGGGTACCGTCTCCTCGTTGGTGGTGGGGGCGTGGGTGCCGTTGATGACGACCAACTCCCACCAGATCGCCATGGGAATCGAGGGAATGGCTGGAATCGGGAGTTACTCGATCCAGACCCACGACGCCAATTCGGAGCGGCTTTCCCCCATCGACCACGGCGGAGACTTGCGGGTAGGACTCGCCTACAACTATGCCAACTTCCTGCAGCTCGAACTACTTGCCGGACTTCGAAACGCCTACGTGCACGAGCAGAAAAAGCAATACAACATGGGATATGGTTCGATTGGACTGGTGATCGACACGCGCATCCATCACAGCATGATCGAGAACGGTGTCCGCTTCAGCGTGAAGGAGGAGAACGGCATCTCTGTTCCTGATGACTTCTTCTGGTCGCTCCAAGGGGATTTCCGGCAGGATGCCGTTCTTTCCGGTGGTGCCCATATGGTTGGTTATGGGTTCCGCTTCGACATGCTCGACGGTCCGGATGGTTTGGACATGTCCTACGCCGACATCGGTGGCTTCGACGGCATGCCGGGCTACCGCTACGGAACCCTGCGCAGAAGCAGTGCCCTTGCCATGGTCCGTTACCGCATGCGTCTTCCCGTGCAGTTCCTGTTTCCTGTCTATTTCGTTTCCCGTGTTGCCGGGGGCGTGATGGATGACTACGAGCCTTTCAAGGGGGAAATGGAGGGCGCGTATTTCCACAACCGGAACTGGGATATCGGGCTTGAGGCCGGTGTCGGCATGCAGACACCGCTGGGAAACTGGGTAGCTCTGTTCGGTTATTCAGCCGACGGGAAGACGAGCTTTTCCATCGGCATCATCGAATGACGTTCTTCTGTTCCTTTGCCGGCCGGGAAATCTGCCCGGTTGTTTTCCTATGGTTTTCGCGGAAGGTTCGCTCAAACCTCGCACAAAAGGGAAGTGCGCGCTTTTTCTGTCCGCTTTGCAATCGGTACCATATCCGTCCAACGAAATGACATCTGCCATCTTGCGATATGTGCCGCTTCGTTGTTCTGTCACAGCGGCTTTTCCCTGGAACTCTCGATGTGTAAAAAGGATAGATGATGGAAAAGAGGTGAAGGAAGTTTGGACAAAGTATGGATGATGTGCAAAGCATGTACCATGTGATAGAAACTTCTGACATTTGTAATTCCTTTAAATATAAAGAAATATTAAGAAATCCCTTGCAAACTTCGGATGTTGTATGTAATATGTAGCTGTACCGAGAAACAGAACCTTCTTCCTTTTCTTGCACGGTTATGGAAGAAGTGGTGAAAACAACGGGGGATAGAGAGACCTGGGTGAGGGAAACACTCGGGTCTCTTTTTTTTTCAGGCATGTTCGGCGTCAAAGACGCCTTTCTTTACTCTTCCACGCCAGCCAGCGCCAGAAACTTTTTGTCCGACTGGATGCGTTGCGTCACGAATTTCCCGTTCCGGAACAGAGCGTAGGTCGTCACCGGGGCAGGCACCTTTTGGGCGGCTTCTTTCGTGGTGATGTGGATGGTTTTCAGGGGAATGCCATGTTCCTTGCCCAACAGGGTAAGACGAGGCTCGCGAGCAGGATTTTTTCCAGCCTGATGTGGTACACTCGGAGAGATGGGTTGCAATTGCGGACCATTGTCAAGGATGAAAGTATGGCGACAGTATTTTTGCTTGGGGATTCCACCTGCGCGAACAAACGGATGGAAACCTGGCCGGAGACAGGCTGGGGGATGTGCTTTGATAGCTTTCTTGCTGGCGGATGGGATTTGGACAACCGGGCGGTCAATGGTCTTTCCACGAGAAGCGCGATCGCAAGCGGTGTCTACGGGGCGATGCTCGAAAACGTATGCAAAGGGGATTGGGTGGTCATCCAGTTCGGACATAATGATGCGAAAGAAGAGGAAAGGCGTCACACTGATCCATGGGGCAGCTATCAGGAAAATCTCCGGAGAATGGTAGGGGAAATCAGGGCAAAGGGCGGTAATCCGGTCATCCTCTCCTCGATCGAGCGCAGACGTTTTGACGGGGACGATGCCTTGGCGACCCACGGGGAGTATCCTGCCGCAGCCAAGGCGGTGGCCGACGAGCTTTCCGTACGCTTCGTTCCGATGCATGAGCTGACACGGCAGCTATACCAGCGGTTAGGGCCGGAGGGTTCCCGCAGACTGTTCAACCAACTGCCGGCCGGTACGTGGCCGAACTATCCCGAAGGGAAGGAGGACAACACCCATCTTTCCCGTTACGGGGCGCAGAGCATCGCCGGTATGATTGCGACCCAGCTGAGAGGGAACGTCCCCTTCATCTGGGGTTGATCAATCTTCGACGAAGTTGATGTGGCAGAGGGAGTATTGGGCGATATCCAGCATCTCGTGACGGACCTCCCGTCGCTCGAGGATCAGGGTATCGGCAGCCTCCCACAGCGCGAAAGAGCCTACCGTGGAAACCACTTGCTGGAGCAGGGACCCGTCGAACAGGGGAATGATCTTCATCAGCAGAATCACGCAGACGCCGAGCAAGAAAAGGGCCAGCGACTTGAACGCCAAGAAGTTGTAGACGTCCTGCTTCATCAACAGCTGCAAGTCGTAGTGGCGCTTGATCAGCATGGTCAGGCGTTTCTGCTCTTCGTTGGTGTAGTGGCCGTGGATGGTCAGGTTGATCTGGTAGAGCGAAGGGATGGCGGCGTTGCGCCGGTCCAGGTAGTCGAAAACTTCCTGCTTCAACTGCCCCCTCGGAAAGGCCGTCATCGGCTCGTAGGGATCTTCGGGAAGACGGATTTCCACCTTGGCATGGCCGACGGGGTCGAAGTCGACCGAGTTGCGCAGCGAAGGGACGGTTTTCTCGTAGTTCTTGAGGTTCATGCCTAGGTGCTTCTGGGTGAAACGGTCGAGAAGGCTCATATGCGCTCCAGCGGGTAGACGAAGAACCGGAAGTCTCCGTATCGGCCGTCAGGGAGACGGTACCCTTTTTTTCGTATTCCGAGACTGCGGAAGCCAAGCTTTCCGTAAAGGAGGATCATGCTTGCGTTGGAGACGTGGAATGGGAGAAACTGACGGCCGACTTGCCGTTCCCCGACGTGTTTGCCGTGCTTGATGGCGATTGTCGCACTGCAGTTGTCTTCATCGGCGACCGCGCTGAGACTTCGTTCTGCGAAGAAGGAGGGATCCTGCTCCTTGGCCAGAGGCTCATCCTGGGGAAAGGCGGTGTCTGCCTTGGCTGCTTCGTTCCAAATCTGGCGCATCGACTCGATATCGTCATTTCTGTACGTGCGAATCTCCATCACACCATCTCCTCAGCCAGTACTGCATCGACCGGGTCATTTCCTTCATGAACAGGCTTGTGTACTTGCGTCTGAAATAGTAGTCCGCCAGGCTTCCCTTCCCTTCGTAGGGAAGGCGTCCCACGCTGCGGCCCTTCGCTTCCTGTTCGTGGTAGGCTTTCTGGATTTCCTCAAGCGGACGGTGGTGGTAGCTGTCGGTCATGAACATATCCTTGACGGGGCAGCGCTCCTCAAGCGGCAACTCGTGGTCATGGACCGGTTTGTAGCCGAAAATCAGCATGCATGCGGGCATGGTGAAACGGGGAAGGTCCAACAGCTTCTGCACCTCCTCGCCATTCTCGATGATGTCGCCGATGTAGCAGGAACCGATGCCGAGGGACTCGGCGGCGATCACGCTGGTCTGGGCGGCAATCAAGGCGTCCTGCAGGCTGATATCCAGATCGCCAAGGGAAGGAGTATGCATCGGAATGCCACTCTTCTCGTCACAGTGGTCCAGGCGGAACCAGTCGTACCATTTCTGCCAGTCGAGCACGTAGACCCACACCATGGGTGCCTTGGCGATCATCGGCTGGTGGTCGCAGAGGTCGGCCAGCTTGGCCTTCTTCCGGGGATCCTGGACATCGATGATGGCGTAAGGAGCCATGTTCCCCCCCGTCGGAGCGCGGAGCGTCGCCTGCTGGATGGCCAGCTTGTCGGCATCAGAGATTGGCCTGTCCTGATAGGCGCGGACCGTACGCCGTTTCATCAAAAGGGTGAGCGTTTCGTTCATGGTTGTAATGATATACAAAAAAGTTGTGAAAGGCTATTATCGTACTAT
>Ga0256404_1004535_pt1 | contig 26097 bp, 25 predicted proteins | sample RumenRJG_01DNA_FD_185990 | JGI IMG/M metagenome (GOLD analysis project Ga0256404, IMG submission 185990) | Bovine rumen microbial communities from Lethbridge, Alberta, Canada - RJG_01 | ecosystem: Host-associated > Mammals > Digestive system > Stomach > Rumen | place: Canada: Alberta | collected...
AGCGATTATAAGCTGTCCCCGCCCACACGGGCGGGGCGGATTTAAGTACTGTCTATGGCACAAGCTGAAATGATGAAGAGGTCCCCGCCCACACGGGCGGGGCGGATTTAAGTAACCAGATTGCACCTATCGTATCGAACTCCGGCAGTCCCCGCCCACACGGGCGGGGCGGATTTAAGTACTCGCCGTCAAGGGTATTCCGCGATGAGGTCGGTCCCCGCCCACACGGGCGGGGCGGATTTAAGTATCTTATTGTAAAAAGATTGATGTGATATGTGCGTCCCCGCCCACACGGGCGGGGCGGATTTAAGTAGACGGTGATCGAGCTGGTTGCAGACATCTACCGGTCCCCGCCCACACGGGCGGGGCGGATTTAAGTTCCATAGGAGGGCAACAGAATGAACGAAACCATTGTCCCCGCCCACACGGGCGGGGCGGATTTAAGTGTGATCTGGACGAGCTCCATGTTCTCGTGGACCGTCCCCGCCCACACGGGCGGGGCGGATTTAAGTACCGAGGGCGTGGTCCAGAACACGGACGGCACCATGTCCCCGCCCACACGGGCGGGGCGGATTTAAGTCTTTATGTTTGGTTAATCGTTTTGGCGTATCTGGTCCCCGCCCACACGGGCGGGGCGGATTTAAGTTTCCAAAGTACAGGAATATGCCGCAAACGCCTATGTCCCCGCCCACACGGGCGGGGCGGATTTAAGTACCGTGATGACGTCCGCCAGGTTGGCCTTGGCCGTCCCCGCCCACACGGGCGGGGCGGATTTAAGTCAGTACGTCATTGAGAACACGGTCGTCCTCTGCGTCCCCGCCCACACGGGCGGGGCGGATTTAAGTTCACCCTGAGCCCAGTCTGTCAGCTCCTCCACGGCGTCCCCGCCCACACGGGCGGGGCGGATTTAAGTTTGCTGAGCACGCCGTTGATCCTCGGCAGCGCTCCGTCCCCGCCCACACGGGCGGGGCGGATTTAAGTTTCGGAATGGCCCACGTCTCGTCTTAGCTCGTCATGTCCCCGCCCACACGGGCGGGGCGGATTTAAGTTGAAAAACTTTGGAGTATCTGAAAATGACGAGGGGTCCCCGCCCACACGGGCGGGGCGGATTTAAGTAGCTTCGAGCAGGCCGAAGAGATCGCGAACGCCGTCCCCGCCCACACGGGCGGGGCGGATTTAAGTTACGTCTTCATCGACCCGTCTGCTGCGGGCCTGGCGTCCCCGCCCACACGGGCGGGGCGGATTTAAGTAACAAGATCCGCGTCGGAGGCTACTGGACGATTAAGTCCCCGCCCACACGGGCGGGGCGGATTTAAGTTCCCGGGCGGTCGTTTAATTAAGCACAAGCCAAGTCCCCGCCCACACGGGCGGGGCGGATTTAAGTCATTTATTCCCGTCTGCGAGAACGCAATGCCGTTGGTCCCCGCCCACACGGGCGGGGCGGATTTAAGTATCATAAGCCGCTTTTGCTTCTGTCGGTTTCTCGGTCCCCGCCCACACGGGCGGGGCGGATTTAAGTCATGAAATAGTTGTGCTGTTATTAGCGATATTCTGGTCCCCGCCCACACGGGCGGGGCGGATTTAAGTTTTTGTCAGCTTATGTGTAGCTTCACCGCCAGGTCCCCGCCCACACGGGCGGGGCGGATTTAAGTAGACACGGGATGATTCAGAGCCGAAGGAAGAAAGTCCCCGCCCACACGGGCGGGGCGGATTTAAGTATTTCGTCAGTAAAGCCTACGCCGATACCTTCGGTCCCCGCCCACACGGGCGGGGCGGATTTAAGTACATAGGTGAGGTAGCTGATGGCCGCCTCAGCTTGTCCCCGCCCACACGGGCGGGGCGGATTTAAGTATTAGCAATACTATATAGATAAGGATCTAATGCCGTCCCCGCCCACACGGGCGGGGCGGATTTAAGTATCTCCGGACGCTTTGAAGCGAGCCCCGGGCAGAGTCCCCGCCCACACGGGCGGGGCGGATTTAAGTCTGTGTAAGTATAGTTCGACCACGTTACATTGGGTCCCCGCCCACACGGGCGGGGCGGATTTAAGTATTTCATCGGTAAAACCTACTCCGATACCCTCTGCCGTCCCCGCCCACACGGGCGGGGCGGATTTAAGTATTTCCTAGTTCGTCAAGTGCTTTTGTCGTTTTGGTCCCCGCCCACACGGGCGGGGCGGATTTAAGTTGTTAGCCTTGTAAACAACGCACAGTTTGATATTGTCCCCGCCCACACGGGCGGGGCGGATTTAAGTGGATGAGCCGACACCGGATCAGGAAGAGACGAAGTCCCCGCCCACACGGGCGGGGCGGATTTAAGTTACAGCGCCTTTATCGAGGCCGCCCGCTCTAACGTCCCCGCCCACACGGGCGGGGCGGATTTAAGTACCTCATCTTTGCAAGGGAATATGCGGAGAACAAGTCCCCGCCCACACGGGCGGGGCGGATTTAAGTTAGGCATTATACACAAGAGGAAAGAAACAGCCCTGTCCCCGCCCACACGGGCGGGGCGGATTTAAGTTTTTGCCAGAATATTCCGGTAACTGGATTGATTTTGTCCCCGCCCACACGGGCGGGGCGGATTTAAGTATGACACAATTATACAATTTTATCCGTGATTTTTGTCCCCGCCCACACGGGCGGGGCGGATTTAAGTAATTCGTAGACGTTTTTTTTGTATTGTTCTCCGCGTCCCCGCCCACACGGGCGGGGCGGATTTAAGTAACAATTTGCTTATGACGGCACGGATGCCTGTTTGTCCCCGCCCACACGGGCGGGGCGGATTTAAGTAACTCAGGCCTTATCAGCAGGAAGCAGAAAAGGCGTCCCCGCCCACACGGGCGGGGCGGATTTAAGTGAGCTATGTGAACATCTTCAAGAGCCGCGTCTTCGGTCCCCGCCCACACGGGCGGGGCGGATTTAAGTGAGAGCATGTCGCTCATGGCCGTGGAGGCGTCGGGTCCCCGCCCACACGGGCGGGGCGGATTTAAGTTGCGCTCCAAGCTCGGCAGCGGCACCGGAGAGATCGTCCCCGCCCACACGGGCGGGGCGGATTTAAGTTCCAAGGCCGAGACCAAAGCTGAGGCGGCCATCAGTCCCCGCCCACACGGGCGGGGCGGATTTAAGTTTCACCTTTGCGAAGTTCTTGCTGTGTGTAGTGTGTCCCCGCCCACACGGGCGGGGCGGATTTAAGTGAGGATGACGAGGACGACGACTTCTAAGGAGGAGGGTCCCCGCCCACACGGGCGGGGCGGATTTAAGTCTGGAGACGGCTGGCCGGATCATCACCGCCCTGGTGCGTCCCCGCCCACACGGGCGGGGCGGATTTAAGTTGTCCTTTGGCTGCCTTCCAGTCGACCGCTTTCGTCCCCGCCCACACGGGCGGGGCGGATTTAAGTTGGATCCGGTCCATCCCGTAGTACTCACGGCTTCGTCCCCGCCCACACGGGCGGGGCGGATTTAAGTAAGATTACGCTGGCTGATGGCACAGTCCTCGACGTCCCCGCCCACACGGGCGGGGCGGATTTAAGTAGCAGCAGGGCGGACCAGTAGATGGTCTTGTTCTGTCCCCGCCCACACGGGCGGGGCGGATTTAAGTGCTTCCGTCCGGAACATGGACAACAAGCTGAAGATCGTCCCCGCCCACACGGGCGGGGCGGATTTAAGTCTATAATGCGCGTATACGCCCTCGCGGGTGCCCGGTCCCCGCCCACACGGGCGGGGCGGATTTAAGTATCGGGTAGGCCTCGTCGAGGTACTGATCCAGCAGGGTCCCCGCCCACACGGGCGGGGCGGATTTAAGTAGCTTGTCCTCCGGAAGGCCCAGCGCCATGCCCGCGTCCCCGCCCACACGGGCGGGGCGGATTTAAGTATCTTCTGGTTGTCAAGATTGGTGTCCGGAACGAGTCCCCGCCCACACGGGCGGGGCGGATTTAAGTAGGTCGATGACCTCGATCGTGCTGCCGCCGATCACGTCCCCGCCCACACGGGCGGGGCGGATTTAAGTCAGTCGACCATGATCACATTGTCATCGCCGTCCAGTCCCCGCCCACACGGGCGGGGCGGATTTAAGTAAAATCAATTTGTTCTAGCTGTACAAAATTATAGTGTCCCCGCCCACACGGGCGGGGCGGATTTAAGTCACGGAAACCGTGTAATCATCGTTCTGCCTGTATGCGTCCCCGCCCACACGGGCGGGGCGGATTTAAGTTATGGAAAGTGTACCAATATCACCAGTCCACGAAGTCCCCGCCCACACGGGCGGGGCGGATTTAAGTTCTATCATCCATTTCAATTTTCATGGACATAATAGTCCCCGCCCACACGGGCGGGGCGGATTTAAGTAAATGCCGCTTCTTTTTCTGTTAGCCCTGTATAAAGTCCCCGCCCACACGGGCGGGGCGGATTTAAGTAACTTTTTATGCTATACTTAATATGAAGAAAGAGTAGTCCCCGCCCACACGGGCGGGGCGGATTTAAGTAGTTAAATGGCAGGCTCTCTTCCAGACCTTCTGGTCCCCGCCCACACGGGCGGGGTGGATTTAAGAACCCAACTGAACTGGAAAACGTCTTTCCCCTCTTCCCGGTTGATTGCTGCCCGTAAAAATGATAAGGTTATAGAGATTTCATAATGATTATACAGATTGAGGAGTCATCCGCCTATGACCGACAGAAAACGTCCAAACATTGATTTTCGCAAATATTTTACCCGAAGCTACGTGCTGCGGTACCTGCTGATTCTGGGATCGCAGTTTTTTTTCGCCCTCGGGCTGACGATGCTGCGGCTCTCCTGCCTCGGCTCCGACCCGTTTTCCGGCATGGCCTACAGTATCAGCGAGCACTGGAACGTGCCGCTGGCGGCCGTGATCGCCGGCGTCAACCTTTGCCTGATCGTGTTCTGCTTCCTGAAAATGCCGCAGTCGATCGGGTTCGGCACCTTTGTCAACATGGTGCTGACCGGCAATTTCGCGGACCTGTGGCGGAGCCTGCTCAGAGATATTTTCGGGCTGGATCTGATGACCGGCGCGGACCAGCTGCCGCAGCGGCTGTTCATGCTGATCGCCGGCATGCTGATCATGGTATTTTTCTGCTCGTTTTACCTGGCTTCGGAGCTGGGCACGGCGCCGTACGATTACATCGGCTATATTATCGAGGACATGACCGGCGGGCGCTATCCGTTTTTCGCGGCGCGCATGACCTGCGACGGAATCTGCGTCGTCGTGACGTACCTGGTTGCCCGGATGGACGGGACGCAGTGGCAGCTGATCGGCTTCGGCACGATTATCATGGTGCTGTGCATCGGGCCGCTGCAGGCGTTTTTCCGGAAACATTTTGCGGACCCGCTCGTGGCCGCGATCAAACGGCTGTAAACGCGCCGCACGTGTTGGTTTTTGCGTGATAAAGTGATAAAATGAAGCTGTTATAATTTGTTCGGAAATAATCTGGAGGTATTCTAAATGGAGAAAGTAAAGACATCAAGGGCACCGGAGGCAGTAGGCCCATATACGCAGGCGATCAAGTCAAACGGATTCCTTTTTATCAGCGGTCAGATTCCGATCGACCCGCATACAGGCAAGATTGAGACCTTCACCATCGAGGGACAGGCAGGACAGACGTTCCGCAACATCCGGGCGATCTGCGAGAAGGCCGGCACGAGCATCGAGAAGACGGTCAAGACGACCTGTTTCCTGGCGGATATGCGCGACTTTTCCAAGTTCAACGATGTGTATACGACGTATTTTCCGGGCCTTCCGGCCAGAAGCTGCGTTGCCGTAAAGAGCCTTCCGCCGCAGGCACTCTGCGAGGTGGAAGCGATCGTTGAGCTGTAATCCTGCCCGGACAGTGCTGAATAGATTATGGAGAAACCCTTTTCCGCGGAGAAATATTTCTGCGGGAAGGGTTTTGTTGCTATAGCAACGGCATTTCTGCGCCGGCGGCGTATACTGTAATCAGAAACAGGAAAAAGGTTTTCATCAAGGAGGTTATCTTATGAAAGCAAGAGTAGATCAGGATTTATGTATTGGCTGCGGACTCTGTGCAGGCTGTGCGCCGGACGTATTTGTGATAGATGAGGACGCGGAGAAGGCAAAGGTGATCGGCGAGGGAGACGATGCGGCGGTGCAGGAAGCGATAGATTCCTGCCCGGTCGGCGCGATCTCGCAGGATGACTGACGGGCGGGCGGCACCTGGCGTGCCGCTTTTCCCTTTATAAATGCGAAAATCAGGCGTTGGACAGATTGTCCTTCGCCTGATTTTCGTTAATGCCATGTCTCGAATTCCGTCAGTTGTAGAGAAATGCTTCCTGCAGTGCGCAGATCTTATCCGCCGTGCTGACGAGCCATGCCTCTTTGCAAAGCGGCAGATGCGTCGGTGTCAGCGGCCACATATGGCTGTATATGATGTTCCTCTCACGTTTGTTGAGGTTGAAGCGGCGTGATGCGTTGTTCAGTGCTGTGACAGGATGTCCTGTGCCGTGTTTGAATGCACTGATCTCATTCTGTGCCTTGAAATCGTAGAGATAATAATCGTGCAGAACGGCTCCGTGAATCAATGAATCCTCATCGACATGCAGGTGGAGCGCCTGCTGGATCTTGTGGCACATCATGGCAACGTGTACAACATGGTTCAGCGTATTGTTGGAGCCATGCTGACTGAACTGCCGCATGATCTGTATATCAGCCCGGCTGACGAAATCATTCAGTTTTTGCGTGTACTGATCCGTATAAGTCATCTCCCAAGTTTTTTCTGGTGACACTATTATAGCAGATTTTTCACGAGGTGATTAAAAAAATGTGAAATTACAGCAGCGATGAATCTTTTTTACAGGGTTGGTTCATGCCATAGCTGCAGCAGCACGGCTGCAGAATCGTTTTCTGGCTTCTTCGCAGGATATGCCAAATATAAATGCGAGTTCTTCGAAGACAAGCTGTTCCGCTTCTTCTTTGTATCGCAGATCTACCTGGCTGAGATGCCTGTCCTTCCTGACAGCTTCCTCTTCCTTCAGATGGATTTCCTTCAGAAGACGAAGATAATTTTCAAATGTGAACGATGAGAGAAGCTCATTGTAATGAGCATTCAGAAAATTAGGTTTGGCAGAGTGGAAGATTTCGACTTTCAGGCTGCCAAAGTCGTCAAGATACTGTTTTGCTTCCTCTTTTGAAATAAGAGGCCGGATGCTTGTATTCCGGTCGACCGGACTGTAGATGACAGTCAGTCCCTTCTTCGGAAATACCGGTTCGAGTCTGTAATATTTTCGCTCCTTATCTTCTACGAAAGATGGTGTCTCAATATCAATCACACGGCAGACACCGGAGTTCCTGAACATAAGGAAGTCTCCTTTCTGAAACATAAATACCCCCTTTCCGGATAAAATTTATATACTATGTATTTATTGTAGCACATTTTTTCGCAAAAAGCACAGGGGACAGCGGAAAACGCCGTCTGCGCGGGGCTTTGCAGGATGTTTCCGGACTTTGAATGCGGGGCCGCTATTGCCAGCTGCAGGGGAAATGACTATAATTATATAGGTTTATTCAGAATTGAGAAAGGGAGGATTATAAACCATGAAAAGACTTGGCCAGACCTTATTAACCATTGTCATTACCTGCGCCGTCATACTCGGATGCGGATGGATGATGCGGAGCAAAATTGTCGATTTCTTTAAGACTACCGAGGTCTCGGAAACCACAATAGAAACCATTAAGGAGAAACTGAAAGAGACAGCTGAACTGAATACCGCCGAATATGTATGTACCGACATGCTGACAAAATCCGATGTCAAAGAGTTTCACAACTGGACAATTCCTTTCACGGAAAATGAATTTGCAATTTCCTATGATGGCACCATCAAAGCGGGCATCAAGGATCTCACGCAGGCAGATGTCGAACAATCCGGTTCAAAAATCATTATTACACTGCCGGAGGTGGAAATTACGGGTATTGAGCTGGGCAATTATAAAAAATATGATGAAAAGAATAATATTTTCAATCCGATTGATACCGATGAAATTAATGATGCCCAGGAAGACCTGAAAGAGAAAATGATTCAGAATGCCAAGGACAAGGGTATTCTGGATATGGCAAAGGACAATGCCGAAAAGACGCTGACTTCTTTATTGGGCGGTCTGGATGACAGCTACACAATAGAGGTGCAGTGGAAAGATTGATTGAATACGGGATATAACGGAAAGCCGCCTGGATGGGCGGCTTTTCTGCTATATGCGGGGATGCGCCGGCGAGTAAATCGCGGCGTCTGCTGTTATTCGCGGATGTCCGTGACGGTTCCTTCGGCGCGTACGCTGCCGCCTTCGATGATCTCAAACGGTGCGCCGGCGGCCATCGGGAGCGGCCGGTCCAGCCTGATCTCCATGTCGGCGGTCAGACCGACCATCACGTAGACCTCGCCGTCCGGAAAGCCGATGGTTCCGGGGGCCGCGAGACCGCGGAAGCGGAACATGGCCCGCTCGTCCGGGAAAAATTTCTTCTCGCAGGTGACTCTGGCGATGAAATGCGTGTGCGGTTCATATTCTGCCGGGTCCGGTGCCGTCTGCTGCTCCGGCTCCTGTGCAGCGGTGTCGGCCGCCTCTTCCTGCTTTGCATTCTTTCCGCCGAATAATTTTCCGAAAAATCCCATTCTGATCAGCTCCTGTCCTGTGATGCGGCGGCCGGCGGCAAAATATGTCTGCCGGCTGCCATTTTCCTTTATCATAGCAGTTTCCGACCGTAAATGAAAGGCAGAACGGCAGATTGCGCTGCGGCGCCGGCGGACCGCGGCCGGCCTTTTCGGCAGATTTGTCGAAATATTATACTTGAAAATCGAACATAAGTTCGATACAATAGAGGCACAGGAGGCAGTCAGAATATGGGCAGATTGATTTTTCATGTGGATGTGAATTCGGCTTTTCTGTCGTGGGAGGCGGCCTACCGCCTGCATCATATGGGCGGACAGCTGGATCTGCGCAGCATTCCTTCCGCTGTTTCCGGCGATATGGCGGCCCGGCACGGCATTATACTGGCGAAGTCTGTGCCGGCGAAGAAGTACGGCGTGAAGACCGGTGAGACAATCGGCGAGGCCAGGCGCAAGTGTCCTTCCCTCTATATGGTGCCGCCGAATTACGGGCTTTATCAGCGCTGCTCGGCGGCGTTTGTGACGGTGCTGCGCACGTATTCGCCGGCGGTGGAGCAGTACAGTATAGATGAATGTTTTGTGGATATGAGCGGAATCGAGGCGGCGGAGAGGGATCCTGTCCGCGCGGCAGATGAACTGCGTGAACGGATCCGCCGGGAACTGGGATTTACTGTCAATGTCGGTATCTCCGATAACAAGCTGCTGGCGAAGATGGCTTCGGATTTCCGGAAGCCGGACCGGACGCATACGCTGTTCCGGCGGGAAGTGCCGGAGAAGATGTGGCCGCTGCCGGTTTCGGACCTGTTCTATGTGGGCCATGCCACGGCGCGGAAGCTGGCAGGGCTCGGTATCTGTACGATCGGCGATCTGGCGCATGCGGACCCGGATCTGCTGCGGGCGCAGATGGGGAAGCAGGGCGAGCTGATTCACGCTTTTGCCAATGGCGCCGATGTGTCTCCGGTGGAGACGGAAGCGCCGCCTCAGAAGGGGTACGGCAATTCGACGACGATTGCCTTTGACGTGGCTGATGCGTCCACGGCGAAGCTTGTGCTGCTGGCGCTCTGCGAGACGGTCGGGGCCCGGCTGCGCCGTCACCGGATGGCGGCCCGGCGTATATCAGTCGGCATCCGCAGCTTTGACCTGAGCTATGCCGGCCATCAGATGCAGATGCCGAATGCCACGAATATTACCAATGAACTGCATCGCTATGCCTGTCAGCTGTTTGATGAGCTGTGGGACGGCAGGCCGATCCGGCATCTGGGCGTCAGCACCGGCCGGCTGGTGACGGCGCAGCAGAGCCGTCAGATGGAACTTTTTGATCATACGGATTACCGGAAGCTGGCGCTTTCGGATGAGGCGGCGGACCGGATCCGGGCGCGGTACGGGATCGATGCGCTCAGGCGGGCGTCCTTTATCGGCAGCCGGATCGATCACATGGAAGGCGGCATCTCGCGGGAGAAGCGGGATGTGGATTATACGAAGCAGAAGATCGACTGAGACGCGGAAGGGAGGAAAGGTCTGCGGGGAAAGCAGCTTCGCAGGCGGAAAGGTCTGCGGGAAGGCAGCTCCGCGGGAGTGCGGCCCCTGCGGGCAGAGAGCGCTGCGCGGGAATCGGACTCGCGGAAGCGGATCGGCGAACAGAAGAGAACAGGAGTCTGTGAACGGAAGATGAAGTGAATCGGGAGGCGAATATACCATGATGGGAATAGGAGTCAATGCACAGCATCCGGATGAAGGAGAATTTCACGGGAAGCTGGAAGATGCGGCCTGTGCAAGCTGGTGTACGAGCGGGGGACGCCTCACGCCCCTGATGATCAAGGTGTGCGGATCTGACGGGGAGATCCGGCGGATTGACAATATCCATGTCATTACGGCGGAGAAGAAGTATTACTGCGGCATTCCGGCCTGGGAGTACGAGTGCAGCGCCGCGCCGGACGGGCGCGAACTGCGTTTCCGGCTGTATTATTATCCGGAGACCTGTATGTGGAAGATAGAGTACAGAACAGACTGAACGCGGCGGGGATATGCGGCGGCCTGCATATGGCCGGCCGGTATGCGGCAGAGATCAATCTGCGGCAGAGACCGGAATGCGGCGGCCGGGCCGGGGCTGTGCATACGGCGGAAAGTGCCTGCAGAAGCAGGTTCTGTGTACTTCATGCAGTAAGGTGAGTTGACAAAAGGCGTGCTGATTGTATAATAAACAGTAACAGCGCCTGTAACAAGGCGCATTTGCATGGAGAAAAACAGAATATGAATTATGTAGTAGTGGATTTTGAATGGAATCAGAATCCGTACAGGAAGGTTCCGGCCAACCGCAGGATGCCGTTTGAGATCATTGAGATCGGCGCTGTCATGCTGGATGAGAATCTGAAGGAGATAGACCGCTTCAGCCAGACGGTCAGACCGAAACTGTACAAGAAGCTGCATTACAAGACGAAGGAGATTACCGGCATCACGCAGCGCGAGCTGGACCGCAGCGATCCGTTTAAGTTCGTGGCGGTGGATTTCATGCTGTGGTGCGGAGACGATTACACGTTCTGCACCTGGGGCGATACGGATCTGATCGAGCTGCAGAGGAATCTGAAGTATTACGGACTGCTTGATCTGCTGCCGGGACCGATCCGGTATTATAATCTCCAGAAGATGTTCCGGTATATGTATATGCCGGGGACAGAGGCAGCTTCTCTTGAGACCGCAACGGATTTCTTCCATATCAGCAAGGACAAGAAGTTCCACCGTGCGGTGAATGATGCCGCCTATACGGCTGAGATTTTCAAGCACTATGACCTGGAGAAGGCTGACAGGCTGTATTCGGTGGATTATTATCAGAATCCGAAGACCAGAGACGAGGAGATTTATCTGGTTTATGATGATTGTTCCGAGTTCGTTTCCCGTGAGTTCAATACGCGGGAGGAACTGATGGCGGACAAGGAAGTGCGGTCAACGCGGTGTTTCCTGTGCGGACGGGCGGCCCGGAAGAAGCTGTACTGGTTTACCGGGCGGACGAAGGCGCACTATTGTCTGGCCTATTGCCCTGAACATGGTTATATAAGCGGCAATATCAAGATCAAGAAGACGGATGACGATAAGAAGTGCTACGCAGTCAAGACTCTCAGACTGGTAGATGAGGCAGGTGCGGAACATATACGCACCATGAAGAAAGATATAATTGATAAGCGATGGGATCGCCGCCATCGCGGGACAAGCCGCCGGCAGGCCGGCACAGAGAGTCCACAGAAGAAAAAGGAATAATTCAGATTATTCACATGAACAAAAGAGCATTTCCGGCAGGAGTTACTGCATCAGTTGGAAATGCTCTTTTGTTATCCGGATTTCTTTCTGTGTCATAGACTGACAGAATAGGGGTATTTCATATAATTATGGCTTTTATGCGACATAATATATTATAATTAAAATGCAGGAAAACTGTTTAAGATACTAGGAAAGTCGGCGTTCTTAGTATATAATTAGTTAATTAATACCATTTGGGATAAGGAAATCATATGAACAGGGGGCATCAGTATGAATGGTGCAGATGTTATGGTAAAGTGCCTCGAAGCAGAGGGAGTTACCACGGTATTCGGATATCCGGGCGTGGCGATCTGTCCTTTTTTCGATAGCCTTTACAGGTCCGATATCCGGACCATTCTGGTCAGAGCAGAGCAGAACGGCGGCCATATGGCGAGCGGCTATGCCAGAGTGACGAGAAAACCGGCTGTCTGTGTTGCGACTTCAGGACCTGGGGCCACCAATCTGATCACGGCTCTGGGCACAGCCTATGCGGACAGCATTCCGATTATTGCTATCACGGGACAGGTGTCCAGTGATCTGATGGGGAAGGATGTATTCCAGGAGGCCGATATTACCGGCGCTGCGGAGCCTTTCCTCAAGTACAGCTATAACGTACACGATCCGAAGGAATTCCCGAGGATTTTTCATGAAGCATTTCATATTGCCTCAACGGGCAGGCAGGGACCGGTGCTCATCGACGTACCGGTGGATGTGCAGTCCCGCGAGGCGCAGTATAAGCCGGCGGGACCGGTGAATATCCGCGGCTACAAGCCGACAGTCAAGGGCAATGAGCTCCAGATCAAGCGTGTGATTGAAGACCTGAAGACGGCGAAGAAGCCGCTGATCTGTGTCGGCGGCGGTTCGATCCTGTCGCATGCGGAAGATGAGGTCCGTAAATTTGTTGACCGGCATAAGATTCCGGTTGTTTCCACGATGATGGGCATCGGCAATATGCCGAATGAGGATCCGTATTATTTCGGTATGCTCGGTACCAACGGCAAGCCGTATGCCAATTACGCGGTCGGTGCCTGCGATCTGCTGATGCTGGTCGGCGCCAGAGTGGCGGACCGTGCGCTCGTGCGTCCGTACCGTCTTGAACGGCGTAATACGACGATCATTCATATTGATGTTGATCCGGCCGAGATCGGCAAGAATCTGGGCACGACGACACCGCTCGTAGGCGATGTGCGGATGATCTTCAGCGAGCTGAACAAGAGAGATTTCGAGAGCGATTATACAGAGTGGTTTGACGCGCTGGACCAGCGCCGCAGAGATTTCAAGGGACCGCATCCTTTCAATCCGGATTACGTTGATCCGTGCCTGTTTGTGAAGACGCTGAGCAGCAAGCTGGACGACGATGCCATATACTGCGCGGATGTCGGCCAGAATCAGCTCTGGTCTGCGGATAATTATGTGATGAAGAAGGGGCGTTTCCTGACGAGCGGCGGATTCGGCACCATGAGCTATTCAATTCCGGCGGCGATCGGCGCGCGGGCGGCACTGCCTGACCGGCAGATTGTGGCAGTCTGCGGCGATGGATCGTTTCAGATGTCGATGATGGAACTGTCGACGATGCGTCAGTGGAATCTGCCGATCAAGTTTGTCATCATGCATAACGGTTATCTCGGCCTTGTCCGCGAATATCAGCATCATAATTACGATGATCGCTACAGCGGAACGCCGCTCGGTGCGTATCCGAAATTTGACAGGCTGGCGCAGGCCTATGATCTGCACTATTACCATTTGACGGATAACGCGAAGATGGATGAGACAATAGATGCGTTTCTGGCGGATGATGACGCGGCCATGATGGTCTGTGAGATCTGTCCGACAGATCTGGTAAAGGAGTGATCAGCTATGAAGGGTATATTTACGGTACTGGTTGAGAACAAGGCCGGTGTGCTCAGTCATATTGCGGGATTATTTGCCAGAAGAGGCTTTAATATCGACAGCCTTGCCGTAGGCGAGACGGAGGATAAGACAACTTCCAGTATGACGATTATTTCCTCTGGCGACGAGCGCATCATGGAGCAGATAGAGAAACAGCTGAACAAGAAGATCGATGTGATCAAGGTCAGGAGATTCCCTGAGAACAAGGTCGTAACCCGCGAGCTGCTGATGATCAAGGTGGCTTATACGAATGCAACCCGTTCCGATATCATGCAGATCTGCAATATCACGGGGGCGCATATCGCGGATCTTGCGCCGAAGACGATGGTAATTGAACTGACTGCCAAGACGTCGAAGGTTGATCGTTTTATCAAGCTGATGCAGCCGTTCGGCATTGTGGAGATGATCAGAACCGGTGCGGTTGCACTGCAGAGGGAGATTGACTGAATTAAGATATGAGACTCAGAAATGTGACAGGTTCAAGGGAAGTCATGGCGGCTGATCCGTATGTCTTTCATGATCCGGATCAGCAGAAGGCGATGAAGGGACACTGGCACGAACTCTTCGGCAATGACCATCCGATTCATGTGGAGATCGGTATGGGCAAGGGAAAGTTCATCATGACGCTGGCGACGGCGCATCCGGAGATTAATTATATCGGTATCGAGAAGTTTTCGAGCGTTCTGATCCGGGCGCTGGACAAGCGGCATGAATATGAAGGCGATAATATCTATTTTATCCGCATGGATGCCGAGTATATCACGGAGGTGTTCGATGAGAACGAGGTGGACCGCATCTACCTGAATTTCTCGGACCCGTGGCCGAAGGACCGGCATGCGAAGCGCCGGCTGACATCGCCGCTTTACTGGCCGCGCTACGACCGGATTCTGGTGCCGGACGGGCACGTGATCTTCAAGACCGATAACCGCACGCTTTTCGACTATTCGCTCGAACAGGCGAAAGCGGCCGGCTGGAAGACGTCGCAGGTGACTTATGATCTGCATCACAGTCCTTATGCGCAGGGCAATGTGATGACGGAATATGAGGAACGGTTTACCCGCGAGGGCATCGGCATATGCCATATGGATTGTACAAGAGATAAGAAGTAATAAAGAAACTGCAGATGTACGGGTTATACATCTGCAGTTTATATTTATCTGTCGATTTGTCTATCCGGCGTTTCACGCCGCGTCATTCGCTGTCGGACGGATCTTCCTTCTGCTCCGCCTTATCCGGTTTTGGCTCGTCGCACCCGGCAGCATTGCTGTTTTCGGTCTGCTCCGTCTTATCCGGTTTTGGCTCATCGCGCCCGGCAGCATTGCCGCCTTCATCCTGTTCGGTTTCGTCGGCTGCCTTTCTGCGTCTTCGCAGGCGCTGCCACGGCGGGCATTTTTCTTTATCCGGATCTTTGAAATCCGAAGAGGAGTTGTAGTTGAAGTGCCGGAAATCGCCGCTGTCCTTTATTTTCTCCGAGCCCCGGATGAAGATGTTCTCGGACTTTTTCTCTGAATCCGTTTTCAGGTTGGACAGATCGGAGGCCATGCCGCGCTTGTAGAGCCGGTAATCCAGGTAGTTGTTCAGCAGGTAGACGAGAACGGCTGTGATCGGAACGCCGAGGAACATGCCGATTACACCGCCGGCTGCGCCGCCGACGATGATGGCGAAGATGATCCAGATCGGCGGAAGACCGGTGGAATCACCGAGAATCTTCGGGCCGAGAACGCCGCCGTCGAACTGCTGAAGCAGGAAGACAAGCACGAGGAAGATCAGGGCCTGTTTCGGGGAGACGATCAGCAGAATCAGTATGCCGATGATGCCGCCGACAACAGGGCCGAAGTACGGAATCATGTTGGTGACGCCGACAACCAGACTGATCAGTGTGGCATATTCCAGATGGAGAATGCGCATGGCGGCCAGGCAGATCAGGCCGATGATCAGTGAGTCGATGGCTTTGCCGATCAGGAATCGGCTGAAGATATCGCTGCACTGGTGAAGTGTATAGACGATGCTCTCGGCCGGCTTCGGACGAAACAGCGCGTAGCAGAAGCGTTTGATGCCTGTTTTCAGATGTTTCTTGCTGGTGACAAGATAACATGAGATGATGAAGGCGAGGATGATATTGACAACCCACTGTACGATGGATTTGCCGATGTCATACAGCTTCGGCAGCAGTGATGTCATGAAATCCTGGACGCTGCCCAGAACTTTTGGTATGGCATCGCTGATCTGGCTCTCGATGTAGTCGAAATCCACATTCGGGTAGCTCTCCTGCAGGGAGGACAGTCCCTTCATGATCATATCGTAGAGCTGCGGAATCTGCTGCACCAGACGCGTGAGACTGCTGATGATCTTCGGGATGGCGATCACGCAGAAGAGCACAATCAGGCCGACGATAATCACATAGGCCAGAATCAGGGAGACGATCTTCCTGGCTTTTCTGACAGATGACGGCGGTGTCTTCTTGTACAGTTTTCTGCTGAGCAGAAGCAGCAGGTAATCGAGCCGGTTCGCAATCGGATTGACGAAGTAGGCAATCAGAAAAGCGATGATGAAGGGGGAGAGAACCTCCCATACAGCGCTGCCGCTGACGTTGGCCGTCGCTATGGCATGGATAATCTCATAGAGGATCAGGCAGATGACAAAAGTCCTGATCACGTAGACGCTGATGGTGTGGTATGTGTTGTTGGGCATGAAATGGGCACGCTTTTTTACTCGTTCCTTTTCGCCTTTTTCATTTGCTGAAGACATAGCAGATGAAGCCTCCCCTTTAACGTGAATTCCCCTTTTCGCAAAAGGTGTGCTGAATTGTATTCATTATAAAGTGAAATAACCGAATATGCAACGATAAGAATTTGACCGATTGCAATCCGAAGTTTCGGTTTGCCAGATTAAGTTCCATCCTGACTGCGGAAGGGGTGGAAGTTTGAAATGCAAATCACGGGCTGAAAAAAAATAAAAAAAATTTCAAAAAACACTTGCATTATGCGCGGGACTAGTATATAATAACTCTTGTCGCTGAGAAAGTGATGCGCCTTTAGCTCAGCTGGAAGAGCACCTGACTCTTAATCAGGGTGTCCAGGGTTCGAGCCCCTGAAGGCGCACGAGAGACCGCGAAGCAGCAAGTGCTTCGCGGTTTTTTTATTGAAGAAGACGGAGGCGCCGTGTTAATTTCAAGGCAGCTTATATGTATTTTCATAGATATCTGCTATAATATAAGAACGACTTTTAAAATTATCCGTCTGAAAGGTGATGTGAGATGCCAGGATATGTGATTCATATGGCGGAAGCCAGACAGATTATGGATGAATACAGCAGGAGAACGGGCATGGCGATCAGCTATGACCAGGCGCAGCAGTTCATGGTGGGGAATCTCCTGCCGGATACAAGGCTGCGCAGTGAGAAGAAGGACTCGCATTTCTGGAATGACGAGGAACTGGAGGATATCGCCAAGGCACCGGATCTGCGGCTTTTTCTGGACAAGTATGGTGACAGGCTGCATAATCCTGTTTATATGGGATATTATTCGCACCTGTATCTCGACTGGTGCTATGTGGACAGCTACTGGCCGAAGGAGATGCGGTTTTACGGCAGCGACGGGCAGCCGCAGAAGCTGCGGCGCAATGTGCGCTTTGTGAAGATTCTGCGGACCGGAGAAGTGGTGCCTCTTGACCGTTTCTTTACTTCGGAATATTATTACGGCGAGTATTCGAGGCTGAACAGCTATTTTGTACAGCATTATCATCTGACCGTGCCCGATGTGAGTACGGTGAAGAATTTTCAGATGGATGAGGTCAGGCTGGCGGATATGGACAGAATCTGCGGCAATCTGCACAGACTCATAGACCGCAGCGAGTGGGACAGCAAAGAACCACTGCGGGTTTTCGACCAGGAGAGCCTGGAGAACTTTATTCATACGTCAGCCATGCAGTTTACAGACATTTGTCAGAAGGAACTCGGAGGTGAGCATCTGTGAATATTATTTTTGCGGCAGGCGTATCAAAGCTGATATCTGGTTTTATCATAACAGCGGTGGTTGTCGCCGTAATTGTTGCGTGTTTTATTGTATATGCCCATAAGCATGGAGATAAGAAGTGATTTCCGGAGGTTTTATATAAAATGGAGGAAGAGCAGAAGAAAAGTCATAAAGGGGTCATCGTGCTGGTGATTGTTCTCGTGGCACTGGCTGCCCTTTATGTGCTCGGAATTATTTATTTCAATCATCATTTTTATCCGCGGACGACGGTGAACGGCGTCGATGTCTCACTGGATGACGCATCGGCGGCGGCAGATCAGATCGATGCCAGCGCAGAGAGCTATATTCTGACGATTACCGACCGCGATGGCAGAGTGAATTACATCAAGGGTAAGGATATTGATTATTCGGTGGATTCTTTTACCGGCGTGCAGCAGGCGCTGACGCAGCAGCATCCGCTGATCTGGATTTATGATATTTTTCAGGTTCACAGTCAGACCGTGGAGATGACAGCGGACTATGATGAGGCGAAGCTTTCCGATGCGATTGATGCGCTCGACTGCCTGCAGGAGGAGAATATTGTGGCTCCGCAGGATGCCTATATCGGCGAGAAGGACGGAACGTATCAGATTATCGAGGAAGTTGCCGGCAGCCAGCCGGACAAGGACAAGCTGACAGAGGATATCAGGACGGCGATCTCTACGAGAACCGAGCGTCTGGATCTGGATGACAGTGATTACGTATCACCGTCCGTTCTGTCTACGGATGAGACGCTGCAGAAGAAGCTGGATGTTCTCAATACCTATGCGTCCATGACGGTGACGTATGATACGTGGAACGGCACGGCAGAGGTCCTCGACAGTAATACGATCATGTCGTGGCTTACCGTCAATGACGATATGTCCGTGACCATCGATCAGGACAAGGTGAATGCCTACGTGCTGACGCTGGCGCAGAAGTACAATACGTCCGGCAGCACCAGAGATTTCAATACGACCACGGCAGGGACGATTCAGATCGGCGGCGGTGACTACGGATGGATCGTGGATAAAGAGGCGGAGGCAGCGCAGCTGACAGCCGATATTCAGAATGGTGAATCGGTGGAGCGTGCGCCTTGCTATTCGCAGAAGGGATTTACGGATGACGCCGATATCGGCAATACGTATATCGAGCTGGATTACACATCGCAGCATCTCTGGTATTATAATAATGGCACACTCGTGTTTGAGTCGGATTTTGTATCCGGCAACATGTCGCAGAACAACGGGTCTCCGGACGGTGTGTTCAAGATTATCAGCAAGCAGAAGGATGTGACGCTCAAGGGCGAAGGGTATTCGTCTCCGGTTACGTACTTCATGCCGTTTGCCTATAATGTCGGACTGCACGATGCTTCCTGGCGAAGCTCATTCGGCGGTTCCATTTACCAGACGGACGGTTCGCACGGCTGCATCAATCTGCCGTATGACATCGCGGAACAGATTTACAATGTCGTGGATATCGGCACGCCGGTTATCGGCTATTACGAGACAGAGGTGCAGCTGACCAATGTCAATTCGCAGATGTCGAATGCATATTCTTACAAGGCACAATAATCCGATGACGGATCAATATACGAGGAGGTTTCAAGATGGATGTCATGCAGGATACGTACAAGGCGCAGCTTAAGACGGTGATTGCATCTTTTGATGGCAAGAAAACCGATGATTTCCAGTATGAGCCGGAGAGAGCGCAGGCCAAGGAAATGATGGAGAAGTGGCTGAAAGAGCGCATGCCGGAACTGGACGATAAGAAGCTGAAAGCCTTTAACAGACGTTACTTTGCCAAGAGTATGGCAGAGCTCGTCTATGAAGATACCGTACGTCCGAATATCAATGATTTTCTGACAAGATAAAGGAATTTCGGCCACGAAGGGTTCCGGTGCAGCCGGGACCCTTTTTCGGCCTTTCAGCCGGAAATGAGGTAACACAGATGAGGGAAAATGTTTTTGCGCTGGTGATGGCTGGCGGCATCGGCACGCGGATGGGAGCACAGGTACCCAAACAGTTCCTGATGCTTGACGGGCGGCCGATTCTCGCGTATACGACGGCGCGTTTTGCGGCGGAACCGGTTTTTGACAAGGTGATCGTGCTGATTCCGTCCGACTGGACCGAAGAGGCGGAGAAGATTCTCACGCAGTATCTCCCCGGGGAGCAGCGCGCCCGGATCGCCGTGACGGCGGGCGGCGCATCGCGCAATGATACACTGATGAACGGGATCGCGTATATTGAAGAGCATTTCGGCCTCGATGAAGAGACGGTGATTGTGACGCATGACAGCGTGCGCCCGTTTGTGACGCATCAGATGATTATGGAGAATATCGACTGCGCACGCCGATTCGGTGCCTGCGGAACCGCGGTGCCGGCCTCGTCGCGGGTGATCCGGAGCGGGGACGGGCAGACGGTGGATGACATACCGGACAGACACCTGTTCTATCAGGCGCAGACGCCGCAGTCATTCAGAGCCATGCAGCTGCGGACGTATTATCAGAGCCTGACCGACGCCCAGAAGGATGTGCTGACAGATGCCTGCCGCATCATGGCCATGAAGGGCGTGCAGGTGCGGATTGTCGAGGGAAGCCGGGATAATTTCAAGATCACGTATCCGGCAGATCTGGTGCGCGCGCGGGCGCTGATTAAGGCGCGTAAGGCGGCACCGGCCGAATCCTGAAAAAAGGGCAGAAAAAAAGCAATCCTGCGATTGCTTTTTTCCAGAGAGAGGATTGTTATGTTGTTTTTGCTTTCATTTTTAAGATCTATTGATCTTATGACATTACTATACACGACAGTTCTAAAAATCCAATAGATAAATATTAAGAAAATATAAATTATTTCTAAGATTTTACGAAAAACGTAAATACTTAACACATTCGTAACATTTGGAGGGCTGCATTTGCTGGATCAGGACGAAAAATTTATGAAAGAGGCGCTGAAACAGGCGCGGAAGGCCGAGGCAATCGAGGAGACGCCGATCGGCTGTGTGATCGTGTATCAGGGAAAGATTATCGCGCGCGGCTATAACAAGAGGAACAAGGAGAAGAGTACGCTTTCCCATGCCGAGCTCAACGCGATCCGCAAAGCTGCCAGAGTCATCGGCGACTGGCGGCTCGAGGGCTGTACGATGTACGTGACGCTGGAGCCGTGTCCGATGTGCGCAGGCGCCATCGTCCAGGCGCGGATTGACCGCGTCGTGATCGGCTGTATGAATCCGAAGGCGGGCTGTGCCGGCTCTGTTCTGAATCTGCTTCAGGAAAAACGCTTTAACCATCAGGTAGATGTGCGGTATAATGTACTGCATGACGAGTGTTCACAGCTGCTGAAGGATTTCTTCCGGCAGCTTCGCAGGAAGAAGGCGGAGGAGAAGGCCCGCCGTGCGGAGGCAGAGACAGATGTACAGAGCTGATTATCACACGCATTCCCGTTATTCTTTTGACGGAAGCGAGGAGCTTGAGACGATGTGTCAGGCGGCCGTGGCGGCCGGCCTTGATGAGATTGCGATCACGGATCACATGGATATTTTCACCGGCCTTGAGTACGGTCATATGATCAATTTCGATGAACCGGGCGGCCGTGACTATTACATGGACGTGGAGGGGCTTTACCGGAATCTCGCGCAGATCCGGGAGAAGTACCGCGGCCGGCTCAAGGTGGTGATCGGCACGGAACTCGGGCAGCCGCAGGTGAATCCTGAGCAGGCACGCCTCTTCCTGGCAAAGTACAGGCCTGATTTCGTCATCGGTTCCATTCATAATATGGAAAATGATCTCGATGTGTATTATTATGATTTTACGCAGATTGATGTACCGTCGATGTATGATCATTACCTGGACTGGCTTCTGGAGCTGGCCCGGACCGGCGATTTCGATGTCATGGGGCATCTGACCTATCCGCTGCGCTATTATTACGAGCGGGAGCATCGTACACTCGATCTGCACCCGTATGAGGAGAAATTCCGGGATCTTTTCCGGATTCTGATTCAGAACGGGAGAGGCATCGAACTGAATGTGTCGGGGCTGTACAAGCCGATGAAGGATACGATGCCGACTTTTGAAGTGCTCCGGCTTTACCGTGCATGCGGCGGAGAGATCATCACGATCGGAAGCGATGCGCACAAGGCGCAGTATATCGGTGCTTTTCAGAAGGAAGGGCAGGCGATGCTGCGGGAAGCAGGCTTTCGTGACATCACGGTGTTTGAAGCAAGGAAACCTGAATTTATACGCATGGAATAAGGAGAAGACTATGTTCAAGATCAACGAAAATTATCTGAAACTGCAGGGAAGCTATCTTTTTTCTACGGTTGCGCAGAAGGTTGCCGCCTACAAGGCGGAGAATCCGGGCCGCGAGGTTATTTCCCTCGGCATCGGCGATGTGACGCAGCCGCTGGCACCGGCTATTATCGACAGCCTGCACAAGGCAGTCAGCGAGATGGGCGTCAAAGAGACGTTCCGCGGCTATTCACCGGATCTCGGCTACGAATTTCTGCGCAGCACCATCGCGCAGCATGATTTCAAGGAGCGCGGCGCCGATATCGATATCGATGAGATCTTTATCAGCGACGGTGCCAAGAGCGATTCCGGCAATATTCAGGAGATTTTCGGCACAGACAACAAGGTGGCTGTCTGCGATCCGGTCTATCCTGTCTATGTGGATTCCAATGTCATGGCGGGCCGCACCGGCACGTTTAACAAGGAAAGAGGTATTTTCAACGGTGTGATCTATATGCCGTGCACGCCGGAGAATAATTTTGTACCGGACATCCCGGAAGAGACACCGGACCTGATCTACATCTGCAATCCGAACAACCCGACCGGTACGACGATCAACAAGGAGCAGCTGCAGAAATGGGTGGACTACGCCAATAAGGTTGGCGCAGTCATCATTTACGATGCTGCTTATGAGGCATTTATCACCGAGGACGATGTGCCGCACACCATCTATGAGTGCGAGGGCGCAAAGACCTGTGCGATCGAGCTCAAGAGCTATTCCAAGAAGGCCGGCTTCACGGGCACCCGTCTCGGTTATTCGGTTGTGCCGAAGGATCTGAAGTGCGGCGATGTATCCCTGAACACGCTCTGGGCGCGCCGCCACGGCACGAAGTTCAACGGCGCTCCGTACATCCAGCAGCGCGCGGGTGAGGCGGTCTATACGCCGGAGGCAGAGGCGCAGATCAAGGAGCAGATCGGCTATTATCTGCGCAATGCGAAGACGATTCTGGACGGTCTGCATGCGGCAGGCTACAAGGCTTACGGCGGCATCAGCTCTCCGTATGTATGGCTGCAGACACCGGATCATATGACTTCATGGGATTTCTTCGATCTGCTGCTGACCAGGGCCAATGTAGTCGGCACACCGGGTTCAGGCTTCGGCCCTCACGGTGAAGGCTTCTTCAGACTGACCGCTTTCGGTACCTACGAGAATACGGTCGAGGCAGTGAAGAGAATCGCCTCCCTTTAATAAAGGAGAATGCCATGCTGGAAGAGATTATTGACGCCGTCCGCAGGGGCGGCGGCATCATTCTGAGTGCGCAGAGCCCTGAAAATTACACTTCGGTCAAGGAAGGCAAAGCCAACTATGTGACGCGCTACGACGTAGCTGTGCAGAATTTCCTCAAAGAGGAACTGCTGAAGATCGCGCCGCAGGCGCAGTTTATCGGCGAGGAAGGCGATGCTGATCAGGCAGAGCCGGACCGCCCGGCATTCGTGGTGGACCCGATCGACGGGACGACCAATTTCATCAAGGGATACCGGAAGAGCTGCATCGCCGTGGCGTATACGGAAAACGGCGCGGTGCAGATCGGTGTTGTCTTAAATCCGTTTACCGGAGAGCTCTTTTACGCAAAGGCAGGCAGCGGTGCCTTCCTGAACGGCAGACGCCTTGCGGCTTCGCAGCGCCCGCTCAGCGAAGAACTGGCGGCCTTCGGCACGTCGCCGTACTATCCGGAACTGGTCGATGTTTCCTATGATACCGCGAAATATCTGCAGGGTGCGGCGCTGGATATCCGGCGCAGCGGTTCGGCCGCGCTGGATCTGTGCGATACGGCAGCCGGCCGGATCGGCCTGTATTTCGAGTACAGACTTTCCCCGTGGGATTACGCAGCCGGCTCACTGATTGCGCAGGAAGCCGGGGCGAAGGTCACCCGTATGGACGGCAGCCCGCTCAGCTTTTTCGAGGGCGGCTCGCTCCTGGCAGGCGGCCCGGCGGCCTATGAAGACTTCATGCAGTCGGCATTTGTCCGCAGCGGGAAAACGAAAGCTTGACAGCATCGGCTTTCAAAGGGTATACTATCAATCAGTCATTTATTATATTGTCATAACCTTTCCGTGCAGCCGGGGAGATAGCGGTGCCCTGTACCTGCAATCCGCTAAAGCAGGGGTGATGTTTCGTCTGAGGGTTATGAACTGCAGCGCTGCCCGTATCCGTTGGTGTTGAAGTCCGGGTCTTGCGCAACAGAAACCGGTGAACCGTGTCAGGTCGGGAACGAAGCAGCACTAAGCCGGAGCTTCTGTGTGCCGCGAGGGTGCCTGGGCGGAGCCATCTGCTGCGGTAACGGCTGTGGAACAGGCACGAAGCGAAACGCACGGATTATATAAGATATTATCAAGGTCTGATATCCTTTCTGCAGGATGTCAGGCCTTTTTTTCTGACATGCATTTCATAGTCCGGGCGCATAAACGGTAATGGCGGCCATGAACGGCGGCTATGGTATACATAATTATCCGCACGCCCGCTCATTTCCGCAATGAATTATACCTATTTGCTTTTATGAAGCCGGCATCTGATAATTGAATCAGTAAGAAACAGCAAGGCTGTTCATATGGACAATATATCATTTGCAAAGGAGGCTGCAAAATGCAAAAAGCAAAAGCTTATCTCGACAATAGTACAGTACCATCAAAGAAACCTTTCAAGGGCATTCTCGGCGGAAGAGAAATGGTCAGAGTTGCCTGCATCCAGGCACCGCAGATCGTTTTCAACAAGGAGAAATCCATTGAGACCGCATGCGCCAGAATCCGCGAAGCAGGCGAGCATGGCGCACAGCTCGTTGCCTTTTCCGAGACTTACATTCCTTGCTATGCCGCATATTATGACGGCGGATTTGATAACAGCATGGATGAGTGGATGGAATGGAACATGGGCCTGCAGCAGAATTCCATCGTGATCCCGAGTGAGGACACTGACCGGATCGGCGCTGCCTGCAGAGATGCCGGCGTTTACTGCGTCATCGGTGTCAACGAACTCGATGACGCAGAGGGCGTAAGAACATTTTACAATTCTCAGATTATTTTCGGCGCTGACGGCTCCATCCTCGGCAGACATCGTAAGACAAAACCGACGTATGTTGAGCGTGCATACTGGGGCGAAGGCGACGGCAGCGATCTGAATGTGTACAAGACGCCGATCGGACGAATCGGTTCACTCGTATGCTGGGAGCACCATACCATACTTGTCAGCCGTGCACAGATGCTGATGGGCGAGGAAATTCATGTTGCCAACTGGCCTGGAACATGGAAGGTCGGCCCGAAGACAGCCATGGATCCGAACTTCGATCCGCTGGGAATCGGCTGTGACGGTATTACCGCATGCAAGGAATATGCATTCCAGGCAGGCTGCTTCGTAGTCAGCGTGCACGGACTGCTCAGAGAAGAAGATTTCGAGCCGGAATACAAGAACATGCTCGAGAGCAAGGACCTCAACTACGGCTGGGCACACGGCGGCAGCTGTGTAATCGGACCGCTGGGCGAGTTCATTGCAAAGCCTGTTTTTGACCAGGATACCATCATTTACGCTGATTGCTATGCGAAGGATATCATGGCGGCGAAGGCCTTCTTTGACGGACTCGGTCACTATTCCAGACCGGACATTGCCCGTCTTGAATATAATCCTACTCATTACAAAAACCTTAACATCGTTACCGGACCGCAGACCGGCCTGATTGCACCTGAGTACAGCTATCTGAAAGAGATTTCAGAGAAATACGAGGTTGCTCTGTCAAGACTGGAGAAACTTGCGGAGAAGATTGAAAAGTAAATTACCCGAAGATTTCTATCAGGTGACGGCAAGAGGCTGCCGGACAGTTCCCCTAGTCAGAGAGGAAGGTCCGGCGGCCTTTCTGCCGTCTGCGTAAAAAAAACTCTTCTGCACGCGGTGCAGAAGAGTTTTTGCATTTCTCCGGCGGTGCAGAAGAGGTGTTGTATTTCTTCTGCGGTGCAGGAGAGGTTTTCGTTTTTTCCCTGCACGGCGGCAGGAGAGGCTTTTATTTATGCTTACAGCGCGGATACCGCG